>ERZ808270.1151-NODE-1151-length-12322-cov-24.795957_pt1 | contig 12322 bp, 10 predicted proteins | sample MGYA00521082_ERZ808270 | MGnify/ENA primary metagenome ERZ808270 (study PRJEB31516, sample SAMN03275594) | gut metagenome | biome: mammalia-associated habitat; material: feces | host: Papio cynocephalus | place: Kenya | collected 2012-07-27 ...
AAGCTCCAATGACTACTGTTTCGGCAATCTCAATGATGTATTTGTTTCTTCTGATGGCACTCTCCTTGCTGTTGCGTGGTTGGTTGGAAATGGAGATGACGAGGGCTTCATCAAGGTCGATGGCAGCTTGGATTTCCGTAGGAAGTTCCTTATACATCTTTCTTGCCAGGACGATGATGACTGGGATATGGCGTTTCAGGAGAAGTTGCAATACATCCTTTTCTAGCTTGGTTTGGAAGCCGCTGATGATGCAACTGTCCTTCGGTATGTTGGTAGCCCAGTCGAAGCTCTTAAGGATGTCTCGACTGGTGGTCTTGCTGGAGCAAAGGAAGGCAGTTTTCTTGCGCTTCAGCAAGTCTATGTTTCCGATATGGGATAGTATCTTTGCCATAGGCTATTGGATAATTTGTGATGCTGCAAATTTACGACTAATTTCTTGGAAATCAAAGAATATAGAGGATAATTTGCAGATTTTTCGGATATAATTTGGTAAATTCGATAATTTAGCGTATTTTTGTATCAGAAATTATAAACTTTTTAAAAGAAAGGATTAAAATTATGGCAGTAGTAATTACAGAGCAAGATATATATACAACGGCTTCCACTTGGTCTCGTGAACGACTAGAAGCTTTGGTGGATGGGTTGAAAATACATTGAAATCAATGAAACCAGTTAGGGAAGAACCTACGAAAAAGGCTCTTCAGTTTCCTCGCATACCTAAAGACTTGAAAATGTCGCAAGCCGTCAAGGATATGGTGTTTTGGGATTTTCCCAAAGATATTGATATAGATAAGGAATTGGAAAACATGTGGGAGGAGAGAGCTAAATGAGACTGTTTTTTAGATTCTAATATCGTTATTGATTTTTATGCACATCGCGAACCTTTCTTTTCTTCTGCGTGGGAAATCTTTGAGCTGGCAGAAGAAGGGATAGTTGATATTGTTGTGTCTTCGCTTACTATCATCAATTTGGCGTATGTGTTGCGCAAGGCTTATAGTAAGGATATCATTGCTGCCAAATTAATGCATCTCACCAAACTTTCTAAAATATCGAAGATTGATAGTGATATTATAAAAGAGGCTATTGAGCGTCAGTCTTACGATTTTGAGGATTGTGTGCAATTTCTTTCTTCCAAAACCAAAAAGATTGATGTAATCATCACTCGGGATAAGAAAGGATTTGCAGATTTGGATGTACCATATATGACAGCAAAGGAGTTTATCGCTAAATGTCAGGAATAAATTATGAAAGCATAATCCCCAGTTGCCGATGCCTGTCATGGCTCGGCAACTGGGGATTTCGCTTTTCTACTCTTCGTCTTTGTTCAACTCATCTCCCATACGATACTTGATGTCGTAGTTGATGATGAAGTCCAGTTCTTCCTCCGTGAAGCCGTAATGCTTGGCGAGAAGCTTGTCAATCTCGTCGATGATGGGCTTGGAAAGTTTAGGATAATATTCGTCGTAAATTACTTGATTCCCTGTACTTTTGTAGAACGTATTCTTTCTATATTTATTCTTCTCGTAGGAAAGAAATAGTTTTTTCCCCTTATCCATTAATTCCTTATCGACAATGAGTTCGTCGAGATTACAGGGAAAGTTGTCAATGAACTTTTTCTGCAAGTTACGGCAATCTGTAGATGCAATATATAGCCAATAGAACAAAGAAGCAGACATAACAGCTCCTATAGATACATTTGAATATTCTTGTTTTATACTAATGCCTTTCTCTGCTTTAACTTTTTCTTTCACTCCATTTATGAAGGTTTCGCTTTCTTTTATTTTTATTAGATTAAAATACCCTCCACCAGCGGCACGATAGTATGTGCAATTTCCTGTTTTCTCATTAGTGAATGTTAGAGCTAGTTTCCCTTTACATCTATTCATTTTATTATAGATGGATGATTCTATGTCAAGGGACAATTTGGGAATGTTATAATCTATAATGAAGTCATGAACATTCTGATATTCTATATTTTGGAAAAGTGAAGTTCTGCAATCAGAATACCAACGATTATATTTGGTGCTATAGAACTCGTTGTTATAGCTATTATTGGTATCAATCTTTGCTATATATATAGTTGCTCTCAAATGCTGAATCATTTCGAATAACTTACCCGGTCTATCATCAAAGTTAGAAAAGTAAGAAACAGATGTCTTCTTTTTGAAGAAATCTATTACAGTTTGCATTCGCTTAGAGCAAGTTATTGCAACTGGTATAATGAAGCCAAAATAACCTTTTGACTTAAGAGTAAATCCTCTTTCAATGCAATTGCCATATAAGTTGCCACATTTGCAAGATTTTAATTTGTCCAAAGAATATGGCAGTTTTTCGTTTACTTCTACATACGGCGGATTGCCAATGATAACATCAAAGCCACCATTGCCATGCATAATCTGATAATATTCCGCCAGCCAATGGAATGGTTGGTGGCTGGAGAGCCATGCCTCGTAAGTCAATCCTTTCTTGCCGCCGTTTGCTAAACCAGCCGTAGAAGAGTACAATTTATGGTTCAGCAAATCATTCAGTTCATCCAACTTCTTTTTGAGTTCCATCTTTGATTCTTTGTACTCGCTAGTCTCCTCCTGCGAGGTCAACTGCAAGTCCTTGAACAGTTCGTAGGCGCGAGCCACGACCTCCATCTTCAGCTCAACCTCTTCCTTGAACTCCATCTTGGCAAACATGTCGCCATAGTTCAAGTCGTTGTCAAGTTCTGTTTCCGTCGCATAGCCCACCAAGGTGTTGCCACAACGGATATTGAAGTCGATGTCTGGCAATGGGTCAAGCCCCAGGTTGTCGAGACGTGGGTTCACTTCCACCACCGCCACCATCTTCAGGAACAGGCGCAACTTGGCTATCTCCACAGCCTCTTCCATAATATCGACGCCATAGAGATTGCGAAGGATGATGCTCTTGTAAATGAAGTATTGGATGTTGCTACGATACTTCTTGTTGATTTCCTCCAGGTCTGCCACAAACAGATTCTTGTTCTGCTGATGGAACTCCTCCATACGAGAGATGCAAATCTCGTAGAGCGGTTCGAGGATATTCATTGCCGCAAAAAGGAAGGCACCACTTCCACAGGTAGGGTCGAGGATGGAGACATGCTGCATCGCATGGTAGAAATGCTCTACCAAGAGATGGTCTGGAGTCTTCGACAACAAGTCGTAGGTAAACTGACGAATGTCCAGATTATAGGTGATGAAGTCGTTGATTTCATGTATCTCACCAGCAGCAATCTTGCCGAGCAGATTGTCACAACGTTGGAAACGCTCGATAGTCTCTCGCCATATCTCTGTTGGCAAGTTGAAAGGCTCTGGAGTTCGCTCGTTCCAATGACTTCTTCGCTCCAAGAGTTGAGGCTGGGTGGTATCCACGCCCTCAGCTATCTCGCTTGGAATGAGCGAGAGCCAATCGGCAGAGTAGCCATGCTTTACCGCATCATAGATGTATCGGTCGCCACTCTCTCGTAGGGTCTGCCAGATGTAGCCTTTCTCTTTGAAGTCTTTCTCTGAACTGGTCTTCTTTACGGCATCGAAGAGGAACGGCAGGATGCAGTTCTTGCCGATGTATTCGGTGATGTCCTCCTTGGTGTAGTAGGCTCCCATCTGCGCACGGTCGTTGATGTATTGCTCGAAGATGTAGCCCAGCACATCTGGATTGATGTCCTTGCCTGATGCTGTGATGCGGGTGTCGAGGTGCCAGCGCCACTTGTCGAAGAAGTCGAAGAGGTGGAGGAATGCCTCGTCGTCGATGTCTATGTCCTTGAACATCTTTTCGATGTCGTGGAAATCGAACATGCCACCGTTCAGGTAGGGGATACGTCCATACTTGCTCAGGAAGGCTTCGTCTCGCTGATGTCCGTTCAGTCCCTCATGGAAGAGATGAATCAAGAAGCCCTTGTAGAAAGACTGGAAGAATTCGTTCTTGCCACGCTCTTGTTGCACCCGATTGAGCTTGTCGCGCAAATAGTTCTCGTTCATGTCCAGAAAACCTTTCTTCTGGATGAAGTAACAGAACATCAAGCGGTTGAGCATCACAGAGGCATACCATTGCTTGTTCTTGTTTTTCTTGTCATCGGTTATGTCGTCGTCGATGCCATGGATGAACTTTACAAACTGGGTGTGCTCCTTCTTGAATCCAGCATAAAAGTCCTTGGTAATCTTCTCGCTGTTGACCATAAAGGCTCCTTGGATGCGTTGTTTCACATCCACGATGGTGGTCTTCTCGTCGAAGTCGAAGCTCAAGTCATCTATCTTGGAATAGAGAAACTCGGCTTGGCTGATGCTGGTGTATTCGATGGTTACAATGTCACGCTTCTCCACCTTGTTCACTGGTGCCACCCACTGATGATGGAACCCATTCTTCTCCATATAGATGCAGATGTAGTCGTGGGCTTGCTGTCGCAACTTGATGTCTATCTTCTTGCAGGTGGAGGCTGATGGTATCTTCTCTATCAAGCAAGTGAGTATCTGGAAACCATTGCGCTCGGCGATGGCTTCCATCTTGTAATCCACTTCGTCGATATGTGGTACAAGGATGTCGGTATAGCCCTTAGGATTGTTCCATCCCATCTCGGTGACAAACAGCTCCTGGAAATTGGCTTCCTGTATATATTGGTTGAATTCTTTTCGTGTCATAATCTATAAATACTTTTGAATTGACTTTCACTTCGTCCGTCGAACGTTGTTTCTTCACTCTTCATTCTTCACTAAACCTCAGTCCCATGGAGCAGATAATCTTAGGCTCCTTGTTGGTGCTGTTGTCCTCGTCGATGATGCACAGCTGGTTGTTCTTTCGCAAGTCGAGCACGTATTCCACGAGGTCGGCGTTGCTCACGTTGTTCTGTCGCATCATTCTTCCGAGGTTGAACTTGGCGTTCTCTTGCAGCGGATAGTTGTAGATGTCGTTGATGGCATACTTCAGTTCCTCCTTGTTTTCCTCGCTGAAGAATATATCCACTGGCTTCTCGTAGTAACGCTCCAAGAGTTGGATGGTCTTGTAGCGGGTACTGAACCTGTTGCCAAGGATTCCGCCTACGTGGGTGTTCTCGTCGCCGATGTTGTCGATGGCTTTCTTCACCAAGTCGTAATGCTGGTCGGCTGGTTCCACGTTCGGTTCGTTGGCGCTGCATTCCATCGCCTGGAGGATGCGCTTCTGCGACTGGCTCACGATTTCGCCCTTGCTGTTGTACCAAGAGAGCATATCGAAACCGCTGCGGGTCTGGGCGTAGGTGATGACACCATCGTTCAGGCGGTCTTCCGTCTTCTTGGTGGCATTGATCATGTTACTCAGATGCGGAATAATGCGCTTCAAATCTGGGTTGGCATCGGTGGCACTCTTCCATATCTGGTAAGCCTGCGAAGCCAAATCTACGTCGTTGTCATCTACATCGTCGAGCGAACCGCTCTTCTCATTGTACATATCTCTGAGGTTCTGCTCGTTGCCCTCGAAGAAAACTTCGTCGCTACCCACCACGTTGGCAGCCTCGTTGATGCGGTCGTTCAGTCGCTTGCGCAGTTTGATAACCTTCTCCACGCCCTCGGCAGGGAAGAAGGAGTAGCAGTCGATGTGGTCGCTCTGCTGTCCGATACGATCCACACGTCCGGCACGCTGTATGAGGCGGATGATAGCCCACGGCAAGTCGTAGTTGATGATGATATGGGCATCTTGCAGGTTCTGACCCTCGCTCAGCACATCGGTGGCGATGAGGATACGACTTTGCTCTTCCAAAGGATAGCTTTGCTCATTGCTGATAGGGGAGAAGTGCTCCACGATGCTCGTGGTGTTCTTGCTTCCACCGGTGGCAATGGCGATATGCTCGATGCCCTGTTGGCGCAGTTGTCGGGTGAGGTACTTGGCGGTATCCGAGTATTGGGTGAAGAGCACAATCTTCTCCTCGGGATAGGTTTGGGTGATGAGTTTGCTTAGTTCGTAGAGCTTTTGGTCTTCCTCGGCATTCCAAGATCCGCAAAGCTCTATCATCTTGATGACGTTCTTGCAGTCTTTGTTGAGATTCTGCTTGAGGGTACGCTTGAAGTATTTGCTGTCGAGCCAACTCACGTTGTTTTTCTGTTGCAGAAGCTCGTAGTGTTTCTTGGCTTTCTCCTGATAATACTTCATGTCGGTAGGAATCTGGAGCACATTCTTCCCCTTTCCTCCTTCTTCCTCCTCATCTTCTCCGTCGCCTCCAAACATGCCATTTGCATCTTCATCTTCCAGAAAGTCATCGGGCAGGGCATTCTCATCGCCGATAGGCAAAGGTTGCTTGGTGTCGATGGCATAGAGGAAGATGGCGTTGCGCAAGATATGGCGTTTCAAGGTGAGCAGGAAGGAAAAACCGCTACTGTCCATGCGCTTGAAAAAGGTGCTCTTGCAGAATCCCATCATACGCTGCCCTGCCTTCGAGAGGTTTTCGATGAGGCGCTTCTCGGCAACCGAAGCCACGGCAGCCTTCTCTTCGCTCAGGTATTTGATGAGTCCGTAGCGAGGCAGCAGGAGCTCTTCCATCAGCTTGACCATCCCTTCGGAGTAAAGACGACTGTACTGGTCGCCCTCTTGGGTCTTAAACTTGATGGCTTTCGGGATGCGGTCGGGAAAGTAAGACTTGCTTCCATCGGGAAATTGCAGGTATTTCCTGCCGTTGCTCTCGTCGGTCTTGGCAAAGTTTTCCTTGATGAAGGTTCGGGTTCTGCGTACCAAGAATAGTTTCATCAGTTCGCTCCAGTCGTCTGCCTGGTCGCTCTGCTCGAAAGCTTTGATGCTACGGATATGGATGTCGCTATGCTTGCGCTGGAACTCTCGCTCTCCTCCTAGACTCTGAATATAGGCTTCGGGACGGATGCCTAGGTCTTGGTCGTCGCTCAGGAAGAGCTTGAGTTGGGAGGCAAGGTCGGAGAAATCCTTGTTGTATGGGGTGGCGGTGAGGAGGAGCGTCTTGCAATCCAACTTGTGTATCAAGTCCTGTATGTTGTGATAGCGTTTGCCACTGCCATTGCGCAAGTTGTGGCTCTCATCGACGATGATGAGGCGATAGTTCCAAGTGTTCTCTACGTCGATGGGTTTCTGCATAGACACGATATCAGCCTTCAGGTCGTACTTCTGCTTGTACTTCGCCCACATGTCTTGCAGGTTCGCAGGACAGATGATGAGGGTGCTGCTGGCGTATGTCATCTCGTAAATCTTGGCGATGGCGCATGCCGTGATGGTCTTACCCAAACCCACCACGTCGCCTATCATGGCACCGTTTCGTTTGTCGTTGTTGAGGTGCTTGGCTGCAATCTTCACGGCATTTTGCTGGAAGTCGAAAAGCGTATGGCGGAATTCGGGCGGCAGGGAGAACTCCTTGATGCCCGAGCGTGCCTCTTGGCTGAGGTGATACACAGTCTTGAGGTATATATAATAAGGTGGGATGTCTTCTTCGCTTGCCCAACTGTTGTCGATGGCATCGATCAGCTCCTTGGTGATGTCGATGCAGAACTTGTCGTTCCATCGGTCTTCAAACCAATGGGATAGTTTCTCGGCACTGTCGCTATCGCCAAACTCGGCGTTCAGTTCGCCCTGTCGGGTCAACCCGGAATAGGTGAGGTTGCTGCTGCCCATGATGGCTTGGATGGGATTGAAATTGTCGTCGGGACGATAAGCCAGGTAGAGCTTGGCATGGAGCGGTTCTCGGAGATAGAGTTTGACGCACACCTTCTCGTCTTTCATCTGCGCGGAGAGGCGACGGAGCGTCCATTCGTCGTTCTTGGTTGGGAGACCAAGAAGTAATTGTTTCTTGAAGTCTCGGGCGATGGCGATGCGGCATTTCTGCACGTAATCGGCATCGGGAAGCGTCTTCTTGCCAGAATAAAGGCTGCGAATCAGGTCTTCGTCTGGTCGGTGCATACCAATCAAGAGTCGGCAAGTACGAAACTTTCGGTCGTTCTGTTCATATACGTAGTCACCGGAAAGTTGGTCCACCTCATTGACAATGAGGTTCCAGCCGCGCAGGTTGAAGTAACCCACGCAGAAGTCAACGCGCTTTACGCCCACGTTGGTGATAATGCCTTGAAGCCCCTCGGTGAAATGGGTTTCCAGGTTGTCATAGATACGAGCCATGTGATTGCTGTCTTTATAGGGTACAACAATCACTAGCAGTTTCAATCTCTAGATTCTTTTGCATGTTGGTAGGAGCTTTAAATCTTGTTACTGAAATCTGTAAATAATAAAGTATGTCATCCGAGCTATGCTATATGGATAGTCGGAATTGGGCTTCCGAGGGTAATAGATACAAAAAGAGCGTACCCTCAGCCTTATTGTATTCCTAAACAAGGCTGCTCCTACCACAGATGGCCTATAAGACGAAATACAAAAGGAGAGGGTACGCCATATCATGGCGTACCTATTCTCACCTTTAGTTCGTCTTAAAAAATTTTGCTTTGGTAGGAGCTATTCTGTTTAGAACTTCCAGTCGAATCGATACGAATCTAATCGTTTAACCCACGAAAATCAGTAGGTTCGGCTTGCGCCTTGCCATACTTGGGTACAAAGGTACTATAAATTATTGAAATAGCCAAGAAAAGCCCTCAACTTTTTCACCCTTTTTCTTTGCGCTTTCAGAATAAAAGCGTAACTTTGCAACCGTAGAACTATAAAACGGAGAAAATTATGGTGAAAAGGTATCAATATAAAGAAGACGAACATCCTGGTATGGTGTGTGAGCCTTCACCATCGTATGGTGGCGCAGCATTGGCTGAGCCAGAGATTGCTTGTGACGAAGACTATTCTGGTCTTCCTTGCTCTCATACTATAGAAGAGGTACGTGCTACGGTTATTAGGGCAACAGATCATATTGGTGATCCTAGTTATTGGACAACTTGGGAAGATATGGAAGCTCGTTTACGTAAAAAATATCCAGAATGGAATTAGTCGTATTAGAAGAATTTGAAGACAAGTTCAATGCTTGCTTGGATTATGCTCTCGCAAATTTTGGGCGTAAAACAGTAAGGAAATGGAAGGAAAGCTTTCAACGGATACTAAAGAACTTACAAGTGAATCCTGAGATGTACCCTTTTGTTCCTGAACTAAGAGATTGCCAGCCCAATGCCCATAGTGCAATCATTATGAAGAATTTTAAGCTAATTTTCATTTACGATGAGCAAAAGCAAGTTGTTATGCTTGTTGACTTATGGAGTATGTCGCAAGATTCTGATAGGTTGAGAAGAAACTGGGAAATTATACGATCATGATACTATCAGTTAAAGATGTAGATTACTTGGGAGATTATACGCTTCTCTGTACATTCAATGATGGGGTGAAGAAAAAGGTAGACTTACAACCTCTTTTGAAATATCCTGCTTTTAAGGAGTTGGAGGATAAACAAAAGTTTGTTCAATTCGGGTTGGATCATACTATCTTTTGGGCAAATGGAGCTGACATTGCTCCTGAATATTTGTATGACCATGGTGATATGGTATGATTCGAATAGATGTGGGGGCTTTTATCAAGAAGCACCCACATCCTCAGTACAACTCATACTTGATAGATAAGCTTTATGCTGGTGTCGATTGAATTTTCCATTACTTTTTCTCCAATATCACAAAAACTATAGTTGTTTTCTCATTTTTTTAGGTCATTCTTTTCGAGTAAATATCGTATTTTTGCAACCACTATTACGAACGTAATTAATAATAACAATCAAAATTTAAAAACAGAAACAATTATGGTGGACAGATTCATTCTCGACGAAGTGAAGCCAAACCCTACCGTTACCAACGTAACCATGGGTATCGAGGCTTGCAAGAAGGCTGAGGCTGACTTCATCATCGCCATCGGTGGCGGTAGCTCCATGGATACAGCCAAGGGCATCGGTATCGTGGTGGAGAACCCTGAGTTTGCCGACATCGTATCTCTGGAGGGTGTGGCTCCTACTAAGAACAAGTGCTTGACCGCCGCTACGGGTATGGATGCCATGACCCATGCCATCGAGGGCTTGATTACCAAGGCGATGGGTGCTTACAAGGACGGCATGACCGACCAGGAGGCTGCCGAGGCTGCTTGCAACGCCATCGAGGAACTCTCCAAGCTCATGGGTATCCCTCAGCATCTCTCAGAACTGGGTATCACCGAGGCCGATATCCCAGCATTGGCAGAACAAGCCATCACGGATGTTTGTACCCCAGGCAACCCTCGTGAGGTAACCAAGGAAGACATCATCGCCTTGTATCACAAGATTTTGTAAAAGCTACCATCGGTAGCGACAAATAAAAAAATCCGCTTGTAGCTCCCAAAAGCCCAAGCGGATTTTTTAGTTGATGTAAATACCTACTTTTCTAAATCTATCGGATTGATTTTCGCTTCTTTCCGATTTTTTCTGAGTAAGAATTCTCAAATTCTCTAATTCTTGACCTTGATAATCTCCTCGGCACGTTTCAGTGCCTTGCTGATGTGGTCGGTTATGTTTTCCTTGCCCAACAAGTTGTAGAAACCTGCATGCTCCAGCTGGGCGTTAACCTTCTCGCATACGCCGGAGAGGACTATCTGGATGTCTTCCTTCTTGCTCATCTCGCAGAGGTTGGTGAGGTTGTGGATACCGGTGGAATCAACGAATGGCACCTTGCGCATACGAATCACTCGTACCAATGGACGGTCGCCGAAGGCTGCCATCACTTCCTCAAACTTGTTGCCGGCTCCGAAGAAGAACGGACCGTTGATCTCGTATACCTCTACGCCCTTCGGGATGGTGTAGTGCTCCAAGTTGGTGGAGAGGAAGTCGAACTCCTTGTTGAGGTCAATCTCCTCGTCGGTAATCGCCTTAACGTCGGTGGTCTCGCTCATTCGCTTCATGAAGAGCAAGCAAGCGCAAATCAAACCTACCTCGATGGCTACAGTCAAGTCGAAGATGATGGTGAGGAAGAAGGTAATCAGGAGCACGGTGACGTCGCTCTTTGGGTTCTTCATCAGTGCCAAGAAACTTCTCCATCCGCTCATGCCATATGAAACCACTACCAATACACCAGCCAAACAAGCCATTGGGATGTACTTGGCGAGTGGCATGAGGAAGAGGAAGATGAGCAGCAATACCACGGCGTGGATGATGCCAGCCACTGGAGTCTTACCGCCGTTGTTGATGTTGGTCATCGTACGGGCGATGGCACCTGTGGCAGGGATTCCACCGAAGAGTGGGGAGGCGATGTTTGCCAAACCCTGTGCCACCAACTCGGTGTTAGAGTCGTGATGGTCGCTGATTACACCATCGGCTACGGTAGCGGAGAGCAAACTCTCGATAGCACCGAGGATGGCGATGGTGATGGCTGGGGAAACAAGGCTCTTGATGGTATCCCAGTTCATCTCCGGTACGGTGGCGGCAGGCAACTCGTTGCTGATGGAGAATCGGTCGCCGATGGTCTGGATGCTCGTTACGCCGGCATATTGCTTGAGCAGCAAAGCTACCACGGTCATGAGGATGATGGCGATGAGCGAACCCGGAATCTTCTTGCTGAACTTAGGGGTGATGGCGATGACGATGACGCTCGCCACACCGATGAGGGCGCACCAAGGGTCGATGGTGTTGAAACACTGGAAGTAAACAACCCATTTCTCCAAGAAGTCGGAAGGATTGCTGGTCAAGGTCAATCCAAAGAGATCCTTGATCTGAGTGGTGAAGATGGTGACGGCGATACCGCTGGTGAAACCTACCACGATAGGATAGGGGATGTACTTGATGATGGTACCGAGTCGGAGGAGTCCGAAGAGAACCAAGAAGAGACCAGCCATCAGGGTGGCGATGGTCAATCCCTCCATGCCATACTTCTGGATGATGCCATAGATGATGACGATGAATGCTCCCGTAGGACCGCCAATCTGAACCTTGCTTCCACCGAAGATGGAGATGATGAGACCTGCTACGATGGCGGTGATGATGCCCTTCTCGGGAGTCACGCCAGAAGCGATACCGAATGCGATGGCCAGAGGCAGGGCTACGATACCAACGATGATACCTGCCATGAGGTCAGACATGAATGTTTTCTTGTTGTATGTCTTCAAGCAAGAAAACAAACTCGACTTAATTGCAAATGCCTTCATTTGAAAGTTTTATTGTTATGTGATAATTCTTGAAATCTTCTGTTATCCGTTAAAACGTGTGCAAAGGTACAATATTTATTTTATATAACAAAATGTTTTTTAATATTTCTTAATATGCCGAGGCGTCTTTCGGTTGTTGAACTGTTAGAAAAGCTGACAGAAAGAGGAAAATTAAAAGAACCCTTCACCCTTCACTTTTTCGCCGAAATCCCTAGTGTTTATCGGTGTTTCGAGGGGTGAAGGGTAGTCGCTCACC
>ERZ808270.1154-NODE-1154-length-12304-cov-50.181403_pt1 | contig 12304 bp, 12 predicted proteins | sample MGYA00521082_ERZ808270 | MGnify/ENA primary metagenome ERZ808270 (study PRJEB31516, sample SAMN03275594) | gut metagenome | biome: mammalia-associated habitat; material: feces | host: Papio cynocephalus | place: Kenya | collected 2012-07-27 ...
GCTTCTGGGCTTTCAGCCCGTGCCAACCGTACAGGCCGAAAAATCTCTAATTCTCCAATTTTCTAATTCTCCAATTCTCTAATTCTCCAATTTTCTAATTCTCCAATTCTCTAATTCTTGACGAAAAAAACATCAAAGGATGAAGGGTGGTGAAGGGTTGGTGAAGGGTGAGCGACTACCCTTCACCCCTCGAAACACCGATAAACACTAGGGATTTCGGCTGAAAGGTGAAGGGTGAAGGATATTTCTCAATATACGCCTCTGCCGAAAGAAAACTGCCGAAAGATGAAAATCTTATGGAATAAATGTTAATAAAGCACGGCGAACATTGCCTATTTCAATAAATGGCATTATCTTTGCACTCCATTGGATTATAAACAACAAATGAGAATATTATGACAGAAAAAGAAATGTATGATCTGATAAATAATCAGAACGCACAGCAGAGCAATGGCTTTGCTATGAACGAGAAAGAGAGAGGCCTGAGTGGTGCCTTCCCTGTATTGATGCGCAAGGTTTACACATGGATGACCTTAGCCCTTATTATCACAGGCGTTACCGCCTTTGGCGTAGCTGCAAGCCCTACCCTCTTCATGAGCCTCCATAAAATCATGTGGGGATTAATCATTGCAGAATTTGTCTTGGTGTTCGCCATCAGCGGTGCCATCAACCGATTGTCGCTGGGCACAGCCACTCTCCTATTCATCGGCTACTCGGTACTCAATGGTGCGATGCTATCCTCCATCTTTTACATTTATGCCCCTATGGTTATCTCCAAGGTATTCCTCATCACGGCGGCAACATTTGGAGTGACAGCCTTCTACGGCTATACCACCAAGAAGGATTTGACCAGTATCGGAAAGATATTGTTCATGGCATTGATTGGACTGGTTATCGCCACGGTAGTCAACCTCTTCCTGAAGAGCCCTAGCTTCGACTACATATTAAGCTATGTTGGCGTGGCTGTATTCATCGGGTTGACCGCTTGGGACACACAGAAAATCAAGGAGATGTTGCAGGTGCAATACGATGCTAGCGAGGGAGCGCAGAAGTTGGCATTGCTCGGAGCACTAACCCTGTACCTCGACTTCATCAACCTCTTCCTTTACTTGCTTCGCATCTTTGGCGGAAGCAACAAGGACTAAGGGTTCAATATCTAGCGTTTTATGCTTTTGCCCTTACAGGGCGCTTTAACCAAATATATCTACCCAGGGCGTTGCCCTGGGCTAGGTGCTTCTGGGCTTTCAGCCCGTGTCGACCGCTTGCAACCTCTTGCAAAGCAAGAAGGCATAAAAACAGAAAAAGTTGGCTAGCCCATCAACGGGTTTACCAACTTTTTTCATTAAAAGCAAATGATAAATAAACCTAATCTAGAAAATTTATGTGGCAAAGATACAAAATTATTTGCAAACTTGCGCATCAATTCGTCAAAATTTGGTTTCATTCTATCAAAAAATGCGCTTTTAAGATTTATTTATACCTTTTTTGCACCTTTATGCCTGTATTCTGTCGGCGAACACCCATACGTTGCCACAAAAGCACGACGGAACGTGGAAAGGGAATTGAAGCCTGAACGCTGAGATATTTCCATCAAAGTTGCAGAAGATGACATCAACAATTGCTCGGCATACTTAATGCGGTAATTGTTGACATAATCATAAAAGGTTTGACCATTGTCCCGATTAAAGTATCGGCTGATGTAGGTGCGATTGGTTCCAACCCTACGAGCCACGTCCGATAATTTGAGCTTGGCATCCAGATAGATATGCTCATCGTCGAAGAGGCACTGAACGGCAGTGGCAATGTTCGACTCCTCCTCGGCAGGTTCTTCCAAAGGCACAACATCCACATCGCTCAACTCGTCGATGACCGACTCATGACGATAGACGAAATAACAGATAAACATCCACATGCCCAAGGAGCAGAACATGTAGATGTTGTCGAAACTGACATCTATCAGCAGACAACTCACGATCCACACCAACAATATCAAGAAGAAACTGTTCAGGATAGCCCTCAACCAGTTGAGGTTGATATTCTCCTGATAGGAGAAACGTTCCTTGAGCTGCTTGTGGTACCGGTCGATGAAGAAAAACATCAGCACGAAGGTAACGCAACCATAGACGGCTCCCCATACCGTGAGGATGTAATACCAAATAGGATGGCTAGTAAGCACCAGGAACAATGGCAACAACAGGAACGGCAACTCCAACAGCAATGCCTTGAGGCAAGTAAACCACCCCGGCTTGACCAATTCCATCAGCACAAAACTATAGAAAGGAATAATCATCATGTCGAGTGCCGACGTGAGGTACATAGCTCGCTCACTGGAGAATCCATACACATCAAAGAGCACTATATCCTTGAGACATTGCAAGTCTATCACTATCATCAACCACATAATCATGCGAAAGAGCATGTCCTTGCCCTTGCGCCAGAATATCCACGCCATCATGGAAAAGAACATCATGCTCATTCCGTAGATAAAACTTGTCAATGCATCCATATTTCGTTTTTTAGAATTTAAGTCTTTAGAATCAAAAAACAAGAAATCGCACACCCACGAAGCCCCTAAAAGAATTCATGGGTGTGCAATGACAGATTATTGCTTATCTATATAGAAGCCTCTATATACAATTTTATCCTTATAGATACCTCTATATATAATAAGGTGTATTAGTCGATTTCCTCATCAGCCTCATAGCCACCCATCTCACGGATGGCGTTCTTCAGCATCGTGTACTGCTGATAGAGATGGTTGACAGCCTCCTCACCCTTGGTGTAGTCGTGCATAGGTGCCTTGAGGAAGAAGCTCAAGAAACGCTGGATGCCATAACGACCGGCACGGGCAGCAAGGTCACTCAACAGGGTAAGGTCGAGCAACAATGGAGCGGCAAGGATAGAGTCGCGGCAGAGGAAGTTGATCTTGATCTGCATAGGATAGCCCATCCAACCGAAGATGTCGATGTTGTCCCATCCCTCCTTGTTGTCGTTGCGAGGTGGATAGTAGTTGATGCGTACCTTATGATAGTACTGGGTATCCTCGTCGTTGCCATGACCATAGAGGTCTGGTTGCACGTCTGGCTTCAGGATTGTCTCCAGAGTAGAGAGCTTGCTCACCTCCTTGGTATGGAAGTTGGCTGGCTCGTCGAGCACGAGGCCATCACGGTTACCGAGGATGTTGGTAGAGAACCAACCATGCAATCCGAGGCAACGAGTACCGATGATAGGAGCGAAACCACTCTTCACGAGAGTCTGACCCGTCTTGAAATCCTTGCCGGCGATAGGCATCTTGGTCTTCTCGGCGAGTTCCCACATGGCAGGAATATCCACGGTGGTGTTAGGAGCACCCATGATGAAAGGCGCACCCTCTGTCAAGGCTGCGTAAGCATAACACATGGATGGAGCGACATGCTCACGATCGTCTGCCTTCATGGCAGCCTCAAGAGATGCCAAAGTGCCATGCACCTTCATATCCACAGGTACATAAATCTCTGTGGATGCAGCCCAGATGACCACGATGCGGGCGCAACCATTCTTCTGCTTGAAGTCACGGATGTCCTGGCGAAGAGCCTCCACCATCTCCCAACGAGTCTTGCAGTCCTTCACGTTGTCGCCATCCAATCGCTTGGCATAGTTCTTGTCGAAAGCAGCCTTCATCGGAACCACCTTCTCCAACTCGTCACGCACCGGATTGATGTCCTTTTCCTTCAGCACCTCGGCATACATGGCAGCCTGATAGGCATTCTGAGGATAAACATCCCATGTGCCGAACACGATGTCGTTGAGGTCAGCCAAAGGAACGATGTCCTTATAGTGCAAATATTTCTTGTCTGCACCGCGGCCCACACGAATCTTGTCGTACTGAGTCATAGAACCAACTGGCTTCGCAAGTCCCTTACGAGTCATAAACACACCTGTCATAAATGTAGTGGCTACAGCGCCACAACCTACGACCAAGATACCCAGCTTTCCTTCAGCTGGTTTTACATTGTTTTGTTTCATTACCTTAAGGTTTTAACATTAAGTCTTCTAATCGAATATTAAGTCTTCTAATTGATTGGGCAAAGATACGAAAAACTATCCATATAGCCCAAGTTTCCCCTAACTTTTTGGCATAGATTTACAAATATTAGCTTTAAAACGGAGAAATCTGCCATAAAGGACAGTTAGAAGTCCAATTGTTATAGTCTCATCCTTGAAATCTGAGTACCTCTATCGCACATTCCTGACACAAGCCACGCCACCTACAGACCAGACTTTCAACGCCCCTATACTGCATAAATATGCTTATTATATACATCATTTACAAGAATTTCTAAGCCAAAAGTGCATTTTTCTTTCATTTTATTTGGCTATTTGCGAATAATATTGTAATTTTGCACCCAATAAACGAATAAAAATACATCGTATGAAAGTAAAGAACAGCAGACTGGAAACTCTGAAAATGCTCATATCAAGCCAAGAGCTCAGCTCACAAGAGCAGCTTTTGCAAGCCTTACACAAGGAAGGCTACAAGATAACGCAGGCAACATTGAGTCGCGACCTCAAGCTTCTCAAAGTAGCCAAGGCAGCATCGTCTAGTGGCAAGTATGCATACGTTCTACCCAACGATGCGCTCTACAAAAGGGTAACCAACCATATTCCCCTGAGCAAGATGACATTGAGCACAGGCTTCCAATCCATCAACTTCTCGGGCAACATGGTGGTCATCAAGACTCGACCGGGCTACGCCAGCAGCATCGCCTACAACATCGACAACAGCGACATTCCTCAAATACTGGGAACCATCGCTGGAGACGACACCATCTTCATGGTAAAGAAGAAAGGTACCACGGAGGAAGAAATCATCGACATCTTGGGCGAGATTATCCCAGACCTCCATAACAGATACTAATTCCTCCTAGGATAAGCATCTACACATTATTATATATAACAACAGAAACAAGAACATTATAAACATAAAGAGAAAATGGAAGAAGTTAAAGTAATGGTGGCTGACGAAAGTCACATTAAGTATATCGACACCATTCTGACTACAATCGCAGAAGCAGCTAAGAAACGTGGTTCAGGTATCGCCAAGCGTTCACCTGAGTATGTTGCCACCAAGATGCGCGAGGCCAAGGCTGTCATCGCCCTTCAGGGCGAGAAGTTCGCTGGTTTCAGCTACATCGAGACTTGGGGCAACAAGCACTATGTCACCACATCAGGTTTGATCGTTCACCCAGACTTCCGAGGCATCGGACTGGCAAAGCGCATCAAGAACCTCACCTTTACGCTCGCCCGACAGCGATGGCCTCATGCCAAGATTTTCTCTTTGACATCCGGTTCGGCTGTAATGAAGATGAACACCCAGCTGGGTTATCTCCCTGTCACCTTCGCCGACTTGACCGACGATGAGTCATTTTGGCGTGGTTGCGAGGGCTGCATCAACGTGGATGTTCTCCATCGCACCAACCGCAAGTATTGCATCTGCACCGCCATGCTCTTCGACCCAGAGGAGCATCTGCCTATCAAACTTCCTAAGGAAGTGATAGAGAGAATCAAGAAGATTGACGGTCCAAGCTGCGAGCTTGAAGCATAGACCTATTATAATAGGAACAGGCAACAGAAATGCCCATTTAACACTTAACATTTAACATTTATCATAAAGTTATGGCAAATAAGAAAGTAGTAGTCGCATTTAGCGGCGGTCTCGATACATCATACACAGTAATGAAGTTGACCCAGGATGGCTGGGATGTTTATGCAGCATGCGCTAACACAGGTGGTTTCTCTGCCGAGCAGTTGAAGACCAACGAGGAGAACGCATACAAGTTGGGTGCCAAGGCATACGTCACTCTCGACGTTACCCATGAGTACTATGAGAAGTCATTGAAATACATGATTTTTGGCAATGTGCTCCGCAACAACTGCTACCCTATCTCAGTTTCTTCCGAGCGTATCTTCCAGGCTATCGCCATCGCTCGTTATGCGAAGGAGATTGGCGCTGATGCCATCGCTCATGGAAGTACAGGCGCAGGTAACGACCAGATTCGTTTCGACATGACTTTCTTGGTCATGGCTCCTGGTGTAGAGATTATCACCTTGACTCGCGACAAGGCTCTCTCTCGCAAGGAGGAGGTTGACTACTTGAACGAGCACGGTTTCTACGCTGACTTCACCAAGTTGAAGTACTCTTACAACGTAGGTATCTGGGGAACCAGCATCTGCGGTGGTGAGATTCTCGACCCAACACAGGGTCTTCCAGAGGAGGCTTACTTGAAGCACGTTACTGCCAAGGAAGAAGAGGCTGAGCTGAAGATTACCTTCGAGAAGGGTGAGATTGTAGCCGTGAACGGCGAGAAGTTCGACGACAAGATTGCTGCCATCCAGAAGATTGAGGAAATCGGTGCATCTTACGCCATCGGTCGTGACTGTAACGTAGGCGATACCATCATCGGTATCAAGGGCCGTGTAGGTTTCGAGGCTGCAGCTCCTAAGCTCATCATCGAGGCTCACAGATTGCTGGAGAAGAGTACTTTGAGCAAGTGGCAGCAGTACTGGAAGGACCAGGTAGGCAACTGGTACGGAATGTTCCTCCACGAGAGCCAGTACTTGGAGCCTGTAATGCCAGACATCGAGGCTATGCTTACCTCTTCTCAGCGCCATGTAAATGGTACGGCCATCCTGAAGCTTCGTCCTTACAGTTTCCAGACCGTAGGTATCGACTCTCCAGACGACTTGACCAAGTCTAAACTCGGTGAGTATGGTGAGATGCAGCATGGTTGGACCGCAGAGGATGCCAAGGGCTTCATCAAGGTTTCTTCTACACCTTTGCGTGTTTACTACGGTATGCACCCAGACGAGCAAAGATAAATTAAGTGAAGAACGAAGAGTTGCAACTTTATGAATGTTCGATTCGTCTAACGAATATACAAACATTTAACAAGTACAACTATGGACAAGAAATTAACATTATCCCCAGACAAAAAGATAGCTGGTGTATGTGGCGGTTTGGCTGAGTTTTTTGACTTAGACCCCACATTAGTACGATTAGGATGGGCTGTAGCCACATTCTGTACTTGCTTTAGCGGCATCATCATCTATATTATTTGTTGGGCTATCATCCCAAATAGATACAAATGGTTAAAGTAGGAATATTAGGAGCAGCTGGTTATACGGGAGGTGAACTCATTCGCCTCCTCATCAACCACCCTGAGGCAGAGATTATTTTCGCCAATAGCGAGAGTAACGCCGGCAACCTCGTGGCAGATGTACACGAGGGATTGTATGGCGAGACCGACTTGAAGTTTACCGCCGAGATGCCTTTCGACCAAGTGGATGTCATCTTCTTCTGCTTTGGTCATGGCAAGAGCGAGGCTTTCTTGAAGGAGCACAACGTGCCTGAGAATGTCAAGATTATCGACTTGGCACAAGACTTCCGCCTTGCCCCAGAGACAGTGGTAGCCACCCAGCAACCTACCCCAGCCGCCCACGACTTCGTATATGGTCTTCCTGAAATAAATGAATCAAAGATAGCCACAGCTAAGCACGTAGCAAACCCAGGTTGTTTTGCAACCTGCATACAACTTGGTTTGTTGCCTGCTGCCAAGATGGGCCTCATCAACAGCGATGTATCTGTCAACGCCATCACGGGTAGCACAGGTGCCGGTCAGAAGCCAGGTGCCACCACCCACTTCTCATGGCGCAACAACAACATGAGCATCTACAAAGCATTCAACCATCAGCATGTGCCTGAGATTCGCCAAAGCCTCAAGCAGACTCAGGGTTATCTCAATGCAGCCATCGACTTCATCCCTTACCGTGGCGACTTCGCCCGTGGCATTTTTGCTACCGAGGTTGTGAAGACCGACAAGCCTATCGAGGAAATCGTGGCAGGTTACAAGGAGTTCTACAAGGACGCCAAGTTCACCCACTATGTGGATAAGGCTATCGACTTGAAGCAAGTAGTGAACACCAACAAGTGCCTCGTTCACGTAGATAAGTATGGCGACAAGCTCCTCATCACTTCTTGCATCGACAACCTCTTGAAGGGTGCCGTAGGTCAGGCAGTACAGAACATGAACATTATGTTTGGCATCGACCAGACAGCAGGCTTGAAACTCAAGCCATCAGCATTTTAAGATTACAATTATGAAATTATTCGACGTATATCCACTTTTCGATATCAATATAGTAAAAGGTAAGGGCTGTCACGTATGGGACGACAAAGGCCAGGAATACCTCGACCTCTATGGCGGTCATGCCGTTATCAGCATCGGTCACTGTCATCCTCACTACGTGGAGATGCTCACCAAGCAGCTCAACAACTTGGGCTTCTACTCCAACTCCGTCATCAACAAGTTGCAGGTAGAACTCGCCGAGCGTTTGGGCAAGGCAAGCGGTTATGAGGATTATCAGTTCTTCCTCATCAACTCCGGTGCCGAGGCAAACGAGAATGCCTTGAAGTTGGCTTCCTTCAACAATGGTAGAACTCGTGTTCTCTCCTTGGAGAAGGCTTTCCACGGCAGAACATCCCTCGCCGTAGAGGTAACCAACAATCCAAAGATTATCGCACCTATCAATGACAATGGTCATGTTACCTATCTCCCTCTCAACGACTTGGAGGCTTGGGAGAAGGAACTTGCCAAGGGCGATGTTTGCGCTTGTATCATCGAGGCCATCCAGGGCGTAGGTGGTTGCAACATGGTATCACCTGAGTTTGCACAAGGCTTACAGGCTGCTTGCAAGAAATACGGCACCTACCTTATCTGCGATGAAATCCAGTGCGGTTACGGTCGCACCGGTAAGTTCTTCGCTCACCAGTGGCTCGGTATCAAGCCAGACCTCATCACCGTAGCAAAGGGCATCGGTTGCGGCTTTCCAATGGGTGGCGTGTTGATTTCGCCAGAGTTCAAGCCTGTATATGGTCAGCTCGGTACAACCTTCGGTGGTAACCACTTGGCTTGTACAGCCGCCCTCGCCGTTCTCGACGTTTTCGAGAAGGAGAACGTGGTGGAGAATGCGCACGTAGTAGGTGAATATCTCATTGCACAGTTGAAGGAATTGCAGAAGCGCAACAGCCACATCCTTGAGGTACGTGGTCGTGGCTTGATGGTAGGAGTCGTGCTCGACATTCCTCACAAGGAAGTGCGCAGCAAGCTCATCCACGAGCAGCACTGCTTCACTGGTTGCGCAGGAACCAATATCCTCCGCATCCTCCCTCCATTGGTATTGACCAAGGAGAATGTGGATGACTTCATCGCTCGCTTGGAAACTGTTCTAAAGGAATTATAAAGCCTTTAGAATCATCATATAAAGGATTTATAAAACCTTTAGGATAATGATATAAAGGAAACACAACCCATAAAAGAAAATAGAAAGAATCGAAAGAGAGCGGCAGCCGAATATGTTTTTGGCTGTCGCTCTTGTCGTTTATCCCATGATTCACAAAGCGAAGCCACGGATTCACAAAAAACATACTACCCAAAGCCAAACCTATCAAATATTTTGCTTATCTTTGCAACCAAACGAATCAGTATGGAAGAATATCTCATCATATCAAACGCCAACTTCTTACTCAGAGTGGCTTCCGAACAGATAGCATACGTCTGCTCGGAAGGAAGCTATTGTACGCTTCGCCTAACCAACGGCGATGAATATACTTTCTCGTTCAACCTTGTGGTCTTCGAGAAAAAAATCGTCGAGCAACTTGCTAAGACGGCACACTTCTTCGCTCGTGTTGGCAGAAACTATATCATCAATAGCCAACATATTTTCAGCATCAACCTCAACACTTCGGAACTCGTATTGTACAACGAGCGTTTTACCGAGAAATTCACCTTGCACGTAAGCAAGGAACCACTCAAACAATTGAAAGCAATTTTAGATAACGCCATCAAATAATCAAAGATATGAAAGGGAATAATCATAACGAAGAAACTTATTTCTTGGGCAAGGCACAAGAAACAAAAAACACCAAGTCGCACGTATATAAGAAGCTACTTGGTATGGCAGCCTGTGCAGCAGCGATACTAAGCATAGTCCTCGCCTTAGTTTTCAAGCAGCAAGGAAACACTCCACAGCCTCAGCTGCTAAAGACAATAGCCGTCTTGCCAGAAGGAGGGCATATGCCCGTCTTCAACGATAATGGCGACATCAACGATTTCCTTAGATGGGTGATGACGAACATTCAATACCCCAAAGGATTGGAAAACAAACCGGCGCGAGTTGTCATCAACTTCACGGTGCAAACAGATGGAACCCTAGGATTGTTTAAAGTGCTCGAAGCCCCAAAAGAAAAAGCCTACGAGCAGACCGTGATGGAGCTCCTAAGGAAAAGTCCTCGCTGGAAGCCAGCCAGACTTTCCGACGGCGAAGAAGTAAACATGGAGTTTACCTTGCCTGTAGTTTTCACTCCCGAAGTAAAAAAGAAATAACCAATAAACAACGATGAAACAGTTTAGGCTTATCCTTACATTATGCTTATGCCTGGCAACGAATGTCAAGGCAAGCGATACTACAGCCCATCTTCTCCAACAAGGAGATAGCTGTTTGAGTTTGTACGACGTGTTCCATGCAACCCAATACTACCAAAAGTATTTAGAGGTGAATCCATCCCACTTGGAAACACGCAGAAAATTGGCATCTTGCTATCGAAAGGTAGGCAACTACACCGCTTGCATTTCTTGTCTTGACAAGATTCCGTCAGACAGTATCAACCACGAAGACATGCGGATGTACTATTATTCATACCTGAACCAAAACAACAACGACAAGGTTTCGCTCTGGGGTGAACGTATAGCCTCATCATTTCCATACGACAGCGAAATCATCGCTTCGCTTGCCTTGCATTACAATGGGGCTAACCAACCGGGCAGAGCCGAGGATGTGACGAAGAATTACATCACCCGATGTGATTCCACCAACTTATACGTCAACAAGGAGTATGCCTACTCCCTATTCATGCAATTCAAATATGACGAGGCTATCCCTTTGTACGAGAAATTGATAGCGCAAGGGTTCGATAATTTCGAGTCCAACTTTATCCTTGGTCTCTGTTATGAGAACTTACCGAACAAAGAGAAAGCGCTGAAACATTATCAGAAAGCCGTTCAATTTAAGAGCGATAACGCCACTTGCCTTTTCCACTTGGCATTGGCAGAGAAATCCTTCAACATGGACTCATTGTCCATAGCTCACTTCAGTCAATCGTTGGAAGTCTCCTTGCCAAAAGGCAGAGCTTTACGAACCTACAAATGGCTGGCGGATTTACATTTTCTACATAACCGATATGAAGAAGCGGCACATGACTTCGAATTATGCATCGCTTACGACGAAGAGGACGACCCGCTCAACTATTACAATGCCGCCCAAATGTTTATCGCAGCCAAAAATAAGTTGAAGGCGAAGTTGTATCTCCAGATGTTCATAGCAAACGCCAACAGGCTGGAAGACAAAAAGTCGGCAGCACAACTCATATCCAAAGCCAAAGAGCAACTCAAGCAATAACCATTCAACTCATATAAACACATGAAAATATCAGTTCTCTTAGGCTCGGCATTATTGCTGAGCCAGCCCCTCTGCGCCCAAAACGAAGAGGCAAAAGACACGCTTACCACCCAAATGATGATGCAAAACCTGCCAGAGGTTTTCGTCAAGGCGACTCGCCCTATCGTCAAAGCAGAAAAGGGACAGTTGGTTTACAACATGCCACTTCTCATCGAGAAAATACCAGCCGACAATGCTTATGATGCTGTTACTCGAATACCTGGCATAAGCGAGCTAAACGGCAACATCAACTTTGCAGGAAAAGCCATAACCCTCATTATCAATGGCAAACCTACCACACTCGATTACTCGCAAATAATAGAGCGATTGAAAACCATGCCAGCCTCGCAATTAGCCAAAGCCGAAGTGATGCTTTCTGCACCAGCACGCTTGCACGTTCGTGGAATGGCTATCAACTTGGTCACCAAAGACTATGCAGGGAAGAAATTGGTTTCAGGACAAATACAAAGCACTTGGAACCAAAGCAAATACGGTGAATGGCAAGGTAAAGGAAACTTATTGCTTCAAAAAGGAAAACTTGGACTGGATGCCATGTATTCGTTTACAGATGGGACATCCTACGGCGAGACTAACAGCGATGCCAACCATCCTCTTCAGGGAAAGCGAATAGCGTATCAAGACAAGACTTCACAAAAAACAGATGGATTGACTCACAGCTATCGCTTGGGATTGAGCTATGACTTTGCCGACAATCACCAACTATCCTTGGCATATACCGGGAAATGGGATAGCAGTCATTCTCATCATGAGA
>ERZ808270.1162-NODE-1162-length-12227-cov-6.860500_pt1 | contig 12227 bp, 7 predicted proteins | sample MGYA00521082_ERZ808270 | MGnify/ENA primary metagenome ERZ808270 (study PRJEB31516, sample SAMN03275594) | gut metagenome | biome: mammalia-associated habitat; material: feces | host: Papio cynocephalus | place: Kenya | collected 2012-07-27 ...
TCCCTGACAAATATCACGGTCCATTCTATCTTGTCATTTATATTGTATTCCATTGCAGTATATTTTGTTAGACTTAAGCATTTGGCTATATATTGAGAAGCCTACACAAAGGTAAAAATAATCTTGTATAATTGAGAATGATTGTGGAAATAAATATTTTAATCATTGTGTTTTACATCCATTTTCCTACAAGACAGCATTAATTAAATGCCGTGCATATTTTGTATTTCACACAAAATTCACTAAATTTGCACCTATGAGAATAGACATAATAACCGTACTGCCCGAAATGCTTGAGGGCTTCGTGAACGAATCAATACTCGCACGCGCACAGAAGAAGGGTCTCGCCGAGATTCATCTGCACAACTTGCGCGACTACTCCACCAACAAATGGCGACGCGTGGACGACTATCCCTACGGCGGATTCGCAGGGATGGTGATGCAATGCGAACCTATCGACCGATGCATCTCGGCACTGAAGGCCGAACGCGACTACGACGAGGTGATATTCACTTCGCCCGACGGCGAGAAGTTCGACCAGCATATTGCCAACGACCTCTCGATGAAGGGCAACATCATCATACTCTGCGGACACTACAAGGGCATCGACCAGCGCGTACGCGACCATCTCATCACACGCGAGATTTCTGTCGGCGACTACGTGCTCACCGGCGGCGAACTGGCGGCAGCCATCATTGCCGACGCTGTAGTGCGCATCGTGCCTGGCGTGATTGGCGACGAGCAGAGCGCACTGAGCGACTGCTTCCAGGACGACATGCTCTCGGCTCCTATCTACACCCGCCCGGCTGACTACAAGGGATGGAAGGTGCCGGAGATTCTGCTCAGCGGCAACGAGGCTAAGATTAAGAACTGGGAGATGGAACAGGCCATGGAACGCACACAACGCCTGCGCCCAGACCTGCTCGAGAAAGACTAATCACTCACTTTATAAAAACAAAGAATGAACAAAGGACTTCTTTTAGCCTCTATCTTCGCTGCCTCTGTAGCTGCACCGACTTCTGCCCAGGAAGGCGTGCTGAAGAAATACGCCCAACGGCTCTCAACGCCACGCCACTACGTGTGCTACCGCACCACGGAGAAGATGAAGATCGACGGCAAGCTCAACGAGAAATCATGGAAGAAGGCTGCCGAGACGGAATCGTTTGTCGACATTAGCGGCGAGGGATTCCCGAAGCCTGTCTACGACACTAAGGCACGCCTGCTCTGGGACGACGACTATCTGTATGTGTCGGCTGTGCTCGAGGAACCTAACATCGTGGCAAATCTTACACAACGCGACACCATCATCTACCACGACAACGACTTCGAGGTGTTTCTCGACCCTACGGGCGACGGACAGTGCTATTTTGAGATTGAGAACAACGCCCGCGGCGTGGTGTTCGACCTTATGCTCGACCGCGCCTACCGCTCGGGCGGCAACTTCTACACTCAGTGGGACTGCCCTGGACTGAAGCTCGCCGTAAGCCACGACGGTACGCTCAACCGACAGAACGACCGCGACCGCTCATGGACTGTGGAGATGGCGATACCGCACAAGGCTATCACGCGCAACTTCACCAACCCGCTGCAGGCAGGTAATACGTGGCGACTCAACTTCTCGCGCGTGGAATGGCTGAAGAAGGGCGGACCGGAAGAGAATTGGGTGTGGACTCCTACGGGCGAGATAAACATGCACGCGCCCAACCAGTGGGGATTCCTGCAATTCTCGGGCAAAACTGTCGGCAATGGCACCGACGAGTTCAATTGCCCCTACAATATGGAGGCATACAAACTGCTATGGGCTTTGTTTCATACCCAGCTCGACGCTCATGGCAAGACGGGCCGCTACGCCAGCTCGCTATCGGCTCTCGGCGTGACTGACGCCGACCTCGCCACTCTGCCAAAGGGCAGCAACGTGGAGGTGGAGGCCACGACCAACCAATTTACCGTGAACTTGCATGTTGGCGGGATCGGCAAGAACTACTCGGTAGACCAAAACGGAAAGTTCGAGGTAAAATAAACGGGGTAAACAAGAGATTTACCAAGTTTTGACGCCCTCCGATACGTGAATAATTTCTAAAGTCGTGTCGGGGGCGAGGGCGCCCCCTCTCCCGGTTATATAATAATATCGGCAAAGATACGCCACCTTATAACAGTGGGCATCTTTGCCGTAAATTTTCTTTTCTTTCTAATACTGTAAAAGTCTACTCGTCCCATACGAGATAAGCCGACACAAGCCAATGGTTCATCTCGTTGCCCTTTATAGGCTGGGCCTTGGGTATGTCGACAGTGAAGGTGTGCTTGCCTGGCTTTATGTCGTCGAGTCTTACTTCCTCGGGCACAACGTCGGTGCCAGGACACCAATTGGAACGCGAGAAGTCCGACGAAGCCACCGGCTCCTCCACCTCTTTCTCCGCATATCCATTCTCGCCGATGTAGGCAGCCACTCGCTTCTCAAGCCACACGCCTGTGGCGGGATTGAAGCGGCGGAACGATGCACAGTCGTCGCGCCATGGCGTGAAGCGATACACCACGTTGCCGTCCACCGAGAGTATATTCTCCTTCTGCACAAACTCGTCGCCACCGTCGTGTCCGCCATGCCCGGTGACAATATACTTCAAGCGTACATTCTTGGCGTTCTTTGGAAGCGTGAACTCCGTAGTCACGGGCTTGCGCGAGAAGATGTCGGGATACTCCTGACCGATGTAATACACGGTGTTGATGAGTGGCTCCACGTGTGTGGGCTGCATACGGTCGCAACTGATGGCGCTCTCGCGGAACTGCAGCTCTACGCTGGCAAGATAGCCTTGCTCTGTCCATGTGTCGATGAACACACCGACATAAGCCTCATCCTCAAGCTCGGAGTAGCGGTCGGTGATGTCCTGCTGCCACTCTACGCATTTCTCCCACTTCGGGATGTAAACCGGGCGACGCTTAGACGAGAGCGAGTCGTTGTTGTCACTATAGTATCCCACACCGAATGGGGTCATAAACCGCATGAGCTCTACGGTAGGCAGATAGTCCTTGCCGGCGATGATGCCGCGCATGTGCTCAAGCTTCAGAGTGTCGATGTCGGGAAACTTAGCCTTTCCCTCGGCAATGGTCATGAGGTTGATGGCCGACTTCTTCGGCATCACAAACACTGAGCCCGACTTGTCCCAGCGGTCGCCATTGGAGGCTATGGTTGTCTTGATGTCGACCTTCACGCTGCGGTCATAGTGCGGCACATGTATCTTCTTCAATATTATGCGGCCGTTGACGAGGCGTATTATGCCGTCGGCATCGGCAGCACTGTAGTTGGCGATGTTCTTGGGGTCGAAATGCACGTTCACCTTGTCGAACACCTTTATCGTTGTGTTGCCCTTGGCTGCATACTCCTTGTGCTTTGCCGCCATCGACGGCAATGCGAGAAGTATGGAAAGGGCTATCAGAATATATTTCTTCATGAAAAATGCTTAATACGTAAAACAATAATCTTAATTGCTCTCGATTACCTTGCCTACACCACGATAGAGCTTAATAGGGCCGTCGAGCAGCACGGCAACAACTGTAATCATCGGGTCGAGCGAGTGTTCGGGCACATCGATGTAGAGATTGCCTGGCACCTCACTCCAGTAGTTCTTGTTGTAGACCTTCGACGGTATGATCTCGCCGTCGCCCACAACCCACACACGGTTGACCTTGTTCATTATGCCCTTCACCTCAATGGGTCCGTTGGGCTTGTAGGGCAAGTAGAGATAGAGGATGTCGCCCGCTTTGTTCAATGTGGTGTAACCCTGGAAATGCTCAGCAGGAATGCCTGCGCGTGTGTCGTAGATAGCCTCCTTGTGCTTCTTTGTCCAGCGGCCGAACTCCTTGAGCACAGCCACCTGCTCCTCCGGTATGGTGCCGTCTTCCTTAGGACCGATATCGAGAAGCATGTTGCCGCCCATCGAGAGGCAGTCGCAGAAGGTACGCAGAAGGATGTAAGGCGACTTGTAGTTCTTGTCGGCAGGCTGATAGCCCCAAGAGTCGTTCATCGTCATGCACAGCTCCCAATGCTTGTCGGCAGGACGCACTACGGGCACTCCCTGCTCAGGCGTTGCATAGTCGCCGTAGCCCTGTATGCGCGAGTTGATGATAACCTTAGGATTGGCCTTGCGTAGAAACTCCGACAATCCCTTGGCGTTCCAGGTCTCGGCGCTCTGCTCCCAGTCGCCGTCAAACCAGTAGAGGTCGGGCTTGTAGGCATTGAGCTCGCCGAGCTGGTCGAAGTCGAACTTGAGGAACTTCTGCCAGCGTGCGGGGTCGTCCTTCACCTCGTAGCGGTTCTCTGTGCGCGTGAATGTAGGGTTGTCGGGGTGCGACCAGTCAATGAGCGAGTAGTAGAGTCCGAGCTTCAGTCCGTGCTTGCGCACTTCCTTCACAAACGGAGTAACGAGGTCGCGCTTGGCAGCCGTCGCCTTAACGGTGTTGAGGTCGCTATACTTGGTGTCCCACAGAGCCACACCATCATGGTGCTTTGTGGTGAGCACCGTATATTTCGCACCGCTCTCCTTTATGAGGTCGAGCCATGCCTTGGGGTCGTAGTTCTTGGCAGTGAATCCGGAACACTGGCTCATATACTGCTCGTAAGGCAGATATTTGTTGTGGAACGACCAGCTTTCCGACACACCATTCACTGAATAGATGCCCCAATGGATAAAGATGCCAAGCTTGGCGTGGTCGAACCACTCCATGCGCTTGTCCTTCTGCTCCTCTGTCTCCTGCGTCGCCGTGGCTGTCTGCGCCACAGCACCGGTCATAGCCGCCGCACACAACATTGAGCACAATAAGCGTTTCATTTTCATAAGTGTAAAAAATATTAGTCTTTAATTTATTACATATAATTTATACAAAGGTAATCAAAAATTTCGATTAAATGTTATATAATAATGTAAGTTTACCCATACTATAATTATAACTCAGAATACTATCAACAAAAAAACTTCCGCCCACTGACACAGTAGGCGGAAGCGAGGATTCAATTATTTTTTTTAATCCATTTCTAATCCCTTTATAGTAAAATTTATCTACTATCTGTTGGGACCTGCACCCCAAGCTGGAGCATTCTTGTCATACCATACACGCTCATCCTGAAGTTTCTGAGCCTCATTGCCGATAGTGAAACCTTGAGCTTTGTAGGAAGCAAGAGTCTGCTCCTTCATCTGGTCGTCCTCGCCAGGAGCACCAAGAGTGCCACGACGCGGTATCGGGAACTCAGAACCATCAGACTTCCAATTCTCATAAGGAAGAATTGTGGAATTCTTCATAGGAACACCTGAACGACGCATAGTCACATACATCTCCTGTGGCTGGAAAATGAATGCAATATGCATCTGGAGATAAATCTTCTCCAGGGCATGAGCAGCGTCCCACTTGTAAGCATCATGAGCCATCATGGCATCAATCTCACCATCCTTAAGAGCGATAAGTTCCTCATTGGGATCATACTTCTCTGCATAGTAAGGTATGACATTAAGACCGGCAATCTTGTCCCATTCTGTTACAGAATTTCTCACACCAGCCTCATAATACTGCTGAGCATTGCCACTTATAACTCCAAGCTGGCACAACTCTGCAAGATAAAGGTTGACCTCGCCCGAAGACATGTAGAGAGCATAGAACGGACGGTCCTCCTTATCTTGAACGACAGCACCACCTGGCTTTGTCGGATATGTATAGTCGATAGTACCATTGAACAGCTCAAGCTGCAAACCACAAGTTGCGCTATAAGTCTTTTCCTGACCGTCTGCTGAGAGTTTCAACCATTTATTCTGCTGGTCGTAGTATTGCTCCCACTTTGGATCATCACTTGCGTTAATCTGCACGGGCAGACCTATATAACGAACCCACGGCTCACCAGCACCTTTCCATGCCTTGAATTTCTTCTTGCCGTTCTCTTCTGTGTACTCCACATTCTCAGCGATATAGTCAGGAAGATCCTTATCGGCATCGAAATAAGCCTGTACCACTTCCGAATTGAAATCATTTTTCTCAAAGAAGAAGCGCACACGCGGGTCACGATTGTCAACGAGGAACTTTATGAGATTATAGTTACCCGTACCCGGGCTGATACCCTCCTGAGCATGATACCACTCTGAACCCTGATTGTATATGAAGTCGTCATCAACAGACGTCATAAATCCAGCCTTGTTGGATGCAGCCTCCTGAGCAATTTCCTTTGCCTTGTCTGGAGCAACATTAAGCAGACGGACAGCGAGTTTCAGCTTGAGCGAATTGGCGAACTTAGCCCACTTGCTGGCATCACCTTTATACACAAAGTCCTGATTGCCAAGAGACACCTGGCTGATGGTCTTGCCATTAACTACCACATCATCCGTAAGGTCAGTAGTAGCCTTCTTCAACTCCTCATAGAACTGATTAAAGAGTTCTTCCTGCGTGTCATACTTAGGAGTCAGCGTACCACCATAACGGGCACGATAAGCCTCGCTATAGCAGATAGATCCATAGAAATCTGTGTCTTGCAATCCCATATACACTACCAAAGCTTGCATCATAGCATGTATTTGAGTGTATGTGGCAGCAGTCTCCGCATCCTTCAGACCCATCTGATTCTCTATTTCAAGAAGGGCGAGCAAAGGCTTCTTGACATTGCCACCTCCCGAGGAGAGGTCAGGCATATTAAGACGGTTGGTATTGCTTCCACCTGTCACCTGACCATATTTACTCATGGCACTATAGTCGTAGAACCATCCCCAATACTCAGACGGCTTAAAATCCTGCAGACCCTGTGTGAAAAGGAATCTGATGTCAGGAGTTGTCACTACAGAAGGGTTTGTATTGATGTCGGCAAGATCAGACTCGCTACAGCCTGTAGTCATGCACAAAGCCCCGGCAACAAGACCTGCATATATATATTTATTGATATTCATAATTATATACCTTTAAATGTTAGAAGTTAGCATTGATTGTGAACATGAAGTTCGCAGTATACGGGTTGAAAGAACGAATACGGAATTCGCCAGAACGGTTACCTCGTACCGACTCAGGATTAAGATTATTCTCAAGCGAGTTGTAGAGATATCCAAGGTTACGTGCCGTGAACGACACATTCAGACCTTGAGCACCGATCTTCTTTGCCCATGTATTTGGCAATTTGTAGGCAAGCGAGATTTCACGAAGTGCAATATAGTTAAGAGTCTGGAACCATGACTTGTTGAGCACACCAAGACTCCAGTCTGTCATATAATACCAGTAAGAACCTGCATGAACCGGTTCGAGCCATCCTTTCTCCACGGCCTCTGCATAGCTGACACCACTCATATCGCGAGTCACGCCATCAGCACAAGCAATGGAAGTACCCTGTGCGAACACACCCTCTGGGATTACACCGTCATGGTATGTTATGCCGTAGCTATCCGACTGAGAGCCGTCGCTGTTGAGCCATTTTGATGTCCATGTAATACCTCCATGAGCCTCATCACGATACTTCAAAGAGCTTTCGGTATTACCACATCCAAGACCATAACGGTTAGCATAAGATGCTACCTTGCCACCAAAGCGGCAGTCGAGAGCTACATGCAAAGAGAGGTCTTTCCAACGGAGCGTAGATGATACAGAGCCAAGGAAGTCAGGTTGTGTTGATCCAACCACCTCTACCTTACCGCTACGCTTCTGATAACCTATACGGTCATAATCATCCCAGTCGAGCAGAATGTTGCCATTGTCATCACGTGCAGGAGCAATGTCACTCATAAGCAAGCCATACTCGCCGCCAACCTTTGCCACAGAGCCCACGCGGAAGTCATAAGCACTAACCTGACCCTGAAGAGCAAGATAGTCAACGCCTGGATAAAGCGACACAATCTTACTGCGGTTGCGTGTATACGTGAAGTCAAGATCCCACTCCCAATCGCCGCTTTGCACAGGAATAGTATTGAGGGCAATCTCTATACCTGAGTTTTGGATGTTACCGGCATTGATGACCTGCGAGCTGATACCAGACACACCAGGAGCCGCAATAGACATGATCTGGTTCTTGGTATTCTCCTTATAATATGTGAAGTCCAGACCAATACGGTTCTTCAGCACACGGAAGTCCAAACCTACCTCCCAAGAATTCTTGCGCTCAGGCTTCAGATTTTGTGCATACACTGACTCTGAAGAGAAATTGTTGGTGTAGATCTTGCCATTCGAGGTCGTGATGTTGCCAACACTGAAACCTTGATTGAGGCTGTACGGGTCGAGGTCGTTACCAACCTGTGCCCACGATGCACGAACTTTGGCGAACGAAATCCATTTAGGCAACTGCTTCTTGAAAGACTCTGAAATAAGCCATGAACCTGAAACCGACGGATAGAAATAAGAATAGTTGCCGGTACCATTGCTATACACAAGAGCGGAAGACACATCATTACGTCCGGTTACATCAAGATAGAGCTGATCTTTCCAAGATGCGTTAATAGCGAAAATGGCAGACACCATACGCTTTGTACCCTGGATCGAACCGCCGTAGCTGGCCGTATTCTTTGAGTTGCCAATGAAATATTGGCCAGGCACAATAAGACCGCCATTAGTACCAACACTCATGGCCTGCTCCGTCTTGTTGTAGTACTCCATACGTGCGAAACCGCCTACATTGAAATCGCCAAACTGCTTGCTTGCACTAAGAGTAGCGCCAAGAGTGAGCTGTGTCTTGGAGAAGCTGGTCAAGCCATAGTAGCCACCCTCCATAGCATAGCCACTACCAAGCTGCTTGCTTTCCGTGTTGCGTGTGTAATAATTAATGTTGCCGTCCACCTTGGCTGTAAGCCAATCCAATATGTGATAGTTCAACTCCCACGTAGGACGGAACATCCATTCCTTCTGAACATTGTCGTTCTCATTTATATTCCACCACAATCCCTTCACATTGCTGGGAACATAGCCGTACTCATCGCCATAGCTCGTGCTTGCAATACCTCCATGTTCACCTTTATACTTGTTCTTCCAGTCACTTGGATTCACCCAACGTGGAAGACCCGAGTACACTTGATACAAACCAAATTCCTGCTGCGCATTACGCGGCTTTGAATAAGACATCGACACCGAAGCTGCCACATCCAACTTGTCTGTAATACGATACGAACCCTTCAAGAGTGTAGAATAGCGGTCGAATGTATTATTAACCGTCTGTCCGTCAGCATGTTTGTAAGAGAAAGATGTATAGAAAGTAGCCTTGTCGTTTCCGCCACTCACAGCAACGTTGGTATTGGTATTAAAACCTGTACGGTAATACTCGTCAGCACCGTTCTTGTAAGGCGAGTATGTAGTCATTGTACCGTCGTAGTTTTCAACCTCTGTACCATCGAACTTTGGTCCCCAACCGTAGCTTGTATATTGTGCGCCACGGTAAGAAGCTACGCCTTGGCTATTGGTGTAGATTGTCGAATAGCCGAAGCTGTTAGGATTGGTCGGAGTTCCGTCGTCCTGCCAACGGTTGCCGTTTCCTACCATGCTGCGCTCACCTGGCCACAAACCATAGCCATATTCATATTGCACACCAGGATGACCTATGATGACGTCAAATCCCACTGTTTGCGAGAAGGAAACTCCAACACCCTTTTTCTTGCCCTTGCCGCTCTTGGTTGTAATCACAACCGCACCATTGAGCGCACGTGAACCGTAAAGAGCTGTAGCAGCAGCACCTTTAAGTACTGAAATGGTCTCAAAATCATCAGGATTAAGGTTTTTCAACTCATTTCCATAATCACCAGGGTTAGCTGTCCAGTTCAAGTCATCGCTTCCCGACACATTATTATCCAAAATAACACCGTCGATAACATAAATCGGCTGGTTGTTGCCATTAAGTGTGGAAGCACCGCGTATCTGAATTTTGGTAGCACCAAAAATACCACCATCGGAAGCAGCGATGTCAACACCTGCTACCTTACCCTGCAACGACTGGATAGGAGATATTGTATTGGCACGAGAAAGATCGTCGCCCTTAAGCTCAGTCACAGCATAACCAAGAGCTTTCGATTCACGTTTCATACCAAGAGCGGTAACCACCACCTCGTCCAAAGCCTTTGAATCATCCTTAAGAGTTACCTTTAAGGAGCTACCATTATACACCACCTCAACAGGTGTCATACCAAGCGACGTTACGCGCAGCGTCTCGCCTTTCTTCACATTTTTGAGCGTAAAGTTACCGTCAATATCGGTAACAGTGCCCACACCGGCCTTGCCTTTTACTACTACGGAAGCACCAATCATTGGCTCACCCGTGGCGTCGACTACGACACCTTTACATTCGCCGTCATGCTGCAAATTCTGCATGGCAGTCGAGGCTGTAGAGGTCGTGGCGTAAGCTGTGGCTGCTGGCAAAGCCATTAACGCCATCATCATACCGACTGTTTGTACTCGTTTTGACATAGATGTTAAATTTAATTAGTAACTAAAATATTATTGTATTCAATTCTGATTATCGTAAATGTGCAAACTTGACTGATTCTATGTGCAAAAATAAAGATACTGCTCCCCGTCTTATAGGTATGCAATTATCTTATGGGCAAGAAATATATTTTCACTAAATTCTATATAACTCTCTAAGCTTTTGCTCATTAAATTTTTATTAAATTTGTTTTATTCGCTACAAATTTAGTTTTTTTTCTGTAATTATAGTCATAATATATAAAAAAAATATAACTAAAGGCATAATTTAACAATAAGACGTGCATAAATCTTGAATAAAACACGATTTAAGCCTTTTATTGCTCCCAAATATTTGAGGTTTTGACAAAAAACTCTAACTTTGCATCAAAACGTACAAAAACTTGTTTGAGTTTTGCCATGGCGAGAAAAGGTGCATGAAAATGAACGTTTTCGTTAAGCCAAATGAGCAAAACCAAACTTGTTTGAGTTTTGCCATGGCGAGAAAAGGTGCATGAAAATGAACGTTTTAAGAAATGCAATAAACAATCATATAAAATATAAACAACGATCATGAAAAAAATCTTAACAACACTCGCTCTTGTGCTTACAGCCGTATGCACGAGTGCTAAAACTCCGAAAATTCCCGTATTCGCATGGTCGGGATGGGGAGACAAAACTACAGAAGCGTCGCTTACTGCCGATTTCAAGGCATGGAAAAAGCATGGTGTGACCGGTGTGTGCATAAACGCCGGCATGGACACAGAGAAGATACGCACGGCATCTAAAATTGCAAAGAAACTCGGACTGGAGTATCACGCATGGGTGCCCACCATGGTGCAGGGCGGAAAACCTAAAAGTTGGTACACGGTGAATAGACTTGGAGAGTCAGCCTGCGACTCACCGGCTTACGTGCCCTACTACACCACGCTCGACCCGCGCAACGAAGACGTGAAGAAATTTCTCATAGAGAAGTTCGAGGAGATAGCGTCCATACCCGATGTTGATTATGTGCAGCTCGACTACATACGCTATGCCGACGTGATTCTTGCACGCGGACTGTGGGACAAGTACGGACTGACGATGAACGGCGAATATGCCAAGGCCGACTACTGCTATTGCCCCGACTGCGTGAAGGCATTCAAGCAGCAGAGCGGCATAGACATAACGAAGGTGTGCGACCCGTCGAAGATAAAGGAATGGGCGCAGTTCCGCTGCGACGCCGTGACCAACCTCGTCAACGCCATATCTGACGCCGTGCACGCCAAGCAGAAAAAGATCAGCGCCGACGTATTCCCCGGCCCCAAGAGCTACGCAGAGTGGATGGTGCGCCAACAGTGGAACAAATGGAAGCTCGACGCTGTGTTCCCCATGAACTACAACGACTTCTACATGGAGCCTGCAGCTTGGGTGGGCAAGGTGACCAAGGAGGAGGCAGAAGCCATAAAGGGCAGCAACACGCTCCTCTACAGCGGTATCTTCATCTGCAAGGACTGGCAACACAAAGACAAAGTGATTGACCCAGAGAACTCCGGACTTTTGCCGTCGGAGATTGCCGAGGCTGTGGAGTCTTCAATGGAGGCTGGAGCCAACGGTATCAGCATCTTCACTCCTGGCGACATGACCGAGGAGCACTGGGCAGAGCTGGCAAAGACGCTGAAGAAGCTCGAAAGTTCCAACAAATAAGGTCGTTTAAGCTTCGCATGTCGCCGACATGCTGTCAGTAAAAGAATAAATAACTGGGAGAGGGGGCGCCCTCGCCCCCGATATAGAAAATAGCATAACTGGGAGAGGGGGCGCCCTCGCCCCCGATATAGAAAATAGCATAACTGGGA
>ERZ808270.1164-NODE-1164-length-12194-cov-3.256529_pt1 | contig 12194 bp, 9 predicted proteins | sample MGYA00521082_ERZ808270 | MGnify/ENA primary metagenome ERZ808270 (study PRJEB31516, sample SAMN03275594) | gut metagenome | biome: mammalia-associated habitat; material: feces | host: Papio cynocephalus | place: Kenya | collected 2012-07-27 ...
AAAAAATTGGTCAAAGACAATCAATTTCGTAAAATCGAGTTTGTGACATTACAGTCCAAACGATATTTTCAAGTGATTGCCAGAGCGAAATATATTTTTACAGATACTTCATTAGAAAGGATATATATTAAAAAATCAGGACAGATTATAACCAATACATGGCATGGCACACCATTAAAAAAGATGGGAAGGCATGTGAAAGATCGTATTTATGCAATGGGAAACGTACAAAAAAATCTTTTGATGGCAGATTATTTGATTTACCCAAATGATTTTATGAGAGAACGTATGGTAGATGCATATGAATTACAAAATTTATATCAAGGAACGATTTTGTGTGAAGGTTATCCAAGAAATTCTGTTTTTTTTGATAAAAATATTGGAAATAATATCCGAAAAGAATTGGGGCTGGAATATAAAAAAGTGTTTATTTATATGCCAACTTGGAGGGGACTTCTTACAAAAAAGGAATCGGATAAACTTATTTTTTCAATATCTTATTTTATGAAGCCATTGGATGAAATGATGCGGGATAATCAAGTATTATATATAAAATTACATCCATTTGTTAATAAAGAGATAGATGTATCCGGGTATAAGCATATCCGTTTATATCCGGAACAGTATGATGCTTATGAATTTATGAACATGTGTGATGGACTTATTACAGATTATTCCAGTGTATTTTTCGATTTTGCTAATACTCGAAAAAAAATTATATTGTTTGCTTATGATGAGACAGAATATATCCAACAAAGAGGAATGTATAAGAATCTAAGAGATTTTCCATTTCCAATTGTAAAGAACTCAAAGGAATTAGCAGATGAAATGATGAAGCCGAAAGAGTACGACGACAGTAGCTTTTTAAAACGTTATTGTACTTATGATGCGCCGGGAGCAGCAGAACGTATTTGTCAGCATGTTATCATGGGACAAAACGTTTGTCGAGAAATGAAGTTACAAAATAATGGAAAAGAAACAGTAGTAATGTATAGTTCTACGCTTGCAAAGAACGGACTAACCGCTTCTTTGATTAATTTATTTGAAAATATTGATTTAAGTAAGAGAAATTATTATGTTTCATTTATGGAGGATTCATTGCGAAAATTTCCATTACGTGTACAGCAAATTCCAGAGGGGGTGGGTTTTTTACCGATTAGCAGTAGACCGGCATCAACAATTGCAGAAAAAATAGCATTAATGCTTTATGAGAAAAAAAATATTAATAATACATTTGTTAAAAAACACTTAGACAAAATGTATAAACGAGAAGCTTATAAACATTATGGATGTATACATATAGATGTGGCTATTCAGTTTGCAGGATATGAAAAACGTTTGATTCGAATTTTCCAGGAATTAAATGCAAAGAGAATTATTTATGTACATAATGATATGTTGGAAGAATTAAGAACAAAAACAAATCAGCATAGATTGACTTTGGAAAATGCTTATCGTAATTATGATGTGGTAGCAATTGTTACGAAAGACCTGGAAGAAAGTACAAGAGTTCTGGGTGGGGCTCAGGCAAATATCAAAGTCATAAATAATTGTCATGCATATGCTTCTGTACGAGAGAAGGCAGTTGAAGAAGTTCATTTCGATGCAGATACAAGGGCAAACATATCGGAAAATGAGTTAAAGCATATTTTGGATAGTGATATAATTAAGTTTATTACAGTGGGAAGGTTTTCATATGAAAAAGGACGACATGGGATGTTGATGCGGGCATTTGAAAAGTTTTCAAAAAAATATCCAAATTCTTGTTTAATTATTATTGGTGGATATGGAAATCTTTTTAATGAAACATTAAGATATGCAGAAGATTCTTTAAGTAAAATCATAGTAATTCGTTCTATGAGCAATCCGATTGCTGTAATGAAGAAATGTGATTTATTTATATTATCTTCTTATTATGAAGGATTGGGATTAACATTATTAGAGGCTGACACAATAGGAATGCCAACTATTTCAACAAATGTACAGGGACCGAGGGGGTTTGTTTCCGAATATGGTGGAACGTTAGTTGATGTAAGTGAAAATGGAATTTATCATGGGATGATAGATTTTATGGAAGGCAAAGTGTCTGCTATGAATGTGGATTATGCACAGTATAACAAGCGTGCAGTAGAGCAATTTGAAAAAATGATTGAAGCATAATATGCTGATCAAAGGAGAAAAGTTAAATGAAAATTGGCATCATTACATTTAACAGTGCTCATAACTACGGTGCAGTATTGCAGGTATGGGCGTTGCAGGAAAAATTAAAATGCAAAGGACACAAGGTAGAAGTTATCAATTATAGAATACCGTCAATTGATAATTTATATCGTGTTTACGTGCCGAAACGGATATGTAAGGTTTCATGGGTAAATAAAGGAATTCATCAACTTCAGTGGATACATGCATGGATGAATGATCGTTATAAAGCTGTTAGGTATAAAAAATTTGAATATTTTATTAATCATGTTTTGCCAACTACAAAACCATACTATAGTTATGATGAATTGCTGAAAGCAAATATGAATTATGATATTCTTATTACTGGAAGTGATCAAGTGTGGAATGGAAAATATACCAGAGGATTAAGTGCTGCATATTTCCTTTCATTTGGAAAAGAGGAGACAAAGAGGATATCTTATGCAGCAAGTATTGGAAAAGATTCATTTGAAGAAGAAGAAAAACTTGTTGCAAAAAGATATTTAGCAGATTTAGATTATATATCAGTGCGTGAAGAAAAGGCACGCAAAGCGGTAGAAAAATTAACTGATAAACCTGTAGAATTAGTTTTAGACCCAACACTTTTGTTGGATAGACAAGCATATGACAAAATAAAGAAAAAAACAAATTTTAAAGGAGACTATATATTTGTACATAATGTACATTTGACAAGAATTGACTCTAGATTAAATGCAATTGTTGAAAAAATATCAGAAATGACAGGACTTCCAGTAGTTAATAATCGCAGCGATTATAATTTCAAAAATGAAATTGGAAAATTTAATGATGGGGGACCAGGAGAATTTATAGGTGTCATTGAAGGAGCAAAATATATTATTACTAATTCTTTTCATGCAACAGTGTTTTCTATTATTTATAGAAGAAATTTTATTACAGTTCCTCATTTTCAAAATCCAGACCGGATGAAGTATTTATTGCAAATGTTCGATTTACAGAATCATTTGATAGAAAATGTAGCAAAAGTGCCAAATGATTTAAAAACTTTACAGATCGATTATGCAAGAGTGGAAAAATTGAAAATGAAAGCACGTATGGTTTCGGAAACATATTTGGAAAATTCAATAAATGGAGAAAAGACGGTAAAACAGGAAATTCCTCAAGGTGTTCATATAAAACAGACGTATTTATTAAATGCAATAAAATCTGGAAGAGCGTATGTGGATGACAAAAAGATTTTAGATATATGTTCTGGTGGTGCAGTTGCCTATGCAATTGCAGATAAGGTGTGGAAGGAAGGGGGCATAGTTGTAGGGACTTCTTATGATGAACGGCAAATGCCAATGTACCAAATAGCAGAAAAACCGGCTGATGCAAATGATTTCTTTAAAGTAAAGTATACGGGGGGAAGACCAGAAAAAATTTTTGGACAGATAAAGCAGAGTTTAAGTGATGGAAGAAAAGTACTTTTTATGGGAAGTCCACGAGAAATAGTAGCAGTGTATGATTATCTTAAAGAAGATTATAGTAATTTTTATACGCTTGAGTGGCGAGGAAATGGTACGATTATGAGGGAAATTTATGATAGCTATCTTCGTTCTTTAGAAAATCTTTTTCATTCTAAGATAAAAAAGTTGGATTGGGATAACAAGACGAAAAGTGCTGATACGCCATTTGTTTGTGTCGAATTTGAAAATGAAGAAACTTGGGTATGCAGTGAGAAAGCGAATATGTTACTTCGAGCTATGAGGAGGGGAATGGTTCAGGAGTATGAATGCTATTTTGATAAATTGTTGATAGAACATAAAACAGAGGCAGATTTTTCCATTGATGCAAGAGGTAGATCAGAAGATATGCATAAAGATGGAGAAGAAATTTTATTCATTAATACCAATAAAGGAATGGAATTATTTGAAAAAATTGATCTACCAGTAATTTTCAAAGAGGGAAAAATACCATTTGCGGAAGAAAGATTAACTTTGAAAGTAGAGAGAAATATTTTTATTAGAGAGATACAAAATGGTGAAGATACAATCGGTGTATTAAAAAGAATGCTTGCTAAAAAGGTTGTCTTTTAAATTTATAAAAGGAGAATACTATGAAAAGAGTAATTACATATGGAACGTTTGACTTATTGCATTATGGACATATTAATATATTAAGAAGAGCTAAAGAATTAGGAGATTATTTAATTGTTGTTTTATCTACTGATGAATTTAACTGGAAAGAAAAACATAAAAAATGCTATTTTAATTATGAACAGCGCAAACAGCTTCTTGAGGCGATTCGTTATGTAGATCTGGTAATTCCAGAAAATAATTGGGAACAGAAAATTTCAGATGTTCATGAATATCATATAGATACTTTTGTTATGGGAGATGATTGGAAAGGAAAGTTTGATTTCTTAAAAGATGAAGGAGTTGAGGTGGTTTATCTTCCTAGAACACCAGAAATCAGCAGCTCACAAATAAAGAAAGATTTACATGTTAAGGATGTATAAGTTTGGTCAAATAGGCTGAGAGAGTAAAATGATGAAAACTCAACAAAAGAGAAAAAACAAATGGGGGATAGTTTCAACAATTATTCTGGGAAGTCAGATTTTATTTAGTATAATGATGTGTTGCGTATGGATATGGTTTGATGTCTTGCCAAAAATATATTTCATATTGCTAGGAACTATACTCTTATTGTTAATTATAATCGTGCATTTTTTACTATACAGTGGGAAAAAATTACTACATGTTAAGCGAATACTAGGGTGTATGCTGGCTATTTCCTGTATTGTGATCTGTTTTGTTGGAACTGAAGGAATTGTAAAAGCAAAAAATACATTGGATGATATTACGGGAAATGTCAAGACAACCGACACGGTATCTGCCTATGTAATGGTAGATGATCCGGCACAGACACTGATGGATGCCAAAGACTATGTGTTTGCAGTCACAGAAAAATATGATTATGAACATACGCAGAAAGCAATCCAGAAAATTAACGAGGCGGTTGGAACCCAGATTCGTACACAGGTATATGATAATATCCTTGATATGGTACAGGCGTTATATGAGGGAAGCGCCGACGCCATGCTTATGAATACGGCATATGTGGATGTGGTACAAGGGCAGGAGGGATATGAAACCTTTTCCTCAAGAACGAGAACTTTGTATGACCATGAGGAAGAAACCGTGGTTACCGAGGATTCGCAGACCGCAGAAAAATCTATCACAAACGATCCGTTTGTCATCTATATCAGCGGTTCGGATACCAGAAATCTGAAACTTACCACCAGCCGGAGTGATGTGAATATATTAGCAGTGGTCAATCCATCTACAAAACAGGTTCTTTTGATCAATACGCCAAGAGATTATTATGTGGATACAGCGGCATCACCGGGAGCCAAAGATAAACTGACGCATTGTGGAATTTACGGAATCGATTGTTCCATGGCAACACTTGGAAATCTGTATGATGAGCATGTGGATTATTATGTGCAGATTAATTTTAACGGATTTAAAACATTAGTAGATGCAGTCGGAGGAATTACGGTAGAGTCCGAGAAAGCATTCCGCACCAGTGAAGGTGGTTTTTATATCAACCGTGGAACCAATCAGCTGAATGGAACAGTAGCACTTTCTTATGTAAGAGAGAGAAAATCTTTTGCGGATGGCGATAATTCCAGAGGCCGGCATCAGATGCAGGCGATTGAAGCATTGATCAAAAAGATTTCGTCCGGAACTACCGTGTTAAGTAATTATTCTGCGATTATGGATAGTATGTCGGGAATGTTTATGACAAATATGAGTTCGGAAGATATCTCTGCATTAGTCAAAATGCAGTTGTCGGATCTGGCTTCCTGGAATGTGAAGTCCTATGCAGTAACTGGAAAGGGAGGATCATCTACGACTTATTCCATGCCTACGAAGCGGAGTTATGTCATGTATCCGGATGAGGTAGAGGTTAAGTATGCAGAGCAGCTTGTCAATAAAGTGGTAGATGGAGAGACCCTGACGGATGCAGATCTGGAGATTCCGGATAACATTGTGCAGTAATTTGGAAAAATCACAGTGAGGGAAAAAGATGAAGATCCGAAAAGAAATGTGCAGGAAAAAGAATATTCGCCGTAGAGTGGGAATACTGCTGGCATTTGCAATGGTATTTGCAAATATCTCGCAGACCGTATCGGCAACAGATGTGTTGAAAGATACGGATGGAACCGGGTATGCACAGGATGCGGCGGGATTTGTGTATCGGATACCAAAAAATGCTACAACAAAAAAAGGCTGTACGGTTTATATGTATACGGGATCGAAAGCTTCCGTTACATTTCCGGCAAAATGCAATTCTTATGCAGTTACGAATATTGGATCGGATCTCAGCCAGCTGATTCTGAAAAAGTTTCAGACGGTTAAAATTCCATCCGGATATACGACGATTGAAAAACAGGCATTTTTGAATCAGACCGATTTGTACCGGATTGAGATCCCTGCAAGTGTAAAGACCATTGGAGCAGATGCATTTGCAGGCTGCAGTAAGTCGAGACTGACGATCGTTACACCTTATGGTTCTGCAGCAGAAACTTATGCGAAAGCAAATGGAATTCATTATAGCAATCAGACCTCTTTACAAATCCGGGCGGGATATAGTAGACTATATGTTGGTGAACATAGACAGATTGCCGTATGTAATGCTCCAACAGCAGCGATATGGAAAAGTACAAACAGCAGTGTGCTGTCGGTAGATAAAGAAGGAAAGCTGACAGCCAAAAAATCTGGTAGTGCCAAGATTACGGCAACCATCGGCAAGAAAACGTATACTTATCCGTATACCGTTGTTACCCGCACCCAGAAGAATGTTCTCGATATTATATGGAATCATTATGTAACATCCGGGATGAGTGACTATGAAAAAGCAGTTGCTGCCCAGCAGTGGATGCAGGAGAATGTTTCCACAAACGGGACATCGGTCCTGGCACAGAAAGCCTTAGAACAGGGAAAAGCAAATTACAGGGGATTTTGCGAAGCGTATCAGCTGATCATGAAGCATTATGGAATATCAGCTTCGGTAGTGAACGGGAAGAAACATATGGAAAATTCTGTTGTGATTGCCGGAAAAAAATTTACAGCATCAACGCTGAAATCTTCAGCGAGTGCAGATAAAACATATACTACAACAACCATTTCAGGAGTTGCACTTAACCGGTCAACCATGATTCTTTCCAAAGGTAAGACAGATAGTTTTAAGGTGATTGGAAAAAGCAAAGGGATTACATGGTCCAGCAGCAATACAAAGGTTGCGGTAGTAAATGCAGCTGGCAAAGTGACGGCAAAGGGAGTCGGCACAGCCAGAGTAACATTAAAAGTAAACGGTAAAACATTTGCCTGCACCGTTTGCGTAAATCCATGATAAGATTGAAAGGAGAAGTTGGAAAATGAACAAAGTAATGAAGAGGGTAATTACGGCATGTCTGGCATTTGCCATGATTCTGGCATTGATTACACCGGCATCTGTGGAGGCTGCCAGTACAAAAAAGATCACATTGTATGTAGGGGAAGCATATTCCATGCGATGCAGTGATTTTTACAAAGTAACAAGTATCAGCAATTCCAAGGGCAGCTACGCAAAGGTGACGCCTCACAAGTCAGACAGAAAATTTGATATCACTGCAAAGAGTGCTGGAAATACGGTTGTAACTGTCAAGGGAAAGAATTACCGGAATAAAGCGCTTACAGAAAAATTGAGTGTGACGGTAGTAAAACAGAATTTTTCCATTACAGCACAGAAGATTGATGCCGGAAATGTCTTATTTACGTTAAAGAACAATACCAAAACGACGTTTGATCGTATTAGCGCGGTCTATACGCTGAAGGATTCTACCGGTGCAGTGGCATCATCCCAGGAAGTAAAGTTTTATAATGTAATTTCCGGAAAAGTGAATTATAGTTCCGTTTATGTGGGAAGAGATGCAGATATAGACTGCAGTCAGGCAGAGTTTAAGATTACAGGGTTATCCAGAGACCTGAATTATAATTATAAAACAGCAGGCGATAAAGAAGTGACTGTTGAGAAAATAAATGAAACAGAGGATGACCGGTATATTAAATTTAAGCTGAGAGAAACGAGTAAATTAAATAATTATGTGTATGGCCATGTATATATTATCAGTTATGATGCATCCGGAAATATTACGAATGTAGACAGCCGGAGTCTTTCCTTAGGTAAGAAAGAGGTTAGAACCACTTCAGAATATACTCTTTATAAGAGTTCTACGTTATATCCGAATTTTGACCATTATGAGATTGTAACGCAGGCATACAGTATGACAAGAAAAAAATAAGCATCAGGCGGAGCATAGGAGCTCCGCCTTTTTTGCGGTAGGTGTGAATGTGTACGGCAGATACACACTTTATTTAAAATGAAGAAATTTTCAGAAAAAGGTTAAGAAATAAAATAAAAGCCCGATAAATATTATGTAGGTAAACAAAAAGAACGCCAATCATGGAAGGGAGGCGCGTTACCGCAGTAATCAAGGATCGATATCAGACAATTGTACCTGTAGGAAGCATCATCGCAATTACCTATCATTCTCCGCGTGAGAATCATGGGGAATCCCAGATGAAGCAGAAGAAGGCATCGTTTGCAGGCATGCTGGATCAGCAGATGCAGATGCTCAGTGTGGGAAAGGAGGAAAATTCAACATTTCAGATATATTGCTAGAACATAACGATTAAACGCCGTGTCGGTACCAGAGTATGAGTATACGATGCGGCGTTTTTGTGTTATGATAAAAAAGTAAAAAATCGGCAGTAGATTGGATAAAAGGAGTATAACAATCATGATCAGAAATATTATTTTTGACGTAGGAAAAGTCTTAGTTTCCTATGAACCGGATGCTTATATGGAAAGCCTTGGCATCAGTAAAGAAAATCAGAAAAAAATTAATGCGGCAATGTTTGAAAATAAATTGTGGGATGCATCGGATCAGGGGCTTGGCACTCCGGATGAATTTTTACAGAAATTTATTGCGGGGGCACCGGAACTGGCAGATGAAATTACAAAGATTCACAACACAGTAGGAAATACCGTAGAGCTGTTTCCTTATGCTATGGATTGGATTTTAGATCTGAAGGCAAGAGGGTATCATGTGTATATATTGTCAAATTATGGTGAAAATATGCTGAATCAGACCAGGGAAAAACTGAAATTTCTGCCGCTTATGGATGGAGTAGTATTTTCCTATAAAATAAAGAAGATGAAGCCGGATCCGGAAATCTATGAATATCTGTGTGATGAATATTGGCTGGAACCGGAAGAGAGTGTATTTATCGATGATCGTCCGGTAAATATAGAGGGGGCAAAAACCTGTGGCATTCACGGAATCGTTTTTCATTCTTATGAGCAGGCAAAAAACGAGCTGGATGAGTTTCTTAAGGAATTCTAATATTTCTGCGAAAAACTTTTCAAAAAACGAAGAGTGTGATAAAATGGCATACAGCAATTGGTTTTAGAAATTGCGAGTGGAGAGAATGAAAAATCTTGGGCGAAGCATATAGGGGATATGTATCGCAAGGAGTGCAGATCAGGAGGATAGGAAAATCATGGATTACAGACAGGAATATGAGAAGTGGTGTAATGACCCGTATTTCGATGAGCAGACTAGGGAAGAACTGAAGGCAATTGCTGGGGACGAGAAAGAAATCGAAGATCGTTTTTATCGTACGTTGGAATTTGGAACTGCTGGATTGCGGGGCGTGATTGGTGCGGGAACCAACCGTATGAATATCTACACCGTCCGTCAGGCAACACAGGGACTGGCAAACTATATTCTGGCGCAGGGAGGACAGGAAAAAGGTGTGGCAATTGCACACGATTCCCGTCTGATGGCAGATGAATTTACGGATGCAGCAGCACTTTGTCTTGCCGCAAACGGAATCAGGACATATGTTTTCAAAAGTTTACGTCCGGTACCGGAACTGTCATTTGCTGTTCGGAAACTTGGATGCATTGCAGGTATTGTAATTACTGCCAGCCACAACCCGAGAGAGTATAATGGATATAAAGTATACTGGGAAGATGGTGCACAGGTAACACCGCCACATGATACCGGTATTATGGCAGAAGTTGCAAAAGTTACTTCTTTTGATATGGTAAAAACCATGGAGAAAGAGAAAGCACAGGCAGAAGGATTGTATCAGATCATCAGCGATGATGTGGATGAGGCTTATTTTGCAGAGCTTAGAAATTTATCCATTCATCCGGAAATTATCAAGAAGATGGCAAAGGATATCAAGATTGTTTACACGCCATTGCACGGAACCGGTCTTGGTCCGGTCAAACGTGTGCTGAGTGATCTGGGATTTGAAAATGTGTACATTGAGCCACAGCAGGCAGTTGCAGATGGTCATTTCCCGACCGCACCATATCCAAATCCGGAGAATCCGGATGCATGGAAACTGGCACTGAAGCTTGCCAAGGAAAAGGATGCAGATCTGGTTTTGGCAACTGATCCGGATGCAGATCGGCTGGGTGTATACTGCAAAGATACCAAGAGTGGCGAATACGTGACATTTACCGGAAACATGTCCGCAATGTTGATTGCAGAATATATTCTGGGACAGAAGCGTGCAAACCATACAATGCCGGAACATCCGGTACTTGTAGAATCCATTGTTTCTACCGATATGGCAAAGGCAATTGCAAAGGCATATGATGTGGAACTGGTAGAAGTGCTGACCGGATTTAAGTATATTGGGGAGCAGATGCTCAAATATGAGAAGTCCGGTGAAAAAAATTATGTCTTTGGATTTGAGGAGAGTTATGGATGCCTTCCAGGCACTTATGCAAGAGACAAGGATGCACCGGCAGCAGTATGTATGTTGTGTGAAGTTGCTGCTTTTTATAAATCACAGGGAAAAACACTCTGGGATGGCATGATTGATATGTATGAAAAGTACGGATATTACCGGGAAGGAATTGCAACCATGACCCTTAAGGGAATTGACGGGGCAGCACAGATTCAGCAGATTATGGATCGTGCAAGACAGAGTACTCCGGAAAAACTTGGAGCATTTGACGTGCTTGCAGTTCGTGATTATCAGGCAGATACACGCAAAGACTTAAAGACCAAAGAAGTGACACCTACGGGACTTCCATCTTCCAATGTATTGTATTATGAATTGTCTGACAATGCATGGTGCTGTGTACGTCCATCTGGTACAGAACCAAAGATTAAATTCTATGTTGGCGTCAAGGGAAGCACGTTAGAAGGTGCAGATCAGATGCTTGAGGAATTAAAAGCTGAAGTTTTGAAGCATTTTGAATAATTGGTAGACTGTTATGATGAAAATATACATTTGTCCGCAATGTGGATGGATCCGTATGGTTTCCAGACGAAAAGATGTCGAGTGTCATCACTGTGGAAACACACAGATGCGGCTGACAAATCTGGATCTGGAAAAATATACCTCTATGTCGGAGAAAGACCGCATCAGTTATGCAGATGCATGGCTGTATATACACAATAGGCAAAAGGATTAAAAAAATGGCAGATAATAGAAGAAGAAAAAAGAGAAGAAAGAAAAAGAAGAGCAGAAAGATTTTACTGGTTGTATTTGAGATTCTGCTCCTTGTAATCTTACTTGTCGCAGCATATTTTATCGGTATGGTAAATCGTGTGAAATATGAAAATATGAGTGAGACAGAGGCTGGGATTAATGATGATCTGGACAAGGATACATTGCAGTCGCTGGAAGGGTATACCAATATCGCATTGTTTGGTCTGGATAACCGGAGCGCGAATAATTATAATGAGGGTAATTCGGATGTCGTTATGGTTGCCAGTATTAATAATAAGACAAAGGATGTGAAACTGGTATCCGTATACCGCGATACATTTCTGTCAGTTGGAGGTGGCACGTATTTTAAGTGCAACAATGCTTATGCCAGAGGTGGAGCCAAGCAGGCGGTACAGATGTTAAATTCCAATCTGGATCTGGATATCAAGGAATATGTGTGTGTGGACT
>ERZ808270.1165-NODE-1165-length-12191-cov-9.911338_pt1 | contig 12191 bp, 9 predicted proteins | sample MGYA00521082_ERZ808270 | MGnify/ENA primary metagenome ERZ808270 (study PRJEB31516, sample SAMN03275594) | gut metagenome | biome: mammalia-associated habitat; material: feces | host: Papio cynocephalus | place: Kenya | collected 2012-07-27 ...
TCGGCAGCCTTGAATATAGGCAGAGGCACGTTGTAGTCGCCAACCCACTGCGACATCTTGTAGCCGTAAGAGCCAGAGCTGCCCTTTTGCGCCATGCCGCTTGCGAAACGTATTCCGCAATAGGTGGAGCCAGCAGGTGTCACCTCGCCCTTCTCGTTGGTTATCTCACCAGAGTTCTTGGTAATGTAGAGGGGCAGGCGTGGGTCTTTCATGCCCACGAGCAGGGTCACGAGGTTGGCGTTCATGCCGCAGTCTTGCCAGTCGAACATTCGCTTTAGCTCGTTAGACTGGTCTTTCACCACTATGTCTTTTCCACTCACGGCGAGCGTGCTCGAAGCCGCTTGCGTGGCTATGGCCTTGAGGTCGTAGCCGTCGGCCTTCATCTCAGCCTCACGCTTTGAAAGGCGCAGGGCCACGCGCAGCTTCAAGGTGTTGGCCATCTGAATCCACATCTGCGGGTCTCCACCGCCCCACGTGTCGAACGTGGCGAGGTTGGCCTTGTCTTCCTCGCTCATCGCGGCAATGTCGGTAGTGGCAGTGCTGAGGTCGTCGAGAATCTGCTCGTAGAGCTTTTGCTGGGAGTCGAAGTCGTAGTATTCCTCGCTCTTGCCCTCAAGAATCGAACTGTATGCCAACGGCCCATAGGCATCCGTTGCGGTGATGGTGCCGCACGCTTGCACCACGCGCATCACCCCGGAGAGACCCTTCTGACCCTTGGCATCGCAAGAGGTTATAATTCGGCGCGTGTTGTTGAAAATGTGCAAATAGAAGTTTTCATACATGCCGCCACTATGTCCGCGGTTCTCACCCATATCGCAGTTGGTGAAGTTGCCGTGAGGCGTCTCGAAATAACCTCCGTAGAGGTCAATCGTGAGGTTGGTCCAAAACTGGAACATGTTTTGGTGGGGCGGGTAACAATAGTTCATAGGCTCAGCACACTGTGCCGAGAACGGCAAGTCGTTGGGGTCAACCTGCGTCTTGTTGGTGTTTAGATCCTCGAAATTGTCGGTGCAAGAGCTTAGCATGCCCACCCCTAATGCAGTGACCGCCATGAACGAGGCGGCAACAATGATATTTCTCTTTTTCATAATGGTTTTCCTTTTAGTAATAAGTCTTGTTTTAAACCTAAGCAGTCCTGGTGCGACTTAGAAGTTGAGCTTCAGGTTCAAGCCCATGCTCCTTGAAGACGGCAGGTTGAATATGTCTATCCCCTGCACACCATTGCCAGTGCCCATGGACACGTCTGGGTCGCAAGGCGCGTCCTTGTAGAAGAAGAAGAGATTGCGTGCTATGAGAGCCGCCGTGAGGTTCTTGCCATTTCCGAAGAGGTTGCGGAAAGTGTAGCCGAGGCTCACCTCGCGCAAGCGCACGTTGGTGCCCTTATACACATAGAACTCCGTGGCGTATGGGCTATTGAAATTGGATGAGCCAACAGTGGAATACCAAGCCTGTGGATCAAACTCCACTCCGTCAACCACTACCTTGCCCGCGTCGCGCGCGTCGCCAGAGCGCTTGGACACACCCCATCCATCGAGAGCGGCTTCCGTGCCGGATACTACCCTGCCACCAAACTTGCCGTCTATGAGCAACGACAACGTGAAATCCTTATAGTGGAAAGCGTTTGACCAACCGAAATTGACCTTGGCGTTCATGTTGCCAACATACTTCATCTCGTCGTTGCTGTCTCCCAGCACGATAGGCTCGCCATTGTCGTTTTTCACCGGTTTGCCAGCTTCGTCGCGCTTGATTTGGCGCACGTAGAGGTCACCGTAAGAGCCACCCTCCTTAAGTATTACCTTAGCTCCCGACCACGACGCTATCGTTAGGCCGTTTGCCAAGCCTTCCACAAGCTCCTTGATCTTGTTCTCGTTGTATGAGATGTTGAAGTTGGTGCTCCAAGAGAAGTCGTCGTTGAATGCCTGATACCATCCCGCGCTGAACTCAAATCCTGAGTTCTGCACGTTGCCGGCATTGACATAACGGTTGCGGAGCCCCGACTCGTAAGGAGCCGATACCGAGAAGAACTGGTTCTTGGTGTTGGTCTTGTAGTAGGTGAATGCCACGTTGAGGCGGTTTTGGAAGAACGCGCCATCGAATCCGACCTCAAACGAGTGGGTCTTCTCAGGCTTCAACGTGCGGAACGGTGCCTTGTCGGGAGCGGAAATGGCTCCTGCCGTGCCGAGAGTGTAGCGAAGGTTGCTCATGTAGATTGGCACGTCGTTGCCAACGATAGAATAGCTTGCGCGGAACTTGAACAAGTCAACGTTCTTGCCCATGTCCACAAACTTATTAAGCAGCACGCTGGCACCCACCGATGGGTAGAAGAACGAGCAGCTCTCCGTGAACGCGAGAGCCGACGACCAGTCGTTGCGTGCCGACAGGTCGAGGAACGCGCCATCCTTGTAGCCTATCTGCGCCGTGGCGAAAACGGCGTTGAGACGCTTCTCGGTGTTCATGGCGTCGCCAGAGCCAAGCGTTGAGAGATTGCCATAGAAGTTGTTGGGAGTGAAGATGTTGGGATAGTAAATGTTGCCGTTGCCTGGCGACTTGTATTGGCTTCCCTCACCCCAAAGGTCCACGTGAGATGTCTTTGTCTTGGTGAAGCTCGTGCCAGCGGTGGCCGTAACCATCCAGTCGTTGAACGTGTGTGTGTACGAGGCGAGCAAGTCACCATAAAGCTGGTCGCTGAAATAGCGGTTGTCTTTCATCCTGCCCATAGGGTAGAGGTTGCCTATGCTCGATGCGTAAGCATTGTGCACGAAGTGCTCCTCACCACGCTCATAGCGCATGCGTCCCTGTATGTTCAAGTCGGGAGTTATGTCCCATTTCACGGTGCCGCCAAACTCATAGCGGTTGCGGTCGGAGACAGGGCTCGCGCGGTTGATGAGCCAATATGGGTTGCTGAATTGCTGCTGAGTGGTGTTTGTCCAGTTCTGGATGTCGCAGCCTCGTGATGCGTCATAAATCTCGTAGTTGTCCTTGTAATAGTCCCAGTCGGCACCACGTGGGAAGAGGTAAGCACCCGTGAGAGGGTTCCACAGGTATCCTGCGGCTGCCTGGTTCTTCACGTGCTGGTTGTTGAACTTAGCCGAGAAATCCACATGCACGGTGTTCAATACCGTGAAGTCGACCTTTGAGGCCAGATTGTGGCTTCTGTACGTGTTTTGTGGGGTCATGCCCTGCGAATAGACATTGCCATAAGAGAAGTAAGCTTTGAAGTTTTCCGTGCCGCCAGCCAGAGACACGGAGTTGTTGGTCGTGAACCCAGTCTGCAGATACTCCTTGGCATAGTTTGTCGCCTTGCTCGTGAGTTTGTCGCCCCATGAGAACGTACCGTCCTTGCCACCGCCATAGGTCTCTTGAAACTCCGGCAAGGTCATTGGAGTGTCCATTGTGGTGTTGCTCGACACATTGATGGCCACCTTTCCTGCCCTACCCGACTTGGTAGTGATCATTATCGCGCCATTGGCTGCCACCGCGCCATAGAGAGCAGATGCCGCCGCGCCCTTGAGGAGGGTTATCGAGGCGATGTCGTCTGGATTGATAGTAGACATGACATCTCCACCGTCGCGCTCGCCACCATAGTCGCTCGACACCTGCGACGATGTTATGTTGGTCATTGTCGGCACGCCATCGATGACGATGAGAGGCTGGTTGCTGCCCGATATCGACTTGTTGCCGCGGAAGAGGATCTTAGAGGCACCACCGGCACCAGTGGAGTTTGGCGTAATCTGAAGACCCGCGCTCTTGCCCTGAAGCGAGTTGATCATGTTGATAGACTTGATGTCATTCACGTCCTTGCCTCCCACGGTCTGGGCCGAGTAGGTGAGCGTCTCAGACTGACGCTTGATGCCCATGGCCGTGACCACTATCTCCCCGAGGCTCTCCGCACTTGGCACCATGGTGACATTGATGGTCTTGCGGTTGCCAACTTGATGCTCCACTGTCTTCATGCTGACATAGGAAAACACCAACACATCGTTTTCTCCAACCTGAATGGTGTAGTTACCGTTCACGTCGGTCAACGAGGCGTTTTTGGATCCCTTCACCGACACTGTAACCCCAATCAATGGGTCGCCCATCTCCTTGTCCTTAACGAAACCGGACACCGTATGCGTCTGGGCATACGCACCCGTCAGAAACATTCCTATCAGGAACATAACGACGACAAGAAATGATCTCTTCTGCATAGTCAAAATGTTATAGGCTGTAAAGTTAATGGTATAATTTTCGCAAATATATGAGAGATTTCTAATATTGTCCGCCTTATCAAGTTAATTAAGGTTAACCACAAGGTAAAAACGTTATTTTTTAACACTTTAAGAAATTGCATGCGACGTGTTTGCGCAAACAATTGAAAAATTCAAATGCGCTTGAAAAACACACAAACTAAAACATCAAGCGCATTTGAATATTGCACGGAGCGGGACTCTACAAAATCGCGATGCCGCTTATATCATCTTCAGCAGCTCGCGCATGCCCTCCGACGCGCCTTTCTGAATCTGCGTCACGTTGCTGTCCACGCTCACGGGATTGGGATCTATGAGATAGACCGGAGCACCCTTTGGCACGAACTGCACAAGGCCAGCCGCCGGATAGACCACGAGCGACGTGCCTATGATAACGAATATGTCGGCCTCTGACGCTGCCTTGGCAGCCGGCTCGAGCATGGGCACGCTCTCGCCAAAGAACACTATAAACGGGCGGAGCAGCGAGCCGTCGCCAGCTTTTGAGCCTGGCTCCACGTCGTTGGTGTCGGGAGTGAGTTCCTTTATGTAGCGTGGGTCGTATGGGTCGCGGCTCGAGCACACCTTCGTCAGCTCCCCATGGAGGTGGATAACGTTGGTCGAGCCAGCCTTCTCGTGAAGGTTGTCCACGTTTTGCGTCAATACGGTCACGTCGTAGTCCTTTTCCATCTCCGCTATAAGCTTGTGGCCCTCGCATGGTTGCGCGTCCCACAGCTTGCGGCGCAGCTTGTTGTAAAACCCTGTCACGAAGGCAGGGTCTCTCTCCCACCCCTCATGGCTGGCGACCTTCTCCACCGGATAGTTCTCCCACAACCCATCGTTGCCTCGGAATGTCTTGAAGCCACTCTCCACGGACATTCCGGCACCTGTCAGAAACACCACTTTCTTTTTCATACCTCAAATATTTTCCGCTTATATTCAATAATTTCCACAAAAATACTAAAATAATATGATTATGCTATCAAAAAAGCGTAACTTTGTGGAACAATATTTCTTCGACACAAAAATTAAACAGAAAATAATGGACAAAGTAAGCTACGCCCTTGGCATGAGCATCGGGCACCAATTGCAACAGATGAACGCCACAGACCTCAACATCAACGATTTCGCGCAAGCCATCACCGATGTATTCAACGGAAACGCCACGCTCACCGACACTGAGGCTCAGGCCGCCGTGCAAGACTTCTTCAGCAAGAAAGCCGCTGAGCAAGCTAAGGCAGCAAAGGCAGAGGGAGAGAATTTCCTTGCCGAGAACGCCAAGAAGGAAGGTGTGAAGACCTTGCCGTCCGGCCTGCAATACAAGGTGCTGCGCGAGGGCGACGGCCGTAAGCCATCAGCCACAGACCAAGTGGAGTGCCACTACGAGGGCACGCTCATCAACGGCCAGGTGTTCGACTCCAGCTACCGCCGTGGCGAGACAGCCACTTTTGGTCTCAACCAGGTCATCAAGGGATGGACAGAAGGCCTGCAGCTCATGCAGGAGGGAGCCAAGTACCGCTTCTTCATCCCCTACAACCTCGCTTACGGTGAGCAGGGAGCCGGACAATCCATCCCTCCATACGCCGCCCTCATCTTCGACGTGGAGCTGATAAAGGTGAAGTGAGGCATACGGATATGGACAATCGAGTAATAACCGAAGAAGAAAGGGGAAACCAAAAAATCCGAAAGGAGAAACTTGGCGGATATTTTCTCGATATGTCCAAGCTTACGTTCGGAGCTGTCGTTTTAGGAGGTATAGCAACTATATTTCACAATAGTTCATGGGTTGAAGCCATATCTATATTAATAGGCTGTGCAATGACAGCCATCTTCGGCATGATAGGAAACAACTTTCTTAAATTGAAATAAACATGGGATTGCTACTTGTTTTTACTATTGGGTTGATAAGCGGAATCATTCTGCTTGCGTGGATGCATACCCCTAATGGAAAACGATGGGTTGAAGGATATTAAGACAGGAAAACATAACAAAAGATAACATAAAATGAAAACATTGAAGACTTTGGCCATCATGGCCACCGCCGCCTTGGCTTTCTCGGCTTGCGGCAACTCGTCGGCTCCAAAGGCTGACCTCAAGACTGATGTAGACTCCATGAGCTACGCCATCGGATTACTGCAGTCGCAGTATGTCCGTCAGGCCATCCAGCAAGGCCAGGTCATCGACACCACTTACATCGATGATTTTGTGAAAGGCATCAACGAGGGCGTGAACGCCGGCGACGACAAGAAGAAGGCCGCTTACATCATGGGGCTGCAAGTGGGCCAGCAGCTCTCCACCCAACTCGTTAAGGGCGTGAACCAGCAGGTTTTCGGCGACGATTCCACGAAGACCATCTCTCTGAAGAACCTGCTCGCTGGATTCATCACAGGCGCTACGGGCAAGACGGGCCTTATGACTCCTGAGACCGCCAATCAGGTGGCTCAGAGCAAGATGGAGCAGATCAAGAGCGCAACCATGACGAAGCAGTATGGCGCAAACAAGGCCGCTGGCGAGAAGTGGTTAGCAGCCAACAAGAAGAAGCCAGGAGTGGTGACACTCCCTTCAGGACTGCAGTATAAGGTCATCAAGGAAGGCAAGGGCGCTATTCCTTCTGACACGACAACAGTGAAAGTGCAATACGAGGGCCGCACCATCGACGGCAAGGTCTTCGAGAGCAGCTACAAAAACGGCAACGGTCCCGTGTCAATGGTGCCTTCACAGATGATTCCTGGATGGACACAAGCTCTCACACGTATGCCAGAAGGCTCTGTCTGGGAGGTTTACATCCCACAACAGCTCGCCTACAAGGAGCGTCAGGCTGGCAACATCAAGCCGTTCTCTACTCTTATCTTCAAGATTGAGTTGATTAAGGTTGGTAAGTAAACAATGAAGAAAATCATTTTGTTCGCGGCCTTATTGCTTGTCGTGGCAGCCAATTCAATGGCTGCCGGCGGCAAGAAAAAGGTTGCCAAGAAGTGCTGCAACAGCACCGAGCAGCCTGTAAAGCTGCTCACGTCATCCGACTCCACGAGCTATGCCGCCGGTTATGCCGCCACAGAGGGCTTGATACAGTATCTCACCCAGCGTCTCAACGTTGATACCGCCCACATCGACGCGTTCATCCGTGGTTTCCGCGAGGCTCTGGCCAAGGTCAACGACCCCGCCTTTTCTGCTTATGTCGCTGGCAACAACATAGCCGAGCAAGCCACAAAGCAGATCATGCCAGGCATGAGCCGCGAGTTGGTGGGTACCGACGACAGCATAGCCGCAAAACCTTTCTATGAGGGATTCATCGCCGGCGTGAAACAAGACACGACAGTGTTCAAGGCCGACAAGGCCCGTGAGCGTTTCCAAGAGAAGAGCACGCAAGCCCGTGAGACACGCAACCGCATCTACAAGAAAGAAAATGAAGAGTGGCTCGCAAGCAACAAGGCCAAGCCTGGAGTGGTGACACTGCCCTCTGGCCTTCAATACAAGGTCATCAAGGAGGGCAACGGGCCTAAGCCGAAGAGCACAGACGAGGTGGAGGTGATATACGAAGGCAAGACCATCAACGGCAAGACATTCGATGCCACGAAGAACCACGGTGGCAGGAAGACAGACTCGTTCCGTTGCGACCAAGTGATAAAGGGATGGACAGAAGCCCTCACATCCATGAACGTGGGCAGCAAGTGGGAGATATACATCCCGCAAGACCTCGCCTACGGCTCACGCGAAGCTGGAGAGATCAAGCCCTACTCCACCCTCATCTTCACCGTCGAGCTTGTCGGCATAAAGACCCCTGAGGCAAAGACCGACACCACAAGCAAGACAACCACAGGCACGAAACAAGCTTCAAGCACGGCTTCTAACAAAAAGAAACCTGCAACCAAGAAGAAATCATCTTCCAAGAAGAAATAGCCTAACTAAATGCACGGATATGTTAAAATATCCGCGCATTTTGTTGTTTATATCATTTTTATTGTCTACTTTTGCTACCATATTTATGACATTGATAGTAAATAGAAACTTAGAGAAAAATACAATATGGAAAAGATAGACAAGCTCGACAAGAAAATTCTCTCAATCCTTTCTAAAAACGCCCGTATACCGTTCAAAGACGTAGCGGCTGAGTGTGGCGTATCACGCGCAGCCATACACCAGCGCGTGCAGCACCTCATAGAAGATGGCGTCATCACTGGCAGTGGATTCGACATAAATCCACTAAGTCTTGGTTACCACACTTGCACCTATGTGGGAATAAACCTTGAGAAAGGATCCATGTATAAAGATGTGGTCAAGCGGCTCAACAACATACCAGAAATTGTGGAATGCCACTTCACCACAGGTTCTTACACCATGCTCATAAAATGTTACGCCAAGGACAACGAGGCCCTCATGGACTTGCTCAACAACAAGTTGCAGACCATTCCTGGAGTGGTTTCGACAGAGACGCTCATATCTCTTGAGCAGAGCATAAAGCGTGAGATACCAGTGCACGTAGACGAATAAGAACGCATACGAAACTAAAATGAAGTCATTTGATCTGGGCGCGCGGCTTAACGACATTTATTCCGCATTCCCCGAAGCCAACCACCAACCCGTGATTGGCATTACAGCCAATTATGCTAACGGAGACATAGCCCTCCGCGAAAAATACTATGAGCAAGTGGTGCGCGCCGGCGGAACACCTGTGATAATTCCTCCTGTGGCCGACAAAAACTCCATCATCAACACCCTTGACCATATCGACGGATTGCTGCTCACTGGCGGAGCCGACATCAACCCATTGTGGTCTGGAGAAGAGCCATCGCCGCATCTCGGTTCCATCAACGCCACGCGCGACGAGGCAGAGCTACTCACCGTACGCCTCGCATACAACAGGCAGATACCCATGCTCGGGATATGCCGCGGAATACAAACCATAGCGGTGGCATTGGGCGGAAAGGTGTGCCAAGACATCAACAGCGCCTCTCCCACCCTATCAAACGGCACCACGGTGACCTCGCGCATAAAACATTCGCAAGATGCCGACAGGCAAGAGCCCACCCACTCCGTCAACATAAAGCCAGACACGACACTCCACAAGCTCTACGGCGACAAGCTGTTGGTCAACTCGTTTCACCATCAGGCGGTAGCCAATCCAGGCCCTCGATTCAGCGTGTCGGCGACATCGCCCGACGGCATCATCGAGGCCATCGAGAGCAGCGAGTACAAGTCTGTCATCGGCGTGCAATGGCATCCCGAATGGCTTGGCGACGAAGGTCTGCCCCTGTTCTCTTGGCTCGTAGGAAGAGCTGGTGAGTTTGCCAAGGCCAAAGAACTGCACGAGCGCGTGCTCACGCTCGACACGCATTGCGACACGCCGATGTTCTTCCCACAAGGCGTGCGCTTCGACCAGCGCGACCCACGCATACTCTACGACCTGCACAAGATGACCGAAGGCAGACAGGATGCTGTCATAATGGCCGCATATCTGCCACAGCCGCAGCTCGGTGAGCAATTCTCACAGAAAGTGGACATTGCCGGCATAATCAAGCACAACCCACAGTTGCAAGGCTTGTCCACGCAGCTATCACCCACACAATACGCCGACCTCATATTCGACAAATTGGAGCAGATAGTGGATGAGAACAGCGACTACATCAGCATAGCTCGCACCCCGGCCGACCTCTACGAGGATAAGCGCAAGAACCGCAAGTCGATAATGTTTGGCATCGAAAACGGCCTCGCTCTAAACCACGACCTCTCCAACGTGCGCCATTTCGCGCAACGCGGCGTGGTCTACATCACGCTGTGCCACAATGGCGACAACGACATCTGCGACTCTAATCGCGGATCGGCCATGCACAACGGCGTGTCAGAGTTTGGTGCCAAGGTCATACAAAAGATGAACGACGAGGGCATAATGGTTGACCTGAGCCACGCGTCGGAAAAATCGTTCTACGACGCACTCGACATAAGCCGCACGCCGATAGTGTGCTCACACAGCAACAGCCGTGCCCTGTGCGACGTGCCGCGCAACCTCACCGACGACCAGATGCGCGCCCTCGCAGCCAAGGGAGGCGTGGCCCACACCACGTTCTACCATGGGTTCCTGCGCAAAGACACTCCTGAGGCCACCATCATAGACGTGATAGGCCATCTTGAGCATGCCATCGACATCATGGGCATAGACCACGTGGGCGTGGGCACCGACTTCGACGGGGACGGCACCGTGCGTGGTTGCGCCGATGCCTCCGAGCTCATCAACTTCACCATTCAGTTGCTGCGTCGCCGCTATTCGGAGCGCGACATTGCCAAGATATGGGGCGGCAACTGGTTGAGGGTGATGGCGCAAGTGCAATCAAGCAAGAAACAATAATGAAAAGGAAAAGCATAGTAATCATCGTGATAGTCATTATATGCGCCGCTGCCGCTTGGCTTTTCACCTGCGGCCCACTCGCCCACAACAAAGACGTGGAAAACATAGAAGAGACCGACGAGGTTGAGAAGGTTCAACCTGTGGGTCCGGCGTTCAACGCCGACTCTGCCTACGCTTTCACCAAGGCGCAATGCGACTTCGGGCCACGGCCAATGAACAGCGACGCACACGAGAAATGCCTCAAGTGGATAGAAAACAAGTTCAAGCAATATGGATGCGAGGTTTCCTTGCAAAAGGCTGATCTCAAAGGTTGGGACGGCACAACACTCCACTCCACCAACATCATAGCGCGCATCAACCCAAAGGCCACTACGAGGATAATGCTATGCGCCCACTGGGACTCAAGGCCTTGGGCCGACAACGACCCCGACTCGCTCAACTGGCACAAGCCCATCCTTGCCGCCAACGACGGGGCGAGTGGCGTGGCCGTGATGCTCGAACTGGCCAGGCTGCTAAAGGCATCTGGGCAAAAGGCCGCCATTGGCGTGGACTTCGTGTGCTTCGACGCTGAAGACTACGGTGTGCCTCAATGGAGCGACACCCAGGACGACGGCTCCTCGTTCGCCCTTGGAGCGCAATACTGGGCCGAGAACGTTCCTCACGGCTATGACCCGCGCTATGGCATCTTGCTCGACATGGTTGGCGGCCAAGGCGCGCAGTTCTATCGCGAGGGCATGTCCATGCAATACGCCCCGAGCATAGTGAGAAAAGTGTGGCGCGCGGCGAGGCAAGCCGGCTACGGCTCGTTCTTCCCCAACGACGAGGGCGGAATGATTACCGACGACCACCTGCCCGTGAACCAGACTGCGAAGATACCGTGCATCGACATAATACCTTATTATCCAGCCTGTCAGCAAAGCTCCTTCGGACCCACGTGGCACACCCTTGCCGACAACATGGACAACATAGACAAGAACGTGCTCAAGGCCGTTGGACAAACCATGGTGCAGGTCATCTTCACCGAGAAATAGCAAATATCATACATAATTCCAAGATTCCGCAAATTGGCTCTAAGTGGGTTAAAAATACCACTTAGAGCCAATTCTTTATATATCCGTTTGGCTCTAAGTGGCAGAGCTGCAGAATAATTTACAATATAATTGCGCATAAATGCTAAAAAACTCCATTATTAGTTAAACCTGGCAATAGCTTCAAATATTTTAAATCATACTGTCGAATTTTTCCATATTTTTGTAATGCATGATTTAAAATATTCATGACATGGACAAGCAAATCATTAAGAACATCATTGTTGAAAAGCAGATAGCAATTCCATAATCCAAGTTGTTCCTGTTTGGAAATGGCTACTTCGATAAGACTTATGAAAACCGAAAAACAACAAGGCATGGCTGCCGCGGCATTCGCCAAGCGATGGCAGGGCAGGGGATACGAGAAAGGCGAGAGCCAGATATTCTGGACTGAGCTCTTGACCGAGGTGTTTGGCGTGGAAGAGCCTTCCACCTTCATCCGCTTCGAGCAACAAGCACAGCTCGACCACACTTCTTTTATTGACGGCATGATTCCAGCCACCCACGTGATGATAGAGCAGAAGTCATTGGGCA
>ERZ808270.1168-NODE-1168-length-12185-cov-2.989530_pt1 | contig 12185 bp, 9 predicted proteins | sample MGYA00521082_ERZ808270 | MGnify/ENA primary metagenome ERZ808270 (study PRJEB31516, sample SAMN03275594) | gut metagenome | biome: mammalia-associated habitat; material: feces | host: Papio cynocephalus | place: Kenya | collected 2012-07-27 ...
GAATGCATTACGAGCGATTATCCTATCAGCCAATGGTTTACACATATGCACAGGTTTATGAGATGGCAAAGGTGAATTACGAGGGCGATATTGACGAGATGCTGGATGCATATACGGAGTCTTTGCAGAAATCCGGGGCAGACAGCCGGGATATCGCGATGCTCGTGACAAAGAAGGTCACTTCCTATGCAAAGGTAAAATCTCCTGCGATAGTGCTGTTCTTTGCACCGCCATATTGCCCGCATAATACGTTAAAATATGAATGCCCGGAAGAAAATGCATGTCTTGGCGAGTTGACAGAGCTTATTACAGAGTTTGGAAAAGAAGAGAAATTGGATTATAAAATTCTTCATTTCTTCCCAAGCCTGAGTGACAGCAGTTACCTGAAAGTAGACGATCCACCAGCATCCAGAAAATTACTGATGGAGAATTTTGTAAAGAAGGATTGTTTGTATCCAGTGGACTTTGATAAAATAGCAGATTTGAATGTATTTGCAATCAACTTCGGTACCTATGGAAAAGATGCACATCAGTGGACCGAACGAGTATATAAACCATACACTTTTGGAACCTTGCCGAAGTTGGTCGAGAAAGCGATCTATCGTTTTCTCGGATAATCCCCCTATTCTCACGTGTAGGACTGCGCGCCCCTTTACCCGCGCAGTCCTTTTTTAGTGACAAAACTGTCACTTCGTTTGTCACGCCCTCGTAACTTTCATCGGGTATAGTTATAAATAGAAAACAACAGAGGTAAAACAGTGTAGCATATTCGGATAATTGCAATACATTATATACGAATGATACAAATACCCGAATATGTTAGAAAGTTTATGGTTGTTTTCTATTTATTCTACACGACTAATAACGGGGGAGCGATATGGAAAACTACACCAAACTTTCAATCAAATATCTGAAGTTTCAGAAAAAGCGGACCATCCTGACGATTCTGGGCGTCGCCCTGGCATCAGGAATTCTGTTCGTGATATTAACCTTGTATTTCAGTAATTTCATCAATATGCGCGATGCACTTCGCAAGCAGGCAGATTATGAGATCGTGCTTCTGCCGGAGCAAAATCAGGATGTCTCGACATTGCTCAAACAGGATTTCGTGAAGTCGGCGTATCAGGGAAAATACTACGATTATTATTCGAATTCCTATATCGAAAATGCAATCTACATCAACGTGAAAAATCCTTACCGGCTGGATGCGGATATGGAAACCATCCAGCAGACCTACGGTGTGAAAGCACAGCTCAACCAACAGCTCGCAGCATATTATCTGCAGGGCGATACCGGAAATGATACATATATTATTCTCCTGATGTTCCTGCTTTTGTCGTTCGTGATTGCGGTCATTGGAGTTGGAATCATCCGGACGACGATCCAGCTAAACACAATGGAGCAGATCAAGGATTACGGAATCCTGCGCTGCATCGGAGCAACACAAGGTCAGCTAAAAAGCATGATTTTCCGAATGGGATGCATACAGGAGCTGCTTGGAATCCTTGGAGGAATTGTGATTGGTTTCCCGATTGCATATCTGGTTGGGTTATCCATGAGCATCAAGGTTCGCCCACATGTGCTTCCATTTCTGTATGTGCTGGTTGTCTTTATCGGAGATCTGTTCTTCGTCATGGATGAAAATGGAAAGCTGGTAAAGAAGATTTCACCGATTGAGGCAGTGCGTGGGCAGACAAGCGGTACAAGGAAGATTAAGGCACGTAAGCAAAGCATTTTCGGAAAAATCTTTGGCGTGCAGGGGGATTATGCGTACAAGAATCTGCTGAGTAATAAGCGCCGGTTTTTAAAGACGATTGTGACATTTGCATTATCCATCGCGGCGTTTATCACAATCGCGACAATCTTCACTTCGTTTGTGCAGATGCAGAGACAGATTGCACCATCTTATGGGGAGTATCAGGTGTATTTCTTCAATGAGGCAAATGACGAGGAAACGGTGGATGCGGTGAAATCGGTGCTTCCAAATGAAGAGACGCTTACGGATATCGCGCAGAACAAAGAAGTGACGGATGTGAAGGCAGTGTACGCAGCGTCTATGGAGGCTGTAGATTATGATGAGTTCCGGTCACATTTTACAGAGGATTTCCAGAAGGAAACGATGCAGGGAGAGATCATTGCGCGATTAAAGGATAGTGAAAAATATAAGGATAAGGCAGCCCCGTTTGACCGTGTGAGTGTGATTGGCTACGGAGAGGAAGAGTATCAGGAATATGACTCGTATCTGATCGATGGAACGTTGGATGTCAATGAAAATGGGATTGTACTTGTGCAGAACGTGGAGGCAACGTTGGATGAAGGTGTGGATGATGATTCTTATGATGCACTTGATCTGATTGCATCAACCGTGGAATATCCGGCGACGGATTATGAGCTTGGTGATACGATCGAGCTTTCGTGGGGAAAGCAGAAGAAAACGTATGAGATTCAGGGCATTGTAAGGATTGATAAGGATAAATTACAGACGCAGGGATTTGTAAAATGCATTGTTCCACTGGCAAATTATTTCCGGATGACCGGACTGGGAAAATCAGATTCTACCGGTGTGAAATATAAGCTTCGTTCGGACAACATTTCCGCTTCGATGACATCGAAGCTGGTGAGCGTGCTGGATAACTCAATGGGAGATTACTCTTATCCGGATGCCATCTACTCCGGAGCATTGTTTAGTACATCAATCAGTGCAATCAAATATATTCTGGCGTTTGTAATTGTAATCTTGAGTGTAAGCTCTTTGAATATCGTCAATACGACGGCGAGCAACCTCTACCTGCGGCGGCAGGAATTTGCGCAGCTTCGGGCAATCGGCGTATCAGTGCGGGAGCTTCGGAAGATGGTAATGCTTGAAGGTGTGATCTCTGTAATCTGTGCGAACATCGTCGGTGATGTGCTTGGATTTGCAGTTATGATGCCGCTTGCCAGAGCGGCACTGGTGTTGTTCATGGTGAAGCTGACTTTCCCGATTATCGGAGCGGTGATTGGATTTGTGCTTTCCGTACTTGTAATGTGTGGATCGATTTACATACCGATGAAGCGGATGACCAACCGGATTGCGGATGATCTGAATGCAGCCGGGGATTGATTTGGAGTAAAGTTGAGATTTCAGGTTTAGTTGCTCCAAGGGTGAAATTTGGGGATAGAGCTTGATTGGAGTAAAGAGGAGATATGAAGTGATGTTGCTCCAAAGGTAAAATTTAGAAATGAAGCTTGATTGGAGCAACATTAAATCTTGAAGTAAGATTACTCCAATGAGCAGAAAAGAGAAACGAGCAGAGCTGGAGTAAAGAGATAGGAAATAGGACAATTACTCCAACGAGTAGAAAAGAAAAGCAAGCAGGATTGGGGCGAAAAGGTGAAAAATAGAATATTTACTCCAACGGGCAGAAAAGAGAAGCAGGCAGGATTGGGGCAAAAGGTAAAAAATAGAATATTTACTCCAACGGGCAGAAAAGAGAAGCAGGCAGGATTGGGGCAAAAGGTAAAAAATAGAATATTTACTCCAACGGGCAGAAAAGAGAAGCAGGCAGAGTTGGAGGAAAAAAGTAGAAAAAAGAAGAATTGCTCCAAAAATGGGAGTAACACAATAAAAATCAGGAGGAAAACAACATGGATATTGTAAAGATGGAACATGTCACGAAGATATATGGAAGCGGAGACACACGGGTTTGGGCGCTCGATGATGTGAATCTGACCGTACAAAAAGGAGAAAGTCTGGCAGTGGTCGGAGCGTCCGGCTCCGGCAAGTCCACACTGCTGCATGTGATGGGCGGCGTCGACACGGTTACGAATGGAAAAGTAATCGTGGACGACCGGGATATCACGACATTAAAGGATGAAGAAATGTCAGTGTTCCGCCGGAGAAAGATTGGATTTGTATTTCAGTCGTATCATCTGATTCCGGTACTGACCGTGGAAGAGAATATTCAGATGCCGATTCTGTTAGACCACAAGAAGCCGGATCGGGAATACATCGATCATATCATTGAAATGCTCGGCTTGAAGGACAGACGGAAGCATCTGCCGAATCAGTTGTCCGGTGGACAGCAGCAGCGTGCAGCAATCGCAAGGGCACTTGCAAACCGTCCGTCTCTGATTCTTGCGGATGAGCCAACTGGCGCGCTTGATTCCACAAATGGAAATGAAGTTATGGCGTTGCTGCAGGATTCTGTAAAGAAGCTGAATCAGACACTTGTGCTGATCACACATAATATCGATCTTGCCAGAGAGGCAGACCGCATCGTACGCATTACGGATGGTAAGCTGACTGAGGAGTAAGAAGTTATTAGAAAGCGGAACTCAAGTAAGTGGAAAAATTAAGAACTGTCTAAAAGAAAACAGGATGATGTCTCGATCAAATAAATGTTGGGAAGAAAATGTATATGTGGAACTGCAAAGATACAAGAAAGAGAGCAAAACAGAAATTAAAGGAGAGGGAATGATGATAAATAAGTACAGATGGAAACATCAACATAGAAAGCATCAATCACGGAAGATGATACTTGCGCTGTTGATGATCGTCAGCATAGTCGCAAACGTGTGTCCGTATTCCGCACAGGCAGCGACACCGAAGGTGCTGGTTTCCAATTACAAAGTATCCGCAACGACAATCTATTCTGGAGATCGTTTTGATCTGACTCTGGAGATTCAGAACACTTCCAAGAACAAAGTCAGAAACATGAAGGTGACAGTCGCTTCGGAAAGTGGCGAGATCATCCCGATATCCGGAACCGGAAGTGCTTATGTGGCAGAGATTGCCGGAAATGAGACGAGCGAGCAGACATTTTCCATGCAGGCGGCAGCAGGACTAGCAGAGAAGACCTACAAGCTTTCGGTGAAGATGGCGTATGAGAATACTTCCGGTGAGGCGTTTGAGATGGAGGATACATTGTATCTGCCTGTGTATCTGAAGCAGCGCGTATCTGTGACAGATATCATGACAGACGATGCGAAAGTTGGTGACGATGTGGAGATTACGGCGCAGGTCAACAACCTCGGCGAAGGTATGCTCTACAATGTAAATGCCCGCGTGGAAGGAAAACACGTGGAAAAACAGGAAACCTACATCGGAAATATCGATACAGGAAAAAGCGGGAACATAGACCTTCTGGCAAAGGCAGTCGCAGTGACGGATTTTGATGAAAATGCCAGACCGGAAGATTGGATCATCGTGACCTATGAAGACCGGAATGGAAGTAAGCACGAAGAAAAAGCGGACGTCTCTTTCTATATTGAGACAGTCGATTACGAAGATCTGGAAGTTTTAAAGGAAGCACCGGAGAAAACCGGTCCTGCAACATGGCAGATCATACTGATCTGCGTCTGCGTACTTGCAGTCGGTGTATTCGTAGGAAGTAAGATTCGTAAAAAGTCAAATGACGATGAAAGCAAATCCACCAAAATGTAGATAAGATAGTTCATAATTACATATTCTAAAGCAGACCATTGAAGCACGCTGGCACTTAACGAACGGCAAACTTGTTTGACGTGAGTTTAGTACCATTGCGTGATGAAGTGAGCGAGAGGAGAACGCATATGAACCATAGGTTCATATTTAGGATGCGCTCGACGATTTACCGCCGAACGAAAGTGAGGGGGTGTTACCCGTGCGTGTCTGCGTAGAATTGTAATTATGAATTATCTATGGACAAAGTAAATGGATTTGCGAGAGGGAGATTGTCATGAAATTTATCATGCATTTAACAATTCAAAATATCATGCGCAGAAGAGCACGGACGATTCTGACCCTCCTCGGTGTGATGATTGGCGTGGTAGCCGTTGTCTCCCTGCTATCGCTCGGAATGGGCGTGAAGCGGGAACTCCTGCAGGGCTATGGCAACGATGCCTCGATTCGTCAGATTACTGTGCAGACGCCGGAAAACAACCAGAATAAGAAAATGCTTCTGACTGATCATACTTTGGAGAAGCTGAAGAAGCTCGACAAGGTAGCAAATGTTTATCCGCGCTATGAAGTTTTTGCGAATATTCAGGTTGGACAATACATGGCTTATACGAATCTGGTCGGTATCCCTTCGGAGCAGTTAGCTGCAATCGCGCTGACGGATACATCCAGCCTGTCGGAGCATGCCCGGAAACCGGAGATGGTAATCGGAAATGCGATGGGATATATGTTCTTCCATGATAACACTATGACCAGCTATCAGGATAGCGATGGAGACTTGAATAAGTGGGTCGGAGAGAAGGCAAAGGTCTCACTTGGACTTGGCGAAAATGAGATCATAGACCGCCTGACAATAGCAGGTGTGATGCAGGGCGATGCGGATGCATTCAGCGAGCAGTCCCAGACAGTGTATTGTGATCTGGATGTGCTGCGTTCCTATCTGAAGAAGCATGCAGCGCAGGAAGGTGTCGTGCTTGGACAGCCGGTCGACAAGAACGGAAATGCATACACTTCGTGGGTGTACTCAAGCGTGGTTGTCGAAGCTGGCAAGATGGAAGACGTTGAGTTTGTTGTGAAGAAATTACAGGATATGGGATATCAGACAACGAATATGAAGGAATACCGGGATACTGCGATGCGTACCGTTCGGATGCTGGAGCTGCTGTTAGGAGGCATCGGACTCATTTCCTTCCTCGTTGCGGCAATCGGTATCAGCAACACAATGACAACTGCCGTTTATGACCGGGTTGCCGAGATCGGAACCTTAAAGGTGCTTGGCTGTGAGAAGCGCGAATTGATGGCAATGATCTTATTGGAAGCAGGTATTTATGGACTTGTCGGAGGTGCGTGTGGCGTGCTGTTATCGCTGCTATTTGGAAAGATTATCAACCGGATTGCGGTATCTGCATTGCTTTTAGAAGCAGGAACGAAGATTGCGGTGATCACGCCGAAGCTTGCGCTATCAGCAGTCGGAATGGCGATGCTGCTTGGAACGATTGCAGGTTATTTCCCATCACGATGGGCGGCGAAACTATCTCCGCTTACGGCGATGAGGAGAGATTGATAAATAAGAAATGTGACGTATCATCTGAAATGGTGGTGCGCCTTTTTCACATTGATGATATAATGAGCGTAAGAGAGCCATAGGGAGCTTGCTCACTTTTTGGCGAACGGCGAAGTGATTGAGTGATGAAATCACGAAATAATAAGCGTAAGAATACCAATATGACATTGTAATTATAGAAAGAACGGGGATTATGGCACATAAGATATTGATGGTAGAGGACGATTTCGCCCTCGCAATGGGAACGGAATATGCGCTTACTTCGGAAGGCTATGCGGTGGCAACCGCGGGAAATCTGGCACAGGCGCGTGAGAAATTCGACGATAGCATCGACCTTGTGCTGTTGGATGTGATGCTGCCGGATGGAACCGGATTTGAGTTTTGTAAGGAACTTCGGGAAAAGAAAAGCGATGTACCGATTATATTTCTGACGGCGGTTGCAGAGGAAGCAAATATTGTCCAGGGGCTGGAGCTCGGGGCGGATGATTATGTGACGAAACCGTATCGTGTGAAGGAGCTGCTGGCACGGGTGGCAGTGAATATTCGGCGTTATGAGCAGGCACGGCAGGCGAGCCAGGAAAATAGCAGTCGTGTCATAACGTTTGGAAATACAACCTTCGACGGCGAAGCATTTGTGCTGACACAGCATGGAGAGAAGCTTGATTGTACGACGAGCGAGCTGCGTTTGCTGCGGTTTTTATTGCAGCATCGTGGACAGGTGATCAGTCGGAGTGCGATTATGGAACAGCTCTATGATATGGATGGAGAGTTTTTCGAGGACAATACACTTTCGGTCTATATCAAACGGCTTCGGCAGAAATTAGGCGAGGATGGTACATACATCGAGACGGTGCGTGGAATGGGGTACCGGTTCCGAAAGTGATTGTGCATACATATGGTGTAGGAGATTACTTTTGGATAGAAACTGTAAAAATAGTGTGGAAACGTATTGCTGATGAATTAGACATGCAGGTGAAAAGTTACGAATTACAACAATTTCATAAGCGATTTTTCTTATATAGCGGTATCGCATACAGCATATACGCCGTTTTTGCTGTGCTTGTTCTGTGGCTGCGTGGCTGGCAGTTATGGGCGACGCTGTTACTTGGCTGTCTGCTGCTTGCAGGTGCCTACATAGCGGGGCGGCGTTCGATTGGAACTATGAGCCGGGAACTGCGGGCAATCGTCGATATTATGAATCAGATTCTCGAAGCACCGGAACAGGTTCCAGCAGAGCCATATAAGCAGGGCGAGCTTGGAGAACTATATACGAATCTGTACAAGCTGGTGCAGGCTCTAAAGGAGAGTAACCGCAAGGAACAGGAGGAGAAGATCTTTCTGCGGGATATCATGTCGGATATCTCGCATCAGTTGAAAACACCGCTTGCGTCGCTCACGGTATTCATGGATCTTCTGTATGATGGACGTGTGCCAGATATCGACAAGCAGAAGCAGATGCTCTTAGAATCGAAGAATCAGGTCAGCCGGATGGAGTGGATGGTGCTGTCCATGCTGAAGCTTGCGCGGATCGAGGCGGGCGCCATCCAGTTTGAGAAGCATCCATGCAGCCTGTATGCGCTTGTGGCACAGGCGAAGGAGAGTGTTGCATATCTGACGGAGAAACGCGGACAGCAGATTGACGTGCAGATCGACGAGAAACAGATGCTCGTCTGCGACGGAGACTGGCTGACCGAAGCAATCATTAACTTACTGAAAAATGCATCCGACTATTCCGGCGAGCAGACAACGATTCATATCTGGACCGAAGACAATCCGATGTACACGCGCATTTATGTGAAAGATGAGGGCTGCGGCATCGCGGAGTCCGAACTTAAAAATATATTCAAACGCTTCTATCGTATCAACAAAGAGGTCAATCCGAACAGCGTCGGAATCGGTCTTTCCCTGACGAAATCCATTGTCGAGGGTATGGGCGGTAAAATCTCGGTACGAAGCGAGCTTGGCAGCTATACGCAGTTTATTTTAACGTTTGTGCATACATAGATATATTTGTGGACATGCGGATTTAGCAGAAAACAATTGAGTTATTCCGATCAAAGTGTTACACTCATAGAGAAATATTGCTGAAAAGCAAATAAATGAGGTGAAGATATGGAACAGACAGGCGGAAAGTGGATGTCTCTGATCGGGGCATACATGATCGTAAAGGGAATTGTCAATCTGATATTGGGATTTTCGGTTGGAAATATTGTGACGCTGCTGATCAGTGGTGTACTTGCATTTCTGATCATCAAGGGCGTGCCATATATGAATTATGTGACCGGTGCGTATCTGGCGTTGATGAGCGTGATACATATCATCCCGAATATTCAGGGACATCATTGGTTTTATCTGGCAGAGGGGATTATTGATCTGATTGCAGCGGTTGTGTTATTTACAAGCGGAAAAACCAGGGAATCATAAAGCGAAAATAAAAACATGGAGGGAGCAAAAGTCCAGCCATGTTTTTCGTTTCTTTATAGTAATGCGTGGAAATTGTGTGTTTCTTGTATAATAGAACCGAAACCCTGCATAGCATGAAAATATTCAAGCAATATATAAAAATGGAGCGAGAAAATGAACGAACGATTGGACAAACAGATGGATTTCATCCGGGAGATCGACAAGGAGAAATTCATTACCCGGATGACGAAGTTAACCGATGGAAAACGGCGCGAAAATGATGCAGAACATGCATGGCATATGGCAATCATGACGATTCTGCTATCCGAATATGCAAATGAAAAGATCGACGTGCTGCGGACGGTCACAATGCTTTTGATCCACGATCTGGTGGAAATCGATGCGGGCGATACCTACGCGTATGACGAGGAAGGCAAGAAGACGCAGGAAGCGCGGGAGAAGAAAGCGGCAGACCGCATCTACAATCTGCTTCCGGAGGATCAGGCGAAGAAGCTGTATGATATCTGGTTGGAGTTTGAGGCAAAGGAGACGCCGGAAGCGAAGTTCGCGCGGGCGATGGACAACCTGCAGCCGATGATGCTCACCGCAAGTACGGGCGGCTTTGACTGGAAAGACCGGGGCGTGCGTGCGGAGCAGGTAATGAAGCGCAACGAGATTACGCCGGAAGGTTCGAAGACGCTGTGGGACTATGCATACGAGAATTTCCTGAAGCCGAATATCGAAAATGGAAATCTGCAGTCGTGACAGCATGAAAATCAAAATGTGCAGGACATATGATGATCAGAGAATACGGAATCAGAAAAGAAAAAATAGAATTACCAGATATAATGGAGGCGAAACATCGTGTCCGGAGAGACGAAAAGTAAGAAAAAATATGAGATTGATATGTGCAACGGAGCCATCCTGCCGAAGCTGCTGGCGTTCACACTGCCTTTGATGTGTTCAAGCGTATTGCAGCTACGCGGCAGATATCATTGTTGTTGGAAACTTTGCGGGTGATACCGCACTTGCGGCAGTCGGAAGTAACACGGCACTCATCAATCTGTTGACGAACTTTTTCCTTGGACTGTCGATTGGTGCAAATGTACTGGTCGCGCGGTTCTATGGTGCGAAGGCGGAGGAAGATGTCAGCGATACGGTACATACGGCGATGCTTCTGAGCGTTTTCAGCGGCATCATTCTGACGGTGGTTGGCTGTATCGGAGCGAGACAGATTCTGATCTGGATGCAGACACCGGAGGATGTACTTCCACTTGCGACAACGTACCTGCGCATTTATTTTATAGGTATGACGTCGATGATGGTTTACAACTTTGGCAGTGCCATCTTACGTGCGGTCGGAGATACGAAACGGCCACTTTACTACCTGTCGGCGGCAGGTGTTATCAATATTGGACTGAACCTGCTCTTTGTGATTGCGTTCCATATGAGTGTAGCGGGTGTCGCGCTTGCGACTGTTATTTCCGAGACAATCTCTGCCAGTCTGGTCATCCGCTGTATGATGCGGGAGAAGGGCAGTATCCGTCTGACGCCATCAAAGCTTCATATTCATCCGAGACGGTTCGCGGAGATTCTGCGCATCGGATTCCCGGCGAGCCTGCAGGGGGTCATCTTTGCGATATCGAATGTAATCATCCAGTCATCGGTCAATTCCTTTGGCTCGACAGTCGTTGCCGGAAATTCTGCGGCGAGCAATATCGAGGGCTTTGTGTATGTGTCCATGAACTCGTTTTATCAGGGTACGATCAGCTTCACGAGTCAGAATGTCGGTGCGGGCAAATACGAGCGTGTGAATAAGATTTTATTCACTGCACAGGCATGTGTCATTGTGACTGGGTTGGTGCTTGGCAATCTGGCGGTATTCTTCGGACCGGATCTGCTTGGCTTTTATACGAAGAGTGCAGCTGTGAAAGCAGCAGGCATGAATCGATTAAAGATTATATGTACAGTCTATGCGCTGTGTGGTATTATGGATGTCATGGTCGGCTCGCTGCGCGGTCTTGGGTATTCCGTGATGCCGACGATTGTATCGCTGATCGGTGCCTGTGGACTCCGGTTGTTGTGGATATTTACATTTTTCCGCATGTACGAGCAGTTCCATACACCGCAGTCGCTGTATCTGACGTATCCGGTAAGCTGGATCATCACGATATGCGCACATGTGGTCTGCTTTGTAATTGTGCGTCGGAAGATAAGCAGGCGGTTGAAGACGCAGAGCGTGGCACAGTAATGTACAAACATATTTGGCATGCGGTATTCGATGATGCAGATAATGCGGATGATACATGTGTATGCAGAAAATAATTCTGGGAATAAATAAGATATAAATTTCAATATAAAGGAGACTTACGATGAAACAGGGTATCATATTTGACATGGATGGCACATTGTGGGATTCTGCGGATGGCGTCGCAAAGTCATGGACACAGGTGATTCACAACGAGTATAAAAAGGACATGGATATCACGGAAGCGGATGTGAAAGCTGTGATGGGAAAGACGATGGATGTGATCGCACAGATTGTATTTCCGGAGCTTGATAAGGAGGCACAGCAGATGCTTTTAGAGAAATGCTGTGACTGGGAGAACGAGTATCTCCGCAGAAATGGCGGCAAGCTGTTTCCGGAACTGGAGGATACACTGAAAAAGCTTAAAAAACGATACCATTTGTATATCGTAAGCAATTGTCAGAGTGGCTATATCGAGGCATTTCTGGACTATTATAATTTTGGACAGTATTTCGAAGATATTGAGTGTTATGGGAATAACGAGAAGAGCAAGG
>ERZ808270.1173-NODE-1173-length-12122-cov-8.149664_pt1 | contig 12122 bp, 9 predicted proteins | sample MGYA00521082_ERZ808270 | MGnify/ENA primary metagenome ERZ808270 (study PRJEB31516, sample SAMN03275594) | gut metagenome | biome: mammalia-associated habitat; material: feces | host: Papio cynocephalus | place: Kenya | collected 2012-07-27 ...
CTGTATCCCTATCGGGTATCTTCTTATCTCCTCTTCCATAGCTGTAAGCGTTTTTATGCCGCTAAGTTACAAAATTAAATTGACAACTCCCCACACATCACGGATATTTCATTGAAACGGCATTTTTTCGCTTTTTTGTTTCGGTTGTCAACAAAATTATATTATCTTTGCTTTATGAACGTGTGGCACTCACGTGGAAACCAAGTGTGATGTCTGCACGTCAACATTGTCTCAGCACACACCGAACCTCTCTGTATGCGGCAATTGGATTATGCCAGCAGTAAGAGGAGTGGGTGGGTAGGAGACACGACATAATTAAGGCGTTTACTTGACGCTTTGTTCTTGACTATCTGAAACTTCGCAACTTTCATTTATCCTGTCACGGACATAGCAACGGTAGATGTCTACGGGTGTGATTATATCACAACCAGTGGAGTATTGTGCCTATTCGCAAACAATAGGTTACCAGTACTCCATGTGGATTTGTGTGCATCATATCGGCGTGGGCTCTAACGTTGTCTGTTTTACAGGATAAGGCAATGCGAAGGCCTCAGATAGTGGGACAGACGACAGGAAGTTCCCACGCTTTTTTATGCTCCGGAATTTTAATTAATTGAAAATGCGCTCTGCCTTGGGGACGGTTGAGCCTATTACTACATACCTTTATATATTTATGAAACAAAAAATATCCTTGTCGATAGGGGCATTGTTGATAATCCTGATTATTGGTCTTTTGTTTTTCGGAAAAGGCAGTGCTCGCGTTCCAGAACATTCAAAGCTTGATGGAACCAGTAAGATACTTGGATCCAAGTCTTCAGATGAGTCACTAAAGAAATACGCCGTGAATTTCTACATGGAGAACTCTGCAAGCATGGACGGGTATGTTAATGGCTTGACAGAATTCAAGGACGTACTGGGTAAGATGATTGTTTCCGCTCACCACTCATGCAAAAGTGCAAGCCTGTACTTTGTTAACGACAAGATATACGAAACGACAGACAACGCCATTTCCTTCATACAAATGCTAAGCCCGTCGAAGATAAAAGTCGGCAACGTAGGAGCAACCGATGTCAACCAAATATTCCGTAACATATTGGCCCGCACAGGAAAGAACGATATCTCAGTACTCTTTTCCGACTGTATATATTCTGTAAGGAATGTCACGAACGAGCTTGACAATGCAAAGAATGCCACAACCGACGCTTTCCTTCAGGCAATGGGCAAGAATCCGGATGTAGCAACCATAATACTGCAATTCGTCTCGCGTTTTGACGGCTACTACTACGACCGCAATGACTCGCCTATGAGGTGCAACTCCTCGCGACCTTTCTATGTTGTGATAACAGGCAATCGTGATGCCTTGAAAAAACTGTATGACACATTTAACATAGCAAGTCTTCCAAGACTAAAGAACAAGTGCCTGCTTTCATCTGAAAGTTGGACATTGAACTCGAACAATGCGTGCATTGTGATATCCGACTACACAAACGCAAGGCGCATAAAGACGATGAAGAATTTCCTTGACGTGGAAAAGATTTCGCTGGAAAGGGATTGCTCTATATTGACATTCGGCGTGGGAGTGGATTTCTCTAATATGTTTGTTGACGACACTTATGCAGCCGACGCATCCAACTATACCGTAGAGCCTGAGGGCTACAAGGTGAAATCGGTGGTAAAAGCTTCATCATCGGCAACAGGCGATTTTTCAGAAACGCCACACATGCCTTACGTGTTGAACCTGGAGGTACCGGTGAACAAGTTCGCCCCATCAATAACCATTACCCTAAACAAGGACATACCAGCGTGGGTGAAGAAGTCAAATGTAGATGACGATGCGGGATTCGTCCCTTCGCCTACGCAGAGTTTCGCGATACAGAAGATGGTGGAGGGAATAGCCGCGGCATACTCAGCCAACTATTCCAACATATTCAAGTTGCAAATAAACATAAACAAATATAACAGATAACTATTATGTCAGACTTTGTTGCTAATTTTTTTGAACTTGGCGGTTTTACCTTCTTGGGGCCATTCTCGCAGTACATGTACAAGGCGGATCTTTATTTGGAGGCCTTCCTATGGATATGGTTGCTTCCATTGCTGGTGTTGTTCGTATACTATATCATATGGGACAACATAAAGTGGGCTAAGACCGGCATTTGGGCGATTCTTGTCACAGTGTTGTCACTAATAGTCGCTGTCGTGTGCTACAGTAATGCCAGTGCCGGGATATACGATTATCTGAATGCCCATAATGTGACAAACAGTAAGATAGAGGACATCGACTACATATATTTTGCCCTCATCTGTTTCGTTTGGACATGGCTGTTGTCATTCGTCATGTCGCTCGTCATGAAGTATTTTAGTGTAAAAGGCAGATGTGTGCCATTTTAAATAGAACAAAATTATGAGCAAGTTATATTTATTTGGGATAGGAGGAACGGGCTCACGTGTGATACGTTCCCTCTCTATGCTTCTTGCGTCGGGTGTTGATGCAGGGGTTGATACTATAGTGCCGGTAATAATTGATCCCGATATAAGCAATGGCGATTTGACGCGCACAGTTGAACTGTTGAAGAAATACAACTCCATACATTCTCAACTTGATTTTCATTCGGGTGTCGAATCAAGATTCTTCAGAACGGAAATAACAGACTACAACACCAACTATAAGTTGCCGATAGCGAATGTCGGCAACAAGACCTTTGGCCAGTATGTCGACTACAACAATCTATCCAGCACCAACAAGGCAATGATGAGTATGCTTTTCAGCGACAAGAATCTCAACTCGCAGATGCAGGTAGGTTTCAAGGGCAACCCGAATATGGGCAGCATTGTCTTGAATGATTTTTGCGACAATGGTGTAAACAATTTGTCGGATGTCCTTGCCAGTTTCGCTGCCGGCGACAAGATATTCATCATCAGTTCCATATTTGGCGGTACAGGAGCGGCTGGTTTTCCATTGTTGCTGAAGACATTCCGCCAGGCGCAACTGTATGATTCGTTTGCAAATCCTGCCGTAATAGCCGACGCGCCAATAGGAGCCATCACAGTGTTGCCTTATTTTGGACTGAAGTCGGACTCTGAAAGCGAGATAAATATGGCCACATTCGTATCAAAGGCCAAATCAGCATTGACCTACTACCAAAACAATCTTGACACAGATGCCCTTTACTACATTGCCGACGACATGATGAGCGCATACGATAATGTCGAAGGGTCAGACGCTCAGATGAATGCCGCTCATTTCATTGAGATGGTGGCTGCTTTGGCTGTCGTTGACTTCGCCAAAGACATGAGCATCCAGAGAGGATCGGACGTGTATAAGGAGTTTGCGACTGACAGTGTGTCCAACACTATGGACCTTACGATGCTGTGCCCGTCGACGCGCCACGACCTTGCATTGCCATTAATATCCTTTTATGTGTTCTCGCAGTACTATCAGCACCATCTGCGGGATACGTTCGGTCAGGCATGGGCAAGAGCGAGAAACCTGTCTGAAGACATGTTGTCAGATAGTTTCTTTAGAGACCTTGCTTCTTTCATACGTTCGTTCAAGGATGAGTGGCTTGTAGAGTTGGCCAACAACAATAGGAGTTTCTCTCCCTTTAACCTTGAAGGATTTACGGAATCACAAATATTCCAGTCGCTAAATGGTTATGAGCCTAAGAAGGTGGGATTCATGGGGAGATTCTTCAACAACAAAGACGGTTTCACACTTATCGACGACGAGGTTGCAAAAATCTCAAAGGCAGTCGACCAGCAACTTAATGTCAAGGACTACTTCATGACTGTCTTTTGGCAGGCTGTGAACAAAGCTATAAAAGAGCGTGTAAACTTATTGTAACTAAAAAACAAACAGAATTTTATGTCATACGGATACAGACTACATACTGGAGGCAGTCAGACCTTAGACGGTTGGGACAACTCCAGGCAATATGGAACCAACGAGATAAACAACATACAAGACCCCTCGTGGGCCACGGCAAGCCTGCCCATCACATCAGTGCCGACTCCATTCGCAAGTCTTGAACTGGCAAGAAACGCTTTCGAGGTTTGTGGGACAGTTGGCAGAGGAGGCAGCAATGTCAAAGGAACGACAATATATCATAAGATAGTGTCGTTCTGTCTTGACACATTGGAGATATTTTTCAACTACAACAAGTTGAGTGCATATGTTGACATCATTTCATGGAATGCCAACAATGAGATTGCCAATATGCTGAATAGCGGTAATTCTGCACACCAGCGTCTTGGACAAACATTGCGGTTGTATCTTAGCCAAGATGCTGATGCCTTCAACTTCGACGGAAACACCATTTTCTATTTGCTCAATTACAAGAATGGTCCAGCACCACTGAACATTATCGGAGGAACGTCTACGACATCATTGGCTGTAGCAAGCACAAATGATTTGAGCTATGTGGATATACCACTCAGCGGCAATCATAATGCTTATGACAAAGACGCACGTTCTTTCCGCACTTTGGTTGAGCGCGACCGGGAATTTGTAAAGTATGTCTGGACATTGTCGCTTCAGAGCGGCTTCAGCAATACCTATCCCGAAGTGTATGGCTACATCCAGGAATGCTTCAAGTCCATCACGGACATGCAGTTCAAGAATGAATTGCGCTCTATAGCTCCGCAGAACATTCTGAACTATCAACCTCTGTCAGTAGGAGCAGCCAACATTATTCTCCCAGGGGGAATAATGTTAGGTACATACAACGCTCCAAAGGCCAATGGCGTAAGCGATTTCACGATATTGTCGGACTATACAGATGATAAAGGCAGCCTGCCGCTTGTATTGCCTAATCAGAATGGCTACAATGTCCCTAACATGCGTTATGTGACGGGATTGTGGAATCCAAATGTGAAAGCCCCCAATTTCGACCCTCGCCCAATGTCGCAACGCACATTGCCTGGCGACAATTCGCAGTGTCCTTACCTCACGGTGGACGATATCTTCCAGCCGTATATAATGAAAACGGCTTTCAAGATGGACAAGAAGTCTTACTTTCTCGGCCATTACAGTGGCTCTGACGATTACAGCTATCTGCTGCCGTTGAAGCCAGAAATATTCAAGTACATGAGCATTGACACATTGCGGGGCAAAACACGGGGCATGAATGCACAGAATATTTTTGAACTTCGGGGCGGCATCAACGGCGGAGTTGAGGCTATTATAAGAATACCTGTTCAGAAAGGGGAGTACATCACATTGCGCCGTATGTATCATGCAGTCGATGACATGCCCAACATAGAAAACAACCGGGGCATTGTGCTGAATTGCACGTTCGATATGTATCTCTATCCGTCTTACCACATCGCCAACGCAGCTGCCAATGGTGTGGCTACTCCGCAACGCGTGTATATGCTTGACGGTGACTGGCGTGAACTGACCAAGAACTTTGACTATAGCGTGGAGTTGTATAAGGCACAAAATAACTTTGGCGAGAACCTTGTGAAGGATGTTGTCAAGCGTTCAGACAAATCAATGATTCGTGTTACTTCTAAGGTTTTTGTCGCAAATGATGAATTTGATGTGATAAAAGTGAGCAATGGTGTGGCTGAAGGTATGTTGTTGCCCAATTTCAAGACAGTAGGAAATGGTGGCGATAATTATGAGTTTGCCATTGACTTCGGAACGACCAATACTCATGTGGAATATAAAGTAAATGGTGGTAATGCCATAAGGCCGTTGGAAATGGCGGAGTCAGACTCTGCGGTTCTTTCGATGCATTCAAACGACGACTCAGACGAAGAGCTGCAGAAGTTCATAAGGATGCCTTACCAGGAGTTCATGCCAATGACATTAGGAAAAAACTGTGTGGCAGGCTTCCCGATTAGAACCAATATCTGCAAAGCCAAACAAGAAGAAAATGATCTGCGTGTTAAGGAGACATTGGGTGACTATGGCATCGGATTCCATTATGAAAAGAATGCCGACAATTATAATAACCGCACTATTACAAACTTGAAATGGCTTGGCGGTGCTTCGCAGGAATACGTCAAGAGTTTCTTCGAAGAGTTGCTGATGCTTATACGCTCGAAAGTATTGTTGAATGGTGGAGATTTGCAAGCTACCAAGATAACGTGGTTCTATCCTGTCAGTATGGAGGCATTTCGTTTCTCACAACTGCGTGATGAATGGGAATATATATGCAATAAATATATTGGCAACAGCAGCAATGTGCAGAGCGTGACTGAATCGTTGGCCCCATTCTATTATTACAAGAATACTGAGGGCGTAAGTGCAGCCTGTCGCCCAGTTGTATTGATGGATATAGGCGGAGGTACAACCGACTTCGCTGTTTATCAAAATAACAGTCCGGTATTAATCTCGTCTGTACGTTTTGCAGGAAACAGCATTTATGGCGATTTCCCTGGTTTCGGTATGCAGATGAACGGTTTCTACAATAAATATAAGGATGAGTATGCACAGAAAATCTCCGCAACAGAAATTTCTACTTTAAAGCAGGCTTTTGATGCCGTAGTTGCCAGCGGCAATTCAGCAGACTTTGTCTCTTTCCTTTATTCTTTGGAGAAAAATTCGGAAATCAGAAAAAAAGGTGTCTCAATATCTTTCTCTGACGAACTAAAGAACAACTATTCAATGAAGGTTGTTTTGCTCTTGTTCTATGTTGGAGAGATTTATTATCTGGCAAACCTACTTAAGGAGAAGAAGATAGGAACCCCTGCTTACATAACTATTAGTGGAACCGGCTCAAAGGTGCTTGACCTGATAGGTGGTAGAAGGGAATTGGAAGGACTCGCAAAAATCATTTTCAATGATATTATAGGTGATGACGGTAAGGTAGAACTGAAAAATGTGGTTAACCCTAAGGAAATAACATGTAAGGGCGGACTATGCATGAAACCTGAGGATATTATTGACAACAGCGATGAGCTTTGTTACTGCTTCTCCGCTTCTCCATCAATAGAGGGCAAGAGAAATGTGAAACTGACGGATGTTGATTCTCATGTCATGTCGGAGGTCATTAGTTTCTACAATGGATTTGTGGACTATTTCTTTGGCTTGAATAGAAAATTTTCGTTTGAGAAGAAATTCGGAATATGTACCCAGCGCAACTTTGACGACTTCCGAAGCGTCCTTCTCGACCATGCACTGGAAGATTTGGCGGCAGTTCTTGATGCACGCAAGTCAGAACGCAACGACCCTGATGCAGAACTTGAGGACTCAGCGTTCTTCTTCCCATTGGCTGGTGGTTTAAACAGATTGTCTTACTATATTTCAAATAACGGATAAAATGAGAAAGTTAATATTTATAATATATATGATGGTGGCCGTAGGTGCACTGTCGTCGTGCGATTGGCTTGCGCATGGAAGGGATAGCCGTAGCCATTCGTCAGAAGTAGCTAATTCTGACCCTGCGTTGCAGGATACATCAAATAATGGGAATGACAGCACCAATAGGAATGTTGCAGATGCGTTGAGATTGTCACAAGAATTAGAGAAAGACAGGAAAATCAATATGTTGAGAGATTCTGTTGACACTCTTTCTGTGCATTTATATAATGCAGAATCTAACATTGAAGCAATGAAGGGAGAACAGGAAAGTATGCAAGCTGAGAAGTTGGCGACGAAAACGTTCTTTGTATTCTTTGCAATATTCTTTGTTGTGATGATAGTCTTGGTGTTTATATTGGTTAAGAAGTTCGGACTCACATATAAGGATGTTGAGAACGTAGTACAGCAAGCAACGAAAAACACAAATGTCCCACGAATTCAAAACAGTTCGAGAAATGAATATTTCGATTTGAAGCGTCGAATCGAAAATCTGGAGATTCAGATTAAAACGATGAATAGTGCAACAGAACCAAAAGGATACGAGCCTTATACTGGTAATGGTACAAATAATAGCGGTAATGACACAAATGAGGCAAAAGACAAATGCAATTCCCGTGTCTTCTATATGAGCAAACCATCTGGCGATTGTGAGTTTACAGACAAAGAGAAACATCTCACTGCCACAGAAGACACTTTGTATAAATTTGAGTTGAAGGGGAATAACGGCAAGGCCATGTTTGAATTCTATTCACAATATGAAAGTGGTGTCCGTGAGGCTTTAATGTTGCAGGATATTATGATTGAGCGCGTTTGCGATGCAGAGATTCTGAACAGAAATAATGGAAAATATAAATGTACGGAGAAAGGTGAGGTAGAACTTCGTGGCGGCAAATGGGTAGTTACAAAGAAGGCTAAGGTAAAATTTTATTAAAGGTTATGGAATTTATAGAGATAATATTGATTATAGCCATACTATGCATTCAAGGCTATGTGGCGTGGCTGACTTATGGACAGATTGAAAGCATTGGCAACTTCCTTGGTAGTGAGGACAATTTGAAGTTGGTCAAGACGAAATGTGACGAAAGCAAGGGGCAAAAGGTAAAAGAACTGGATGAACCGGTAAAGGTCGGAAAGTATCTGTCAGCCATGGACAGTGTCAATTATGCAGAAATAGATGTCTTTGCCGCAATTCATGTAGGAGATTTGGTTTATGTTGAGTCGCCAAAGGGGGATATAAGATATGGAAAGGTTATTGATATCTTTCATAAAGGCAACTCGGTCAATTACATAGAGTATGGTCGCACGGAGGTAAAACTTGATTGCCATGTTGATCGGGAGGATACACTGTTTAAAATTGCAGAGGTTGTTGCGAATGTAAAGAGTCAACTTAAAACTGTTCGTATAATTCAAGTAGATGAAACGGAGAGCAGCAGTCTCTTAGCCAACGTGGTCAAGACCATCAACAACTATCTGAAGAAGAACAAGGGCGCTGCCGCAGATTTCCATCTTGTGAAAGATATTGTGGAGCGTCATTGTGATGCTCTTGACGAAGAGATAAACCACAAGCTTCCCGTGCCCATTTATCTTGGATTGATGGGCACTGTGCTTGGCATTATCATAGGTCTGTTCTCACTTGATTTTCAGTACGACCCTGATACTAATTCCCTCAACGGGCAACTGTTTGTGCAGTCTGTGAGCGGACTGATTAGTGGCGTAAAGCTTGCGATGATATGCAGCTGCATTGGACTTGCCCTTACAACAATACTGTCGTCGTGGCTTTACAAAGGAGCCAAGGCAAAGTTGGAGTCGCAGAAGAATGCTTTCTACGATTTTATCCAGACGCAGTTGCTACCCCAGATGTCGCGCGACGCATCGTCGACAATCCTCTCGCTTCAGGCCAACTTGGAGAAGTTTAATGCGTCGTTCAAACAGAACATCAGCGATTTTGGTTGTATCATGGACGAGATACATAGCGCATTCGACAGTCAGGTCAAACTGCAAAAAGAGTTGAAGAACATGGATATTGCCAGAGTGGCTCACTTGAATGTGAATGTTCTGGCGCAACTGCGAAGCAGCATGACCGAGTTCGAGAAGTTCACGCAATATCTCAATCAAATGAATTCTTTTGTTCGTTCTACTGCCAAACTCACAGATTCTATAAATGACCAACTGGAACGCACTGAGGCAGTTGAAATGGTCACGTCGGCAATGAAGGAGAACATTGATCGCAACCAACTCGTTATGGAGAAGTTGCGTGAGTTCCTTGAGCGAATAGATGAGAAGAATGCTATCATAACAGCTACCGGAGAGCTTGACAGCACGATGACGCAGGCTATAGAACAGCTTAGATCGCACGCTCAAGAGCAAATCCGAAGCATACAAAACTACACGGAAGATGCGACAGCAGAACTTCGTGAACTTGTGACCAAGGAGAAAGGACATCTTGACAAACTGAACAAGCTCGACAGTCTCGAAAAACTTGTCGTTGCCATTAATGCGATGAAAGACGACAACCGTGCCGTAACCCAGTCGTTGGAGAAGCGAATTGAGGCTTTGGCTACTGCTACAAGAAATGTCGGTAGTGGCGACGGCAACGTGGTGGTGTCTGGAACTCCCCGATGGTTGAAAATTGTCATTGGTGTTATCTTTATCGTAACATGTTATTATGTAATATCAGGTATGAGAAGTGTTATGAGGGTAATCAATGAACAGGAATCACAGCAACAAGAACAGTTGAATTCTTATTCTGCTGATTCTACTGCATTAAATACAACTGCGGTAGATACGTTGGATACGTTGGTAACAGTGAACAAAGCTAAAAATGTAAACAAATAATATTCTCACTATGTCAAAAAAGAAAAAAGAAAGTTTCTTTTGGGTGAGCTACTCCGATTTGATGACGAGTCTGTTCTTCATTATGCTCGTGCTGTTCGTGTTGTCTTCGACTGGATTGTACATGAGCGAACAGGCAACAAGAAAGCAGCTTGACAAGATAGAGGAGATACAGCAGGCGGTAAACCGCTTGCCTAAGAATTTCTTTCGCGAAGATTCCATCAACAAGCGATGGACTCTTCGCGAGGAATTCACACCTCATTTTGCAAGCATGGATGCCACAATACTATCATCTGACACCACCCAACTGATATACATCGGACAGTCGCTCATGTCTGTCGTTGACTCCTTGAATATGCTCAAGTCAAACAAGGCGTATGCCAGTATGGATGTAAAATATATGGTGGTCATTGAGGGTATGGCGTCAAACATCAGATATGCCCGTAATGACGAGCTGAGCTACAATCGAGCTTTGTCGGTTTACTATTTATGGAAACGTAATGGAATTGATTTCGAAAACTCAGATTGTGAGGTGCAAATATCAGGCAGTGGCACTCGCGGAATACGCCCTTATAACGCAAGATATTATGAGGCATTGAAGAAGGGAAATGATAATGCGGCTTCTTATTTTAACCTGAAAGAAGAGGAAAAGAACCAGTGCATAATCATCCAGATAATCCCTAAAATAAGCAATATAGAAAGATAATGAAAAGTAGTTTTAGATATTTAATATTGATGTCTATCGCATGTCTTATTCTTACCGGTTGCAGACGTCGCCATTACGACTGCACTGTAGATAATGGCAGCGAAGTTGTTGATAATGGTGACGATAGACACAATGGCGACGATTATCGGACAGAGCGCAGCATACGCCGTGGTACAAAGGTCAAGATGGAGTCCAAGGGTGGAGTGTATCTTGTGCCTATCAACGTTAATGGATTGGATCTTAAATTCATTTTCGATACGGGGGCATCGAGCATATGTATTTCGTCAGCCGAAGCGATGGTGATGGCAAGGCAAGGCAAGATAACGGATAAGGATATTCTTGGGCAGGAGCAGTTCCAAGATGCGACGGGAGGAATATCTGTTGGGACAGTTGTGAACTTGGAGACTGTAAACATAGGCGGAATAGTGCTCCATGATGTTGAGGCTACTGTTGTTGACAACATATCTGCTCCGCTCCTTCTTGGGCAAACGGCATTAGCGAAGTTCGGTAAGATTTCGATAGACTATAACAATCTGACAATAGAGTTCAATTGATATTATGGTACATTATTTGTTGCAGCTATTAATAGGCTATATAATATGGAAGTATCTGCCTTCTTGGTTGAGGCTCAATAACTCCCGTATTATAGACCACTACATAATAATAGCTTTGTCATTGATAGGAATACTGACCATGCTGTTCAGTGCATTACATATAGTAGAACGAATCATATAACAAATGAAACATACTGCCAAAATAGTCTCAGCAGGATTGGCATTCTGCATGCCTTTCCTGACTATCGGTTGTTCCTCAAAAAGTCCGTCAGACTCAAGTGCTACTGACGCTTCATGGCAAAAGGAGCAAGAGAATGATGCGCCAGCGTTGCGGACTATGGATAGCAAGAGATTGGATATGGATTCTTTGCGCTCATTGTCTGTCTCCTCCCAAGACCATAAAAGAAAGTCAGGCGTGGACATCTCAGTCAACCCTTACTACGACGAGGGCTACGACAACGGCTTGGAGGATGGCTATTATGACGGACAGGAGAATATCCGCGGAGACTCTTATGACGACTCAAGCGACTACCATGGCCGCAAGAGAAAGGAATATGAGCTTGGGTATGAGGAAGGCTATGAGGCGGGGTTTGACGATGGGTTCGCCGACAGTGACTATGACTCGGAAGACGAGGAGTAAGCAATAGCGCTCACCCCTCTCTCACTATCCACTCGCCCAGCGTGCGCTTCGCGCTGTCGTAGTTGACGCCTATTTTATATA
>ERZ808270.1176-NODE-1176-length-12092-cov-3.223062_pt1 | contig 12092 bp, 6 predicted proteins | sample MGYA00521082_ERZ808270 | MGnify/ENA primary metagenome ERZ808270 (study PRJEB31516, sample SAMN03275594) | gut metagenome | biome: mammalia-associated habitat; material: feces | host: Papio cynocephalus | place: Kenya | collected 2012-07-27 ...
CGGGATTGGAATATTATATGGTACATGAGCGTGCGCCCTATGGCGATGACCTCCGCGATGCCCGAACGGGAGAAATCCTCTATCGGGGGTATGACCGGGAGGACACTGGCAGAGGTTTAGCCGCCGATATCGACGCCGACCATCGAGGCAGTGAGTTCTGGTGCTCCGCCAGTCCTTGTCTCTACGATTGCAAGGGCAACAAAATAGGCCGTGCCCATCTGCCCAAGAACTTCCGCATCTACTGGGACGGCGACCTGCAGGATGAACTGCTCGCCAATCTCGGCGCGCCACATTTCGCTCCTTACCTCGTCAAGTGGAATGGACGACGGACTGTGCGTCTGCCATTGAGCAACGGCAAGCAACTCTACGAAATGGGCAACAGCGTGAGCAACAACTGGTCGAAAGCCACTCCGTGTCTGCAAGCCGATTTGTCAGGCGACTGGAGAGAGGAACTCATCTTCTGGGACAGTTCAGATGCCAGCCATCTCAATGTGTTCACGACCAATACCCCTACCGATTATCGGGTTCCCACTCTGATGCATGACCATGTGTACCGCATGGGAGTGGCATGGCAGAACACGGCATACAATCAACCGCCGCACTTGGGCTATTATCTGCCCGATGCAGTGAAGAAATGGGGAAACAAAACTTCAAAATAAAAATGAAAAAGTTATTCATTGCGTTGTCTTTATTGACAACTGTAGGATCGGCTTCCGCCCAGGTGGCAAAGCCGATGGAAGACGTCAACCACGTGGTAGACTTGACACTCGACAGCCTGAACAAGGCAGAAATGGCCCGCATACCGGCAGGTTCAAGCCGCAAGGGTAACAATCCAGTACTCTTTCTGGTGGGCAACTCCACCATGCGCAACGGCACCCTCGGCAACGGTAACAATGGTCAGTGGGGATGGGGATTCTTCGAACACATGTTCTTCGATCCCAATAAAATCACCGTGGAGAACCAAGCCCTCGGCGGTACCAGCAGTCGCACGTTCTACACCCGTCTGTGGAACGGCGTGAAATCGGGCATCCGCCCCGGCGACTGGGTTATCATCTCCATCGGTCACAACGACAATGGTCCTTATGACAGTGGCCGTGCCCGCGCCAGCATTCCCGGCATAGGCAACGATTCCCTCAACGTGACCATCAAGGAAACCGGTGTGAAAGAGACCGTCTATACCTATGGCGAGTATATGCGCCGCTATATCCGTGAGACTAAGGCTTTGGGCGCACACCCCATCCTCATGTCGCTCACGCCTCGTGACGCCTATGACGAAAATGGCAAGATTATCCGTGTCAACAAGACTTTTGGCTTGTGGGCAAAACAAGTGGCAGAACAGGAGCATGTGCCTTTTGTCGACCTCAACGAGATTTCCGCTGCCAAACTCGACAAGTATGGAAAATGGAAAGAACACTATCATTTCTTCACCGATCATATCCACACCAGTCGCTTTGGTGCGATGATGAACGCCCGCTCGGCTGCCGAGGGCATCTATGAAAGCAAAGATTCCCAGTTGGCTCCGCTTCAGGCGATGATGGTCAACGTGATTCCTGATACGGTAGAGGTGAAACGCGAGAAAGGGAAGCCTGTGGTCTTCATCACTGGCGACAGCACGGTGAAGAATACTGACAAAGATCCTGACGGTATGTGGGGATGGGGTTCTCAAGCCTATACGGTGTTTGACCAGAAAAAAGTGATTTGTGTCAACTGTGCCAAGGCAGGCCGCAGTACGCGTACTTATTTGAACGAGGGCCGTTGGGACCAGGTCTACAACAGCCTGAAGCCCGGTGACTATGTGCTCATTCAGTTTGGCCACAACGATATCGGGCCTATCGAGAATCAGAAAAAACGCGGCACCATCGCTTGTGCCGATGACACTTGCCATGTGTACAAGTTGGAAGGATCAGGCACCTACGAGGTAGTCTATTCTTTCGGTTGGTATCTGAAAAAGTTTATCCAGGATGTGCGAGAGAAGGGTGCTACTCCTATTCTTGTGTCGCTTACTCCACGCAACGAGTGGCCCAAGGGCAAGATTGAGCGCCGCAACGACACCTATGGCAAATGGTATCGCCAGGTGGTGAAGGAGACCGGTGTGGAGTTTGTGGATGTCCACAACATCACCGCCGATGCTTTGGACAAGAAAGGTCAGCAGAAGGCCAAGGCCTACTACAACCATGACCATACCCATACCTCACTCCTCGGCGCAAAATTGAACGCCAAGAGCGTGGCTAAGGGCTTGAAGCAAATCAAGAGTCCTTTGGCAAAATATCTGAAATAACACTTATTATCATTATTCATAACAATCCCCGAACCTTCTGCATGATGTGGAGGATTCGGGGATTCTTTATTTCTTCTTGGTGAGATTATTCTTCGGAGCGGGCTATGGAAGTTTGATGGTGAAGACAAATCTTGCGCCGTGTTTGTAGCGTTCGTCCACATAGATGTCGCCACCCAGTTTCTCGGCAATCATGCGACAGATGTTGAGACCGAGTCCTGTGCCTTGTTTGTATTTGTCGAGCTTCTTGAACCGTTCGAAAATTTCTTTAATCTTGTCCTTCGGGATGCCGATGCCCGTATCGGTGACGCTGAAGGTGAGGTAGCCTGGGTGTTCAGTGTCGTTGCATGTCAACGTGATGGACCCTTTCGTGGTATTCTTTTCCGCATTGGTGAGCAGGTTGATGAGTACTTGTTTCACACGGGTGGCGTCGGTCTCGATGGTCATGTCGTGGTCGATGTCGCCGTGGTATCTCAGCTCCACTCCCGGTGCGCAGCGGTGGGTCACCGTTTTAATGGCTTGCTCGCAGAGCACGTTGACATTGGCTTGTTCATATTTCATCACATATTTGCCGCTCTCAAGCGAGGTCATGTCGAGGATATCGTTGATGAGCGTGCTCAGCAGCTCCGAGTTGTCTGTGATGGTCTGGCACATCTCTTTCTTTTCGTTCTCGCCTAATGCGTCCCCCATTTCTATCAGCACCTGGGTGAAGCCCACAATGGCATTGAGCGGCGTGCGTATCTCGTGGCTCATGTTTTGGATGAACATGGTCTTCATGCGGTCGGACTGTTGCGCTTTCTCCTTGGCGATGGACAGGTCTGTCACCGCCTTGCGGAGATGCTGGTTGAGTGTCTTCAATTTTCTTGACATCCGATGGCTATAGTAGAGATAGAGGGCAATGAGTATCAGTATCACGGCAGCCACGCTCAATAGGATGAGCAGAATCTTGTTGTTGGCAGCCATCTCTTTTTCTTTAGCCTCGCGGCGTGCCTTTTGGGCAGCAATGGCATTGCGCAACTGCTTGGTCTCGAGATTCTTGTTGTTGAGTGAGAGCAGGTAGTTGTCGGCGTTCAACTTGGCAAGGTGTTCTGCTGCTTTGGATTTGTTGAGCTCGAGTGACGAGTTCTCCAAGGTGAGCTGGGTGTTGGCCAGTTGCAGTCGGGTCTTTTGGAACACTGCCTGTTGCTTCTCCATCTCCAGTTCCTGGTTGTTGTATTTCGCACTCATGTTGGCCAGGTCTTCCCTCGTCACCTTGGCGGCTTGAACGTTGCGGCTCATGATGGATTGACGATAGTAAAACAACGCCTTTTGGAAGTCACCTTGACGAGTGTAGTAAATGTTATAGAGGCGCAGGCGGTTGCCTGACAGGGGAATCTTTTTGATGTCTCTCAAGGCGGAGTCAAAGTTTTTCTCCGCCAACTTCTTGAAGATGCGCAATTCCTGTATGACATTCAGGTTTGTACCGCCTGGTAGACCGTTCCATTTCTCTGCCAAAGTGTAGTTCTCGAGAAACTCTTTGTCTCTGCCGAGCATGAACAGGGCATAGCACTTGTTTTGCTGCAGGAAGGCGCGTGATTGCTGCGACTTGCTGATGGCCAATCCTTTTTCCACGCAGTTGAGTGCCAACTCATATTCTTCGAGCATTCGGTAGCAGTCAGACATACCGCGGTAGTTTTGTGCCATGTCCTGGTCGGGTAGGTAAGTGGTGCCGAAATCCAGGGCTTTCTTGAAACTTTCGACGGCTTGTGCATAGTCTCCTCGGGCATACTGTGTGTAGCCAAGGCTGCGGTAGCCAGTATAGATACCATAGTCATGGTGGTGGGCTTCGGCAAACTTCTGCTTGTTCTTGATGTAGTCGAGAGCTTCTGACATATGGTCGTTGTTCAGCAGCCAAGTGACCTTGTTGCTCATCACGAAATAGTAGTATTGTATATAGCCCGTCTGCAAGGCTTTGTCTTCCAAGACCTTTCCTGCTTTCTCAAGGGCGGCTCGGTCACTGCGGAAGAAATGATAGAGGAAGGGGATGGTCAGTGCTAAGCACTGTGCCTTCTTGTCCTTAGCCACTTGCGCCTGGTGATACAGGCTGTCCGCCAATTGCAATCCCTTGGCCGTCCGTCGGGTCTCATACGCTTTGGTGTAGATGCGGTAGAGGTCGTCGCGAATCTTATAGGGATTGTTTTGCGCACAGAGGTTGGCTGTCGCCGACAAGAATACGGTGGCAACAAGCAAAATTCGTTTATACGTTATATAATGTTTTTTTATATTCATTCTTGATGGGTTAGAAACGGCTATTTCTCTATTCTGTGCCGAGAATGTCGGAATTATAGGCGGTCTCTTTTTGTGGAATCACCCAAGTCCATCCTTCGTAATCGTCGGGTTGGATGGTGCCGGCAAAGGCCGTCAAGATGTTTCCGCCTTGTGCGGCAGTATTTCGCACGATGGGCAGCCGCCAACGTTTGTAGTTAAACCAGTCATGACCCTCGCCCCACAGTTCGATACGGTTGTAGAGACGCACCTCGTTGAGCAGATCTGTTCCTGTCTTGTTGCAGGTGTATTCCGGATTTCTTCCCGAGGTGCGGTTCAGTTCGACCAACAGTTGTCTCGCCTCGCTTTCTTTGCCTTCGATATGGCAGTCGGCTTCCGCCTGAATCAGATACATCTCCGATGAGCGGAACAGGTTGATTTGTCCCACACCCGGTTGGGCTTTAGCCATATTTTTGAATTGCATATAAGCGAAAATTTTCGACGTGGGGTAGAGTCTTGAATCGAACGCTTGTCTTGCCTTGGCTGTCAATGCCGTGCCCGCAGCTCCTGTGGCGGTGTTGTATGCATCCGCTCCTGGATCGAGGAACAAACCGCGGCGTATGTCTGTCTCTGGTATTTGCTCATACAGTTCTTTGCTGATAGCGGCGGGTCTGCTGACACACATTGTTGATTTGGAGTTGGAACCCTCGTAGGCAAAGAATTGGAAAAATTCAAGTGACTCGGATTCATCACTGTAGACACTCCATATCCATTCCTGGTTGGCGGTGTTGAACCCTGACATATATTCCTCGTTGGTCATCAGCGGATAACCCTGTCTTGCCAACTGGGCATAGTGGGCGGCTGTCTGCCAGTCTTCGCGGTTGATGGCTGCCCGGGCATAGACAGCGTAGGCGGCATTGAGGTTGGGCAGATAGTTGATGCCCTTTCCGCGGTCGCATCCCGATTCAGAGAAAAGGCGGATGGCGTTGTCTAAATCCGCATATATCTGCTCATAGCATTTGCCGAGTGTAGACAACGGAAGGTCACCCTTTGACTCGTCTATTCGCAACACCACGCCACTAGTCTGTCCGCCGTTGCTGTCACACCACCGCTTGCCATAGAGCTGCACCAGCATGGAGTAGCAGTAGGCTCGATAGGTGAGTGCCTGTGCCTTGAGAAATTTCTTGTTCGACGTGCTGCCCGATGCGTTGCCCACTTCCATGATGATAGTGTTGGCGTTGCCGATAATTCGGTAATAGTAATACCAAGGGTAGTAGTCGTAGATGGATTCCGAATTGACCAGGTGCTGCATCTTGGCGATGGCACTGAATCCCGTGTAATATCTTTGATAGTCATTGCCTTGCACGTTGCCATACAGTGTCTTGATGGTACCCTCGCCATTGTAGTGTTGCGTCCTCATGTATTGCTGGGTCATCAATTTTGCCAGACCATTCACGGCAAGTTTCACATTGTCCGTGGTCGAGAAAATCACGCCGGTGGTTTGCGAGGCGTCGGAAGAGACTGACAGATAGTCGCTGTTGCAGGAGGAGAACGCCAGTCCGCATGCCAAGATGCCTATATAGTAGATTGGATTTTTCATGTCTTTTTCGTTTTTAGAATTTCACGTTCAGTCCCACGCTGAACACTCTTGGAGTGACCATCATGTTGAACATGGTGCCGTTGAATCCCTGCTGTGGGTTCATGCCGGTGCGCTTGGTGGTGGTGAACAAGTTCTCGCAAGTCATACTCAAGGTCACCGATTCCAGTCCGAGTGCCTGCATCCAAGTTTTGGGCAAGGTATAAGCGGCATAGAGATTTTTCAGCACCAAGTAGTTGGCGCTGGTCAGCCATCGTGACGACACGGCGTTGTTGTAGATGGAGGTCACATTGTTCACTTCGGGAATGCCGTTCACCCATATACGGTTGGGGGCGTCCTCGGTCATACCTTCGGGCACGCCAGACCACGATTTCAAGATGTCCATATGATAGTTGGAGGGAGTGACCTCGGTGGACATCAGTCCGCGGTAGACTTCATCGAAGAGTTTTCCACCCAAAGAGAAAGTGAACATGGCTGACAGGGTGAACGATTTGTAGCTCACTGAAGGGGTGAAACTACCATAGCAGGTTGGTAGGGCAGACCCTTGGTCTTCCCTGGCAGCATAGGTGATGTCGTGGACATAATATTTGTCGCCGATTTTTTCTGCATAATTCGTGATGTCTGTTCCCTTCTCGTTGCCGATGATGGCGTCACCTTCTTTGATGAATCCGTCGGTGAGGTTGGGGGTGTAGAGCGACATACCGTTCATTTGGTCTACGCCGACAAAGGTGGGCAGACTGTATTGGTAAAGGCTCTTCCCTTCTTCGATTAGATAGATGCCGTTGACGATACCCGTCTTGTCCTGTTCCGGCAGTTGGGTCACCTTGTTGCGGATGAAGGAGAGGTTGGTGGCGAAGTTGACCTTCCAGTCGCGGTTGCGGTAGATGTCCACGTCGGTGGCAATCTCAAAACCGCGGTTGGCGATGGTGCCGATGTTGCGGAGAATAGAGGATGTAGGCTCCAAGTTGGTGGTGCCACCGGCGGACAATGGCAGGGGGACATTGAATATCAAATCCTTGTTGCGCTTGTCGAAATAGTCAATGCTGATGTTCCATCGATCGAAGAGACGCGCCTCTACACCGAGGTCGAATGAACCGCAGGTCTCCCATTTCAGGTTCGAGTTGGGCAACTGTGACAGATAGTAGGCACCTTGACCGCCGTTTTTGTTCGCACTGTAGAGTCCCATATAGGCATAAAGGCTGGCACTGGCGTCGTTGCCCACCTCGCCATAGTCGGCGCGCAGTTTCAAACTGTTCACCCATGTGATGGGTCGCATGAAAGCCTCTTTGGCCACGTTCCAGTTGGCTCCGACACTCCAGAAGTTTCCCCAACGGCTTTCCTTGGCAAAGCGGGAGGAACCGTCGCGGCGGAAAGAAGCCTCCAGATGATATTTCCCGGCATAGTCATAGCGTACCCTGCCTAAATAGCCTTCCGTGCGGTATTTGTCCTCCTGACTGCGAGAGGTACTCATGGTGTTGAAGTTGGACAGGTTGTCCTTGCCCTCAAACACTTGGTCGGTCTTGACAAGATAGGTGTAGTCGTATTTGTAGTCATAGTTTTCATGGCCCAACAGCGCTTCGACATAGTGGTTGCCAAAGGTATGGTTCCATCTCAACTGCTGCTGGAACTCGTAGGTCTTGAAACGGTAGTTCTGTCGGGTGGTTCTGCCGTTGACACTTGCCGCGTCTCCGATTTGCGCACTTTCATAGATGCGCTTTTCCTGGTTGCGTGTGTTGAGGTCGCCAGTGACGGTGAACGAAAAATCATGGAGGAAGTTGGCGGTCATGTAGAAGTTGCCTTGCAACACATTCCGGAAGGTGCGGTTGGAGTTCAAGATGCTTTCTTCTATGATGTTGCGGTCTATAAATTGGTTGCGGGAGTTGACCATGCCTCCGCTTTCGTCGATATAGACACCGGAGTCGTAGAGCCGGTTGCCATCAGCGTCCACCACATAGCTGCCATCGGTATTGTGACGGTGGACGGGATAGATGGGAGCGATTTGACGGCAGATTTTGAATGGATTGCTGAGACTGTTTGTGTTCGTGCCTTCCGCAGCATTGGCCCTTTGGTGGCTGCCCGACAAGGTGAACCCTGTGTAAAACCAAGTCTTCGGACGGAAGTTCATGGTGGCACGGCCGTTCAGACGCTCAAAACCGTCGTTTTTCAGATAGCCGTTCTCGTTGAGATAGCCTACGGAGAAGTAGCTGTCACTCTTGTCAGTGACCACGCTTCCACTGAGGTTGTACTCCTGGCGGTAGCCTTTGCGGACTGACTGGTCAAACCAATCCAAGTCGTCAGCGTAGCCAGGAAGAATATGGGCGTCGGAGACCAACTTTCCGTTGGCGTCGAACAATTGGTCAGCGGGCTTGTCATAAATGTTCAAATACAAACGCTCCTGAATCAGGTTGGCTGTCGTATAAGCGTTGGCCTGTTCCAACGTATGGTCATTGTCGAGATAGGAATTGCGCATATTGAGCCAACTCGTCTCCATGAACTGGTTGGCGTTCAGACGTTTGTATTCACTGATACCCCGGTCGTAGAAACCCTGGCGGATGTTCAAGTCGAAGTGCATGCCGTGTTCTCTGCCCCGCTTGGTGGTGATGAGAATCACGCCGTTCGACGCCCTGTTGCCATAGAGGGCGCAGGAAGCGGCATCCTTGAGCACGGTGACACTCTCGATGTCATGAGAATTGAGGTCGGAGATAGTGCTAGAGAATGGGATGCCGTCGACAACAATCAACGGATTGCTCGAGCCGTTCACACTGCCGAATCCACGGATGCGGATGGTCGGCTCAGTGCCAGGCTCGCCATAAGTGCTATTGACAATCACACCGGGCATGTTGCCTTCCAGGGCTGCCGTCACCGAGGTGACAGGGCGCACCGCTATCTGACGGCTGTCTATCTGGGAGACAGCGCCTGTGATTGTTGATTTCTTCGCAGCGCCATATGCTACCTGGACTACCACTTCATCGAGCGACTTGGTTATCGTGTCGCTGACTTGTGCCATACCGACAGTTGGAAATAAAACAATACCAGCTATCATAGACACCCATTTTTCTTGTCTCTTTCTCATATATTCATGCATTGTCTTTTCTCACAGTCCCAATCGTCGTCTGTATGCAAATCAATAATATTCAGCAAGAAAAGAATACTTTCTGCAAAGATAATTAAAAAAAGTGTAATGGAATAGTTGTTTCCCAATAAAATGCAAACTAATCCCTTTTTTCTCTATTTTGTTCTGTTTTAACTCGTTGTGAGGAATGTCAACCATACTGTTTCCACCTTAATTATATGTGGCATGGCGTTTTGGCGAACTAAAAAATAGACTTGAAGCGACACGGAAAGAAAAACTTTTGGATTCTTTTCGTTGAATCATAACTTTCCATTAACTTTGCGATTATGAAAAAGACAACCCATAACTTGTTGTGCGCCTTTTTGCTGTTGTGCGCCCTCTTCAGCCCCCTAACCATGGAGGCAAAGACCGAGAACCATTCTTTTTCCATAGGTAAGGGAACCTTCCTCCTTGACGGAAAACCTTTTGTTGTCAAGGCAGCGGAAGTACACTATCCCCGCATTCCCCGAGCCTATTGGGAACATCGCATCCGTATGTGCAAGGCTTTGGGGATGAACACCCTCTGCCTTTATGTTTTTTGGAATATCCACGAACAGCGGGAAGGTGAATTCGATTTCTCTGGAAATCAAGATGTCGCCGCTTTCTGCCGTTTGGCGCAAAAACACGGCATGTACGTCATCGTGCGGCCCGGTCCCTATGTTTGTGCGGAATGGGAAATGGGCGGTCTGCCTTGGTGGCTGCTCAAGAAGAAAGACATCCGACTCAGGGAGCGTGATCCTTATTTCATGCAGCGTGTGGCAACCTTTGAACACAAGGTCGCCGAGCAGTTGGAGCCTCTCAGCATCGCCCATGGTGGACCGATTATCATGGTGCAGGTGGAGAACGAATATGGCAGTTATGGCGAGGACAAACCTTATGTGAGTGCTGTCCGTGACATGCTCCGCAAGGAATGGGGCAACAAGGTGACTCTTTTCCAATGCGACTGGGCGTCGAACTTCACCAAAAACGCGCTCGATGATTTGGTGTGGACGATGAACTTCGGCACGGGTGCCAACATTGACCAGCAGTTCCGCCGCTTGGGAGAGTTGCGTCCCGATGCTCCCAAGATGTGCTCCGAGTATTGGAGCGGATGGTTTGACAAATGGGGTGCCCGTCATGAGACCCGTCCGGCGAAGGCGATGGTCGACGGCATCAACGAGATGCTTTCCAAGGGAATCTCGTTCTCCCTCTATATGACCCATGGCGGCACGTCGTTTGGCCATTGGGCAGGTGCCAACAGCCCCGGCTTCAAGCCAGACGTCACTTCCTATGATTATGACGCCCCCATCAACGAATATGGTCAGCCGACCCAGAAATATTGGCAGTTGCGGGAGGTGATGCAACGCTATGCCGATGGAAAACTTCCCGTTGTCCCCAAGGCACCCATGCCTTTTATTGAAACACCCGAAATCGTTCTGACGGAATATGCACCTCTCTCAAATGGTGTTGGCGGCAAGCGCACCAGCGACCGGCCGCTCACCTTTGAAGACATGGACATGGGGTGGGGCACGATGGTTTATACCACCACATTGCCGGAACTTTCGGGGAAAGTGGCGCTCACTATGGATGCGCATGATTATGCCCAAGTGTACTTGGACGGCAAGTATGTGGGCAAGACCGACCGCTCTTTGGACGAGAAGTCGTTGTTGTTGCCGTCTGTGAAGAATGGAACCCAACTCAAGATTGTTGTGGAGGGCATGGGACGCATCAATTTTGGCCGCGCTATCAAAGACTACAAGGGAATTGTCGGTGACGTGGTCTTGACCACCGAGCAAGGAGTGTGGACACCAAGACACTGGACATGCGCCACTTTGCCGGACGATTATGCCACCGCTGAAAAAGCGCTCGCCACCGCCACATCTTTAAGTAATGGACAGGCATCGGCGCCAGGCTATTACCGAGGCTGCTTCCAAATGAACAAAGTGGGCGACACCTTCCTCGACATGGAAGCATTCGGCAAAGGACAGGTGTATGTAAACGGTCATGCTCTTGGACGCTTTTGGCACATCGGTCCCCAACAGACGCTCTACTTGCCAGGCTGTTGGTTGAAGAAAGGACGCAACGAAGTGGTGGTGCTTGATGTGGCAGGGCCCAAGGCTGGAGCCAAAGTGCAAGGGCTGAGTCATCCCGTCATCGACAAGCTGAACTTGGAGAAATCTGTCAAAAATAATGACCCGAAAAAGGCTCTCCCGCAAGGAAAACTGAAGATAGCTCTTTCCACGACCTTGAAACCGGGCAATGGATGGCAAACGATTCGCCTCAAGGAACCCTTGCGTGGACGTTACATTGCACTTCAAATCGGTGAAAATCAAAATGGCAAGCGGCAAACGGCCATTGCCGAACTCTATGCCCAAGACGAACATGGCAAGCGAATCAACCGGGACAACTGGCAGGTGCGTTATGCCGACAGCGAGCAAGGCAACCACACGTTGGACAAGGCATTCGACCTGCAAGAGTCCACCTATTGGCAGACGGATGCCAAGGCGACCCTCCCTCATGTCATCATCATCGACACAGGCAAGTCGCAGACCTTCTCCGCCCTCGAATACCTGCCGCGCCAGGAACAAGGGGCTCCAGGCAGTGCCAAGCAAGTTGACGTGTTGATATTTGAATAGTTACGTTGTCGGGATTTTTTCTTCAATAGTCCGTTAAATTTTTCTCAAAGTAAGGTTCACCGATAGTAATCAATAGAGAATGTTGCGGACAAGAGTTTATATAACTAATTGAAAATAAATGATTTAAATAACAAAATACAACATGATAAAATCGGATGTCTCGCTGATTTTCAGTAATGTTATAGGTCGAAAGAATAAAATAAAGCTATGCTGATAACCAACTTGATAAGCCGATATATGACGCTCTGC
>ERZ808270.1183-NODE-1183-length-12017-cov-7.829042_pt1 | contig 12017 bp, 9 predicted proteins | sample MGYA00521082_ERZ808270 | MGnify/ENA primary metagenome ERZ808270 (study PRJEB31516, sample SAMN03275594) | gut metagenome | biome: mammalia-associated habitat; material: feces | host: Papio cynocephalus | place: Kenya | collected 2012-07-27 ...
TCGGGTCTACCGTGATAGCTATAAGAATGGGATGATAGGTGTGAAAGTTGGGCTAGAGTGCGTGATTTGTTCGTAAAAACATAGACTTCTTGATTCGTTGGACTATTCTGACACGTACGAATAATGCCACAAAGTCCTTCTACGCCCTTTCGCATATCTATACCCTGAGAGTATAGATGGTAGATATTGTTTTCGTTCAGACAAAACATGAGTACTTTTTGTCTGCAAAATTCCGACTTTATACAAGGTTATACAATACGGCTTGTATGGGATGCTTACGTTATAAATAGTTTTATAACCAACTTATCTCATGTTCTTAATTTGGAACAGCATGAAGCCAGTCAATATGGTACGTTTGAAACGCAGAACGGCAAGTTGATTACTATCCGTGTGAGCAACCATAATGCACGTGTTTCATTCCTTGATAAGACTGGAGAGGAAGAAGGCATTAGCATTGCGATATCAAATCCTAAGGACAAAGGGATACTAAACGATGGCGATGCTCATTTGGCAGCCTATTTCTGTTCTAAACAAGCTCTTCAAAAAGCAGAGAGTAAACCATTATCAGATATCAAAAAAAGTGCTTAAATGCATAAAACTTGCGCATTAAGTTGTTCATTTACAAAAGAAATTCGTAATTTTGCACCCGAGTTTTAGCCGAGAGAGGAAAACGAGAGCCGTTCGAACAACTTCTCCACTGAGGGCCGTGTTGCCCACCCCGTTCCTACCGCCACTCATCCCCAAAAAGCTATAGCCGTTATTATTCACTTTATTATTAACACATTAAATGGAGAATTTAAAGAACATTGCACCGCTTGCGGACTTCGATTGGAACGCATTCGAAAACGGTACCGTAGAATCAACTCAGAGCCACGACGAACAGGAGAAGGCTTACGACGCAACACTCGGTCGCGTAAACGAGAACGAAGTTGTTGAAGGTAAGGTTATCTCAATCGGCAAGCGCGAAGTTGTTGTCAACATCGGCTACAAGAGCGACGGTATTATCCCCGTTAACGAATTCCGTTACAACCCCGACCTGAAGGTAGGCGACACTGTAGAGGTGTACGTTGAAAATCAGGAAGACAAGCGTGGCCAACTCGTGCTCTCGCACAAGAAGGCTCGTGCAAGCAAGTCTTGGGAACGCGTTAACGCTGCTCTCGAGAACAAGGAAGTTATCAAGGGTTACATCAAGTGCCGTACTAAGGGCGGTATGATCGTTGACATCTTCGGTATCGAGGCATTCTTGCCCGGTTCACAGATCGACGTTAAGCCCATCCGCGACTACGATGTATTCGTTGGTAAGACCATGGAATTCCAGGTTGTTAAGATCAATCAGGAATACAAGAACGTTGTTGTATCACACAAGGCACTCATCGAGGCTGAACTCGAAGCTCAGAAGCAAGAAATCATCTCTAAGCTCCAGAAGGGTCAGGTACTCGAAGGTACCGTTAAGAATATCACTTCATACGGTGTATTCATCGACCTCGGCGGCGTAGATGGTTTGATCCACATCACCGATCTCTCTTGGGGCCGCGTAAACGATCCCCACGAAATCGTACAGCTCGACCAGAAGCTCAACGTTGTTATCCTCGACTTCGACGAAGAGAAGAAGCGTATCGCTCTCGGTCTCAAGCAGCTCACTCCCCATCCCTGGGATGCTCTTGATCCCAACCTCAAGGTAGGTGACAAAGTTAAGGGTAAAGTAGTTGTGATGGCTGACTATGGTGCATTCGTAGAAATCGCTCCTGGTGTAGAAGGTCTCATCCACGTAAGCGAAATGAGCTGGAGCCAGCACTTGCGTTCTGCTCAGGACTTCCTCAAGGTAGGCGACGAAGTAGAAGCCGTAATCCTTACGCTCGACCGTCAGGATCGCAAGATGTCTCTCGGTATCAAGCAGCTCAAGGACGATCCTTGGAAGGACATCGAAGTGAAGTACCCCGTAGGCTCACGCCATCACGCAAAGGTTCGCAACTTCACCAACTTCGGTGTATTCGTAGAACTCGAAGAAGGCGTAGATGGTCTGATCCACATCTCTGACCTCTCTTGGACTAAGAAGGTTAAGCATCCTTCTGAATTCACTCAGATCGGTGCAGACATCGAGGTAGTTGTTCTCGAAATCGATAAGGACAATCGTCGTCTTTCTCTCGGTCACAAGCAGCTCGAAGAGAATCCTTGGGATGTATTCGAAAGCACCTTCACTGAAGGTAGCATCCACGAGGGTACTATCGTAGAACTCATGGACAAGGGCGCAGTAGTTCAGCTCGAATATGGTGTTGAAGGCTTCGCTACTCCCAAGCACCTCGTTAAGGAAGATGGTTCTCACGCTAAGGAAGGTGAGAAACTCCCCTTCAAGGTTATCGAGTTCAATAAGGACAGCAAGCGTATCATCCTCTCTCACAGCCGTACATTCGAAGATGCACAGCGTGGTGGTGAGGCTCCTGCTCCTCGCAAGCCCCGTGCTAACAAGAGCAAGAGCAGCGATATCCCCGCAATCCAGAACCAAGCCGCTACCACCTCACTCGGTGAGAACGACGCTCTCGCAGCGCTCAAGGCTAAGATGGAAAAGGGTGAATAATTTCTGATTCTTCACTCCTTGTGAAATAAATTCTATTAGAGGTTGAAACCAATTCAAGTGGTTTCAACCTCTTCTTTTTTCGTATAATAGGCCCCTTACAGACCAAATAAGCACTGCGTTTGCACATATATTTGTATTTTTGCATAAGATAAGCTTCGGCTCGGCATAACATTCAAGCAAGCTTGATGTTCTGCTCTCGCCTTGCATTATCTTTGAATAAGATAAGCTGCGGCTCGGCATAAAGTCCAAGCAAGCTTGACTTTCTGCTCCCGCCTTGCATTATCTTTGAATAAGATAAGCTGCGGCTCGGCATAAAGTCCAAGCAAGCTTGACTTTCTGCTCCCGCCTTGCATTATCTTTGCAACAAAAACAAGAAATCGCTCAACCTACACCTTATATGGATAACATCTGTGCTATAGCAACCCCCACCGGTGGGGCCATTGGAATCATCCGCATCTCTGGTCCCGATGCCATCACCATCACTTCCAAGATATTCAAGCCCACGGGAAAGACTTCACTCGAAGAAAGAGCCAGCAACACAATTACATTTGGCACCATCGTGGAAATCTCCACTCAAGAAATAGTAGACGAAGTACTCGTCAGCCTTTTTCGCGCGCCTCACTCCTATACAGGAGAGAATAGCACAGAGATTTCGTGCCATGGCTCTGAATACATTCTCAACCGCGTCATGCAGATGCTCGTACAACAAGGATGTCGCATAGCACGCCCTGGAGAGTATACCGAGCGAGCATTTCTTAACGGAAAGATGGATCTCAGCCAAGCAGAAGCCGTGGCAGACCTCATAGCTTCTACCACAGAAGCCAACCACCACATAGCAATGCAGCAGATGCGTGGTGGATTTAGCCAAGAACTCCGTCAGCTACGCGACCAGTTGCTCCATATCACCTCCTTGCTCGAACTAGAACTCGACTTTTCCGATCACGAAGAGTTAGAATTTGCATCACGCAAAGAGCTACTTCAATTAGCTCAAAAGATTCATACACACATCTCATCATTGTGCCAATCATTCCGATTAGGCAATGCACTCAAGCGAGGAGTGCCCATAGCTATCGTGGGAGAGACCAATGCTGGAAAGTCTACCCTGCTCAATGCCCTTGTGGGCGAAGAACGCGCTTTAGTAAGCAACATTCATGGTACAACCCGCGATACAATAGAAGAAGCAGTCAATGTAGGAGGCACATTAGTTCGCTTCATTGACACAGCCGGCATTCGCGACACCAACGACCAAGTAGAACGAATGGGCATAGACCGTACCTATGCCAAAATAGACGAAGCAGACGTAGTACTATGGCTCATCGACCTCACAGATTACAAAAATCAGTACACTACCCTATCCCACACATTACTACCCGCAGTACAAGGCAAGCAATTGACTATACTTCTCAATAAGCAAGACCTTGTAGACGCCAAAGCCTTATCGCAAGCAGAGGCTTACATAAAGGAGCAGATGGAAATCTCCAATCAGCCCTTTACTTTACTTACCCTCTGCGCACAACATCACGATGGACTAAAAGATTTGCAAGCATTACTTGCTGCTACTCTAACCCAACTCAAGCAATTGCAAAGCAATGCAACAGGCACAATCGTTAGCAATCTTCGTCATTACGAAGCTCTTTCTGCAGCCCTCACCTCAATTGATCGCGTTATAGAGGGTATGCATCAAGGGCTCTCTGGCGACTTTATAAGTCAAGACCTCCGCGAATGCATCTATCACCTCAGCGACATCGCAGGCGAAGTTACCACCGACGAAGTTTTAGGTAATATATTTAAGCACTTCTGCATCGGCAAATGATTTTTCTATATCAGATGATTAAAGTTACACGTATGCAATGCCGCTTATGAGTCATCTATTTCCAACAAAATGATATGGAACAAAATAACTTTACTTGGATTCCCTTTTATATGGAGATGGCAGACAAACTTCTTACATATAAAGATAAACGCAAGCCACTACTCCATCTTATTTATGCATTAGGTCCTAAATATGTGGGATATATCAAAACTAACAATGATGATCAAGCGTCCGATATTGATCCATTTACAGTATTCGGAATTTTCAATCGCAAAATATCGGATGACAAACGGCTGTACATGTGTCGTTATTTTAAAAATCATTTGAAGATCAAAGCCGACATTCCTTCAGACTTTACAGGTATACCCGTTCTTAATCCTTTAAAATCCGTATTCTTTAGGAAAGAAAACATCTGCACGGATGTACAACCTCTATGGAATCTCTTTGAAGCTGTTATTAGAGATGATAAAGAGAATACGAGTTCTTTCTTTGACAAAGTTTGCAAACAAAAAGGCATCAAATGGAACATTACGATGGGATTGTTTTGGATACGCCCTTACCACTACATCGCCCTTGATGGCAAGAATAGAGCTTACTTGCCCCACTTAGGCATTGAGGTATTCAGTGAAGAATCGCTTGACTATACACACTATATCCAATTGCTAAACAAGATAAAGAATTTGATTAGCAAGGATAATCCTCAAGAGAAAAGCATTCTCGATATATCCTACCATGCGTATGAAAATGAGGAACCAATAATTGATTCAGATATGAAAAGGCAATATTGGTTAGTTGGGTGTAACTACGATTCTGGTTCACAAAGAGATCGATTTATTGAAAATAAAATTTGGGAGAGCCGTTATGATGAGAATAAAACAATTGACTTAAAACAGTTCAGTCTTGCGAAAACCATAAAAAAAGGCGATATCATCATCCTTAAATCTAGTTCGCTAAAAGGCCAGAAAAAACAAAAGGTTCCTTTCTTACGTGTAAAAGGCGTGGGCATAGTCTCCTCAGACATCAAAGTGTCACATTCTAACGACTATACCCAATGTGTTTGTTCGGTTGACTATATTAGTTCTGAAATTCTGGACTTTGAAGGATCAGCATATGGTGCTTACCAAAAGACCATTCACCAAGCAAACTCAAAAGTACAACCTATCATAAACTACGCAAACAAAATGCTTTCCCATATTCTCAATATATCGATTTACTGAAAGAAGTACACAATCTTGTATTTACTGGTGCTCCAGGCACAGGAAAAACCTATTTGGCAAAATCCATAGCTCGAGAGATGGGCTGTACTGAAGAAGAAGTTCAGTTCGTTCAGTTCCACCCTTCGTACGACTACGCCGACTTTGTAGAAGGACTACGCCCCGTAGAAAATAGCAACGGGCAGATTGGCTTTGAACGTAAAGATGGTGTATTCAAGCAATTCTGCAAGAAAGCAGCTAAGAATCTAATAGACTCTGAGAAAAGCGTAGAGATACTCAAAGACGAACGATATTGGGAGAATAAACTTCAACATTTCATTGATGAAAGCATAGAGAATAATACCGAAATCAGGCTCAAGAGTGGCAACGATTTCACAATTGAAGATGCTTCAGAGCAATGCATCACTATCCACAATTCCAATAACAAGAAAGCTTCTCGAATAGCAGTAAACATGAACGACATTCTGGATTTACTGATAAATAACGCTCCGCTCAACCAAGTAAAAGATATACGTGAGCACTTTCACCGAAGCACGCAATATCAAGTAGACTCTTACATATTTTCCCTTGCTAAAGAAATACGAAAGTCTCAAGACGGTTCGCAAATATCTCTTTCTGTAAGCAAGGTAGAACGTAAGAATTACATTTTCATCATAGATGAGATAAACAGAGGAGATGCCTCTAAAATTTTCGGAGAATTATTCTACGCTATCGACCCTGAATATAGATGGAATACTCAAAAAGCCCAAGAAGCCATAAGAGTGCAGACTCAGCTGCAAAATCTCGTTTCCGAAAGCGATACCTTTGCCAAAGGATTCTATGTGCCTGAGAATGTATACATCATTGCAACAATGAATGATATTGATCGCAGCGTCGAAAGCATGGACTTTGCCATGCGCCGTCGTTTTACATGGAAAGAGATACAACCCGAAGAACGAAGCCGTATGCTCGATGAAGTATTAGAATCTCATGCCAACGATGCGAAAGATACCATGCTACGCCTCAACAATATAATAGCAGGAACCGAAGGTCTTGGCACTGCATTTCAGATAGGACCTGCTTATTTCTTAAAGCTGAAAGATTATGGTTATGATTATCAGAAGTTGTGGGACATGAACATCTCCCCCCTACTCCAAGAATACTTACGTGGTTTCCGCAAGGTAGATGAGATTATGGCTAAAATGAAACAAGCATATTTCAATACATCCAATGATACAGATTTAGGAGTAAAAGCGTTGTCAGATGAAGAGGATTAACCTAACAGACAATAATTGCGGAAAAGGAGAAAAATGCACATTCTACAGAAAAGATATATCCGGACTATTCAAGATAGCAGACAAAAGCATTCGTGCCCTATGCTTGGAGAATGAGGACCTGCTCATTTTTCCTCATAGCATCGATTCGTGCGACGACAAGATTGGCGATTCCTCGTTTATCATAAGCATCCGCAATACAGCAGACCTTGATAAAGCAACGATTGTCACAGGCAACACGATGGGCTTTGTAGGTGTAGAGAATTGTCAATTAACGATCAAATCACGATTCGACGAAGGGCACAACAACTATTTCCTACACTATATGTTGCAAAGAGTGTTCTCTCTCAACTTTTTCGACCTAAGGCATGGGAGCGACAACGACGAAGTGTTCAACCTTCTCTTGTCTATGTTTCCTTATTTTCTAAGAACCGCCATGCATCAAGGCATTTACAAGGTATATCGTAAATTTGAGCGCAATGACTCCCGCGTAAAAGGCACGATTGACACAGCTCGGCACATTGCACGCAACACGCCCTTTATAGGCAAAGTGGCATATACCACAAACGAGCATTCCCTTGACAACGATATGACAGAACTCATACGTCATACCATAGAATTCATGAGAACGAGTAGCTTGGGACAATCTGTGCTCAACGTCAATCGTGAGACAACAGAACAAGTAAGAGACATCATCAAGTATACACCCTCTTACGACAGGAACAAGCGTTCCGAAATTATAAGCAAGAATCTCCGCAGCAAACGCCACCCATACTTCACTGCTTATCAACCACTTCAATCGCTCTGTCTGCAAATTCTTAGAAAAGATGAGATAGAATACGGAGAAAACAATCAAAACATCTACGGCATTTTATTTGATGGTGCATGGCTGTGGGAGGAGTATCTCAACACCCTCCTCGAGGATATGGGATTTCATCATCCTCAAAATAAGAAAAACAAAGATGCCATATATTTATTTGAAGGCAATCAAGGCAAGCGTTATCCCGATTTCTATAAAGGAAACATGGTTTTCGATGCGAAATACAAAAGATTAGAGGTTTACGATAAGCTATCCAGAGTAGGACGAGACGACCTTCATCAACTCATCACTTATGTCGCCATACAAAAAGCATCCGTAGGAGGATTCATAGTTCCTCTAACAAAGAAACAATCCAATATACCACACGCTATACTGAAGAATAGCCACTCCACAATGCTTTACATCTTAGGCATAAAGATTGACAACCATGCTACATCCTACACCGATTTCTGCCGACAAATGGAAGAGAGTGAGCAACAATTCGTAAAAGACTTGAATGCTCTGCAAAACACGACTCATTATTCATAAATGTCTAGCCATTGCTCAATGCGCTCCTAACACGGAACACACAATGAGCATTGGCTTTTTACTCTTACAACGAGTTTGCTCGATACTGGCTAAAACAACTATTTCCAAAATCGATAAGCCTAATTACTAGTTTTCAAAATCCGCATTAATCTGCCATTCCTATAAGTAGTTCTCGTGCAAGCCAAGCATCCTCGGAGTTTCTCAACTGAAAATCTTCGGGAAGCAAGGTCTGGCAGATTTTTCACTTTAATTTGACGCATTCATTATATACCGCCAATCCTTTCACTGTCAAAAGGTATTTCTGGCGAGGATGTCTTGGAGAGTTGGGATAAAGCAAACGTACATACCCCTCACTGACTGCAGGCTTCAGATAAAGATGAAGGAAATTTTTCCGTTCTTTAAGTCCAATTGCGGTCAACATTTCCTTTACCGACATTTCCCTGTCCCCTATGACCTTTATCAGTTCCAATATATAAGGATTACTTGTATGCAGCTTGTCTTTTACTTGTGGGGTACTTGTGGGGTGTTCGGTCTGAACTTGTGGGGTATTTGTGGGGTTGTCCAATTGTGGCTGTACTTTCCATTCATCCGTTACATGGATATGTAGATAACGGATACGCAGGTCCCATTTTTCACCCAACAAGAGGTTTCGGAAGAAACGCTCCAAATACACAGAAGTGTAATCAATTCCTTTTACAGCGTTCTTATAGTTTGCACGAATCAAGGCGTTACGGAAATACCACGAATGTCGGGCAAAAAGGCTATTGTCCACCTTGAAACCAATAGAGCGTAGATAGAGAATTGTGAATACCGCAGTTGTACGGGTATTACCTTCGGAGAAAGCGTGAATTTGCCACAGGCCGGAAACAAATCGTGTGATGTGCTCCACCGTGGCGTCTGTTGACAACCCCTTATAGCTAAACTCTTTCTCTTGACTGATATCATAGTCAATGGCTCTTCTCAAATCCTCCCAGTTCAGATAGTTTACGGTATCTCCGTCAAGCACCCACTCACGCTTTGTGATGTCATAATCACGCAGTTTGCCAGCATGCTTAAACACACCTTCAAAAACCCTACGATGGACAGAGATATAACCACCCGTGCTGAAATCCAATGTCTGAGACGAAAGTATCTAGGTAATATTGGCCGAGACTTTATCCGCCTCTTGCTTCTCGTCATCATCTGGCTCACGCTGAGTTTTCGACTGATAATAGCTTCTTATCAGTTCGCGAGCTTCATCAATATCAATCTCGCCCTCAATGTGCTTACAAGCCGTAGCCTTCAGATAATCGGAAGTCTGCAAACCATCTACAGCCTGTAGTCCGATTGCCGTCTGCCAGATGGACGCCTTTTTCTTCTGGCTTGGCTCACCTTGACGGATGTATTGGTCGAAGTCGGTATAATGTTGTGTGATATCACTCATACCGGATGTCGTTTTATGTGAATTTCATATTGAAGTCTCAACTCTCAACATAGGCATAACTAAGCACTTGGAAATTTGAACATTTCCATTAGCTGTTGTATCAGAGTTTCAGATCTACGCTTAATATCATCAATAGTCCACGCATCCATTTGTGCTATATCATTGTTAATTTCAAGACCATTCTTGTAACCAATAAACCGCTTACCATCTTTGCTTTGACGATCACGCTTCTCTAAGAATGACTTGTTACCCAAAGTACTATTATAGCCAGTGATTGTCAAGTTACCTATTTTATGTGTGTATTCGTTGAGATATTTTTGTGCAAGTTCCATGTCACCGTCAGCAATCATATCAACCCAACTTTGTGGAATATTCTCTCCTTCCGGGAAGATATGCTCAATAGTCCATACATATACATTCTTCGGAGTACGGGCCCAAAGGTCTGTCCATGTTTCTTGTGTCATAGCAGACTCTGCAAGTTTGCAAAGCATGTATCTGGCTGCACCCACATTCTCCCTATAAATGTCACCTTGCAGACTTTTCTTGAACATTTCGTCTGTAGCACAGTTATTGGCTGTACCTAACATTTGCACTATAACCTTGATTACCGCTTTTCCATTGGGCTTCTCATCCTCAATATGGGCAATAATGTCCATGAAAATGCGTGTAAGGTCACGAGTACTTGGATAGTCCGTAACATTACGTCTTACAAAATACTTGTTTAACAACTCTATCAACGTGTTGATGTCTGCATCAGTCAATTCAAGTGCTGATTTATACTTCAATACATACATCAGAAGAAGATATGAAGGTGCACCTTGTATGTGTTCAAGGTCTTCTAAATTCTTCTTGTATGGATTTTCATTTAGTTCTTGCAGTATCAACCAAGAATAATATTGTCCGCATTCGAGAATATCTATAAGAAACGAGTTAAGGTCTTTGTTTATCAGCTTCTCAAAGATATTGAGCAAATTCGATTTTGTTGCGACTACTCCAAGAGGGTCTTTCTTCCTGTCATTATCACTACGAAACGGATCGTTCAAAGTACGTTTGAACGCATTGTAATACTGACGGAAGAAACGTTCTTGGGTTCCATAATCATCAGAAAGATATGCTAAAAGGTGTTGCCAACGATTGAAGCAATCATCCGTTGTGAGATGATTGTATTCAGCCCTTGCCATAATAAGATTCTTCATCAAGTCAATGGCTGTAAGTGGGGTTCCTCGATTATTAAGCGACTCAAACAACACATAGGCATCCGAATGGGAGGATACTTCCATTTTCACAAGCATAGCTTGCTTCAACTTATCATATTTGCCCAAGAGGAATGTGACTTTATTTTCTAGTGTCATACTCTCCATTTCCTTGTCCATTAGCCAAAGAAAATGCTGATAGCAACGTGATATCTTGCGAACACCAAAGTATGGTAGCTTCGTTGAGACCGATTTCTTCAAGCCGAGTTCATACATAATGAAATTGTAATCTTCCAAATTATTGTTCTGAACTTGAGGAACCAACTTCATTTCATTTGGTGACAAACTGCTTTTCAATGACTTTCGTAATGCCGGAAGAATATCCTCATCATCTTCATCCATAAAGTCTTTATGTTCTTTCAGACGTGTGTAAATGGCAGCCAAGAAAAGGCTGATAGTAGTCAGTCTTTGTTGGCCGTCAATTACTTCCATATAGGAGTTAATCGAATCACCCAATGGAATGCAGATAATGGAGCCTATAAAGTATTCAGGATTATTCTCGCTGATATCATCATAGAGAGCATCCCATTCTCTGTAGCTCCATGTGTATTCACGCTGATACTTCGGAATGGAATAGTAGAACTTTCCATCCGAAGCAAATATCTCGTATATATGGTATTTATTTACGCTTTGTATCATTTTCTTATTTTTCGTGAACCACTACTATATCAAAGAGAAAACCTATATATTTCTAAATCAGAAATTTAATTTTTCTCTTTTTCGTCTCTCAAATCGCTAAGTGTCTTCCCTTTGTATGAGAAATATTTAGGACCTTGATAAGAACGTGATGAAGATTGCCGCGTTTCGGGCAAAAATTCGGTAGTAAATGTAGAGAGCGACCACAAACGACCTTTATATTCGATTTTGTCATCTGATGCGACCTTTACAGGCAGACTCAATGCATCAAATACTATTTCGTCACCAACGTTAATATCTACCATATGAAATTTAAAAGGCGGTTTCGGCTTCTTCCGTTTTCATACCATCGTTGATGAATACAGCGTTGAGGTTCTCCATGTTCGAGACTATTTTGTAGGTGACATTGTAAAAGCATTTAATCCAGCTTCTTTTCTAAACCCCTCAAATTCGATGGGGTTAAAATTAGGATTATACAGACTTTCCCATATGCCAAGAAATT
>ERZ808270.1184-NODE-1184-length-12015-cov-3.737625_pt1 | contig 12015 bp, 8 predicted proteins | sample MGYA00521082_ERZ808270 | MGnify/ENA primary metagenome ERZ808270 (study PRJEB31516, sample SAMN03275594) | gut metagenome | biome: mammalia-associated habitat; material: feces | host: Papio cynocephalus | place: Kenya | collected 2012-07-27 ...
AACCTATGACCCTCTGCTTGTAAGGCAGATGCTCTCCCAGCTGAGCTAAGCTTCCGTTTCAGCGACGTGTTCTATTATAGCACATCTTTTCCCACGCCGCAAGGCATATCCGCAATATTTTTCAAAATGTTCACATATGGCATAAACAAAAACTGCCCGTACCAAAACGGTACAGGCAGTCGGTCTGCAAATTCGATGCAGTTTTGCTGCTTACATACCAGTTACGTTGAAAGTAACCTCGATGGTTGTCCAGTCGCCGATGGCAGACGGATCCAGGATGGTTGCAGAATAATCGGACTTGTTTGCCAGATCTGCAATGTTGCCCTCTGCACTTCTTGCATCGCCCGGCAGGCTGTCGTCCGGTACCCACTCATTAAAGATGTTGGAACGAACGTTGGAGTGCTTGGTGCCGTCGATCTCGGTGTCTTCGGTATTGGTGAAGCTCTTCTTGGTCAGCGGGATCTCTGTGCCGTCAACCTTAACGGAAGTAACGTCGATCACTGCGTTCGGTGTTGCGGTTGCGCCGTCCATGATCTGCACTGCCATGAAGGAAGTGCCGTTTGCGATCAGCTCACCATTGATGTCGCCGGTTGCATCGTAGCGAACAGCGTTGGTGTCAACGGTTACGCTAACAGTGTATTCGCCGTTGCCGGTGATCGGAGCAACGCCTGCGTCATAGCACAGATAGTCCGAATCGCTGCCGGTGTACTGGAGCCACCACTGACCGTCAGCAATGCTCAGGTAAGCTTCGCCAGCCTGCGGTACGACTGCCTCTTCGAAATCGCCGGTCTGTACCTGCTGCGGTGCAGAGCTTTCGTCTGCGTCTGCAGCGGATTCCTCAATGGAATCTTCGCTGGACTCCTCACTGGACTCTTCGCTGGATTCTGCCTTGCTGCTGGATTCCTTGGAATCGTCCGAGCTGCCGCAGGCGGTGAATGCTGCGGTCATCATTGCGGATGCCAGCAGAAATGCCAGGATCTTCTTTGTCTTTAACATAAGTGTTTTCCTCATTTCTTTCCATGGAAAACAGATTCTGCTTTCCGGAATTCTTTCGTTCAGGCGACCCGTACTTGGCACAGGTCTGCACATTATTTATGATACTCGATTTTTTCCCCGGATGCAAGATGCTTTTTACACAAATTTCACCTTTGCCGCAATGCCACAATTTGTGCAAATTTCACCACAGGCGCAGCATTTCCCGGCGCACTGCCGCATTTCCTGTACCCTGCGGCATGGGAAAAGGATTTTCTCTATTATAATAGTATAGCCATCCGGGTATGAAAAAACGGCACGTATCTGCATACGTGCCGTCTGGAGCGAGCGACGAGAATCGAACTCGCAACCTCAGCTTGGGAAGCTGATGTTTTGCCACTAAACTACGCTCGCATCATCAGAACGCCGTCCAATGATACAAAAATGGAGCTGGAAACGTGACTTGAACACGCGACCTGCGCATTACGAATGCGCTGCTCTACCAACTGAGCTATTCCAGCACCGGTATGAATTTATGACAACTGGTACAGCGCAGAGAATACCCCACGTTCTGTACCATTTTATTATACCACAAATTCTCCGTTTGTCAAGAGGTTTCAAAAAAATTCTCAGAAAAATCAAAAAAACGATTGAAATTGCCGGGAAGATGTGCTATAATGATAGGGTACTGTAAAAATGCCGTCAGTCGGACAGGCATTTCCCCTGCAGATCCTGCACTTTTCTGCAAAAAAGTTGAAAAAACAATTGAAATCGCAGAAAAGATGTGTTATAATAGGGTGAAAAGCATCATTTTGACTTCATAAAAAGGTAGGTAGCATTATGAAAAAGAAATCCAAATCCATCCTTGCTGTCGTTCTGGCAATCCTGCTGATCCTGGTGGTCGCAGTGTCCCTGACCACGAACATTCTGTTTTCCCGGAAAGATACGCCGAAGATCTTCGGTCATTACATCTATCTGATGGAATATGACACCATGGAGGCAGGTGCCGCCGCAGTTGCCACCGGCACAACGGATCTGAATGCTGCCGGCACGGTAGACAGTGAAAGCGCAGCAGCGTCCATTCACAAGCACACTGCTGTCATTGCCACCGCTTATCAGGAATCCGACCCCATCGCCAAGAACAACGCTGTTCTTTGCGTTCTGGCACCGGATGACACCTCCACCGACATCGACTCCGACCGTGTGGCTGTCCGCCGCATCTATAACATCGAACAGGACGAGACCGGCGTACTGAAATACTATCCCACTACCATGAAAACCAGTGACGTGGGAACGGAACCGCCGATCACTGTGGACAGCATCCTGGGCAAATGCGCTTATGAGAGCGGCGAGCTGTACAGCTATGTAACATTTGCTACCGGCGTTCCGGGTATCCTGACCCTGCTGGTACTCCCCAGCGTGATCCTGGTCATCATGCTGATCGTTGCCATCGCACGTGCCAACGGCAAGCACGACGACGAGTATACCTTTGAAGAAAACTACGATGAAGTTTACAGCGAAGATTCCTATGATGACAGCGATTCCGCTTATGATGATGAGGAACTGGGCGGACGTTCTCCTCTGTTCCGTCCGTCTGAGAACACTGCGCAGAGCCGTTCGTTTGAGCAGAAGCGTTCTTCTATCGCCGAAAACTTTGAGCGCAAGCAGGTCAACCCCAACTCTCCGTATCAGAAGGCACGCACCATGCAGTTCAAGGCACAGCATGATGTACCGATCTACACCAATCCGGCAGATCAGATTCCGCTTGGCGGCGCAGGACAGAACAGCCAGCCCACCGGAAACACCAGCACCTATGAGGGCGCACACGCAGGCAGCGTTTCCAACACTTCTACATTTGGCACACGCAGCAATCTGAACAGCACCGATACCTTCCGGACACCGCCGATCGAGAACAACACCCCGGATGAGACCGCAGCTCCGGTTTCCACTTACCGTGGCAGCCACGAGGCAAGCTCTCCGGAAGAGGCACGGAACCTGGGTGACACACCGTTCCGCAGCAGCCGTGCAGCAGCACCGGAACAGAAACCGGCAGCTCCGACAGTACCGAAAACTCGTGAGGACAAGATCGCAAGCGCATCCGTGGATGAACTGCTGGCAATGATTGAGGACGAAAAGAAAAAGCTGTAATCAGCTTTCCAAAAATACAAGCAGAAAACCGGAGAGGGCGAAATGCTCTCTCCGGTTTTTGTTATGTCATATCTTCTTCTGTTATCCCAGTTCCTCTTCCAGCAGAATCATCTGCTCCATGGTCTCGTCCATCTGCACACGCAGTTCCTCCATGCGCTGGCACTTCTCCTGCATCAGCTGGTAGTCACTGCACACCGCCTCGTCCGTCAGCTCTGCGGTAAGGGTGTCCAGCTCTTCCTGCATCTTGTCCAGCTGCTGTTCCAGGCTGCGCAGGTCGGCACGCATTTTCGCCTGCTGCGCACGCTGTTTCTTGGAGCGGTACGCCGGCTTTTCCGCAGGCTTTCCGCCGGATGCGGCTGTCTTTGCCGCCGGTGTCTCCTCCGGTTCGGGCTGTTTCTGCTGCGCCTCCAGCCACTTCTGGAATCCGCCCTGGTAGGTGACAGCGCCGTCCGCTTTCAGCTCCAGGATGTGGTCTGCCACCTTGTCCAATAGGTACCGGTCATGGGAGACAAACAGCAGCGTCCCCGTAAAGGACTGCATTGCCTCTTCGATGACCTCTTTCATGGCAATATCTAGGTGGTTGGTGGGTTCGTCCAGAATCAGCACGTTGCCGTGTTCCAGCATCATCACCGCAAAGCAGACCTTTGCACGTTCGCCGCCGGAGAGAACGCCCACCGGTTTGAACACGTTTTCCCCGGTCAGACGCACCTGCCCCAAAAGCTTGCGCACTTCCAGGTCCGTCCAGGACGGCACACGGTCGTGGATCTCCTGCATCACGGACTTTGCCGGATGCAGGTTGGTGCTTTCCTGCTCGAAATAGGAGATCTTGATGTTGCTGGTCCAGCGGACTTTTCCCTGGTGGGGCAGCTTGTTTTGCAAAATCTTCAGCAGGGTGGATTTCCCGATGCCGTTATCCCCGATAATGCCCCATTTTTCGCCACGGCGCACCTCAAAGGACAGCTCCGGCAGCAGGGTCTTTCGCTCTGCGCCCTCGCCCACGGAAATGTCGATATTCTGCACTTTCAGCACTTCCTGCGGCGGCTCGATCTCATAGGTGAACTGCACCCGTGCCTGTTTCTGGGCAGAGACCGGCTTTTCGATGCGCTCCATCTTTTCCAGCTGTTTCACTCGGCTCTGTGCGCTCTTCGCCGTAGATGCCCGGGTGAGGTTGCGTGCCACGTAGTCCTCCAGCTTGGCGATCTCCTTTTGCTGCATCTCGTATTCCTTCCACTGGCGTGCCACAGCCGCCTCTTTCAGCTGGGTAAAGGTGGTGTAGTTGCCCTTGTACCGTGTCAGCGTGCCACGCTCGATCTCGCAGATGCTGGTGCAGAGACGATCCAGGAAGTAGCGGTCATGGGATACCAGCAGCAATGCGCCCTTGTAGTCCTTGAGGTAATCTTCCAGCCACATCACGGTTTTGAAGTCCAGGTGGTTGGTCGGCTCGTCCAAAATCAGCAGGTTCGGCGCTTCCAGCAGCAGCCGTGCAATGGCAAGCCGTGTCTTTTCACCGCCGCTGAATCCGGAGATCACCCGGTCATAGGTCTCCTGTCCGAATCCCATACCGTTGAGGACAGTGCGTATTTTCACGTCGATCTGATAGCCGTCGTTGTCCTCGAACCAGGTTTGCAGACGGTGGTACTCCTCTGCCGCAGACATATCCCCGGACTGCATCTGCTCTTCCAGCTGGTGCAGACGTTCCTGGGTGTCCAGCAACGGGCGGAACACACTGCGCATCTCCGCCCAGACCGTGCTTTCCCGATCCAGACCGCCCATCTGTTCCAGGTAGCCGATGCTGGTCTTGGCGGACTTGGCGATCTCGCCGTCGCCCTCCAGCAGGTGGTCGGGCAGCTCCTGTCCCGTCAGAATGCGCAGCAGGGTAGATTTTCCGCAGCCGTTCACACCCACAAGCCCGATCCGGTCATGGTCTTCTACCGTCAGAGAGACGTGGGAGAGAACCTGTCTGCCATTATAAAATTTATGGATATCTGTCATGCGTAACAGCATATTGTCTTTTCTCCTTGTTGTGATTGAGATTGCTTTTGGGCAACACTATTTTTATTGTAGCATATTTTCCGGAAAATTACAACCTGTTTTTTTGAATGGCTGCGCACCCCTGCCGAAAAGTATCCTCTGACATTGGATATGTCCGACATCAATCGGGCAAGATATCATCTTAGAACATATCTCCCTGTCCCTTCGGGACATCCCCCTTTTCAAAGTGGACTCTTTTTGAATATCTCCCCCACAATAGAAAAGAAAAAGCACCCCGTGAGTCTCTCACAGAGTGCTTTGTGTGGTTAAAAGAAAAACCACCCAGCCGTCTTGCAGCGAATAAAACCAAGCTATAATAGCAAGGTGGGTATCTTCCCTTCTGCTTCACGCTCCCTTCATCCGTTACGGTCATTGCCGTAAACAGGAGGTCTGCAATCCACAGACGGAGTCAGATTCCCTTTCAAGGAGTGTTGGATTATAAAAACCGCAATGTCTCGAACTGGGCAGTAGTTTTCACTTTTTTTCAGAACTGATGTTTCAGTTTCTATGTTTATTATAACACGATCTTTCACAAAAATCAATAGGAATTTTGTGAAAATTTTTCTGGTCGGTTTGTGGAAAACGGCAGTTACTGTGCGTCCTGCTCTTCTTCCTCATCCTCGTACAGATCGCTCAGATACTGGATGAACAGATTGCCGACTGCATCGTATTCGTCATCGTCCTCGATGGTGCAGAGCATTTCCTCACCGTCTACCATCTCACGTTTCAGTACAACGAATTCGCCGTCATCTTTCAGCAGATCTTCTTCGTTCTCATAGTACGGGATCAGTGCGCAGTAGTTTGCGCCCTCGTATTCCATCTCGACCAGAACCTCAAACTCCTGTTCGTTTCCCTCTTCGTCTTCCAGGGTATACAGCATTCCCTGCATACTCTCATCCAGCATATTTTCCTCTGCCATGGGTAAAACTCCAATCTGCCATAGCGGCGTTTGTTCCGGGATCTTGGGAAACACTGAATAAAGCCCGCCTGACGGCTTTGCACGCAATCTGCGTGCAGATTTTCCGTCATATTGCCCAGAAAATCCCTTGCCATACATCAAGTATGCCTGCGGAATTTCTAGGCAATCTGCCGAAAAATCTGACGACGCATCTTACGCACAAGCTTTATTCAGTGTTTCCCTTGCTCCCGCTCTCATTATACATGATTTTCCGGGATGTGTCAATAGACGTTTTTTGTCTCCGCTCAATCTACCATGCCGCGGAGGATCCAGTCGTACATTCCCTGGTACTGCAAAGCGGAACTGCTCCAGGAGAAATCCTGTTCCATGCCACGGCGGACGATATCGTCCCAGTCCTCACGGTGGTCGAAGTAGATCTTCTTCGCATAGTTGATGGTGTACAGCAGATCGTCTGCGTTGTAGTGGGCAAAGGTAAAGCCTGTGCCGGTCTTTTCATATTCGTTGTAAGGTACGACAGTATCCTTCAGACCGCCGGTCTCCCGAACGATCGGCACCGTGCCGTAGCGCAGGGAGATCAGCTGGGTCAGACCGCACGGCTCAAACCGTGACGGCACCAGCATAGCATCTGCCGCAGCATACAGCTTGTGCGCCAGCGGATCGGAATAGAAAATGTTTGCCGAAACACGATCCGGATATTTGTTCTGATAATAGCGGAACATATTCTCATAGCGAGCCTCGCCTGTACCGATAATGACGAACTGGGTGAATTCGTCTGTAATGCGGTCGGCGATCCAGTCCACCAGATCCAGACCCTTCTGGTCGGTCAGACGGGAGATAATGGCGATCATGAACTTGTTCTCGTCCTCCGGCAGTCCCAGTTCTTTCTGGAGCGCCAGCTTCGCCTGCTTTTTCTTCTCCACAGCATCCTTGACGGAATAGTGTACGTCGATCTTCTTATCGGTCTGCGGATTGTATACCTCATAGTCGATGCCGTTCAGAATGCCACGGAGCGAACGGGAACGTGCGCAGAGCAGACCGTCCAGCTGTTCGCCGTAATACGGTGTCTTGATCTCTTCGGCATAGGTCTCGCTGACGGTGGTGATGTAGTCCGCATAGACCAGACCGCCTTTCAGCATATTGGCATCGCTCTTGAATTCCAGCTTATCCGGCGTGAACATATAATCCGGCAGGTTGGTGTTATAGACAAAGTGACGGATGTCCCATACGCCCTGGAATTTCAGGTTGTGGATGGTCATGATGCTCTTGGTTCCCCAATAAAAGCTGTGAGTCGCAAAGGTGCTTTTGAGGAATACGGGGATCATGCCGGTCTGCCAGTCGTGGCAGTGAATGATGTCCGGATGGAATCCGATCACCGGCATTGCCGCCAGGACAGCCTTGGAGAAGAAGATAAAGCGTTCGATGTCCCACTGGGTGGAGTCGCTGTAGGGACGGTCACACTTGAAGTAATATTCGTTGTCGATAAAGTAGAAATGCACGCCTTCATAGACGTATTCCATAATACCTACGTGTACGTTCTCCACGTGTCTGCCGTAGTCCATGTAGAAATGGCTGACATAGTGGAACTGACTCCGGTATTCCCACGGGATGCAGGTATAATTCGGAATAATAACGCGGACGTCGTACTCACTGCGGTCCAGACTCTTGGGCAGTGCGCCGACTACGTCTGCCAGACCGCCGGTCTTAATGAAAGGGACGCATTCAGAGGCAGCAAACAAAATATTTTTCATGATCCAATCTACTGTGCCGAAAAGCGGCACATACTCCTTTCCTATGTATCGCAGAAAGCATACCTTTTTGCGGCGCTTTCTATTTGCAGTGTCTGTGCGGCGGCAGTTCCGCCCATGCACAGTTTTTTCCTACTCCTCTATTATACTCTTTTTCGGGCAGTTCGTCAAGGGATTTCGCAAAAAACGAGAAAACATTTCCACAAAAAACTGTCGTAATTTGTAGGTGTTACACAAGATGCAGGAAAGTGTCGAGTTGAAATTGTATAAAATTCCGCAGAAAACAAAGGATATCTGTGACAGGCGGCACGCCCGGAAGTGCCGCACAGAGAAAGGAGCGAGATCATGCAGCAGCTGAAAAATCGTCTGGCATTCCTGCGTCTGCTGTTGGTACTGCTGTTCTGCACGGCGGCAGTATATCTGGCATGGCTGGTGCAGAAACCGGAGCTGATACAGACCGCCGCCAGACAGGGAACGTATATCTGTACCGCCGGGACTGCCCAGGGGACGATCTACGACCGGAACGGCGTGCCGCTGGTGAACACCAAAACCGCCTGCATCGCAGTCGTCAGCCCTACACCTGCGGCGGCCGAGGCGTTGTTGTCCCACGTCACCGACACCGCAGCGTTTTATGAAAAGCTGGCACAGGGAATGCCGTTTACTTGCACGGTAGACACGGCAGACATCGACTGCCCGGATGTGACCATACTGCAGATTCCCCAGCGCAGCACGTCGCCCCAGCTTGCCCAGCACGTGATCGGCTATACCCAGGAAGGCAGCGGCGTGGCTGGACTGGAAAGCGCCTATGATGCTATCCTGCGCAGTGTGGATTCCCAGTGGAGCGTGACCTTTTCGGTAGACGGCACAGGCACGCCGCTTGCCGGAGAGCCGAAACAGATCCGCTACGGGGCAAAGCCCACCGCAGGCATTATGACCACCCTGGACAGCCGCATCCAGCGCATCTGCGAATCCGCCGGCAGCGGACTGGAAAAGGGCTGCATCGTGGTCATGGACGTGGAAAGCGGCGATATTCTGGGACTTGCCAGCTTTCCCAGTTATTCTGCCGACTCCCTGGGCGATGCCGTCAGCGACCCCGACAGCCCTATGATACAGCGTGCCTTGTATGCGTATCCGGTAGGATCGATCTTCAAGCTGGTGACGGCGGCGTGTGCCTTTGACCAGGGCGTGGGCTACAATTTCACCTGGGACTGTGACGGGGCGATCTCTGTGGGAACACAGCGCTTTCGCTGTCACGAATTGCAGGGACACGGCTTGCAGCATATGGCAGATGCCATGCGCAGTTCCTGCAACCCCTATTTCATCTCCCTGGGGCAGACGCTTTCCGGGGCAGACTTGCTGCAAACGGCAAAGTCCCTGGGGTTCGGCACGGAGATCATGCTGACCTCAAACATGACCGCATCCGGCGGCACGCTGCCTACGTTACAGCAGCTGAAACTTCCGGCGGAACAGGCGAACTTTTCCTTCGGGCAGGGCGTTCTGACCGCATCGCCCCTGCAAATTGCCAGAATGACCTGTGCCATCGCCGGAGACGGCACACTCCCGGCAGTGCGGCTGGTGCGTGGTGTCACGGACGACGGCAGGACGGTGCTGCGGGAAGAGCGTGGCATTCCGGAATCGGGAATTGCACCGGAAACAGCGGCATTTCTCCGTCGGCTGATGTGCTACACTGCCGCCGACGAGGACTTCCAGGGCAGACCGGCGCACGTCTCCATGGGTGCGAAAACCTCCACCGCCCAGACCGGGCGCCGTGACGCAGACGGAACAGAGTACTGTCACGGCTGGGTGACGGCATTTTTCCCGGCGGAACAGCCGAAATATGCGGTGACTGTTCTGGCAGAGGACGGCGGCTACGGAAATCAAGCCGCATCGCCTATTCTCCGGCAAATCGCAGGAGCGATCATGCAGGCGGAATAAGACACCGCACAAAACAAAAACCGCACCGTTCTTCGGATGTTTCCGAAAAGCGATGCGGTTTTCTCATTTTATATTATGGTCACGCCTTTGCCTCTTCCACCATGTGCAGGAAATAGCCATGCACACGGGTATCCTCCGTCAGTTCCGGATGGAACGCCGTAACCAGCTGGCTGCCCTCTCTGGCTGCCACGATCTTGCCGTCCACTTCTGCCAGAACTTCTGTGCTGCCGGAAACGGAAGTGATATAGGGCGCACGGATGAATACCATAGGGACTTCGCCCACACCCTTCATCTCTGCGGTGGTGGAAAAGCTGCCCAGCTGTCTGCCGTAGGCGTTGCGCCGGGCCACGATGTCCATGGTCCCCAGCTGTACCTTTCCGCCCTCTGCCTCCTTCGCCAGAAGGATCAGACCGGCGCAGGTGCCGAATACCGGCAGTCCGTTTTCGATGCGGCTGCGCACTTCGTCATAACAGTCCAGCTCTTTCAGCAGTTTTCCCATAACGGTGCTTTCGCCGCCGGGAATGATAAGCCCGTCCATAGGCTGCGCCAGATCACGCTTTTGCCGGATCTCAAAACTGTCTGCACCCAGCTTTTGCAAAATGGCGCTGTGTTCTGCGAATGCACCCTGCAGTGCCAGAATACCGATGCGCATTACTTACCACGCTCCGCCATGAGCAGGGAGATCTCCTGTTCGTTGATGCCGACCATTGCTTCGCCCAGGTCGGTGGACAGCTCTGCCAGCATCTTGGCATCCTGGAAGTTTGTGACAGCCTTTACAATGGCTGCGGCACGCTTTGCCGGATCGCCGGACTTGAAGATACCAGAGCCTACGAACACGCCCTCAGCGCCCAGCTGCATCATCAGTGCTGCGTCTGCCGGAGTTGCTACGCCGCCTGCTGCAAAGTTGACTACCGGCAGCTTGCCGTTGTCGTGAACATACTGCACCAGATCATAGGGTACACGCAGTTCCTTGGCAGCGTCGAACAGCTCGTCCTCTGCCATAGACTGGAGACGGCGGATCTCTGCCTGCATCATGCGCATATGGCGGACAGCCTGTACCACGTCACCGGTGCCCGGTTCGCCCTTGGTACGGATCATGGATGCGCCCTCGTTGATGCGGCGCAGTGCCTCGCCCAGATCCTTTGCGCCGCAGACAAACGGCACGTCGAACTTGGTCTTGTCGATATGATACTTGTCATCTGCCGGAGACAGCACTTCGCTCTCGTCGATGTAGTCGATCTCGATCGCCTGCAGGATCTGTGCCTCTGCGAAGTGACCGATACGGCACTTTGCCATGACCGGGATGCTGACAGCCTCCTGGATGCCACGGATCATTTTCGGGTCGCTCATACGGGATACGCCGCCGGCTGCACGGATGTCTGCCGGGATGCGCTCCAGTGCCATAACAGCACAAGCGCCGGCTGCCTCTGCGATCTTTGCCTGTTCCGGTGTAGTTACGTCCATAATGACGCCGCCCTTGAGCATCTGCGCCAGGTTTTTGTTCAGTTCATAACGATTTCCCATGGTGATTCCTCCATCAATTTCGGTTTGCTCTGGAATTTCCAAAGCCACTATCTTTAGAATATCACAGAATTGGCACTATTACAATTACCAGTTTTGCGTTTTTTTTGCATACCAGATTTGGCGGCTGTCCTGCCCGGAAAGTTGGTGAGGAGTCGTTTTGTTTGTGTCTGTCTGCGGCGGTCACGGTTTGCGCAAATGAAAAAGCCGCAGGCGTTGTACCTGCGGCTCTTTTACACTTAAAACAGGGACAAGATAAAACTTAATCCACGTTTAACATTGCTTTTATATCATCCGGCATAACAGTATGATCTCGGGAATATGCCAGACTGCCGGATTCATCTTCTTCGCAGATCACATTGATCAAATCTGCATTCAAGTCATACCGACCCTGTACAAAATTGTTTTCTTTTGTCAAGCCTGCACCGCACAGTGCGCAGGAGAATACCGATGCGTAAATATCATCTACTGTGATACTTCCATCGCCATCCACATCCAGCAAATTGAAGAAAAGCTGCGGCATTTTGCTGTTGTCTAAATCCTTCTCAAACGAAGAACCCAGAAGGTTTGCCGGAAGTTTTTCTGATTTATCTACTACTTCAAAAGGAACGCCGGCACCCTTTCTTGCCACATAATAGAACTGGTAGAAGATTCCGGTAGAATCCAGGTGATCTGACGATTCGTCCAGCTGTCCCAGGTTGTACACCTGGTTTTCATGAATCCAGTCTGCATCTTCCTGTGTGA
>ERZ808270.1191-NODE-1191-length-11969-cov-8.857143_pt1 | contig 11969 bp, 12 predicted proteins | sample MGYA00521082_ERZ808270 | MGnify/ENA primary metagenome ERZ808270 (study PRJEB31516, sample SAMN03275594) | gut metagenome | biome: mammalia-associated habitat; material: feces | host: Papio cynocephalus | place: Kenya | collected 2012-07-27 ...
CTTAAAACATCACCCCTTTTGAGTTCCTCCACCCCGACAAAAGCACTAAAAAAGCACGAATGCGGAAAAGGTAGAAAAGGAAGAAACGAAAGAAAGCACGAACAAAGAACACACACCATACAACACACACGACCCACCGCCCCCACAAACGAAAATCACCCCGAAGTTTCCCGAAACCACCCCGAAGTTTCGCCATACACGCGATTGCACACCCGAAGTTTCTCATGTGCAACGATGCCAAGTTTCCACACACCCAAAAAACCGCCCCGAAGTTTCCACATATCCCCAAACCGCTCTCGATTGACACTTTGTAGTTTCGCCATACTCAAAAATCCCCTCCCGAAGTTTCCGAATGTATCAAAATGACACTCTAAGTTCCTTTATACGCAACCCCTTTTGAGTTCCCGACAAGCCACGCACCCCGACCCACCGCCCAAAACTCGCCATGAGAGCCTTTTGGGGTTTCTGATAGCCTCAAAATTACCCCTTGGCGCAAGAAAAATTACCTATGGGAAGAGAAAAAATTATCTATGGGAAGAGGAAAAATTATCTATGGGAACAAGAAAAGCCACTCCCAACCCACCAAAAGCTACCGCCCAACCGCCCGACCTCGCCCCCGCGAGCGGGCGGTAATCCGTCTGTGTGCGTGACGAAAAGTGCCTAACACTTTAGCAGATACAATCTGCCATAGTGTTAGGCGCTTGATGGCACGTACTCAGACGACCGCTGAAGGGCATAAAAAGTGTGTGTGTCGTGCTTTAGTGGAAGCATTCCACCATAGCACGACACACACGCTTTGTTGCCCCAACCTTAGGCACGAAGTGCGGTAAAACGGACTGGCGAGGCACGTAGCCTGTCCGCCCCCCACAGAGACCAACTCTTCTTTTGAGGCACGAGAAAGGTGAGGTGGGCTGAACGGACTGACTTTGAAGCATGAAAAGTAGGTCCGCTAAAACGAGGGCAAATCTCCTTTGAGGCACGAGAAGGTGTTTTGCCCTATAAAAAGGAAAAGAGCGAAGTCTCTGCTTCGCTTCAATCCTCAAGCATCGGAGTCGCGACGATGATACCACCAAAAGGCTGCCAATGCAGCTAAGAACACCAAGGTAAAGCCCAACTTGACGGGAGAAGTCCACGGTCGTGCCGTGGACTCCCTCAGCTGAACTTGCTGTTGTAAGGAAGTTTGCCGAGTCGCAGCGAGGCTGTCTTCCTCCCTTGCCTCAGTTTTGGTGCTCTGCTTTGCGGAACGCATAAGCTGTGCGCCATAGATACGGACAACCTGCGGTTTTAGCCGGGAAGGAGATGATGCACTTGTGCATGATGAAGACTCAAGCAGCCCAGAGAGAGCTTCGATAGTTGGAGTCTCTGCTCCAACCCCGAAGCTCACGACAACGCTGTCGAACGAAAGTTCGGTGTGCTGCCACACCGAATCAATGCGTGACGTTTGCCACTGATGCCGCTGCACTTGTACAGCGGAGTCCGTGGCAAACGTATTCGCACTTGTGACTTTGTGCGTAGTCCTGCATCCAGTGAGTAGGCACAGCCACATTGATATGGGCAAAAGAAACGTTGGCTTCATAGCTCTTTCTGAACGTTGAATGATGGGCAAGCCTTGTTGGAAAACTCATTATGCCCATGCACCGAGGCATGAGGGTAAACGAACAGAAGTTGTTGCACGAGTTGGCGAAGTGCTTGCTTCTGCTGCGGAGTTCGGGTGTCCTTGGGATATTTGCCATTGGCAGTGCAACCACCAATATAGCAGATGCCAATGCTATTGGCATTATGCCCTAAGCAATGTGCGCCAGCCAGTTCTTCAGAACGACCTTTGTGTACACTGCCATCTCTATAGATGACATAGTGATAACCAATGTCGGCAAACTTGCGTGCAAGATGCCAACGGCGAATATCGTCCACTGTGAAATCCTTGCCTTCGGGAGTGGCCGAGCAATGTATGATGATTTCTGTGATTTTACGCATGAGGTTTCGTATTAGAATTGTTCAACTTCTGTTCTTCTTCCTTGATGGCCTTGTCAATGGTTTCACCAATCTTGTCTTGCAGTTGCGTGACCTTACGTCCATAGTAAATGCTCACTCCGAAGATAGAACCCGCATAGATAAGACATTGAGAGAAGATCCAAAGCACGGAATCAGAGATTTCGCCTTTGGGCGGTGTGATGAACCCTGCGACAGCAAGGGCATAGCCGCCTACGAGCATGGCCAAGGCAGACCAAAACTGAATGCTAACTTTAGGTTTTGACATGATGTATGAGTTTATAAGTTTAATGAGTTTATGAGTTGAATAAGTTTAAGGGTTGAGCCGCCTTAGTTGGCTTTCATGTTTTTCAATTGCTTCTCCACATCACTGACACGTTCGCTAAGCGTTAGAATCATGTTGTACAAGTTCACCATGTCCGTGGAAGTGGCATTCAGCGTCTTCTTGTCCGCCTTGGACATCAGTCCATCTGTTTCAGCCGTTGCCAACGGAATGGCGTCCGTGTATTCCGCATTAAACTTCTTGTCAAACTGCTTGAACACATATTTGCGGTTCACCTTGTCCCATTCCATGCGGTCAGGAAACAGGCAACTCGTTTCCTCCGCATAGTTAATCGTGTCGCGTGCAGAAGACGTAAAGTAAATGCCACGCTGAAAGACCTTGGCATGATTGAAGATAATCTGCCGACAATAATCATTCTCAATGTTCTGAATGAGCGTCATGCTCATATTCGTCTGGTACGTGAGGTGCGCCACAACGATTTGGGCATTGCCTGAGATTGCAGGTTCGCGAAGGGCATTCAATGCCGCAGCTTCCGAACCATAGTTGCCCAACTCCTTCACTCTGACATTCAGTGCATTTTGCACATCTGAGACCGCCTTGGTGGTCGTCAGACCGGGCGTGCTATTGGTGGCATAGGGCAAGTAGACGTTGAAGAGAATCTTGCCCTCAGCATTTTTGGCAGCAAGCAGTCGGGTGCTTGCAGTATAAGCCAATGAAGTAGGAATCGTGTTGTTGACCTCCGCGACTGCCTTGTCCACATTGCACACATGGTCATAATACTTGTTGAGCTGCTGCACCTGTGCGGCAGTCATCACCCTCGCACTCGAAGACGTGGCAGCAGGCAAGGCAAAGGCATTGGCAATGCTTCGGGTTTCGCCCGAAGTAGTGGATAAGAGCGTGGCAGAGAAAGCCACACTCGCCTTGTTCACATCACCCAACTTGAGATGTTGAATCACCTGTTTGGCCTCGCCTAACTTAGATTGCCAAGACTTCAATGCCGAAATATTCGCGTTGCAATTGGACACGGCAAGCTTCGCCTGTGCCATGTCCTCTGTGCAAGCTGTGAGGCTTTGCACCTGTCGAGCAGACATAACCCCAGCTTGTGCGGTAGTGGCCGCTTTGAGGACAATGTTGTCCGCCAAACGCTGGGCAATGCCACTTGAGGAATTGCCTTGAATGACCGACAGACAAACCTTGTCAGAGTCTGTCGTTCCTACGCTGATGCTCTGCAACAGCGTGGAGAGTTTCAGTACATTGGTCTTCCATGCCGTGAGTGACTGCAAGTCCGTGTTCGCTGCTGTAGCAGAGAGCAAGTCCGCCAAGGCTTGCAAAATCACGCCCAAAACCTCGGGCGTAATTGCAGCTTCGGTGCTTAAAGCCCGAAATGCTGTGATTTGTTGGGTTATGCTCGTTGTGTTCATAAGTGGAGTTTTAAGTTCGGAGGTTATGAGGTTATAAAGTTAGTATAGCTCGCAGAGGTAATCTTATAACCTCATAACCTTAAAACTCCAAACTGATTAATGATTGTATCTGAGATATTTGTCGTCAAGAGATTGGGCGACCACGCCCACAAACTCCTTGGCCATGTTGTCAGCAAGGAAATCGCGGAGGTTCATGACCGAAGCGTAATACTTGCGAGAAAACCAAGGTTTCTTTTTGCGCTTGCGCTCTCTGCCAATGTCACCATTGTTGCCTCGCGGAATCTCCTTACCTGTTCCAAAGTTCTGCCAAAGACCGTATTCTAAAAAAGACTGACTTAATCCGAGTTCAACAAACCGTCCATCAGCACGGAGCGGTAATGCCTTGGGCGAAGCCAATAAAGCCCCCGTGTCAATCACATCAAGCAAAGTCATTTGCTCTTTCCATATTTTGAGCATCGTTTCATTGAAAGCCCGAACGAACTTTTCACGTTCGGAAAAGGCACGTTGCTCTGCATCATTCGTTGTTCCACTCATCGGCATTGTATCTTAAATCCGTAAAGGTGTCCACTGCAATTTGGAAGTAGGCGCAAGCGCAACCAGAGAAGAAGTATTCGTTCATCTCGTTGAACGTAATACGTTCATCCAAATAGATGCAATGTTGTTCAAGCCGTGTCCGTTCAAGAATGAGTTGGCTCATGAATTGACGGAACAATTCCCGAAGATTTTCCATGCAATCGAGCCTTGCCTCCATGTCATCTATGGCATGGCGCATGGCAAGGAAGATGGTCTTCACGCGCCTTGTGCGTGGAGTATTGGCGAGTGCGATATAGCCTTGGCTCATATCGCTTACGCAGACAAAGGCCGTGGCGCTTTGCATCTGTTGCAAAGCCTCTTCAAAGCCTTCCAAGCCCGATACGCGGGCGAAAGTGAAGTCATGTGAGGTAGCAAACTTATTGCGAGCGACTAAGTTTTGAAAGAATGCCGTGGCATTCCAATTGGTAGTATTATTCATAAGCATGTAATACTTAATACTTTATACTTAATACTTGGAACGAAGTTCCTCAGCCTCTCTTGCCTTGGCATCAAGTTCAGTCAAGGCCCTCCAGCAGTCCATTTGCAGAATAGCCTCTTCTTTGGTAATATCCCCTCCAGTGAGCGCACGGATTTGTGCGTTCATCACTTGTCGAAGTTCCTCTCCGACATTGCTCTCTGCATTACCCAAGAGATTGCTTTTCTCTTGGGCAATGGGAGTAAAGAAGTGTGGAAACAGACGAGTAAAGTTCGCTTTGACGGAAGCGAACCAATAGAAAACAGAAAGCAGTTCCGCTTTCGAGAGTACAGCTTTATCCGAGAGTTTCGGATAAAGCAAATGCGCCATGTCCGCAAGGCATTCCATGCTTTGCGTATGTAGGAATCCTTGATAATAGTTTTCGCAAGCGAGATAATCGGCAAAAGCAACACCTTGCAAATCGGCAGTCGCTGCCGATGCCCCCTGCAAGGATGAAATCCGTACAGGCTTGGGAGCAAAGTCTCCCAAGAAAGCCAATTGCTGCATGGCAGAGACCACCTGCCAATCCGCAAGCAGCATCTTCCGCTTGCTATATTTGTGCTGCACCAAAAACAAGTGCTTGTCCGTGCGGCAAAGCACGACAAGATGTGCCCATTTGCAAACGCAAATAGCCAGCACCTCATTCATCGGCAAATCGCATTTTATCGAGATGTTTGGAAATCCACTTTCTGATAGCCAAAAGTATGAACTGAAGCCATTGGGTGAATGTTGCGAAATAAACCCTAAACGACCACGCATCACTTTAGAAGATGCAGATAAGGTGTCGTTTGTTCCTATGCAGTCTGTAACAGAAGACGGATATATGATCAATGTTGTTGCAGAGGATTATGGTAAGGTAAAGAAAGGCTTCACCTATTTTGGAGATAATGATGTCCTTTTTGCTAAAATCACGCCATGCATGGAAAATGGAAAAGGTGCTATAGCTAAAGGACTTATAAATGGTATAGGTATGGGGTCTACAGAGTTTCATGTATTGCGACCTGTTAAAGGGATCTCAAATCCTTATTGGATTCTTGCATTAACAATAATGCCTATATTCAGAGAACGCGCTTCAAAGAATATGTCTGGCACTGGAGGACAAAAACGCGTCGGAGCACCATATCTGAAAGAATTCTTGGTTGGATTACCTCCTATAGAGAAGCAAGAAGAGTTTGCCAGCATTTACAATCAGGCCGACAAATCAAAATATAACGAATACAAATCATAAAATCAATTATACCTATGGCAAATTTCAACGAGGGCAACACCGTAGAGGAAATGCTCATTCATGCAGCCAAGAAAAATGGTTGGAAATACGTAAAGCCGCAAGATATGCCACGAAGACCAGATGAGGTTTTGGTGGCTGAATGGCTGAAAGAAGCTTTGCTGAAGCTTAACCCTATAACAGGAGATCAGGCAGAACAGGTCATTTATAAGTTAAGAGCAGTAACCTCAATTGCCAACAATGTGGAAGCTACGATAACAAATAACGAATCGTTCCGTGACTTGCTATTTGAGAATAATAGCTGGCCTTTTGGCGAAGATGGTGAGAACATATCTATTAGGTTCTTCAGCAATAAACCAGAAGAGAACCACTGCGTGGTGACAAACCAGTGGGAGTTCCCGCGTCCAAGCAGAGAAGGCGGTAAAAGACTTGACCTCGTGTATATAATCAATGGCATACCATTGGTGATAGGTGAAGCCAAAACTGCCGTGAACTCATCTGTTACATGGGCTGATGGTGCAAGCGACATCATACACTATCAAAAGAGCATACCAGAGATGTTCGTAACCAACGTATTGTGCTTTGCTACCGAGGGACGCGAATTGCAATATGGTAGCATCGGTTGCCCTATTGATAAGTGGGGACCTTGGTTTGCTGATGAAAATCGTCGTCATGGGCAACTCGCAGACGTGGAACACAACAGCCTTTCGCTACTTTCTCCTATGCGCTTGCTCGACATCTACCGTTTCTATACCGTGTTCTCTGGAACAAGTAATGGAACAAAAATAAAGATAGTTTGCCGCTACCAGCAGTATCTTGGGGGAGAAGCCATCGTACAGCGTGTAATGAACACATTTGAAAAAGGTAAAGGACCAAGAAAAGGTTTGATTTGGCACTTTCAAGGTTCGGGAAAATCGTGGCTCATGGTGTTTGCCGCACAGAAGCTGCGTAAGCAACAAGTTTTGAAAGCTCCCACGGTACTGATTGTAGACGATCGTGTAGACCTGCAAAACCAAATCATGGGTGATTTTACGCGAGCCAACATACCCAATGTTGAATTCATCAACTCCAAAAGCGAACTCGAAACGAAGATTCATCAACGTAAGATATTAATCACTACCATCTTCAAATTCGGTGACTTGGACGAAAACGAAGAAATAGATGATAGAAGCAACATCATCTTGCTGATGGACGAAGCTCACCGTACGCAAGAGGGTGATTTGGGAAAGAAAATGCGCACGGCATTGCCTAATGCATTCTTCTTCGGTCTGACAGGTACCCCAATTAACCGTCATGATCATAATACTTTTGCTTGCTTCGGAGCAGAAGAGGATGAATATGGCTACATCTCAAAGTACACTTTCCAAAATTGAGTCCACTTGAAAAAGTACCATCAACTTGGTTGGTCTCAAAATATGGTTACACTTTGTATCTGTTTTGCCAATATTCAATCAGAATGTAAAGTAAAGATTTTCCATATTCGAGATTCATTAAGATGGGAACTATCAAAACGATAGTTTAAAAAGTATTTAGGACTTTTCCGAGTGGACTCAAAATTCAATTGAGGACGGTGCTACGCTTGAATGGGATTTCAAGACCATCCCCGTAGAGATGCACTTGGACGAGGAAAAGTTGCAAGACGAGTTTGATGCCTTGACCGACCAGATATCAGAGGAAGATAAGCAAGAATTGGTACGTAAGACTACCACAGAAGCATTTTTTACATCAGAAAAACGCATCAAAGATGTATGCAACTACATTGTAGACCATTTCCGTAAGAACATAGAGCCCACGGGAATGAAAGCGCAAGTGGTGGTGTATAACCGCGATTGCTGCGTAAAGTACAAGAAAGCTATTGATAGTTTGTTAGGAACCGACAATGAAACGGCCATTGTAATGCACACTGAAGGAGACAAATCAGACACCTACAAGGACTATAAGCTAAATTCGCAGCAAGAACAAAAGTTGCTGAACAACTTTCGCGACCCGCTATCTCCCCTGAAATTTGTCATTGTCACAAGCAAATTGCTGACAGGATTTGACGCTCCGATACTTCAATGTATGTATCTTGACAAACCGATGAAAAACCACACGCTGCTTCAGGCTATTTGCCGTACAAATAGAACGTACAATGAAAACAAAAAGTGTGGTATAATTGTGGACTTTGTAGGCGTATTTGATAACGTAGCAAAAAGTTTGGCATTTGATGAAGAGAGTGTGAAAACAGTTATCAAAAACATGGATGAAATCAAGAAATTGATTCCAACATTCATGGACGATTGTATCAAGTTTTTCCCAGGCGTAGACCGTACAGTCGGAGGTTGGGAAGGGCTTACCGCTGCACAGCAATGCTTAAAAGAGGATAAAGTAAAGACTGACTTTGCGCGTCACTTTGCCAGATTATCAAAGGCTTGGGAGATAGTTTCACCAGACCCATGCTTAAAGGATTACCAAGACGATTACACGTGGTTGGCACAGGTCTATCAAAGTGTACGTCCTGTGAGCGGTGGCAATCTTATTTGGACACTTCTCGGTGCCAAGACCATTGAGATCATTCATAAGAATATCGACAAAATCGATATAGGAAAGCCTTTGGAAGACCTTGTGGTGGATGCCGATATCATAGACTCTATTTTGGACGACGAGAAGAAAGTACAAAAGAAAATTGTTGAAATAGAGAAAATGCTGAAACTGCGTTTGGGAGACCATAAAGGTGACCCCAAATACAAGCAGTTTGCTGAAAAGCTTGATGAACTTCGTGAACGCCTTCAGCAAAATCTCATTTCAAGCATTGACTTCTTGAAGCAACTGCTCGAATTGGCAAAGCAATTGCTCGAAGAAGAAAAGAAAGTAGACAAGCCAGAAGACAAGCGTGCTCAAGCACGAGCAGCATTGACCGAATTGTTCCAAAGCATTAAGACGGAGGGAACCCCAATCATTGTAGAACAAGTGGTAAACGACATCGACAATGAGGTGGTAAAGATCGTACGCCAATTTACCGATGCATTCAAGAGCGTTACGGCTCGTCAGGAAATTCGGAAAAAGCTTCGTGCTATTCTTTGGCTAAAATACCAGATAAAGGATAACGATGTATTTGAAAAGGCTTATCAATATATCGAGATGTACTATTGAAATGTAGTAAAGTGAAACCGCTCAATCAGCATTTGTTACTGATTGAGCGGTTATACTATACTTATTATCTCCACAAAGGTTCGTCTTGCCAATTGCGAGGGAAGCCCATGGCAACAACGTCCACATTAGGATGTCCGCTTAATAGGGCAATCAATTTTCGAGTGAAATCATTATTCGGTCTAATAACATTCAACAGATATTGCAGATAGCACAACTGAGAATAGAGTTTGTCATAATTTCCAACAGGAGGAGTGACCCAATTACCACGCAAAGGAGTTGTCATGTTTGGTTTAATAGGATATTTCCTGTTCCAAACACGCGAATGGTGAGCCAAATAGTTCCTTAGCACCACTGCACTTTTAATCCAACTTTCAAGCACTAAGTGCTGAGGGAGATTAAACTCACGTGCAATGCGCTTCTTGATGGGGTTATCAGAAAAATTACAAAACAACTTGGAAAGCGTTCCAAACGATGTAACCTCTAATGTTTTCCATACAGGAGGTACGTCTGGCTCAGAGTACTTTGCAGCGTGTTCAATAATAAATTCTTCTCTTGTTCGGCCAAGTTCCAATCTGATTTGCTCCATACATTTACGATGAATGTTAGCGTCACGGAATAAAGAAGCATTGGTAAACCAAAAAGCACCATATCGAAGAGATATATGATGAATCATCTTAGACCGCAATGCTATTTCTATTGCTTGTATGGCAGTAAAGATGAGTTCACGTAAATCTCTATCAAATTCGTACAAATCAACCGCATTTTCAAAGTAGCTATTAGGCTTAAATATATGACGAATTTTATCACTCTCCATAGGGTGAAAGTAGTTGTCTAAGCGAAAATAGCTTATTACTACTTTCAAACATTCTATAGCTTTTGTTTCATTACGGATAATAAGTCCACGTGATTTTAATAACTTGAGAATCTCGGGATAGTCTAAGGGGTGTTTGGAATATCTCATACGTATAAAAAGCAAAAGTCCCACCCTGGTTCGCTGTTCTATGGGAAGCGTGGTGGGAACTGTTACTGCAAAAGTACAAAGTAATTTTGAGAAAAACAAATCTAAGAGCGCGTATTTTTACATAAACACCTCCAACCCATTAATTTCAAACACACAAACGTCGCGAAGTTGCCTGATTTCGTTAGAGTCCAGCAATTTCATTCTTCGCGTGCCATTGTAGAAGTCGTAGCGGAGAGAGATGCAGCGGTGCCAACATTGGATCTCACCGCTGCGGGTCCAGAGTTTGATGTCTACTGGATCGGGAGATTGCAGCATACGTTTGAGAGTGGTGATGTGAATTGAACTTGCCATGAGGTGAATGGGGGTTAGTCAAAAGAGTTGTTGTAGATAGAGTTGAAGATTTTAAGCTTGTGGGAGTAAGGGAGGATCGGTTGTTGGCGGAGAGGTTTCCATTTGAATTTGACGGAATAGGTGGCGGTGGTGGCATCTGAAAGCTCACTTTCGATGTCGGTGATGAGAATGGAAGTACCGGTGGGGAGGTCAGGGGATTGGAGGTAGAGAGAGGGAGATTGCAGGGCAGTGGTCAAGTGCTTGGCAAGGGCGTATGGGAGGGTGGAGGTTTCGGACTCGTATTCTGTTTCGGTGTTGTTATCGTAGGAAGATGACTCGCCACAGCAGATGGCGGTACTGCGGGAGAAGGAAAGTTTTCGCTTGGTTTGGGCGTTGAGATAGAGGGTGTCGGAGATGTTGAACTCGTTTTGGAATGTGAGGGCAAGCGTGGGGAGATTGTCTGTGAAGAAAAGGGTGAAGGTGCGGGCGCCTCGGTGGAGGGTGACGGAGAGAAGTTTGCCTTTGGTGCCTTGGGGCAGCTGGGCAAGGAGGTCATCTTCGTTGAGATCTTCGTAGTTGAGGGCGAATTGTTTGGAGACGATGGGATTGTCGGAGATGGTGAGAGAGATGGGGGCGCTGCTGTCCTCGGGCTGAATAATAAATTGCGTGGAACATGGGCTTGACTCATCGGGGAAGATGAAGTACTGCAAATCCATCTGGAAGCCATGCGGCACGAGTCGTACCGCATGGGTAGTGAGGAAATGCGATTGAAGAAACTGTTGGCAGTCTGCATTCTGAATGAGAAAACGGCAGTAGATAAGCGTAAACTCACCAATGGTGTAGTCATTGCGGTTCTCCTGTAGGCAAAAACTACATGCGGCATTAATCAGCGATTTCTCCTCCATGTAGCCCTCAATGATGGAGCGTAGGTCATAAATGCTTGCCTGACCATTGTAGGCATAGAGTGTGGTGGCGAAGATAGGTTCTTCGCTGCGGTTGATGTAGATGGACAGGTAGACGGAGCTGCCTTGAAAGTCAGAGAGCTTGAATATATCGGGAATGCTCGAAGTGAAACTATAGCCTTGTGGATTGTAATTGTATATCATCGCGGAAAGTAATAAGTAACAAGTAACAGGGCTGCGCTTGGCCTATGAACGGTCCACACCTCCCTTACCCCCGCAATATCGCACAACTCTCGGGTTACGGAAAAGACCGCCCGTTCGGGCGATCCTTTCTTTCAGCCATCAGCCTTATGCTTTGGCTCTCTTGCGGGACGAGCGTGGGGCGGTGCCTTTTTTGGTGCGCTTCGGTGTGGTGGCAGGAGTGTTAGAGGCGGACTGCTTGGGAGCGGGTGCTGCAACCTCGGGGGCGGTGGCGGGAGCCTTGCTTCGTGCAATCTCGTGGGAGACGCGGCAGAGGCAAATGTTGTGCAAGAGAGAGCAATGTCAAGCTAGCTTGAACATAGCCGAGCGCAGCCAACATTGCGGAAGAATTGTCGGAGATGTTCAGCCCCGTGCGCTTTTTCAGGAGGAAGGCATAGCGCATAGCCTTGTAAGGACTTTTGCAGTAGACGCGAGAAG
>ERZ808270.1192-NODE-1192-length-11963-cov-2.665015_pt1 | contig 11963 bp, 10 predicted proteins | sample MGYA00521082_ERZ808270 | MGnify/ENA primary metagenome ERZ808270 (study PRJEB31516, sample SAMN03275594) | gut metagenome | biome: mammalia-associated habitat; material: feces | host: Papio cynocephalus | place: Kenya | collected 2012-07-27 ...
AAGGATATTCCTGACATGATCTTTATCGTAGATCCTCGCAAGGAGAGAAACTGCGTACATGAGGCACACACACTTGGTATTCCGCTTGTTGGTATCGCAGATACAAACTGTGATCCAGAAGAGTTGGATTATGTAATTCCAGGTAACGATGATGCTATCAGAGCTGTAAAGCTGATCGTTTCTAAGATGGCAGATGCTGTTATCGAGGCAAACCAGGGAGCAGATGTAGAGACAGCAGAGAAAGCTGAATCTGCAGAAGCTGACGCAGCAGAAGAGTAAGAAGTATCGGTTTAGGAGGACAAAAAAATGGCAGCTATTACAGCTAGTATGGTAAAAGAGTTAAGAGAGATGTCTGGCGCTGGTATGATGGACTGTAAGAAGGCTCTTACAGAGACAGACGGTAATTTCGATAAGGCAATGGAGTTCCTTCGTGAGAAAGGACTTGCAACTGCTGCTAAGAAGGCAGGCAGAATTGCTGCAGAAGGTATCGTTATGACAACTGTCGTAGATGGCGGTAAGAAGGCAGCTATGGTAGAGGTTAATGCTGAGACAGACTTTGTTGCTAAGAACGAAGTATTCCAGACATATGTAAAAGAAATTGTTGATCAGATTGTTTCTTCTGATGCGAAGGATGTAGAGGCGTTGAAGGCTGAGAAGTGGGCACTGGATCCTTCTATGACAGTCGAAGAAAAGCATTCGGCTATGGTTGCAAAGATTGGCGAGAATATGAATATCCGTCGTTTTGTTAAGATTGAGACAGACGGACAGGTTGTTTCTTATATTCATGCAGGTGGAAAGATCGGTGTTCTTGTTGAGGCTGATACAGATGCTTCCGGAGAGGCAATCGACGAGTGCCTGAAGAATGTTGCTATGCAGGTTGCAGCTATGAATCCAAAGTATGTTTCTACAGATGAAGTATCTGAGGAGTACAAGGCTCATGAGCTTGAGATTCTTGTTGCACAGGCTAAGAATGATCCTAAGAATGCAAACAAGCCTGACAATATTATCGAGAAGATGGTTCAGGGACGTTTGAACAAGGAACTCAAGGAAGTATGTCTGCTTGAGCAGGAGTATGTAAAGGCTGAGAACAAGGAAAACGTTGCTCAGTATGTTGCAAACGTGGCAAAGGCCAACGGATGCAAGCTTGCAATCAAGAAGTTTGTTCGTTTTGAGACAGGTGAAGGTCTTGAGAAGAAGAATGAGGACTTCGCAGCAGAAGTTGCAGCGCAGATGGCTGGTAACTAAGTAAAAACAAACGATAGAAATAGGACGCCTGATATACCGTTTTTGGCATGTCAGGCGTTTTTATGTATTATAAAACGGATCGGAGACAAGAAAAATGAAAAAATATAAGATGCTTATTTTTGATATGGATGGAACGATTTTATATACATTGGAGGATTTGAAAAATACAACCAATTATGCGCTTAATGAACATGGGTTCCCGGAGCGGACATTAGAAGAGGTACGTCAGTTTGTCGGAAATGGAATCCATAAACTGATCGAGCGTGCAGTTCCGGCGGGAACTTCAGATGCAGAGATCGAGGCTGTGTTCACTACTTTTGAGGTCTATTATAAGGATCACTGCATGGATACGACAAGACCGTATGATGGAATCAACGATCTGCTTACAAATCTGCGTGCGAAAGGCTATATGACAGCCGTTGTATCGAACAAGGTAGATTTTGCAGTGCAGGATCTGGTAAAAGATTTCTTCGCCGGACAATTTGACATTGCAATCGGCGAGCGGGAAGGCGTGCGCAAGAAACCAGCTCCGGATTCCGTGTATGAGGTGTTAAAGGAATTTAACCTTTCCAAGGAGGAGGTCATCTATATTGGGGATTCCGATGTGGATTACGCAACAGCACAGAATGCGGGTGTTGACTGTATCTTAGTAGAATGGGGCTTCCGTGACCGGGCTTTTCTGGAGTCACTGGGTGCAACCGTATTCGCGAAAAAACCGGAGGATATTCTGGACATTGTCGGATGAAATGCTGAAAATGTGAAAAGAATATGAATTGTTAGCACTTGTTATTGCTGAGTGCTAAAACGAATGCTATAATGGCTTATGTTCATTAAAGATTTTTACAGAAAATGGAAAGGAGCATGGAATGTTACGTATTTTTAAGAATTTCCGAAAACAGGAAGTGGTATTGGCTCTTTTCAGTGTGGTATTTGTAGTTGCACAGGTCTGGCTTGAATTAAAACTGCCGGATTATATGCGGGAAATTACATCACTGATTACGACACAGGATAGTGCAATGCACGATATCCTGATTGCAGGTGGAAAAATGTTACTCTGTGCCTTTGGCAGCTTGTTAGTAACGATATTGGTAGCTGTCTGCGCATCCCGGATTGCCTCAAATTTCAGCGCAATCGTGCGTGAAAAATTGTTTGACAAGGTACAGTCTTTTTCAATGGAGGAAATCGGACGTTTTTCAACAGCCAGTCTGATCACACGTTCCACTAACGATGTGACGCAGGTGCAGATGTTGATCGTTATGGGTCTTTCCATTATGCTGCGTGCACCGATTATGGCAGTTATGGCAATCTTAAAGATTGTCGACAAGAGCTGGCAATGGACGCTCTCCACAGGTGTTGCGGTTGCTGTATTGCTGATTGTTGTTATCATCTGTGTCAGCTTATGTATGCCAAAATTCAAGCGCCTGCAGAGTCTGACCGATGATATCAACCAGGTAACACGTGAGAATCTGACAGGTTTAAATGTTGTTCGTGCATACAATGCAGAAGCATATCAGGAAGAAAAGTTTGAGAAAGTAAACAAAGATCTGACCGATACGCATTGGTTTACATCAAAGACGATGGCGTTCATGATGCCGACAATCATGTTGATTATGAATGGACTTTCTCTTGCAATCTACTGGATCGGAGCGGTCTTGATCAATGATGCGCAGGATTTACAGGGAAAATTCTCATTATTTTCCGATATGGTAGTATTTTCTTCGTATGCGATGCAGGTTGTCATGTCGTTCATGATGCTGGTTATGATCTTCATTATGTTACCACGTGCATCTGTTGCAGCAAAGCGTATTCTGGAAGTATTAGATACCGAACCATCCATTGAGGATGGAACGAGAGATTCCTTCCCGGTTATGAAGGAGGGGGAAGTTGAATTCAAGGATGTCAGCTTCAAATATCCGGATGCTGAAGGATATGTATTGGAGCATATTTCTTTCTCGGCAAAGAAGGGTGAGACAATCGCATTTATCGGTGCAACCGGATGTGGTAAGAGTACTACGATCAATCTGATTCCTCGTTTCTATGATGCAACAGAGGGGGAAGTTTTGGTTGATGGTGTGAATGTCAAGGAATATACGCAGGAAGCATTGCATAATAAGATCGGGTATGTCAGCCAGAAAGCAATTCTGTTCTCTGGAACAATCGCGGAGAATGTGGCATATGGCGAAAATGGAAAAGCACCTGCCACGCAGGAAGATATCGCAATGGCAGTGAAGGTTGCACAGGCAAGTGAGTTTGTAGAAAAGAAGGATCAGGGCTATGAAGGTTATGTGGCTCAGGGCGGTTCGAACTTCTCAGGAGGCCAGAAACAGCGTCTTTCAATTGCCCGTGCGATTGCCAGACAGCCGGAGATTCTGATCTTCGATGATTCGTTCTCGGCACTGGACTATAAGACAGACCGAATCCTTCGAGAAGCACTGCGTAAGGAGTGCAAGGATGCAACGAAAATCATCGTTGCACAGCGAATCGGTACAATCCGTGACGCAGATAAGATCATTGTATTAGATGACGGACAGATTGCTGGTATGGGAACACATGACGAACTTATGAAGAACTGCGAAGTATATCAGGAAATCGCATATTCTCAGTTATCAAAGGAGGAGCTTGCATAATGGAAAAAGATAATTATGAAATTGGTCAGAATAATCAGCAGGCGAGACCTCCTCGTCGTGGACCGGGCAGAGGGCAGCGTCCGGTGGAAAAAGCAAAGAATTTCAAAGGTACATGGGGAAAACTGTTTGTTAATTGTAAAAAATATTGGGGCGCTATGATCTTTGCAATCATATGTGCAGGAATCGGAACTGTGTTAACATTGCTTGGCCCGGATAAATTATCCGAGATGACGGATCTTATCACTGAAGGCGTGATGACGGGCATTGATATGGATGGAATCAAGCGGATTGGCATGACTCTGATCTGCTTCTATGGATGCAGCGCAGTATTATCGCTGATCCAGAATCTGATCATGGGATATGTGACACAGCAGGTGTCAAAGGGACTTCGAAGTGGAATATCTAAGAAGATCAACCGTCTGCCGATGTGGTTTTACAACAAGACATCAACCGGGGACGTGTTATCCCGCGTGACAAATGATGTCGATACAATTGCACAGTCCTTTAACCAGAGTATGGGTAATCTGGTGACAGCAGTTACGCTGCTTCTTGGATCACTCATTATGATGATCAAGACGGATATCACGATGACAGTTGCAGCGGTGGTTTCGACACTGCTTGGATTTGTATTCATGACCTTGATTATGAGCAAGTCGCAGAAATATTTCGCGAGACAGCAGATGCATTTAGGTGAGATCAATGGACATGTTGAAGAAATCTATGCCGGACATACCGTAGTCAAAGCCTATAATGGCGAGGCAAAATCAAAGGCGAAGTTCGATGAGATGAATGAAAATCTTCGTGACAGCGCATTTAAGGCACAGTGCCTTTCCGGACTTATGATGCCACTCATGACATTTATCGGTAATCTTGGATATGTGGCAGTCTGTATCGTTGGCGCATTGCTTGCGATGAACGACAAAATCTCATTTGGTGTCATCATTGCGTTTATGATGTATGTGCGTTATTTCACACAGCCACTCAGCCAGATCGCACAGGCGATGCAGGCATTGCAGTCTGCAGCAGCTGCCGGCGAACGTGTATTTGAGTTTACGGATGCCGAGGAGATGGAAGATGAAAGCGCCAAGACGAAGAAACTTACTAATGTGAAGGGTGAGGTATCTTTTGAACACGTGAAGTTTGGATATAAGGACAGTGATAAAATTGTCATCCATGACTTTTCCGCTGTGGCTAAGCCGGGACAGAAAGTAGCAATTGTCGGACCAACAGGTGCCGGAAAGACAACCATGGTGAATCTGTTGATGCGGTTTCATGAAATCCTGGATGGAGATATCAAGATTGATGGTGTATCGATCAAGGATATGACACGCGAGGAAGTACATGATCAGTTCTGTATGGTATTGCAGGATACATGGCTTTTTGAGGGAACAGTACGGGAGAATCTCGTATATAGTCAGGAGAATGTACCGGAGGAAAAAATTGAACAGGCATGTAAGGCGGTTGGTCTGCACCGGTTTATCCGCAGTCTGCCGAAGGGCTATGACACGGTATTAAACGATCAGGTCAACCTGTCACAGGGGCAGAAACAGCAGCTTACAATCGCACGTGCGATGATCGCAGACCGACCGATGCTGATCTTAGATGAGGCGACAAGCTCTGTCGATACGAGAACCGAGCTTATCATCCAGAGAGCGATGGACGAGCTGATGAAGGGAAGAACTTCGTTTGTGATTGCACACCGGCTTTCTACGATCAAGAATGCGGATCTGATCCTTGTATTGAAGGATGGCGATATTATTGAGAGTGGTACGCATGAGGAACTGCTTGCAAAGAAAGGCTTCTATGCTGATCTGTACAACAGTCAGTTCGAGCAGGCATCTTAATAATAATTTTGGAATCAGGACAAGTGCTCCCTGCATACATTTATGTGAATGTATGTAGGGAGCATTTTTTATGAGAAAGAAAACGACAAGGAGAATCTGGCAGTCCATCGTGGCAGGTGTTGTCGGAGTGGCATGTATTTTCAGCTGTGGAAACCTGGAGACTGCATTTGCAGAAACATCAACCGTGACGGATGCAACTGCGGGGGATGCAGCGGCGGGAGAGAAAGATCGTGATACTGATATCCAGTCTGCGGATATGATAGTTGTTGAAGATGCCGATGTACAGGCTGATGCGACAGGAACTGATGCAACGGGGATGGATGCTTATGATGAAATCAGTGGTTTGTCCGTCTTAAATGCTAACATGCAAAAAACACAGACCAGCAATAAAAAATATGAGGGAGAATATCACATTGATTATATTCTTTCGCATTACAGCTATTTCGTACAAAACGATCTGGATGGCAATTCTGTGGCAGATACTGTTGGTGCGGTCATGGTAGGAAATCGTCTGAATCTGAAAAATACGGTAGGAAAAGTCAAGGCTGCTGCATCCTATGCACGCTATCTGATTGATCTTGCCGATTATCATGCCGGTTCGTGGAATGATACAACAGGGATTGATACGAACTTTTATTATACAGAAAGCTATATGTCATACAAAGACTGGCTGACAAAACGTATGGTGAAAGTGGCAGATGATTATATCAACATGGACGAAGCATTTGGTGTCATCAAACAGGAATCGCAGACGCTGGAGAAGACCGGGCAGGCAGGCTATATGGAACAGGGGGATCTTATCATTGACTTTGCGGATTCTAAGACGATCACCGTCAGCGGGGCAGATTTTACAAATGCAAAACGTGTAATCCTGAAAAATGTAACTGCGGAAGATATTTTCTCGAATGCGTACACGATCTCTATTTCCGGGGATGGGGATTATGCGTTGGATACTGCAAAAATCCAAATCGGCGGTACCCAGTTAAACAACAATTATTTCTTCAATCTGGCAAAGGACAGACCGGAAGGTACGCAGGGCGGACAGTATTACAGTGGTGGCTTTGGACTCGTCTGGAACTTCCCAGATGCCAAAAATATCACAGCGAGCTTTCTGACCGGACATATCATTGCACCGTCTGGAAATGTATCACTGATCGGTGGCAATCATGAAGGTCAGGTAATCGCACAGAATGTAAAGGCAAGTTCAGAATCGCATTTTTATCCATACAATGTGACAACAACCGAGACGACAACAACGGAAACTACAACCACAGAAGCCACGACAACTGAGACAACAACGACGGAAACTACAACCACAGAAACCATAACAACTGAGACAACAACGACGGAGGCTGCGACAACCGAGAGCACGACCACAGAAAGTACAACGACCGAAAGCACGACCACAGAAAATAGTACGACGACCGAGACAGCAACAACGACCGAACAGGCAGCGACGCGAGCAACCTTAGTCGTGAATCCAAAGGCAAGCTCTACTTCAACACAGGTACAGACACCGGTAGTTGTGGCAAGTGATGATACGGTAAAAACGGGAGATTCTATGGCACTTGGAATTGTGATTACCTTGCTGGTGGCGTCAGGCGGAGGGCTGCTGTTGTTTACAGCACTTCATGAACATAAAAAGAAATAATCTGCATATAAGTAGTTATAAGAGATAACGGATGCGTAATATATGCAGATTATAAGACGATATCTGGCAGGAATCATAGTGGTTGTCTGTCTGCTCTCTTCTGTATTTCCGATGCAGAGCAGGCGGGCTGCCGTTTATCTGCCCATGACGGAGATGGAAAAGCGGGCGTGCTGGATCTCCTATATTGATATGGAATCGGAGCTATCCGACAAAAGTGAGACCGCTTTCCGGGCGAAGGTGCATGCCATGTATGATACTATTAAAAAATATGGTTTAAATACGGTAATCGTACATGCACGGGCGATGGGGGATGCCTTTTATCCATCGGACTATTTCCCATATTCTGAGTATATGTCCCAAGATCGGATCTGCCCGGACTATGATCCGTATGCAATCATGGTAGCTGTGGCACATGAGGAGGGACTGCGTTTTGAGGCATGGATCAATCCGTACCGGCTGTCACTGGGGGAGGAAACGACGGAAAGCTTTGAACATACACCTTTTTATGAGAAATACCAGTCTATGATACTTGAATATCAGGGGCAAAATGGTACATGTCTGGTGTTGGATCCACAAAGTGCAGAAGCAAAACAGTTAGTTGTAAATCAGGTGGAGGAAATCTTGGAGCGCTATCCGGTGGATGGCATTCATTTTGACGATTATTTCTTTGTCGACGGCATGCAGGATACGCTATCGCAGGAAGAAAAAATACAGGCGGTAAATGCACTTGTACAGAAGGTATACCGGACGGTCAAACAGAAATGTCCAGATTGTGAGTTCGGAATCAGTCCGGCGGGAAATCCAGACTATGCACGAAGCCAGGGCGCAGATATTGATACGTGGCTTTCGCAGGAAGGATATGTGGATTATGTCATGCCGCAGATCTACTGGACGGATCGTTACGTGACAGATGGAGAAGAAATTCCGATGTTTTCAAACCGGTGTGAGGCGTGGCAGACGCTGCATACAAACTCAAAGATTAAGCTGTATGTCGGGCTTGCACTCTACCGGGTGGGAGAAACCTCGGATACCGATCTGGACTGGGCACTTCGTACAGATAATCTGGCAACGCAATGTGCACAGAGCTATGGGATGGGCTATGATGGATTCGCATTGTTCCGGTATGCGTATCTGAAAGAAGCGGGGGCACAGACGGAACTTGAGAATCTATATAAGTATCTGAAAAAACAGGCTGGTATTCTGACTTCCGAAGTGGATGCTGGTATTGTATATACGGTTCATATGCAGACCTTTGGCTGGCAGGAAACGAAAATGGATGGTATTGTGGCAGGGTATACAAAGCAGGAAAAATCCATTGAAGCGGTGCGCATCCAGCTTGGTGCATATGCACCGAAGGGAAATGTCCGGTATGTAGTAGAGACAGCACAGGGGCAGAACGCATGGTGTAAGGATGGTGAACAGGCGGGCAGTGTCGGACAGAAGGAACCGCTGCTTGGAATCCGTATCAACCTCACAGGTGGAATTTCAGATTCCCATGATATTGTGTACCGTGTTTATGTGTCAGCACAGGGATGGACGGACTGGGGGAGAAATGGAACATATACCGGAGGTGGTATAATACAGGCATTACAGGTAAAACTTGTAAAAAAGACGGAATAGGTACTTGCAAAACAATAAAAACATGTTATAATATATAAGACTTGAATACAGATGACGCAGAGTGGGTTATAAAAACCCACTCTTTGTTTTTGAAAAGGCAAAAAAGTCAGAAAGGTGGCAGACGTGAAAAAACAGGAAATTGAACAGCACTGCACAGAACTTGTGACTCCGATCATCGAAGAGCATGGGTTTGAGTTAGTGGATGTAGAGTACGTAAAGGAAGGCTCTGATTATTATCTGCGTGTGTATGCGGATAAGGAAGGCGGCATCAACATTGATGACTGTGTTCTGATCAGCCGGAGCTTAGAGGAAAAACTGGATGCTGCGGACCGGATGACAGACCCGTATATTTTGGAAGTGAGCTCACCGGGACTTACGCGGCCATTAAAGAAGGACAAGGATTTCAAACGGAACCTTGGCAAGAAGGTAGAGGTAAAGCTTTACCGTGCGGTGGATGGCAGTAAGGAGTTCGAGGCGGTTTTGACAGGATATACCGACTCAACGATTACATTGCAGCTTGATCCTGCGGAGGAACCAAAAGAATTTTCAAGAAACGATATTTCTATGATAAGATTGGCATTTGAGTAGGAGGCCGCCGAACAGATGTAAGGGGGCGATACCATAAAAAAGGAGGATAAAAAAATGTCAGAGATTATTGATGCTTTAAATCAATTAGAGCGCGAAAAAAGTGTCAGCAAGGAACTGGTGATGGAGGCAATTGAGAAATCATTGGTTGCAGCATGTGAGAAAGATTATGGAAAAAATGTACTTGTCGAAGCACACATGGATCGTGAGACTGGTGCAATCACAGTCGTGCGCAAGAAGGAAGTTGTTGAGGAAGTTGAGAATGATGAGAATCAGATTTCCCTGACAGAGGCAAAGGCAATGGATGACAAATACGAGATCGGCGATTTTGTAGAGTATCCACTGGAGTCTATGGATTTTGGACGTATGGCAGCACAGAAGGCAAGAAGCATTATCATCCAGAACATCAAAGAGGGTGAACGTGATGCAATCTATGAGCGTTTTGCCTGCAAGGAGCATGATATTGTAAACGGTGTGGTACAGCGTTTTGTAGATAATACGATCTATATCAGCCTTGATGAGAAGACAGAGACCAGACTCAAGGAAAATGAACAGGTAAAATCAGAGCATTACAAGGTTGGCGATCATATCAAGCTGTATGTGGTTGAAGTGAAGAAACCGGAGAAGAAAGAAAATAAGCGTAAGGACGGCAAGGATAAAAAGAACAATACAGGCATCAATATCCACGTATCCCGTACCCATCCAGAGCTTGTAAAGCGTTTGTTTGAAAATGAGATCGAAGAGATCCAGAATGGTGTTGTAGAGATCATGGGTATCTCCAGAGATGCAGGTTCCCGTTCAAAGCTTGCGGTTCGTTCGTTAGATCCAAACGTTGATCCGGTTGGTGCCTGTGTCGGTATGGCAGGTGCGAGAGTCAACACGATCGTTGATGATTTAAAGGGCGAGAAGATCGATGTTATCGCATGGGATGAAGATCCGGAGGTTTACATCAAGAATGCATTAAGCCCATCCGATGTAATCTGGGTACAGGCATACACAGAGGAGCAGGACGGAAAGCAGAAGAAGTGTGCAAGAGTTGTTGTACCAGACGATCAGCTTTCGCTTGCGATTGGTAAGGAAGGACAGAATGCAAGTCTGGCTGCAAAGCTGACAGGCTATAAGATTGATATCAAGAGTGAGTCACAGGCACGTGATCTGGGTATGATTATAGATGATTATGACGACGATTACGCCGATGACTATGAAGATGAGGAGTAGATAACTTGGCAAAGCAGATACCACTTCGACAGTGTGTAGGCTGTCGGGAGATGAAACCAAAGACAGAGCTTGTCAGAGTCATTAAGACGCCGGAAGATGAGATATGTCTGGACAAGACCGGAAGAAAAAATGGACGAGGTGCTTACATCTGTTTGAATCAGGCGTGCCTGGAGAAAGCAAAGAAAACAAAAGCACTGGAGCGTTCATTAAAGACAGAGATTCCGGAAGAAATCTACCAGACTATCGCAGAGGAGATGATATAGTTGGCACAAAATCAGAATCGTGCATTGTCTATGCTTTCGATTGCTGCAAAGGCGGGAAAAGTACAGAGCGGTGGATTCCTGACCGAGAAAGCGATTCAGGAGGGTGTTGCATATTTCGTGATTATCGCGGAGAATGCATCGGGCAATACGCAGAAAAAATTCATGGATAAATGTAAGTATTACGAGATTCCTTATACGGTCGCGTTTGACAGCACGACACTTGGCAGACAGATCGGAAAACAGGAGCGGACGGTACTTGCAGTGACAGATGCAGGTCTGGCAAAACAGATTTCTGACAAGTTGGATTAGTTTAAGATTGGAGGTGTAACCCATGAGAGTACACGAGTTTGCAAAACAGTTGACAGCAGAACTTGGGAAAGAAGTAAAAAGCAGTCATATTATTGATATATTGAGTGGCAAAAAAGAAGGGTTAAAAGCACAGAGCAGCATTGATGATGCAATGATGAAATTTGTGCGGGAGTCTTTGAGCGGAAATAAGCCGGCAGAGGCAAAAAAAGAGGAGCCGAAGAAGGCAGAGCCAAAGAAGGAAGAAGGAAAGAAGGAGGCACCTAAAAAGTCAGAAGCTCCAAAGCAGGAGAACAAGAAGGCGCAGCCAAACAACAATTCTAATTCCGGCAATCAGAACAACCAGAATAAGAAGAACAATAACAACAACCAGAACCGCAACAATAATCAGGGTAAAAATAACAATAATAACAACGGAAACAATCAGGGCAGAAATAATAACAATAAGCAGAATAATAACCAGAACAAGAATAATAACAACAAGCCTGCAAACGGCAGCAACCAGAACGGTGCCAAGCAGGAGAGTCGTGGTACAAATTTCCGGAATGCGGTAAGCAACAACCGAAACACAAGAAATAACAACAATAACAACCGGTTCAACAAC
>ERZ808270.1195-NODE-1195-length-11942-cov-17.867839_pt1 | contig 11942 bp, 9 predicted proteins | sample MGYA00521082_ERZ808270 | MGnify/ENA primary metagenome ERZ808270 (study PRJEB31516, sample SAMN03275594) | gut metagenome | biome: mammalia-associated habitat; material: feces | host: Papio cynocephalus | place: Kenya | collected 2012-07-27 ...
ATCGGCAACACGCACTTGGCACAGATGAAGCAAGGTTGGCTTGAAAGTCCTATCTTATACATGGCACTTATCGGAAGACCTGGAGCCAACAAGAGCCACCCACTTAGCTTTGCCATGAAGCCATTTCTTGATTACGATTATGAACAGAACAAGTTGTTTGAGGAGCTATACGCCAAATTCGAGGAACAGATGTGTATGTCACGCAAAGAACGTATGGAGAATGGAGAGGACGGATTTCCACAAGAACCTGTACGCAAGCGTTTCTTGGTTTCAGATGTTACACCTGAAGGACTAAGCCATATCCATGCCCAGAATAAAAGAGGTTTGTGTTTGTGGACTGATGAACTATCTGCATGGTTCAAGAACTTCAATCGTTACAATAATGGCTCTGAGGAACAATTCTGGCTATCTGTCTTTAGCGCCAAGACAACAATATCAGACAGACGAAACGCCAAAAGTTCCATCTTCATCAAACGCCCCTATATCTCAGTAATCGGAACCATCCAAAAGAAGATATTGAGTGAGTTGGCAAAAGGAGAACGCTCCAACAATGGATTCATCGACCGCATCTTGTTCGTTATGCCCAACTTACAGCAAAAAGCAAGATGGAGCGACCGAGAATTGCCCGATGATATTGAGCAAGATTGGCAAGCTATCATCCGACACCTTATCAATATGGAGTGTCCCATGAATGAGCAACAGGAAATCGAGCCTCATGTCCTGCTATTCAGCGATGAAGCCAAGGCAAGACTCTACGAATGGCAACATCAATTCTCCGAGCAATGCGACCAAGAGACAAACGACACCATCGTCAGCATCTATTGCAAATTGGAGATATACGTCATTCGTTTCAGCCTCATCATCCAGTTGGCAAGATGGACATGTGGGGAATGCGGAAAGGAAGCCATCGACCTACTGAGTGTAGAGCGAGCCATCCGATTGACAGAGTATTTCAAGGACTCAGCCATATCAGTGCAAAATATCCTCAACGAGAATATGCTCACCGCTCAACAACAGGCTATCGTCAACCAACTCCCAGCTACATTTACCACCGCCCAAGCTCTTGCCATTGCCAAGGAGAACGGCATGAAGTCAAGAACGTTGGAACGCTTTCTAAATGACAACATCGGCATTCTATTCCGCAAAGAGAAGCATGGAGAATATTCAAAGATTAACTCGTGACGGTATTGTCGGAACTGACGCTTTTGACGGTTTCAACACCCAAAGCGACAAAACCGACAGAACCGCCACATATAAACAGAAAAGAAATGAGTACACATAGATTCATATTAGAGCCATACAAAGGCATTGCTACCCGACACACTTGCCCTGAATGTCATAAGAAACGTAGCTTCGCCCGATATATTGACGCGGAAGGGAATATTGAGTTTCCTCCTTTCGTTGGGCGATGCAACCATGAGCAAAGTTGTGGTTATCATTTCACTCCCAAGGAGTTTTTTGAGAAGAATCCAGACAAGAATGAAACATTCGCAAAGAATGAGATTGTTTCATATAAGAAGAGAGAAATGCCGAAGCCATTACCCACTTCTTATATTGACGAGAACATCATGCGAAGTTCTCTGAGATGTTATGAGGCAAACAACCTGTTTTTGTTTCTTTCGTCTCAATTCGGTGAAACCGCCGCCCTATCGTTGATGAAGAAATACCATGTCGGAACCTCCAAGCATTGGAATGGAGCCACGGTATTTTGGCAAGTTGACAATCAAGGCAAAGTGAGAACAGGGAAAGTGATGCTCTATAATCCCGATACAGGCAAGCGAGTAAAGGAACCATACAACCATGTGTCATGGGTACACTCGCTTATTCCTCACAAGGACTACAATCTCAGTCAATGTTTCTTTGGAGAGCATCTACTCAATGAAGACAAAACCAAGCCTATCGCATTGGTAGAAAGTGAGAAGACGTCACTAATCGCCTCCTACTACCTTCCTCAGTTCTTATGGATAGCGAGTGGCGGAAAGAATGGTTGCTTCAATGCCAAGTCGCTCTCTGTTTTGAGAGACAGGGATGTGGTTTTATTCCCAGATTTGGGAGCGACAGCTGCCTGGCAAGACAAGCTGCCATTGATGAAAGCTCTTGGCATCCGAGCTTCGCTTTTCGACTTTTTGGAGCGGCAAGCCTGCGAAGAAGATAAAGCTAAAGGCTTGGACATTGCTGATTATCTGCTCAAAATCAAGCCTGCAGAAGCAAGACTTCAAGCCCTCATCAAACAGAATCCTGCCATTCGGAAGTTGATAGATGTCTTCAAACTCGAAATTGTTGACGAGCCTAAACCACGTTTCCGCTCTTCCAAAAGGCAACGTGGTTTCAGGCTATGAGATGATTTGAAAAATCGAGGTATCTGACGATAGCAAGTTATGTTTTGAGTTACTCAAAACCTTTCGAGTTACTCTCGAAAGCACTTGCCTATCGGTAGATACCTCTCCAAAGTCGAGCATCTGAACCAACCTATCGGTAAGCAGAGAATTGCATATACGATGACTTACTGTCGTATAGATTCATTGATTTACTGTCGTATATATATGCATGTCATATGATAAAACGTTTTACATGGAATGAGTAGAAATAGAGACTATTCATCCTATTCTACTCACTCCATCATCATACTTTTTATTTTTCACCATTGAAACTTATACCAAGATTCTTACACAAATCTTTGAAGGCAGTTTCATTTGAATAGCTCCCTTCTGCCATTAATCTCATTTTTTCTAAGAATTCTGCAGGATCTTCAGAATGAGCGACCATACCCTTAACAACTTCAACTTGCTGACATAGAAGTTCTACAACTAATTCATCATCAAGATGCTCTGTTGGCAAAATCTTTTCAAGACTGCCTTTTTTCTTTGTCAAATTACCATATTTAAAGAGCCACTCGCCAAAATACAAAAGTTTTTCCTTTGATATTGATGAATTCAGGAATATATCTCTTACATCCATAAACAATCTTCCTACTTCATGATTTAAATCATTAGAAATACTGAGTATTTTCTCTACCTTTGATTTAGGTAGTTTAGTTTCTGATGCCCCCATTGCATAATCCTTCATTATTGCCTTAAATGCATCAAAAAACAGTTGCATTTGGACTGGATGGCAAATTTCTAATAAATTTAGAGCAAAATCATCAGAGCCAATTAAATTGGACTTCCAATCTTCTTGATTAATTGATAGCAAATACTTAACCGCAATATCAAGAATATACTCCGCTAACACACATTCACTTTGTTTTGCCGTTTCAAATATCTTCATAGGTAAATTAGGAACATCATCGATACGAATTTTCTCTTTATACTCACTCCAATCGTCCATTCTGGAAAGCAGCTCTTCACTTGAAATTTCAGAATTATTAATAATTTTTTCAAATTTAAAAGCAACATCCTTGATTGACATAGTTTGCGTTCCAAAACTATTTGTTGTAATTTTCTTACATACGCCACGTACCAATTTGTTGTCGAAGCTATCAAGAGAAAGAAGCATTTCTCCATAAGAAACATAATGGTTACTTACTTTTACAACACCATTTATAGTATTTTCGTCAGTACTACTCAATGATGATAGAAAATAGTTATAACTATTAGAAAAATCATTCAACCGAGATAATCTCATTGCTAGTAAATCATATTTAAAATCATCTTTGGTTTCATTAAAAAGATTTTCCAATTTTCTATCATCAAAATAGTCCCGATAATTTATCGTATTATTTTTTCTAAGTTCCTTAAGTCGTGAAAATAAAATTTCTGCATTCGTAGCATTTAAATTATTGTTTTTCAGAGACTCTTCTATCTTCATTTGTAATGAAGATAAAGGCAAGCACTTACTATAAAGGTAAGGGATAATTGTCAAATTATTCCATTCATCAAGAGATAAATTGCTTAAATACTGGTCAAGCGTCTTGTTTTCACAAGTTAAGCCATATTGGTCATAGTTAAATTTTTCTTCATCTACAAGTTCAACAAATTGTTTCGGAGAAATATCCTTTTCTATCTCTTCAAGAATAGTATAAATATCAAAATCTTTCACCTTGGCTAACTCATCTATTCCTTTAATATATGCTTTAACATCGGTCTCATTATTAAAAGCATTATGATACCCATCTATCAAATCCTTGGCATAAGTAGATTTGTCACTTATATGAGCCAACAACACTTTGTGATATGGAGCATACTGCTTTATTTCTCTATGCTGTGACTTGTCTTTCTGATACAGGCATTCCCAGAAATTCTTAATATTTGAATTTGTCTCTTCTCCGAATAGAGTCTGAAGTGCCATTGCTGCATTGCCAACATTTGTAACCTCCGCTATAGCATGATTTAAAATCGCCGTAAACTTATCAACACCTGATTTTTTCATTATTGCAACACTATTCAAAGCATTCTCATCCAATTCACGTGTGAATTGACGAGCATACACAACATCCATAGCTTCGTGAACTGGTAACTGATAATACAATGAAGAAATAAATCCTGGCATATCTCTGTCATCTTTGTACAAGAAATCAAGGGATCTTAGGTAGCTTGGAGAAAGAATTTCTTTCATTGGATGTTGAGATATTTTTGAGCGACCAAAAATGAATAATGCAATATACTTATTTGGAATAGCTTCATCTGCAATTCTCTTCATTGTAACAAATTCGTTAATAAACGCAACAATCTTCCTTGGAGTATGTTCTTCTGTTAGCATATCATATATCTGAAGAATTGCATTATCCAAAACATACTCATTTCCAAAAGCTTCTTTCCATTGGTGCACAAAATAATGCTTCCATCCCGATAGAATCGGAGGTGAAACATGGTACACTATATAAAATGTCTTATTGATGAAGTCGTCACCATAAATTGTTGCGCATTTAGCATCTTCATTTGATGTGTCTTTTATATCCTCAGTTTGGAATGCATTACGGATATGTAGTCTATCAAAAGGAACTATCACTTTGATATTATCATATTGTATTTCAGAAAAAAAAGAATGTATTGCAGCCCAAAGTTCTTGAACTTTAAGTTTCGGCAAGCGATCCATATTATCAATAACAATTATCAATCGCTTATCCTTTTCGCACAAATCATCATCAATATTATTCATCCATTCCTTAAACTGCTTTGTAGATGGTTCTTTCTCAGAAATTGTTTCAAACTTTACATCCTCTTTTACCTTATCCTTGTATAAAAGGAATAATTCTGAGAAAAAGGTTTCACAAGAAATTTTCTGACCATGTTTTTTCATTGTGGCAATTTGCTTCCATATAATAAAAGCAATAGGACCTGCATATACCAAACTTGTAAACACTATTCGCAAGGCTACTAATGGCATAGAGTCTGCTATGGCACTAATTACAGGTGTAAGTGCCACCATTAAAGATATAGTTATAATAGCAAAATTTAGACTAGGAACGATTTTTGTCTTTGTACTTTTTTTCTTAGCCAAAAGATTGTCCAGACGTTCTTTCCATTTTTTATCATTCAACACGTCATTGTCAACAGTCAAAAAAGAAGTTAATTCTTCCAAAATAGAACGCCTCGGAAGATCATTTTGATGTCCCCAGGCATCATAAGTAAAAAAATAATATTTACCTTTAAGTTCAGGATGTGCAGTCTCGTTGGTAAGATACTTCTCTATCATACCAACCAAATTAGACTTTCCGGCTCCCCAACCACCATCAATGCCAAGAATAGTACACTTCTTGTCTGTTTCTATTTCATTGGCAATAACTTCTGCTAATTTCATATGAGCCTGTCCTTCAAATAAATCTGAATTACAAGGCGCTTTGCTTAATATATTTCCCATTCTATTTTATATTTAAAGTCAGAACTACTACGATACGATTTTAAGTTAAAATGGAACTTGTAAATATCCACTTATATCTTCATTTACCATTGAATAGTTTTGTAATTTGTGTAAACCTTCAATATGACTTATCAAGTTTTCATAACTTGCAAGATTCTCCATTTCTTCACGCCTTGCCTTACTCAATTTGCAGAACTCTTCTTCTTGTTCTAGACCAGCAAATCTTCGTCCGCAAAGGTTTGCAGCAATGCCAGTCGTTGAACTACCACTAAATGGGTCAAGAATCCAATCTCCTTGATTGGTTGAAGCAAGAATCATCCGAATAAGAAGGCGTAAGGGCTTTTGTGTAGGATGCTTACCGCAAGTCTTTTCCCAACGACCGATAGCTGGCATTCGCCACACATCCGTCATTTGCTTACCTCCATTCAACTCTTTCATCAGATCGTAGTTGAATTTGTGAGGTACTTTCTGCATCTTTCTCGCCCAAATAACGAACTCTGTGGAGTATTTGAAATATCGGCATGAGATATTGACTGGTGGGTTTGTCTTCTCCCATGTGATTACATTCAAGATCTTATAGCCAAGTTCTGTCAGACAATTAGCCACAGAAAAGATGTTGTGGTAAGTTCCACTTATCCATATCGTACCACTATCTTTTAGTTTATCCCGACACAAACGCAGCCACTCCATATTGAAAGCCATCATATCCTCTTGTGATTTGCCTTTGTCCCAATCGCCTTTGTCCACACACACAACCTTACCACTCTGCAACGATATTCCACCGTTAGAGAGGAAATAAGGAGGGTCGGCAAATATCATGTCAAACTTGAAATCAAACTCGTTGAGTAGTTTGAAACAATCACCATGAGCGATAGTAAAATCTTTATTTGGAGAGGTGTAATATGCTTTTATCATCATTTTGGAACAGGAAGACCTAATTTTTGTAATGGAATATAATTAAAATAATATTGACAGCCAACACTAATGATATAGTCAAGTACATCTTTATATTGTGGCTTTCTAAACCAATCATCCAATATATAAATATACTGAACCTCCATATTTAATTGAGACAACAACTTCTGATATTGCTTTTTCTTGAAATCACAAGTTTGTAATTTTTCGTCAACGCTACCTGCTACATTTTGAGTTTTCACCTCCAAAATAAACATCGTATTATTAACTATGACATATATTGCATTATCTGGAAGCAATTGTTTTGAAATATGTTCTTTCCAGTTTATTCCTTTTGTCTTTAGATAATCATAAAAAGCATGTTTCTTAAAAACATGCGCAACACATTTACCACAGTAAAAGACATCATTGCCTTCTACTGCATAGTCCTTTTGTTCGGCAATAAATGTTGCCAAATCAACCTTGCCCTCGTATATTAAGCCTGTTATGGTGTTGCCACCACCTGTTCCACCTTTTTTCATACATTTACAATTTTAATAAAATCATCGATTGATGTTAGATTGTACACACTTGGTATAATTCCATACGCCTCTTGCAACTTGTTCTTTGCCGACTTCCAGCCGATACCGTCAGTAATCCAAACAAACTCGAAACCTTCCACAGAGTTAATCTTCGGTGCAATATCAGAATAAGAGCGTGCCACCTCATTAAGTTTTGAGCCACCGCCACTATAGAAGTTGACTTCTATCAGATAGACCTTTGATGGAGTCTCTACAACAAAGTCAAAACGCTTTTCGTCATCTCCCAACACTTCTGTAATAGCAGGCCATTCTCTCGAATATACTTCTTGTCTGAATGGTATGCCAGCGTTGGCAAAAATGTTAGCAACAGATTTTTCCATAACGTGTCCACTTCTGTTCTTTCTTGCATTTGTGTCCAATCCAGTTTCAATGCCAAAGACATAATCCACAAGATTCTTAACCTGTTGTTTTTGAAGAACAGCACCAAGTCCTGTATCTGTCAGGAAAGTCATAACTGAGTCAACAGAGGTAAACATACTTTCAAGTGGAACGCAGTTGCCTACGGAATCAAGTATCTTCTTTTTGTCACGAGTGCGAACAGCAATAAGAATATCCATAACAGAAAAGGCTTTCTTGTCTCTGTCCCATATTGTTTCTACGCTTTTGCGTAAATCAGATGCACCAATGAGGCTGTTGAGCATACATAAGCTCAACTTTATATCTTCAACGTTCTGTGAGATTTTATCAAAATCACAGAAGAAGTCCAATGTTTGGTTTGTCTCTTTGAGTTGAGACATGAATTTATCAAAGTCTTTAAGCATAAGCTTTTTGTTTTATAGCCACATGGTGTGGCTTGTATTCGTTTATCTTGTCTGGCTGACGGTCCTTTGTGTTGTGATAATTATGAACCAACAGTTCTGAAATTTTTCCTCGTTTTGCTCCATTTGCGTTTACGTTACGAGAAGCCATAACTCTGTCTATATGGTAGTCTGCATACAAAACATCAAAGAAATTGTCTGCTTCATTTTTTCCTTTGCAATCAGAATTACTAAGCATAAAACTATGTCCCTCAGCAACCACTTGGTCGCAAAACTCCTTTAATCTGACTTGGGAATCATCATTAAATGCTTCTTTCGTATAGTCGTTAAAACTTGATGTATCACTCAGTGGGCGATATGGTGGGTCAAAATAGAACAATGTATTACCTTGTGCATAAAGCAACGTCTTCTCAAAATCTCCTTCCAATATTTCCACCTGTTTTAGCAAGTTGCTATCTGCTCTAAGCGTATCTTCGTCACAAATTTGTGGTTGCAAATATTTTCCGCAAGGCACATTGAATAGCCCTTTTTTGTTTACACGATACAAACCATTGAAGCAAGTACGATTCAAGAAGAAGAATTTTGTAGTGTTCTCTATCGGGTCAAGATTTTTTTCATTGTAACGTTGGCGTACAGCCATAAACATCTCACGTTTGGCTTCCAAGTCTGACAAAGCGTAGTATTCTGCTTGTATATCATGCAATGCAGGAATCAGTTGCTCTACATTGTCACGTACTGTCCGGTAACAAGTAATCAAGTCTGAATTGATGTCGTTGATTACTGCACGTTTGATATTAGGATGCTGTTGCAGCATATAAAACAACATAGCACCACCGCCAACGAATGGTTCTATGTATGTCGCATTGTCCCAATTATCAAAGTCAGCAGGGAGCTTTGCTTCCAGTTGTTCAATGAGTTGTCCTTTACCGCCAACCCATTTGATGAATGGTTTTGCTCTTGAATTCATTGTTAATCATTTTATGCTAATGATTTTCAATCATCAGCGTTATAACCTTTTGTTTTATTGATAAGCTGACGAACATCAACATCCAGTAGAGCTGCTACCTTTGTCAATGTTACTAAATCTGGTTGTGAGGTATTGGTACACCATTTGGAGATAGTTGCAGGATCTTTTCCCAACTGTTCCGACAACCATTTACTGGTTCGTTTCTTCTCTACCAACACGACTTTAATTCGATTTATATCTTTCATCGTTTATCTTTTTTATTGCGTTCAGCGCAAAGATAATGATAAATATTTAATAATAGGCAATCTTTATCGCAATTTTATTATTATTTAGCATATTTTTCCATCTATATTTCAACATAAAGTCGTATCTTTGAACCCGAAGATAAGCGTTCTGTAACACAAGGGATGGAAGAGGCTCAGATGCAGTGCTTTACACCTGTCTCTGGGAATCTGACAAAACAGGCTAAAAAGAAGCGGTACAACTTTATCGTCAAGGCATTGAGAATAAGCACATTGCATTTGTCGCCCATTTTCTCTGCACTTGTAAAAAGAGTGATTGTACCGTTTTGAAGATAAAAGCTTAACTATCAGCGACATCTATCTGTTGCATCGGAAAATAATTGCCGGTTACTAACTCTCAACAAATCTCACATTCTATAGTTAAAGCGCTCACACCGAGCGCTTTTCTTGTTTGCGGTCACTCTCGATACCAATCGATGGTGACCGTTTTTGCGTCTATTTCCGTACCGCTCTCGTACCGCGAGGGAAAAGCGAGGCTCTGAGCGTGGGCAAGGTGATGGAGGAATTTCACAACGGTGCGCTATCATTCACGATAGTTCCTTTATCAAGATGCCTGACATGGAGAAGTAACAACAGGTTTAACCAAACAAATTGAGAAAATGACCGCAAGTAAAATCGAAATTCACAAAGTATGTGAGTATTGTGGGAAGACGTTTGTCGCATGGAAATCTACGACACGCTTTTGTAGCAAGACGTGCAATTCAAGAGCCTACAAGCAATTGAGGCGAGAGCAACGAGTTGCCGCCATAGAAAAGGGAACAAACATCCGACCTATTGAGAAAATCAAAGACAAAACAATTTTGCCGCCCAAGGAAGTGGCCGTCCTATTGGGAATGTCTACTCGTAATGTCTATTACCTTATTGATAAAGGTTTGCTAAAAGCCTCTCACCTTAGCACTCGCATCACTCTCATCAGAAGAAATGATATTGAAGTGATGCTTGATGCCAACCTCGAAAAAAGGAAAAGACAATCAATCCATCCAATCACCGAGTTATACACGACCGCTGAAATCCTTGATAAGTATGGCATCAGCGAGTCAGGCTTGTATAAGATAGCCAAGAGCGAGAACTTTCCGAAAGTGTTTCAGCGTGGAAAGTCTTATTGGAGTAAGAAGCATGTAGACGCTTATTTTGCCAAGAAAGCCGTGAACGCAAGCATCACGGAGTGGTATTCTGTAGCAGACGTGAAAGAGAAGTTCCATATGACCACCACTGCGGTCTATACTTTTGTTTCCAACTTCAAGATACCCAAGAAGAGAATAAAAAAGGAAGTGCTCTACTCCAAGCACCATGTGGATATTGCCAAAGGCATTACCGAGCCTGATACGCCACAATATTACACCATAAAGGAGGCTATGACAAAGTTTCATATCACCCGTGACCAGCTTTATCATTATGTGAAGACCTACAACATTCCCAAGGTGCAAGAAGGAAAGTATGTCAAACTGTCCAAGAAAGAGTTGGACGAATTGTTCGCGCCACCTGCTATCAAGCGGTAAGGTTATGGTTATATCTTACTTGTCTGCGGTTATCTCACGAATAACCCGACACGACAAGAATAACCGCATTACTTTGCACGCACATTCAATCACAAAACATCAAAACGAAAATATTATGCCACACTATCACACATGCACCACGGTGTCGCTACTCCGACGCCCCATCACCAACGGACGCTTGTCCTTGTACCTTGACTTCTATCCTGCCATCCGCAATCCTGAAACAATGAAGATGACACGCAGGGAGTATCTTGGCATCTACATATTTGCCAAACCAAAGAATGATGCCGAACGGGAGTTCAACCGCTCAATGATTGAGCGAGCAGAGGCCATACGCTGCACGAGAGTCACCTCGCTCATCAACGGGAAGTTTGACTTTCTTGACCATGAGAAGATGAAGAGCGATTTCCTTGCCTACTATAAGAAGAAATGTAGAGGACAGGACCAGAAATGGGACATCGTGTACAAGCATTTCTGCAACTTCGTGCAAGGCCATTGCACTTGTGGAGAGGTGACGATAGACCTCTGCAAGAAATTCCGTGAATACTTGCTCGGTGCAAACCAACTCCGACTCACACATCTGAAAATCAGCAATAACTCTGCGGCTGGCTATTACTCCACATTCCGTGGTTTCCTCAACATTGCCTATCGTGAGAAGATGATTAAGGAGAATGTAAACGATTTCCTTGAAAAGATAGAAACGGACGATGTTCGCAAGGAGTTTCTAACATCAGAGGAACTAAAGAAGTTGGCTGCTACTCCGTGCGACATTCCTGTGTTGAAGCAAGCCTCGCTGTTCTCTTGCCTTACATGATTACGCATCAGCGACATCCTCAATCTCGCGTGGGATGACATCCAGTCGGCTCCCGACCTGGGCTATTGTGTCCGCATCCGAATACAAAAGACGGACACGGAAACGATGCAACCCATCAGCGATGAAGCCTTACAACTCTGTGAAGAGCATACCGATGGCAAAGTGTTTCGTGGACTCACCCGAAGCATGGTGAATTATCCACTTCGCAAATGGATTGCAGCAGCTGGTATCAAGAAGCATATCTCATTCCATTGCTTGAGTCACAACAAAATCTTTTATTGATTGAGTATCACCGAATTAAGTATAA
>ERZ808270.1198-NODE-1198-length-11904-cov-3.728163_pt1 | contig 11904 bp, 11 predicted proteins | sample MGYA00521082_ERZ808270 | MGnify/ENA primary metagenome ERZ808270 (study PRJEB31516, sample SAMN03275594) | gut metagenome | biome: mammalia-associated habitat; material: feces | host: Papio cynocephalus | place: Kenya | collected 2012-07-27 ...
TCGTTTTTCTGCCAGCAGGCACGGTGATACGGCGTACCGCATTCCGGGCAGACCACGACGTCATCGTTGTCGGTAAATACTTGTCCGCAGACAAAGCACTTTTCTCCCGTGTGTATTCCCATAGGGTATCCCTCTTTTCTAAGCGTTTCGCTAGTGCGTTGCAACTTTTCAAACCTTAAATTTCAGCTGTTACAAAACACCAGTATATTTTATGGAATTAGGCTCCCTTGAAAAGGGAGCTGGCAGCCGCAGGCTGACTGAGGGATTTTGCTGTGAAATTTGCAATTCAAGAAAAAAATTTCACCAGAATCCCTCCACCAGCTTCGCTGGTTCCCCTCCCTTTTCAAGGGAGGCTTATCCCACTAGTTTTAACTGTTATACCACATTAGCGACTTTGCTGGTGTGCGGCAGTACATCTCTTTCATTATAACACAAAAGAAAATTTTTTTCAATATCCAAAGAAAATATTTGCATCTTCTTCGATTTTGTAGTATAATAAAAGAGATAGTGATTTTGTCTTTCGAACAAGGAGAAACAATTATGGTATTATTAGATGAACTGCGTGTCACAATGAGTGACTACCGCAAAGACCTGAAAGAACTGTACGAGGTGCTGGGCATTGAAAAGGCGCAGGCACGTTATGACGAACTGCAAAAGCAGGTGGCAGACCCGGATTTTTACAGCGATCTGGAGAATTCTCAGAAGGTACTCCAGGAAGTGAAGTCCCTGGAAAACCGCATCAACAAGTATAAGAAGATGGAAGAGACGCTGGACGACATCCTCACTCTTATCGAACTGACCATGGAAGAGGGCGAAGAGGAGTCCAACGCCGAGCTGAACGAAGAGGCAGACAATTTCGTCAAGGAACTGGAATCGCTGAAACTGGCATCCCTGCTGACCGGCGAATATGACAGCTCCAACGCCATTCTGACATTCCACGCCGGCGCAGGCGGCACAGAGGCGCAGGACTGGGCAGAAATGCTCTACCGGATGTACAACCGCTGGGCAGAGCGCCACAACTTCAAGGCAGAACTGCTGGACTATCTGGACGGCGACGAGGCTGGCTTGAAGAGTGCGTCCATCATGATCTCCGGCGACAACGCCTACGGTTTCCTGAAGTCGGAATCCGGCGTGCATCGTCTGGTACGTGTGTCTCCGTTTGACTCCTCCGGACGACGCCACACCTCTTTTGCGGCGCTGGAAGTTATGCCGGAAATCGACGACTCCATGGAAGTGGACATCCGTCCGGAAGATATCAAGATGGATGTGTTCCGTGCCAGCGGCGCCGGCGGACAGCACATCAACAAGACCAGCTCCGCCGTTCGTCTGACCCACCTGCCCACCGGCATCGTGGTATCCTGCCAGACCCAGCGCAGCCAGTACCAGAACAAGGACTATGCGATGAAGATGCTCCGTGCAAAGCTGGTGGAGATCAAGGAACGGGAACACCTGGACAAGATCGCAGACATCAAGGGCGTGCAGAAAGAGATCGCCTGGGGCGCACAGATCCGCTCCTATGTATTCATGCCGTATACCCTGGTCAAGGATCACCGTACCGGTTTTGAAAACGGCAACATCCAGGCAGTTATGGACGGCGACCTGGACGGCTTTATCAACGCCTATCTGAAAGCACTGTCCAGCGGTACATTGCAGAAGTAAAGGTTTTCTTGTGCGGAGGGATACCTCGAAAGAGTTTCCTCTTAAAAAGTCTCCTCTTTTAGAGGAGATGCCCGACAGGGCAGAGGAGTCGTGATTTGAACCCCTCCGAGCGGCTTTGCCGCCCATCTCCACTTTCAGGGGAGGCTGATGATTATCGCACACATATCCACCTTGAAAAGGCATCCGCAGGGTGTATCTTGTCCCCCTTGAAAAGGGGGGATGTCCCGAAGGGACAGGGGGATTATAATGCAGCGACAATCCTGCCCTCTGTTCCGGCAGGTCGGAAATTTTAAGAGACACCAAATTTTCTTGACAAGGATTCGGATATTCGCTATAATAATAGTACAGACAGCAGCAGTGCTGTACCGACGGAAAAACAGAAAGGAAGAACAGACCTATGACATACAAAGAATCATTCCTGCGCTTTATGGTAGACTGCGGCGTGCTGACATTCGGCGAGTTTACGCTGAAAAGCGGCAGAAAAGCACCGTATTTCATCAACGCCGGCAACTATCACAGCGGCGCACAGCTGATGGAACTGGGACGCTATTACGCTGCCTGCATCGCAGAGCATAACATCCCGGTAGAGACCGTTTTCGGTCCGGCATACAAGGGCATTCCGCTGGCAGCAGCTGCGGCTGTGGCTCTGGCGGACAAGTACCAGAAGGACGTAAACTTCTGCTTTGACCGCAAGGAAGTCAAGGATCACGGCGAGGGCGGTATGTTCGTCGGCAAAAAGCTGACAGATGGCGAAAAGGTGGTCATCATCGAGGATGTTATGACTTCCGGCAAGGCAATGGCTGAGGTATATCCCAAGCTGAAAGGCGCAGCAGATGTAGACATCACCGGCATGGTCATCACCGTAGACCGGATGGAGCGTGCGCTGGAGGGCGAAAAGTCCGCTGTGCAGTCTGTCTATGAAAAGTACGGCGTTCCGGTATATTCCATCGTCAATATGGAAGATATCATCCAGGGCATCCGGGATGAGGTCATCCCGGGCAAGGAACACCTGGACGCAATGCTGGCTTATCGGGAACAGTACGGCGTAAAGGCATAAGCCAGACCAACAAAGGCATACAAAAGGAGACGGGCGGTTTCATGGTCCCGTCTCTGTGATGTTCCAGTAGCTCAGCTGGATAGAGCGACCGCCTCCTAAGCGGTAGGCCGGGTGTTCGAATCACCTCTGGAACGCCAGAAAAACGCTGCCGGCGGACGGGTTCTGCCGGCAGATTTTTTTCAAAAAACGGTTGACAAGCCGTGAAAAGTATGCTATAATAAAAAAGCCGCTTGCGTGGAGGTCTCAAAACACTCCGGTGTGCCTTCGGCAGCGAGTTTTTGTAAAAGGCAGGTGCCAAGAATTATGTACGCAGTAATTGAAACCGGCGGAAAGCAGTATCAGGTAAAGGCTAACGACACACTCTTTATCGAAAAGCTGAACGTTGAAGCAGAGGACAGCATTGTTTTTGACAAGGTTGTAGCAGTTGGCGGCGAGGACGGTCTGAAGATCGGCACTCCGTATGTTGACGGTGCTTCTGTACGTGCCAAGGTCATCAAGAATGGCAAGGCAAAGAAGATTACGGTTATGACCTATAAGCCGAAGAAGGGCGAAAAGAAGAAGCAGGGTCACAGACAGCCGTATACCCAGGTGCAGATCGAAGCCATTGAGGCATAAATGATTTCCGCACATTTTTTTCTTGCAGGAGAGCAGTATACCGGCTGTGAGATCACCGGACACGCCGATTATTCGGAAGAGGGGACAGATGTGATCTGTGCCTATGTGTCAGCTGCGGTGCAGACCGTGGCAAATCTCATGACGGAGATCTTCCGGCTTCCCGTTTCGGCGGAGGAGACCGAAGAACCGGCGAGGGTATCGCTCCGGCTTTCGGGAAAAGATGATTCCGGCAACGCCCACCGTTTGTTTGCGGGGCTGGCGTTACAGCTGGGAGAACTGTCGAAAGCGTTTCCTGCGAATATTCAAGTCACACACATGGAGGTGTAAGTCATGCTGAAGATTAATGTACAGTTTTTTGCACATAAGAAGGGTTCTGGTTCTACCAAGAACGGCCGTGATTCTGAGTCCAAGCGTCTGGGCGTAAAGCGTGCAGACGGTCAGTTCGTTAAGGCTGGCAACATCCTGGTTCGCCAGAGAGGTACTCACATTCATCCGGGCGCAGGCGTAGGCATCGGTTCTGATGATACCCTGTTTGCTACCGTTGATGGTACTGTAAAGTTTGAGCGTGTTGGCCGTGACCGCAAGAAGGTCAGCGTATACGCTGCACAGTAACGAAAACGACATAATTTGTCGGATTGCGTGAAGAACGACAGGAAATCCCGAGCAGCGTTTGTGTGCTTGGGATTTTCTTATTATACTTCACGTGATTGCAAAAGATGCAGGGCAGAAATGTGTCTTTTGCAATCGTGTGAAGTATAGCTGTGACGTGTGAAAGATACACCGTGAAATGAGAGGAGATGTGAGAGATGTTTGTCGATCAGGCACGAATTTCGATCAAAGCCGGCGACGGCGGCGATGGAGCGGTTTCGTTCCATCGGGAAAAGTATGTGGCGGCAGGCGGCCCGGACGGCGGCGACGGCGGAAAAGGCGGCGATGTGGTCTTTCAGGTGGATGATAACTTTTCCACATTGATCGACTTCCGCTATAAGCGAAAGTACACCGCCCAGCGGGGCGAAAACGGCGGTGCGAGAAACTGCACCGGAAAGAGCGCACCGGATCTGGTGATCCGTGTGCCACGTGGTACGGTCGTCCGGGAGACAAAGACCGGCCGGATCATGGCAGACCTCTCCACGGACGAGCCGCAGATCCTGGCAAAGGGCGGCAGAGGCGGCAAGGGCAATATCCACTTCGCCACCTCTACCCGGCAGATTCCTCGTTTCGCAAAGCCGGGCTTTCCGGGTGAGGCGTTCGATGTCACACTGGAGCTGAAGCTGCTGGCAGACGTGGGACTGGTGGGATTCCCCAACGTGGGAAAATCCACGCTGATCTCCGTGGTCAGCGCCGCAAAGCCCAAGATCGCCAACTATCACTTCACCACTCTGACCCCGGTGCTGGGCATGGTGCGTGTGGCAGAGGAACAGTCCTTTGTCATGGCAGACATTCCGGGACTGATCGAGGGCGCAAGTGACGGCGTGGGACTGGGTCACGACTTCCTGCGCCATGTGGAGCGCTGCCGTCTGATTCTCCACGTGGTGGACGTTTCCGGCAGTGAGGGAAGAGACCCCATCGAGGATTACAATACCATCCAGGGCGAACTGGAGCGTTTCCGGGAAGATCTGGCGGAGCGGCCGCAGATCGTGGTCGCCAATAAGTGCGATATGGCTGACCCGGAACAGATCACACGGTTCCGGCAGTATATCGAAGAAAAGGGACTGCCGTTCTATGAGATCTCCGCAGCCACCACCCAGGGAACGGCGGAACTGGTGCAGGCGACCGCAGCCCTGCTGCAGACCCTGCCGCCGATCCTCCAGTATGAGGCAGAGGCACCTTCGCCGGAGGAACTGGCAGAAAATGCCCACGGCGGTTTCGAGATCGAAGTAGAGGACGGCGTGTATTATGTCAACGCCGTGTGGCTGGAGCCGATCCTCCGCACAGTCAATATGGAGGACTATTCCTCGCTGCAGTACTTCCAGCGTGTTCTGCGCAGCAGCGGCATCATTGATGCACTGGAAGAAAAGGGCATCCAGGAGGGCGACACCGTCGATATCCTGGGCTTTGAATTTGACTTCGTGCCGTAATGAGGTGAGGGTATGAAACCGTTGACACAAGCAGAGGCGAGACAGTATAGTCCCATGGCACTGGCATTTCTGGGCGACAGCGTCTATGAAGTGATGGTGCGGGAATATCTCCTTCGTGCGGCAAATCAGCCGGCGGCAAAGCTGCATGACCAAAAGGTACAGCTGGTCTGTGCAGGCTTTCAGGCGGCGGCGGCAGACCGTCTGCTGCCCGTTCTGACCGAGGACGAGACCGGCGTCTATAAACGTGGCAGAAACGCCAACAATACCGTTCCACGCCATACCTCCGCACAGGATTATCATAAGGCGACCGGGCTGGAAAGCCTGTTCGGCTATCTTCATCTGATGGGTGCGCAGGAGCGGCTGGAAGAATTATTTCAAATTGTGATGAATGCAGACGGTGCGTCTGCGGAAGAATAAGGAGTGTTTACCAATGTCAGGACATTCGAAGTGGAATAATATCAAGCGGAAAAAGGAAGCAACCGATGCCATCAAGGGCAAGATCTTCACCAAGATCGGCAGAGAGATCACCGTTTGCGTCAAGGAAGGCGGCTCCGACCCCAACAGCAACGCCAAGCTGCGTGATCTGATCGCAAAGGCAAAGTCCAACAACGTGCCGAACGACAATATCGACCGTGTCATCAAGAAGGCTGCCGGCGAGGGCGACAAGAACAACTACGAATCCATCGTATACGAGGGCTATGGTCCCAACGGCGTGGCAGTTATCGTAGAGTGCCTGACCGACAACAAGAACCGTACTGCCGGAAATGTACGCCACTATTTCGACAAGTTCGGCGGCAATCTGGGAACATCCGGCTGTGTATCCTTTATGTTCAGCGAAAAAGGCGTGCTGGTGCTGGAAAATGACGGTCTGGACGAGGACCAGGTCATGGAGGACTGCTTTGAGTTCGATGCAGACGATTTTTCCATGGATGACGAAGAGGTCATCGAGGTCTCCTGCGCTCCGGCAGCCCTGCGTGGTCTGCGTGAGGGTCTGACTGAAAAGGGCTATCACGTGCTGTCCGCAGAGGTCATGCAGATTCCGTCCACCTATACCACGTTGGACGACGAGGAGTCGGTGAAGAAGATGAACCTGCTGCTGGAAAGCCTGGAAGAGGACGACGACGTGCAGAACGTATTCCACAACTGGAATATGCCGGAAGAGGAATAAGCACGGCGCAGGTACAGGCATAGGCGCAGTCGAAGAGCCGACAGGCTCAAACAGAAAATTGGCGTATCCGGTTTCGCCTCGGCGGCGCCGGATGCGCTTTTTTGTGAAAAGAGAAAAAGAGAAGAGAAACTGCTGTTCATGGTATGACAGACATCGTGTGGAAATGCAGCTTTGACGGCGGGGCGAAACGTGGTTCGCCCGGCGGTGAAAAGACGGCTATTGTGAGATCGCAGAGAGGACTGGGTATCCCATGCCCGACAGTACCAGCAGGAACAGCACAGAAAGGAAAAAGAATGCGATTTGAAGAACTGAATCTATCCGCACCGCTGCTGGAGGCGATTGCACAGCTGGACTTCACCGAGATGACAGAGATCCAGGAAAAGGCGATTCCGCTGCTGCTGGAGGGCAAAGACGTGATCGGAAAGTCCAATACCGGTACGGGAAAAACTGCTGCCTTCAGCATCCCGATCCTGGAACAGATGGGACAGATGTCCCAGGAGGAGCGCCGCAATGTGTGCGCTCTGATCCTCTGCCCCACACGGGAACTGGCGATGCAGGCTTGTGACGAGATCCGGAAGTTTTCCCGTTTCCAGAGACAGATAAAGCCCGTGGCTGTCTACGGCGGCGCCAGCATGGAGCGCCAGATCTACCAGCTGAAAAACGGCGCAAACCTGGTAGTCGGCACGCCGGGACGTGTCCTCGACCATCTCCGCCGCCGGACGCTGAAACTGGACAATCTGAAAACCATCGTCCTGGACGAGGCGGACGAAATGCTGAACATGGGATTCCGGGAGGATATCGAGTCTGTCCTGGCGCAGATTCCGGAAGAACGCCAGACCGTGCTGTTCTCCGCTACCATGCCGCCGGCAATCCTGGCGATTACCAAGCAGTATCAGAACGACCCGGTGCTGGTGCAGATCCAGAGCGCACACCGGACGGTGGATGCCATCGCCCAGTTTTCCGTCAGCGTTCCCATGGGACGCAAGACCGATGCGCTCCAGCTGCTCCTGCTGTCGAAACAGCCCAAGTCTGCCATGATCTTCTGCAACACCAAGAAGATGGTAGACGAGCTGACCGAGGCGCTGTGTCTCCGTGGCTTTTCTGCCGCAGGTCTCCACGGCGATATGAAACAGCTCCAGCGTACCCAGGTCATGAACGGGTTCAAGAGCGGCAGAAATACCATTCTCATCGCCACCGATGTGGCTGCCCGTGGCATTGATGTCAAGGGTGTGGATGCCGTATTCAACTACGACCTGCCCCAGGATCACGAGTACTATATCCACCGCATCGGCAGAACCGGACGTGCCGGAAAGACCGGTACGGCGTACAATATCCTCAGCGGCAGAAAGCAGGAAATGGAGATGCGTGACATCTCCCGGTATACCAAGGCGGACATCACCGAGATTCCTGTGCCGACCTCCAAGGAACTCCGGGCATCGGCAACGGAAGAGACACGCACCCAGCTGCTGGAACTGGCGGCACAGCCGGCATCGGAAGAGGCGCTGGCGCTGGCGCAGGAACTGCTGGCACAGGCATCGTCTCCGGAACAGCTGCTGGCGGCGCTGGTGCAGAAACAGCTGGACGCAGCCACCAAGAACCTGCCCACATTCGATGTGCCAAAGCCGATCCGCAAGGGCAAGCGTGCCGGAGCGAAAACCGTTCGGGTACACATCAACGCCGGACGCAAGGACCGGATGGCGCCCAACTTTATCCTGGGTGCGCTGGTAGAGGCGACCGGCATGGCTGGCAACGAATTCGGCAAGATCGACATTCACGACCAGTACACCACCGTGGAAGTGCCGGAGACAGAGACCGACTTTGTCATTGACGCCATGCAGAATGAGAAGATCAACGGCAAGGCAGTTTCCGTGCGGCGCTATGAAGAGCGTGACAACGACCACCGTGGCGGCTCTTACGGCGGACGTGGCGGCAGAAACGGCGGACAGCACCGCCAGTCCCGTCACGGTTATAACCAGCACGCACGCAGCGGCGGCTATAACCGCAAGCGGAGAAAAGGCTGATATCACGCAGCAAGGATAAAATAAACCGATCCCCGGACAGACATCGCCTGGATGTTTGTTCGGGGATTTTTTTGCCCAAACAGAAAAACACCCTGCCGATGTTTCGGATAGCCGGTTCCGTTATCATTTGGAACGGAAAATGCCGTGAAGTTCTATTGTCAAATCAATCAGAACCCACGGCATTTTGGTACATATTCAATTTTAGAAATTCGATTTTAACCATTAAATACCCAAATCAAAAATTTGATAACCAGCAAGGTAATCAATGCAGTAATAAACGACATAATCAATCATCCTTTCAAAAAAACACAAATCATTCCGAATCCGAATCTTCGAAAAAAGTCTTTATGGTTTCATTGATGCTTTCATCGCTTGCCTTTTTTCTTCCAGGAAAGATTTCATCAGAAAATATTGAAAATTCATATGCTGATATGATGTGATGGAATGCAAAAGAAAGAATAGAGATTTCAATATAATCAAAATTCCAATTCCGATTGCAATAAATTAAAATATGTAAAATCACCCATTTCATTTTCAATGGAATCGTCCATAATAACAGCAATACCTGCTATTGTCCCAAGAATCTTTGAAACTTCGGAGTTCTTCTGCTTTATCCATCGTTTCAACCAAGAATGAATTCCACACTTCGGGCAATATCTTGTTTCATTTTCCATTGCCAACACCTCAATCTTCCGAAATCGGATGTGTTTATAATTATATTGTACAACATTTCTTTCTGATTGTCAATATAAATTGTATATTTATACTACTTCAACAAAATCCATTCAGATTATTTGTCGGAATTGCACACGAATTGAGAGTAATTGACTTTTGAATTGTCTTTTTACTGTGTTTTTTTTGGAAAGATACCTTCGTGAATATGCCCAACCATGAAACAAACTTTTCCAATTACGAATTGGCTCTCCGGGTTTCGTTTTCCACCCGCTTTTCTCATAGTATCCACAAAAATGATATGGGTTCACATCAGACTGCATTGCTCCTGCATAGTTCAAAACCTCTTGTAATGTGGAAATGGATTCCTCTTCTGAGATAGGATAGTTTCCAAGATTTTTAACAGCTGAAAACGCCTTCCGCATTGCAGACAGACTGGACAAAGACAGGTTATATGGACATTACAAATTACAACACATTCTTCCCGTCGATCAGCACCATCCACGGGTCGCACAGCAGGTCTAACGGGTCGCCGTGGTACAGCTGTATATCTGCGTCCATGCCCGGCGCAATACTGCCCACACGGTTTTCCACGCCCAGGATCTCCGCTGCGCCGGCAGTGATGGCATAGAGGGCATCTTCCCGTTTCATGCCGCCTTTCACCGCCAGAGCCGCTGTGGTGGGCAGGTACTGGATGGGGATGACCGGGTGGTCGGTGCAGAGCGCCAGCTTGACCCCGGCTTTCTGCATCACAGACGGTCCGGAGATGGTGAGGTTCTGCATCTCCGGCTTGCAGCGGTCGCACAGGATCGGACCGGCAATGACCTTGGCGTTTTCCTCCGCCAGGATGTCGGCGATCAGATGTCCCTCTGTGCCGTGGATAATGACATAGTCCAGGTTGAACTCTCTGGCAATGCGGATGGCAGTGCAGATATCGTCTGCCCGGTGACAGTGGAAATGGGCTTTCACATCCCGTTCCAGCAGGGGCAGCAGTGCCTCAGATTTGGCATCATAATCCGGCATATGCTCATCCGGGTCGCTCTCTGCAAAGTCCAGTTCCTGCTGATAGCGCTGCGCTTTCGCCAGCCCTTCCCGGATCATGGCAGCTGTCGCCATACGGGTGATGGGCGTTTCGTCCCGGTCGTTGTAGACGCTCTTGGGGTTTTCGCCCAGGGCAAACTTCACGCCTGTGCCGATCTGCATCCGGTCTGCCATCCGTCCGGCGGTTTTCAGAATTGCCATGGTGCCGCCGCAGGCGTTGGCACTGCCGGGCGAGGTCATGACCGTTGTCACGCCGGCTGCCCTTGCCTCAGCAAAGCAGTGATCCAGCGGATTCACCCCGTCGATCACACGCAGATGTGGCGTAAACGGGTCGGTCGCCTCGTTGCAGTCGTCGCCCTCAAAGGCGATGCCGTTTTCGATTATGCCCAGGTGGGTGTGCGCATCAATAAAGCCCGGCAGCAGAACCGAACCCCCTGCGTCAATATCCTCCGGCGCAGGCGCTGACGGCGTGCCTGTGCCGACTTCGGTGATCTTGCCGTTCTCGATGCAGACATAGCCGTTTTCCAGAATGCCGGCATCGGTCATGGTATGTATGGTTGCGTTCCAGATCTTCATGGATGTACCTCTTTTCGTTTCCGTGGTTTTGGCATGGTCAGCGTATAGCTTTCGTCCAGCAGCCAGAACAGTTCCGGTTCCGGCAGCGTGCCGTCCAGCAGTATGGTGATCCAGTGGGTTTTGTTCATGTGGTATGCCGGAAAAATGCCGGGCTTTTGCCGGAGCGAGCCGGTCTCCAGGGGACTGCACTTCACATTGAGGATGTCCGTCGTTCCGCCCGGCGCAAGCCCCAGCTTTTCCGACGGGATGCGCATGAGGAGACCGTACCATTTCTGATTCCCCAGGTGGCGCAGCACTGCCGCATCCGGCGTGCCGTCCCAGGGATATTCCGGCGTTGTGCCGTAGTTTTCCGCCGCATAGCGCAGCAGCCGTTCACGCTGTGATGGTTTCGTCTCCATGGCTTACTCCAGAGACACGATGGTCACGCCGTCCTCGCCCTCGCCGAATGTGCCGAGACGGAAATTCTTCACGTATTTCAGCTGTTTCAGCCGCTGGTGGATCGCCTTGCGCAGCAGTCCCGTGCCTTTGCCGTGGATGATGGTGACGGTGGCGATATGGGACATGACGGCTCTGTCCAGGAACGCATCCATCTGGTATACGCCCTCATCGCAGGTGCAGCCACGGATGTCCAGCTCCATGGTGCCGCGCCGTGCCGCCTGTGCGGAGACTCTGCCGGCGGTCTGGCGCTGTTTCTGCTGGCTCTTTTTCTTTTCCTCCACGCCTGCCACCAGACGCAGCTTTTCTTGGGGGACCTTTGTGCGCATGGCACCGATCTGCAAAAAGACGGTGCCGTTTTTGTCCGGCTTTCCGGCGACGACCGCTTTCTGCTTGGTATCCGCCAGCATGACCGTGTCGCCCACCTGCAATTCCCGTGGCAGCACGTATTCTTCGTCCGGAACTTCGGTCAGCGGATTGGCAGTCTCGTACATCTTCCGGAAACCACGCTTGACGTTGCCCTTTGCCCGGATCACATCGTCCCCGAAGGACGCCTTTTCCTTTGCCCGGCGCAGCTGATCC
>ERZ808270.1201-NODE-1201-length-11867-cov-9.357264_pt1 | contig 11867 bp, 10 predicted proteins | sample MGYA00521082_ERZ808270 | MGnify/ENA primary metagenome ERZ808270 (study PRJEB31516, sample SAMN03275594) | gut metagenome | biome: mammalia-associated habitat; material: feces | host: Papio cynocephalus | place: Kenya | collected 2012-07-27 ...
ACCTTACTATCCTTTCATTTCCGATGGTTAGACCCGCTTGGGATAATTGGTGGTTACTGGTGGTTTTCCTTGGTCGAAACCTCGTATTGCAGGAACTTCTCGTGTCTTCCATCCTCTACGCCACGGTTAAGCGGAGCAACATAAGGCACCGAGATATCCACATCATCCGGGAAGTAGGTGCGATAAAACATCGTGGTCTGCCCACCCTTGCTGATACCCGTGGCAATCCATTTTCCCTTGTACATGGCGTGCAGCGTCTGGTTTACGTGATGCAGGTCGTAGAGCGAGTTCTCCACCGTAAGGTAATCCCAATTGCATGGCTTAGGCATCGACTTGTCGAAATATCGGTACTCCACGGTGATGATATTGGTGTCGAAGAGCTTGGATAGTTCTTCGATGTATCCCTCGCGAAGGGCATAATTCGCATCATATCCCTCGGTGACTAGCACCGTAGGGCGGTCGAAGCCCCTGTGGCAGAGCACTACCCTCTGCTCGAAGCTTCCCTTCAAGGAGTCTTTTGCATCTAGTTGCTGTTTGATGTAGAACACATACTTCTCTGGGAATTGCGTGCTCTTGAGTGTTTCCACATCACTCACACCAGGAAGTGCAGCCAGACGCTTGCCAGCCTCTCCCAGTTCCGCTGCCATCACCTGCCAAGGCAGGATGAGAAGCAATGCCATCAGCACAAGGGCTGACCGCATGGACTTCATACTTAAAAATCTCTGTTTTGTTTTCATTTGTCTTATATTTTAACCTTAATATATAGCCTTCTTTTTTGCTGGATATTTTCTCTTTAGAAATCTCAGGATATCCTTCCTTTAAATCAGTTCAGTACAATTCCTCGTTTAACGAGAGCCGCTGTTGCCCATGAGTGGAAGAAGCAGCAATGATGATGCAAAGGTACGGAATAAACGTAGAAAAACAAAAAAAGTCTGAAGAAATGTTTCTTCAGACTTCCTCTTTTTGGTTGTACACCCTTAGGGATTCGAACCCTAGACCCACTGATTAAGAGTCAGTTGCTCTACCAACTGAGCTAAGGGTGCATCCTTGTCGCTTTAAGTGATTTCTCAAAAGCGAGTGCAAAGGTACTACATTTATTTGAAACTACCAAATTTTTTTCTCGTTTTTTTTCATTTTTCTTTTACTTTTTCCGAGAAATAGGTATATTCAGCCTCAGGAACAAGCGAGAAACTATCAAAGACAACCTTTTATTTATTGTCCAGCTTGAAGATTTCGCTTGGTGTCTTACGTTTCAGCACTTCCAACTCGAAGTCCTTGCCTACCACGATGCCCTTGCTGCGGAGAATCTGCTCCACCGTCTTACGCGCCAACTCCGGATGATTGTTCTCCTCGCTCAAGTGGCAAAGCCACACATGATGGAGACAAGGCGTGGCATATTCAGCCAGGGCTTCTCCACAGGCATCATTGCTCAGATGACCATTGGGTCCCAGGATGCGCTCCTTGAGATATTGCGGATAAGGTCCTTGCTGGAGCATTTCCACGCTGTGGTTCGCCTCAATCACCAAGTAATTGGAACGTCCGATGAAATCATGCATTTCCTCGGTGATGTGCCCCACATCTGTGATGAGGCAAAAGCATACGCCCTCGCACTCCACGAAATAGCCCACATTGTCGGTGCTATCGTGGGGCACTCCAAATGGAGTCACTCGGAACTCCCCCACATTGAAGGGCACACTTTTCTCTATGACGTTCACCAAATTGGGTGCAATCTTCTTGCGAACACAATAGTTGCGCTCGATACCTACGTGTACTTTTCGAGTTGTATAAACAGGCAGGCCATAGTCGGTGCTCAGGCTTCCCACCGACTTCACATGGTCGGCGTGGTCGTGCGTAACGAAGATGCGATGCACATCCTCGAAGCGCAAGCCATAGTTGTGGAAATGCTTCTTGAGCGTTCGGATGCCTACCCCCACATCGATTAATATCGAGTCCGTCTCAGTGAAAAGATAATAGCTATTGCCACTACTTCCACTGCCAAAGGATATGAATCTTAGCATTTTTATTTCTTAATTTTAGTGCAAAGTTAGCAAAAAAGATTTTTATTACAAAGTTTTTTACTATCTTTGTGCCCAAAATAAGTAAATAAATAGATATTTTAAGAATTCTGAAACATGTTTAAGAAATCATTTCCGGGCATCGCTGTCGGCATAGTCTCCATCGCTACAGCCCTTTACGCCCTAACTAGCTGCCAGCAGCACGAAGGAAGCGAAGACCAGCTGAAAAACGAAGTGGATTCCTTTGCCATCAGTTATTTCAACTGGCATTTCCCGAAGGCAGTGAAATACTGCACGGCTAGCTCGGAGCCTTGGCTACGCTATGCTGCCAGCAATGTGCACAAGGCAGACATAGAGCTTCTGCGAAACAAAGCGGAAGACGCTACCATAGAAGTGAACGACATCGAGTTTGGAGACGACGAGGTGACGGCGAGCGTGAATGTCACCGTGCATAACTTCCTGCAGATGGACACCATCGGCCAGGAGGCTCATCTGGTGAATGAGGCTCACTTCCTGCTACCGATGGCTATGGAGAATGACATTTGGAAAGTAAAATTAGAACAAATGCCCAAAAGAATCAACTAGAATGTAGAATGGCTGAATCACCGAGTAATTAAGCTTCAAGCCAGCCTGTCATCCATCAGAACGGCAAGCCCACGGCGAAATGGAAAGCAAAGTCGCGACTCAGCTTAGGATGAATGATGGCCCAATGCTCGTCGCCGCTCTCATAGGCAGGGTTGATGGCCTTCATGCCCATGTCGAAACGGAGAATGAAGTAGTCGAAGTTCAAGCGAATGCCCAAGCCGTAGGCGGCGGCTATCTGCTTATAGAACTCATCCAGCTTGAATTGCCCACCAGGCTGCTCCTTGTAGTCGCGAAGCGTCCAAATGTTGCCCGCATCCACAAAGAGAGCACCCTCGAACTTCCAAAACAAGGAAGTGCGATATTCGGCGTTCAAGTCGAGCTTCAAGTCGCCCGTCTGGTTGATGAAGTCGATACGACCGTCTCTCCCCTTATACTTTCCAGGTCCCAGTTCTCTGACACCCCATCCTCTCACGGAGTTGGCGCCTCCCGAGAAATATCGCTTCTCGAAAGGAAGCACCTTGCTGTTGCCGTAGGGATAGGCTACACCAATTCCTGCATGCAAAGCCAGGGCGTTGCGTCGGTCGAACTGCAGCAAATGCGTGTAGTCGAAGTCAAACTTGGCGTATTGTGCGTAGGCTATGTTGATGAAGGTGCGCTGCCCCTCCGAGTTCACCTTGAGATGCATAGCCTTGGAGAAAGCGCCCAGCAAATTGCCCGACGACTCCACATTGAGGCGGAAAGCATCCACCCCGTCGCTATAGGTCAATCCGAATCCCATCTTCATGATAAACAGGTCTTCGTAATTATAGCGAAGGATGGCATTGCGGTTGTCCGCATTGTCGAGGAAATCGCGCTTGAATGTCTCCGAAATCCAAGGCATATACACATAGTTGAGGTCGAGCAGGTCGAATCGCCAAGCCAGATGATGGCGAGGCTCCGTCCAGCGATAGCGCCAAGCCGTGGAGAACACGCGGCGATGAAACTCCGGACGGTTTTGGAGGTCCCAGCTCACCGAAAGCTCGCTATTGGCTGTTTGACGGCGGCGAAAGCTCTTGCTAAGAAAGGGAGCCACAAACCGAGGGAACACCAACTTGCTTTCCACAGAATACTCCGTATAGTTTTGGTCCTGATAGCCTTCCAATCCGGTTATCGCCTCGAAAGCTCCGCGCAGCTCCACGCTAAACTGCTCGCTGCCCCTGAAGAGGTTGCGATTGGTATAGGTGAGTGAGGTCGCCGCGCCCAGGTCGCCTGCGGTATTGGTGCCCTCTGGCTGGAAGGAGATGGTGGATGGCTTGTTGGTACTCACCTGGATGTTACAATCCAAGAGACTATCTGCCACTTCCGAGAAACGGATGTTTGTATATTTCACTGCCTGCAATCGACCGAAGTTATTGTAAGTGCGTTGCAAAGCCGACGCACTGTAAGGCTTCCCTTCCTTCATCGCCGTGGCGTTGAGCAACACCTGGTTGCGAAGATGGATGCGATCGCTGTCATTGCTCAAGTAATTGATATGGCGAATCGTATATCTCGGATGTTCCGTCTCGGGCATACTGCTGCTGGCCCTGTATTTCATCAAGTGAAGGGTGACAGCTACATCGCTCCGCCCCGCTATGGTATCGGCAGAATAATAGATGAAATCCTTGTTGAAGCGAAAGTAGCCATGGTCTGTCAGGAGACTGGTGATGCGCTTTCGCTCATTATCGAGCGCATCTACCGAGAAGCGCATGCCAGGCTTGAGTGTTTGCTTATCAGATTGCTTGTCAGCCAGCTTCGACTCCAGCAAATGAAGGATGCCCTCGTCTTCGATGTTGTAATCCACCTTGCCTATGCGAAACGGTTCGCCAGGATGCAACACATAGGTGGCATCCAGCTTTTTCTTGTTTGTGGAGGTATAGAGCGAGACACCAGCGTGCATAAAGCCCTGGTTCTGCATTGCGGTGAGCAGGTCTTGGCAACTGAGCCGAGCCTGCAGGGAATCATAGACGACTGGTTTTCTGGAGAAAGGATTCTTGAAGAGCGAGAAGAGTTTGGGCTTCTCCTTTTGGCGTACGTATTGCTTGAGTGCCCCGGCTTCGTAATCCGCCGAGTCACTCACCACTTCCACCTTATTTAATATATACTCCCCCTCGGGCACCAGTTTGCTGGTAGAACAGCTAACGAGCACCAAAGGCAGGGCAAGCATCGAAATCTTTTCTTTTTTCACTAATTTTGTCTGTTTCTTATCCTTGTTTTACGGGAAGACGAATAGCTTTTCTTCCCGTTCAGCGTGCAAAGTTAATGCAATTCACAGACTTTACAAAATTAAATGAGAAAAGATTTCTTAATTTATTTTGTTTTGTCTGTAATTTATGCTACCTTTGCATCCAAATCAGACAACAATTCATCGTAAACTAAGTTGGAACAAGATAAATTAAGTTGAGACAAGAATGATTAGCAAGAATAAAATAAAATACATCCGTTCGCTCGAACTCAAGAAAAACCGCACCAAGGAGGGTAAGTTTGTAGCCGAGGGTCACAAGGTGGTGGACGACTTGCTCGCCCTGCAACCAGCCGACCTGATAGTGGCCACAGCCGAATACCTGCAAGGCAAGCACTTCTCCCCTGCCACGGAAGTGATAGAGGTAACCGAAGAAGAATTGAGGAAGGTAAGTTTCCTACAACACCCCCAGCAAGTGCTCGCCATATTCAAGCAATCGAATGCTAGAAAGGAGAATGCCGAGGCTTCAGGGACAGACGACGCTCAGGACAGTGCTGAGGGACGCTTTGGCTTTTCGGGATTCGATGCCAACGAACTGAGCCTCGCTCTCGACGGTGTGCAAGACCCAGGAAACCTGGGCACCATCATCCGCATCGCCGACTGGTTTGGAATTACCCACATCTACTGTAGCCAAGACACTGCCGACGTGTATAACCCGAAGGTGGTGCAAGCCACCATGGGCAGCATCGCCAGAGTGAGGGTGGAATACGGCGACCTGTTGGGCTTCGTGGAGTCGCTGCCAGCCGAACTGCCCGTCTATGGCACCCTGCTCGACGGCGACAACATCTATCAGCAGAAGCTGGAGAACCGAGGACTCATCGTGATGGGCAACGAGGGCAAGGGTATCTCGCCCGCACTTGCCAAGAAGGTGAACCACCGTCTGCTCATCCCTAACTTCCCAGAAGGCAGGGCGACAGCCGACAGTCTGAACGTAGCAATCGCTACCGCCATCACTTGCTCAGAATTCAGAAGAAACGCTTAAAATATGAAAAGATGGAAGTAAAAGAATTATTTAAGCAGCGCAGTATAACCGCCTGTATGAAAACATCTTATGATGCGATGAGCAGCGACATTCGTTCACTGTTCAAGCAAACATGGGCTACCCATGCGCCATTCGCCGTATTGCTGGCATTGACATTCTATTTTTTCCTCCCCAACAAGTCGCTGCACGACTGGGGAGCCGCTAGTCCCACTAGCTCGTTCATCCTGCAAACCGTGGTTTATGCAGCCACCATCGTGATGGCGTTTGTCGCCTTTTGGCACCTACTGCCCAAACACCAGCTCTGCCCCAAAGGCGAGAAGCGCAAGGTGGGCAAGTCGTTGCTCCGCATCGTGCGCCACCTCGGCGGTTTCCTTGCCACAGCCTTCCTCGGTATGCTGATTGTAGGCGTGGTAACATTCGTTGCCGCCGTGCCATCCATCATCCTTACCATCGCACAGCTTTATTCACAGCTAGGCGCACTCGACGGCGATCCTCTGGGTGTGCCGGGTTACTTCACCCCACTCCTCTTCATCGTACTTATCATCACCAGCCTCATCTTCGTCTATGCCCTGAGCTGGCTCGGACTGTCGCTGGCATTCCAGTATGGCTCTTACAAAGTGCAGGATGAAGAGAAGCAAAATCTTTGACTAAGAAACGTCATATTGACAGAAAACATCATATTAGCATAAAACAAACGTCATATTGACATAAAACAATAAGAAGAAAAGAATATGAAACAGACAAGATTACTCTTCATCGACCGCGACGGCACACTGATACAGGAGCCTGAGGACGAGCAGATAGACAGCTTCGAGAAGTTGGTCTTCACCAAGGGCGTGTTCCGCAACCTGGCGTTCATCGCCCAGCACACCGACTACAAGCTCATCATGGTGAGCAACCAGGACGGCCTGGGCACCCCATCCTTCCCGGAAGACACCTTCTGGCCAGTGCACAACTTCATCATCCAGACCCTGGAGAGCGAGGGAATCCACTTCGACAAGCAGTTTATCGACCGCCACTTCCCCGAGGACAACTCGCCGATGCGCAAGCCGGGCAAGGGAATGCTCACCGAATACATCGACAACCCCGAGTACGACCTCTCCCATAGCTATGTGATTGGCGACCGTGAGAGCGACGCCGAGCTTGCCAAGAACCTGGGCTGCAAGAGCCTCATACTGGGCAAGGACGGAATGGACTGGGACAAGATAGCCGAAATTCTCTTCGCCGGCGACCGCATCGCCGAGGTGAAGCGCACCACCAAGGAAACAGACATATATTTAAAGGTGAACCTCGACGGAAGCGGCAAGTGCGACATTTCGACAGGTCTTGGTTTCTTCGACCATATGCTGGAGCAAATAGGTAAACACGGAATGATGGACCTCACCATCCACACCAAGGGCGACCTCTACGTAGACGAGCACCACACCATCGAGGACACGGGCATTGCCCTAGGCGAATGCCTCCTGCAGGCGTTGGGCGACAAGCGAGGCATCGAACGCTACGGCTACTGTCTGCCGATGGACGATTGCCTCTGCCAGGTGGCATTGGATTTCGGAGGCCGTCCATGGCTCATTTGGGATGCCGAGTTCCATCGTGAGAAGGTGGGCGAAATGCCTACCGAGATGTTCAAGCACTTCTTCAAGAGCCTGAGCGACGCGGCAAAAATGAACCTCAACATCAAGGCTGAGGGAGAAAACGAGCACCACAAGATAGAAGGCATTTTCAAGGCGTTGGCTCGCTCGCTGAAAATGGCGGTGAAGAGAGACATTTACCACTTCGAGCTGCCTAGCTCAAAGGGTATGCTATAAAAAACATAAAATCCTGCTTTTCGAAAACCGAAAAGCAGGATTCTATTTATATTAGAACTTCGTCATGAATTCGATGACAAACTTATCTTTTTCCGAAGTCTTGGCGATTCCGCCCTTGCGATAGAAATACTTCTCGTAGTTGATGCGGATGTCGGAGATGAAAGGCTTGGCGAGACTCAGGGTAACGCCGCCCGTCACACGATGACGCTTATAATCATTGATTTTCAGTGCGCCAAGCTCCGTGTCAGAGCCACCATATCGGGTACCGTCGCTGTGGTCGCTCATAAAGTCGTAGCGAGCCAATGGAGACACCTTCTTGATGAGGCTCTTCGGATTGATTACAGGAATGTCGTAGCACACAAAAACATCGAAGGCGTGAACGTCATGGAAGGCATCCTTGGAGTAATGCTTGTACAGATACTCCGCCTCGGCGACGAAACCACCCTTGTGGAAGGTCAAACCTCCGTCGTACATCGTAACCGTGACATCCGACGGCTTGATTTTCTGCGTGCTAAGCACGAGGTTCAGATTAGGGAAAAGAAACTGAGCCTTGGCTGAATAGTTCACACCCTTGGTCCAGTAATCCTTCTGGTTAGTCAAGCCCGAGCCATTGAAAACACCTGCATTCACGATGATAGGGAATCCCACATTCCAAGTGTAGCCCAACTCTGCACCCACGTCGCGAACATTACCTACCTGCTTGGCGATGAACGAACGATTGGCGAAATACTGCTGATGAGGAGAGCGATGGGCATCAATGGTGAAAGGCACACGCTCCTGTCCGATGGTAAACTGAAGGGTTTTCCAAGGTTTGATGCGGGTATAGGCATCGAGCATCTTTATCTTGCCCTCGTCGCAGAGGTCAATCTCCGCCTTGTAGCTCACCTCTGGAGTCACGTTGCCCGTTACGTTGATGCGGGCGGTACGCACTTCGAATCTACCCTCTCCTTCCTCGGTTTGGTACTCATACTTCGAGCGGATGACTCCACCTATCTTCGGAGTCTTGTCGAAGTTCTCGCCCTCGCTAGCTTGGGCAAAAGCAGCCGCCGTCATCATCGAGAGCAGCATCACAGTCATAGTTTTCTTTTCCATTTATTCACCTGATTATTGTTTTCGGGTGCAAAATTAGAAAGAAAGTATTTCTATCGTGCGACACGCATATTACAAAACGATGAAGATTAAGATAAGCCTTGCGAGAGGATGTCTCGTCTCATGTGATCCATGAAAGGGGCGACATGCTCGAAATACATTCGATAGCCCTCGCAAAGATAGTTCAGTCCTGGCTCTCCATCCACGGTCTTCAACAATCGATTCTTCGGACATTCGCCATTGCAGGCGAAGAGCCACTTGCACTGCTTGCATTGTCGAGGCAAGGTATCAAACTTATCCCTGCCGAACTTCAATTGTCGGTCGGAATACATCATCTCCATGATGGTTTGGTCCTTGATATTGCCCAGCTTGTACTCAGGATACACGAAATGGTCGCACGAATACAGGTCGCCGTTGTGTTCCAGCACTCCTGCATGACCGCAATATCGAGCCAAAGAGCAAACCCCAGGAGCAACGCCACACCAATTGGCAAGCGTCGCCTCGAAAGTCTGCACGAAGTATTCGCCCACGTCCTTTCTCACCCATTCATCGAACAAACCGCAAAGGAACTCACCCCATTGTTTCGGCTGTACGCTATATTCTGTCAGTTCACCCAGTCGAGAGGCATCCACGACAGGGGTAAACTGGATAAACTTGCAACCTATCTTCTTGAAGAAATGATAGAACTCCACAGGATGGCTACCATTGAGACGATTGACCACCGCCATGGCGTTCCATTCCACATGATGGCGATTCAGGATCTCGATGCCTCTCATCACCTCGTCGAAGGTCGGGCCGCCATTCGCCTGACGGCGATAGGCATCATGGTATTCCTTGGGACCGTCGATAGACACTCCTATGAGCCATCCGTTGCGATGGTAAAACTCGGCATACTCATCCGTGATGAGCGTTCCATTGGTCTGCAAGGAATTTGAGATTTTTCGACCTCCTGCATATTTCTGCTGCAATCGAATCACCTTTTCATAGTAGCTCACAGGTCGGAGCATCGGTTCGCCGCCATGCCAGGTGAAGAGAATCTCGGGCATGGTCTGGCTCTCGATATACTCTCTGATGAAGTTCTCCAGGATTTCATCGTCCATCATATTGTGCTCGTGAGGATAAAGCTTCGACTTCTCCAGGTAGTAACAGTACTTACAACGGAGATTGCAGGCAGCGCCGACAGGCTTTGCCATCACATACAGGGGTTTCGCAAAAGGTGCTATTGTTGCCATAATATATGTACTTTACTCATCTATTTGTAAATTCTTGCGATATTTACTTTACTCATCTATTTGTAAATTCTTGCGATAATCAGCCAATTTCTTCTTAAGTTCTGCCTGAACCCTGCGCATCTCCTTCTTGCCATAAAGGTTGTTCAGCTCGTTAGGATCATTCTCCAAGTCATACAATTCGTAGTAATCCACATCTGGGTCGTCTGAGATATAGTTGATGGACTTCAGATACTGGAAGCTGTTATACTCCGATGTGCCTGGCGTGCGCTGGTACTTGTTTTCAGCGACAGCTCTCTCACCTCCCTTTCCATAGAAATGAATCAACTTATATCTTTCCGTTCTCACGCCATCATGCTTGCGTACCATGTGGTAGGTAGGATAGTCGTAATAATGATAGTAAATGCTGCTGCGCCAATTCTTCACAGGCTTTCCATCCAGCAATGGCAACAGTGAAGTGCCTGGCATATACTTTGGTTTCTGGACTCCCGCCAACGACAAGAAAGTCGGGGCGAAGTCGATGTTCTGCACCATCTGGTTGCATTCGCTGTCGGCTTTCACATGCTCAGGATAGCTCACTATCAGAGGCGTATGCAAGGACTCCTCGTACATGAATCGCTTGTCGAACCACCCATGCTCACCCATATAAAAACCTTGGTCGGAGGTGTAGATGACGATGGTATTGTCGGTCAGCCCGTGCTTGTCGAGATAATCCACCAGTCTGCCCACGCTCTCATCCACCGACTGGATGACCGCCATATAGTCGCGGATGTAGTTTTGGTATTTCCATTCCACCAGCTCCTTGCCCTGGGGATGCTTTTCCAGGAATTCCTTGTTGCGAGGCATGTAATAAGCATCCAATGCCTGGCGTTGCTTCGGAGTCAGTCGGTTCACTTCCCCCATCAAGCCAGCATAGGAGTCCTGTCCCTCCACCGTGCTTGTATCATACATTTCCGGTACTTTCAAGTCGCGCACTAGCTCCATATACTCATCGATGCGCATCTTCTGGGTATGGGCAGCAGAGCCTCGGGTGGCGTAATCATCCCAAAAGGTCTTCGGCAATGGGAAATTCACATTTGCATACTTGCTCACGTATTTCGTGCTAGGCATCCAGATACGGTGGGGTGCCTTGTGGTGAACCAGCAGACAAAAGGGCTTGTCCTTGTCACGATGCTCCAGGAAGTCGATGGCATGGTCGGTAATCAAGTCGGTGACATAGCCCATCTCCTGCTTATACTCTCCGTAATGACCTGTGGAGGCGAAGGTAGGATTATAATACTGTCCCTGTCCATTCAAGATATGGTAGTAGTCGAATCCCTTGGGACGACAAGACATATGCCACTTGCCCACCACCGCCGTCTCGTAACCTGCCTTCTGCAGAAGCTCGGAGAAGAATGTGCGGGTGGTGTCGATGCCTTCCTCCAACTGTCGCTGCCCATTCTGGTGACTATACAATCCCGTCATGAGGCAAGCACGGCTCGGAGTAGATAAAGAGTTCTCCACGAAGCATGAGTTGAACTTCATGCCTCGCTTGGCGAGACGGTCGATGTTAGGGGTAGGTGCCAGTTTGGAAATGGCGCTACCATACGCGCTGATGGCCTGCATGGCGTGGTCGTCGCACATGATATAGACGATGTTGGGACGCTTGCCCTGCGTCTGCGAGTAACCTAAGGTAGGCAGGGCTTGGAAAGCCGTCAGGGCTAAGAGCGAATAATTGATGTTCTTGATATTTACCATAACTTATATATATAATTGTGTATTCTGTTGCTTGGATGATATATCCATAGAATATGTATTCTGTTACTACGATTGTTAGCCAGCGCAAATATACGAATAATATTTGAATACAGCTATCTCCCAATCGTTAAAAAACATATATTAGGCTCTTTCCGCCCGAGGGAG
>ERZ808270.1202-NODE-1202-length-11856-cov-2.848064_pt1 | contig 11856 bp, 5 predicted proteins | sample MGYA00521082_ERZ808270 | MGnify/ENA primary metagenome ERZ808270 (study PRJEB31516, sample SAMN03275594) | gut metagenome | biome: mammalia-associated habitat; material: feces | host: Papio cynocephalus | place: Kenya | collected 2012-07-27 ...
AAATGGTTTGTCTCATTCAATTCCTGCGTTGCATCCGGACCTGTTACAGCCACGCCATCTGCCATAAGCCGTACCGTAATTGGTGTCCGCAAACCGTCGCGGTTGCTGTCATCTTTCCATACCTTTGTCACTGTATGGCTGACTTTATCCATCGAATACTGATTCGTGATAACCGCCTGATAAGTTCCATCACTCTGCTTCTGGATCACAGATGACTTCTGTGAATATCCAGCCGGCATACTTGCGGTATTCTCAACAACCGTATACTGAATCTCTACACCATTCTTATAAACCGGCAGACTGTCCCAGCTTGCAGTCCAGTTGTTCGCTGCATTCAATACAATATCTGCCTTCGATGCTTTAACTCCATTTTCCATCAGAGATACCGTAAGGCTGGTTGGTCTTGCCTGATCTGCATTATTATTATCATCCCAATCCTTGCGGATTGTCACCTTAGTTGTCTGTAAGGTATTCGTGATATCATATCCATTTGCTGCATATGTCGTCGTATATCCGGAAACCGGTGTTTCTTCTACCTTATACTGGATTTCCTCATTTGTACCTGCATAGTATTTATCCAGATTATCAAATGTAAAGCTCGTTTCTGTTGTACTCAAACTCTGTGTTTTTACCAACTCCCAATCTGCTATCGTACCACGCTTCAATCGATACAAATTCAGTTCAATGCTGGATGGACGATACGCTTCATATCCCGTATCTACCCATGTCTTAGTTCCTGATACAGATGTTTTTTCTGTTGTATTCTCAAAGATAACTGCACCTAAGCTTGTTCCTGCACTGCCATTTGCAGCTCCATTCACATATTTCTGTACAGAAGTAACTGCTGCATCTAATTTGTTGTTTACGGTATTCTTAGTCACATTTACCTTAACTACATAATATGTATCATCTTTTGTAACACCTGTATAACCTGATTCTTTTTCATAAATCTTGTAAATATGCTCTCCGACATCTCCTGTCACGGCTGAATCATATGTCAGTGGGGTAAATGTTACGGTTCCATTTGTACTGCCCCTGGTTGTTCCCGTAGCAGCTTCTGCCTTCTTTGTTGACAGATCTGCATTCAGTTCATCCACTGCAAATCCTGCAAATGTATAGTCGGCTGAATAGTTCGTTGCATTATCCAGCTTCTTTAATGCAGTAAATGTAATGCTGCCGGATGTCTGAATCATTGTATTCACGATATTATAAGTACCTGCAGGGTAACTTGTCGTATATCCAGCGACCGCTGTCTCTACTACCTTATATGGAATCTCAGTAGCCGTTCCCGGATAATACTTTGGCAATGTTCCAAATGAATACTTCCATGCACCTGCTGCATCTACAGTCCTGACTGCTCCGACCTGTTCCCAATCGGCATCGTCATTCTCGTTTCCACCCTGCTTCAACTTATATAACCTTACCTGAATGCTAGCCGGACGATCTGCTGTGGTATCACCAACCCATGATTTTGTACCCTGAATCGTCGTAGTCACGGTCGTATTATTAAATACAACCTTTGAAGCCGTGGTACCGGTTCCTGCACTGTTATACTTCGTAATCTTACTGCATGTTGCAACCAGCTTTGTCGGATTCGTAGCATCATCCTGTTTAACATCTACCGTCAGAATATAATAGTTTGCATCCGTTGTTACATCTGTGTATCCAGAGCTTGTCTCATACACCTTGTAGTAATGTTTTCCTACATCTCCTGCTGTTGCAGAACTATAACTTGCCTTACCTGCAAATGTAATTGCTCCTGTTGTACTTCCAGCAGTTGTTCCGGTCGTAATATCCTTTACCTTGGTAGCGTTTGCAGCATCTGATGATACCTCTTCCACTGCAAAATTCTTAAAGGTATAGGTGTTTCCAGTTGCATAATCGGTTGTACCATCTAACTGCTTTGTAGCTGAAAAGTCGTAGGAACCTGTATAGTACGTAGACTTTTCATTTTTATATGGAAGATTATATCCCGTACCATTTGTAAACGTCTTTCCCTCGTATCCGTTTGGAATCGTTATGCTCGATGACTTTTGAAGTACAAAGTAGAACGAATCTGCCCGAACATCAAATCCCTCTGCAGCAGATACTTCCACCAACTCATAAATCTGATCATAATTCAATCGATCAATTGTCAGCTTACCTGCAACATCATCCGTTACTTTCAGCACATCCGTATCCTTTACCATCTTTCCACGTGTCATGGTTCCTGTTGCAGAATCATAGGTTGCTTCATACAAACGGAATGTGGAGTCTTTCAACGCATGTGTCGTTCCTGCCGCATCTGTCCAATATTTATATAACTCAATTGAGCCATAATTGGATTCTGCCTCATGCTGTCCTTTCGTAAACACCTGTCCCTGGAACGTTTTCGTTCCACCCTGATCTGGCTGATATCCATTTAATGTAAATGTATTGGAAGACTGTTCATCTGTCAATGTTATCGAACTATTTCCTTCCATAAACTTCAGATTACATTTCGTTGTATAGGTTATCTTCAAATACTTGCTATCCGGTAATTCAAACTTAAGTGAATTTGAAGATCCATCATAGCTGACTGTATAATCGGTTCCGCTTGTCAATAATGTTTCTGTACTGCCATTTACTTCGTATACCTTGATACTCTGCATATTATAAGAGAATGCAGTACCAAGTTTATCATACGCTATTAATTTCCCATCTCCTGATACCAGATCATAAGCACCTTTGTTGACTTCGATCGTATACTCGGCTGTATTATATTTGCTGTTATCTGCACCTGTCGTGTTATCATAGGTACCGTAAAATACTCCATCCTTAGATACCAATGCTGGTGCTGTCAATGTCGTTGTCGTCGATACTGGTGTTCCAACATTTGCACTGCCTATCTTTAACTGTGCAGAATTCGTAAAGGTTTCTGATCCCTTCTTTGCAAAATCCTCCAGACTTGTTACTTCTGTCGTATACTCAATCCGAACATGTGTCTCTGTTCCCGCTGAATAGTTGTCAATGGCATTCATCAAATTAATATAATCCGCAGTAACCGGAATCGTAAAACTTGCAATTCCATTCGTTTCACTTGTCTGAAGATCAATGTTCGGTATCGTTGCTCCACCGGCAAAATACGGTCGATCCGATAACTTGCCCGCAGTATTATGCGCTACATCTCTGACATAGAAATATGCAGTTATCGTACTGGAGGATAATTTCATATCCGTTGGTAATGTATCCGCAATCGTAACGGATTCTCCCCCTGAAAGCGCCATGGAATTCAATGACACATCTAACATGTAGCTAATCTTACCTGTTTCATCTACCTGCGCTGTAACTGTCTTATTCAAAGGTGGCAATGGATTTGTATATACATCTTCATCACTTTTTTTCTCTTCCTTGCCATTTGCAGAATAATAAATGTCTGCTTCGTTTTTATAATTTCTCTGTACCTGATTCAAATCAGTATCCAAAATCTTAGTCTTATATTCTAATGTTATTTCCTTTACCGGATTCGATCCTGTAAAGAGACTATCTTTAAACGCAAACTTATAATCATATCCTTGATTATTTCCTGCAGTGTCTGGCGTATATGTCACATATTCATTGTCAATATTGGCATCATTTGAATCAGTCGCATCTACATCAAACGATGAATTATCTTTTCTTGTAAATGTAATCTTTGTGTTATATATGCCTGACATGCTTCCCGGATTATTCCAGTATTTTTGCATATTATCTTTGATATACACATTTGTCAGATTTTCCGGAATATCTTTCACAGAAACCGTCCAATAAATATATCCATCCTGCATTTTCACAGCATGCTTTTCAATAGACCATTCTTTTCCCGGCGTCTGCACAGTTCCGGTTCCCGTATATTTATAACCCTTATCTGTTGTAAGAGTTACATCATTTTTTACATCCAGTTTGGTTGCTGAATTCATGTAATCATCCGTTACTTTGGTGTAAATAGTTGCTGTATATACTCCATTATTTCCTGCAAAATCACCTGCTGATAATTTCTTATTTGCTTGTCCTAAGGGATTACCATTGCTATCACATAATTCAGAACCCACATTTGGTATATCCAAAATTGAACCATTTGCACCCAGCAATGCATCCAAAGAATCATACTCTCCTGCATAGTCCTTCAAATCAATCGTAATCGTCCATTTCACAACCTTGGAAGCCTCATCCAATGAACCCGTTTTCTTTACTTCTGGTCTTGTCACATCGTAGGTTGCTGAAGTGGTTCCCGATTTTGTCTCCTTTTTATTGTTCTTATATGTATAATCGACTGTATTTGTATAAGAAGCACTATTTGCATTATCCGAGTCAAAAATACCCTCATCCGTCTGTACATCATAAGTAACTTCCACAGTTGTAGTACTGCCATCCGATGAACCAAGTTTATTCAAAGCATTTGCCAGATCATCAAAACTTCCATATGTGGTATTCGCAGTGACATTTGAATCATTGCTGCTTGCAATCTTGATATTAGAAATATTCGTTAAGTTTGCACCTAAACTATCTGTCAAAGATACCTCTGACACAGGACCAGTCGTTTTTAATGTCAGCTTATATGACTGTTTCCATGTCTTTGTACCCTGATCATAAGTAGCTTTTCCATCAGTTGTCTTTTGAACCGTCATCGTACTTGTTGCTGATCCGTCATCGTAAGTCACGCCTGAAACTTTTTTCTGTGCAGTTCCGATCGTTATTTTGTCTCCAGATTTCTTATCGGTTTCTGTCAGCTTTACCTTTCCGTATATAGTTCCGTCTCCCTTTCTTGTGTTTTCCTGCAAGAAAGCCACATTGTCCAGGCAAATGTATGCATAACCATCACTAATATAAATATAACCTACTCTCTTTCCTTCAAGCAGAATATCCTGCTTTCCAGAAATCAGTTCAAGGTTATTCAAATCATTAAAATTAACTTTGATATAAATAGATTCTCCGGTTCTCGGAATACGGCTGTTATCTAATTCCCATTTATATTTTAAGTTGAACTCATCACCTTCGTATACTTTTGTTACCTGATCTAAATCCGTTTCCTGCCCATTATGTTTAACACTGGCAGTAAAACTCATCGTTATTCCATCTGATGTATCTGTATATGCATTGTCCCAAAGTGTAAGATCAACGGAATCATCTGCCACATTTTGTGAAACTTCATTCAAATTCTCTTCTTCTAAAGAAACACCATTTGGATTTTCTTGTGTTTCTAAACTTTGTTGTCCTGTTTCGAAATTTGCATCACTTCCCGTTGCGACACTCTCTGTTTCCCCGCCTTCTGCAATCGGCGTATAGCTGATGTTCTGGAATAATGAAATTAACATCAACATAGAAAGCAGAAATGCTATCACTTTTTTCTTGTTTTTTTGTTTGTTCATAAACTCCATCCTCCATTTTCTTTTTTCCAAATGCATCCTCGCATTTATGCATTGGAACGATCTATGATAAACTCTGACCTTCCTCTGTTCAGAGTAGAGTTAAGTTATAAAATATTACTGTTCAATTTTTATATCGACAGTAACCCACTATTGAATAATATTCTACATGATATAGTCTATATTTTCAATATTTTGTTTCTGTTAAATAATGCTTTTTTTGACTGTTTAAACACAAAAAACCTGCCACACCAATTTCTGGTGCGGCAGGCTTTTGTAACCATCTTCCGAAGTACGTTTATTCCTCGTCCTTCTTCTCCTCTGTGGATGCCTCTGCATCGTCATCATCAAAGAAGCTATCATCAAAGTCATCATCGTAATCGTCGAAATCATCTAAGTAATCTGGTGTCAGATACTTGTAAACTGCTACGCAGATACCTACGATGATTGTCAGAATACCAACGATCAATGCAACAGAGAAAAACGCGTTTTTTGCTTCTGTCACGCATTCGTCTTCTTTTACCACTTTTTCATAGTTTTCTACCTTCCTTTCATCGCTACTGATAAACTAATTTTACCACAGCTTATCCGATATTTCTACCGTGATTTACAACTTTTTCATTTTTACAAGCGATGCAAATAAATGTTTTTCTCCAACCCGGTCAAAATTTACAACGATTTCCTGATCTCCACCCGATGGAATCACATCGATTACCTCGCCATTTCCAAATTTGATATGGCGTACCCTGTCTCCGACTTCATAACTAGCTGGTGCCGACGCTGTATTCCCCATCGGAAATGCCTTTCCAAATCCCGGATTCGCACTTGGGTTTGCATTTGACGTGGCAGAACGCGTATACGGATTGTTCTTGCCATATGCCTTTAACTGGATTACCTGCTCTGCTGGCTTTTTCGACGGAATCCGATCCATATTCACCGGTGCATAACCAAACGCCTTCTCTTCGTACTCCAGATAATGCTTCGGAATCTCTTTAACGAAACGCGATACTTCCTCGAAATTCGTCGAACCATGCACCATCCGCTGTCCGGCAGCCGTCATATACAGCTTCTCCATTGCACGTGTGATTCCGACATAGCAGAGTCTCCGCTCTTCTTCGAGTGCATCCGGATCATCCGAATCCAGCGACATGCCACTAGGGAATAACCGTTCTTCCATACCGGTCATAAATACATATGGAAACTCCAGACCTTTCGCGCTATGCAGGGTCATCAGCGTTACCTTTGCAGTTGGCACACCATCCTCGTCTTGCTCCTCGGTATCTGCCACCAGTGCGATATCTTCAAGAAGTCCGGTCAGCGTCGGCACTTCTGCACTCTCCTCATAGGTAACAATCTTATTTTTTAATTCCTCTAAATTATCCAACCGGGTACGCGCTTCATCCGTAGCTTCTGCCACCAGTGCCTCGCGATATCCACTCTCATCCATGATCACATCGAACACTTCACTGATGAATTCGCCATGTACCAAACGTGCCTTAAAGCCTTCCATCATGTCTGTGAATTTCCGAATTTTTTCTACATTTCGTGTCATGCCAGGTACTTCCTCGATATCCAGCAACGCATCATATAGATTATATCCATTGGACTGTGCATACAGATCAAGCTTATCCACAGTCGTCGCACCAATCCCACGCTTCGGTACATTGATGATACGCTTGATTGCCTGATCATCGATCGGGTTTGCAAGCACCTTCAGATAGCTTACGAGATCCATGATCTCCTTTCTTCCGTAGAAGTTCTGTCCACCATAGATTTTATATGGAAGATTCTCATACAGAAGTTTTTCCTCCAGCACACGGGACTGCGCATTGGTTCGATACAAGATCGCGATATCATCGAGTGATACCCCTTGATTCTTCAAGGTCTTGATCCGGGACGCAACACCATTTGCCTCCTCGTACTCCGTACCATAGCGGGTGAATGTTACCTTCTCACCATCCTCCTGCTCTGTCCAGAGGCGTTTATCCTTTCTGCCCTCGTTATTCGCGATCACCGCATTTGCAGAATTTAAAATATTCGCCTTGGAACGATAGTTCTGCTCCAGCTTTACTACCTTGGCATCCGGATATTCCTCCTCAAAATTCAGGATATTATAGATATTTGCTCCACGGAATTTATAAATACTCTGGTCGTCATCACCCACGACGCATAAATTCCGGTATTTCGCTGCCAGCATCTTTACCAATATAAACTGTGTATGGTTCGTATCCTGATACTCGTCCACCATAATGTACTTAAACCGAGTCTGATATTCGGCAAGCACATCCGGATTCGTCTCAAAAAGGAAGATCGTCTTGAAGATCAGATCGTCAAAATCAAGCGCATTGTTGCTCTGCAGACGCTTCTGATATTCGCGGTAAACCTCTGCAATCTTCTGATCCCGGAAGCTTGCCGCATGTGCTTTCTCATAATCATCCGGTGTCATATACCCTTCCTTAGCCTTGGATATGGCGGAAAGCATCGCCCGTTCCGGATAGAGCTTCGGGTCTAATTGCAGATATTTCAGCACTTCTTTTACAACTGTCTTCTGTTCACTTGCATCATAGATCGTGAAACTGCTTGTTCCACCAATCTTGTCAATATGTTTCCGCAGAATCCGCACGCACATGGAATGGAAGGTCGATACCCACACACTCTCCGCGCCAAATCCTACCAGATTGTCTACTCGTTCCCGCATCTCTGCCGCAGCCTTATTTGTAAATGTGATTGCCAGTATATTGTATGGATTGACTGACATCTCATCGATCAGATATGCGATCCGGTGCGTGATCACTCTGGTCTTTCCAGAGCCTGCACCTGCTAAAATAAGTAAAGGCCCGTCGGTTGTACAACAGGCCTCTAACTGTTTCTCATTTAATCCCGGCATCGTTTTACTGTAGCCCTAACTTTGCCTTCATCGCTGCCAGTTCATCCTGTACAGCTGCATTTGGAGCCGCATCATACTTGGCTGCTAAACTGTCGATGCCACTCTCCTGTGTAGTCTGATTCAGTTCGGTCATAGCATTTGCCTGATCAAGCATTGCGTTTGCCTTTGCTTCCATACGATCAAAAGCTGCCATGCTGCTTGCAGAGTCTGTCAGATTGTTTGTCATCTTGTTCAGACGGTTCTGTGTCTTTGCGACCTTCATCTTCGCCTTGATCGCGTCACGGCGGGATTCGAGCTGATTGATATCTGTTACAAGCTTGTCATGCATCTGACGCATCTTCATTGCATTTGCGGCAGCAACATCGTAAGTCTGCTGTAAGCTTGCCTGCTTCGCTGTGAGCTGGTTCTTCTGCTCCAGGAACTTCATGGCATCTGCTTCATTTCCGGCAAGAAGTGCCTTCTCTGCATATGCCTGCATCTTTGTGATCTCAGAGTTTACCTCATCAAGCTCACGTTTGCATCTCTGCTCATCCGCCATAACAGCAGCAGTCTCTTTCTTAACTTCTCCCAGATCCTTTGTCAGATTGCGGAGTGTCTGATCGATCATCTTCTCCGGGTCTTCTGCCTTATCCAGAAGTGCATTGATATTTGATGCCATAATGTCTTTAAATCTCTGTAATATTCCCATTGTAATAAAACCCTCCTGTAATTCTCGTACTTCGTATACTCACGATAGTTTTATTATACTTGATATACCACGCAAAGTAAAATGGTATTTTGTTAAAATTTAGTGTTGTCGCTGCAACTTGTCTTAGTTGTATTTTGCAATCACTTCTTCATTTGCTTTCATGGCACTTTCTTCCATCTGCTTTCTCTCTGCAAGCAACTTCTCCTGTACTTCCTTATGCTGTACACCGATGATCTGCAATGCAAGATATGCAGCGTTCTTTGCGCCGTTGATCGCTACGGTTGCAACCGGGATTCCGGATGGCATCTGTACGATGGAGTAAAGTGCATCCTGTCCATCAAGTACCGAACCGGAGATTGGAACACCGATAACCGGAAGTACGGTCTGGCTTGCAACAACGCCCGGAAGTGCGGCTGCCATACCTGCGGCTGTAATAAATACTTCTGTACCATTTCCATTTGCTTCCTCGATAAATGCTGAAAGTCCTGCATGTGCACGATGTGCAGACAGGCAGCGCACGTCAACCTGTACGCCATAGTCCTTCAGAATCTTAATTGCTGGCTCTACCTTTGGAAGGTCACTTGTGGAACCCATAATCACTGCTACTCTCATGTTATTTTTCCTCCTTAGTCGGCGGTTGCATCCGCCAGAATCATTATTGTACTATATTTTTGACGATTGCCTCCGGCTGCACAATTTCTTTCGAAATCGTATACGCCCCAAGCAACCGTTTCTTTGCTTCTTCAAATACGCCCATATCATCGATATACATATAGGCAAGCACGTCGCCTTTTCGCACCACACCGCCCAGATGCTTTCTGATATCAAGTCCGACACCTAAGTTGATCGTGCTGTCCTTCGTTGCACGTCCGCCGCCTAAGATCAGGTTCACCATGCCAACCTCGCTTGTGTTGCAGGCTGCCAGATATCCGTCCTCTTCGCAGACGATCGGAACACAGTTTGCCGCGAGCTGGAATTTGTTCACATCGTCGATGTAACTGCCATCGCCGCCCTGTGCTTCCACGAACTCTTTGAACTTGGCAAGTGCTGCACCGCTCTCGATCGCTTTTTCACACTGTGCTTTCGCAGCTTCAAAATCATCGGATTTTCCTGCCGCCATATACATGTATGCCGCCAATGTGAGTGATACGGTAAGCAGACGACTGATACCATGTCTGTCATATCCCTCGCGAATGGAACCATTATTATCTCCAGTCAATGTCAAATCTAGTTTCTCGTCTTCACACGCATCCGGTTTCAGACACGGCTTCACATCCTTCATCGCCAACACCTGCACGGCCTCGATTACTTCAAGCGCATTGCCGACCTTACAGCCGAGCGGTTCATTCATATCGGTGATCACACCGTAACACGTTCTGCCGGCAGATTTGCCGATATCGACCATGATCTGCGCCAGCGCCTTCGCATCCGCCTCGTTCTTCATAAATGCACCGCTGCCACATTTCACATCCAGTACGATTGCATCCGCACCAGCTGCAAGCTTCTTGCTCATAATCGAAGATGCAATCAGTGGCAGACTGTCGACCGTCGCTGTCACATCGCGCAACGCATAGATTTTCTTATCTGCCGGTGCCAGATCACCGGTCTGTCCGACGAGTGCCAGCTTCATGGAATTCACATGTTCAATAAATTCTGTCTCCGGGATACTCACACAGAAGCCCGGAATCGCCTCTAACTTATCAATCGTACCGCCCGTGTGCCCGAGTCCTCTGCCACTCATCTTCGCAACTGGTACACCCAGACTTGCGAGGATCGGAGCCACAATAAATGTCGTCTTATCCCCGACGCCTCCGGTACTGTGCTTATCTACCTTCACACCGTGGATGGCTGCAAGGCTGAGCCGGTCGCCGCTTTCCGCCATCGCATGTGTCAGTGCGCAGGTCTCATCGTGCGTCATGCCTTTGTAGTAGACACACATCAGCCACGCACTCATCTGATAATCCGGGATTTCTCCCTTCGTAAACCCTTCCACGATAAAACGGATTTCATCTGCAGTATGCTCTGCACCGCTCCGTTTCTTCATGATCATATCGTACATTCGATACATCTTACGTCACCCCCTGTGTCTAAATACATCCTAGCTATCGTCGTTTCATGCTACATGATATCTTTTAGGAAACTCTTCCCGATTGCCTCCGCATCGTCCACACAGCTTCCAAGCAGATACTCCTCCACGGTCTTTCCAATATCCGCAAAGGTCGGTCTCGTGCCAAGATCCGTTCCCTGCTTCAATCCCTTTCCATACATCAGAATCGGAATATATTCCCGTGTGTGGTCGGTTCCCTTAAATGTCGGATCACAGCCGTGATCGGCATCCACGATCAAAATATCCTCGTCCGTCATCTGTGCATACAGCTTCGGCAGCCATGCATCGAATTCCTCAAGTGCATTCTTATAGCCAAGCGTATCCCGCCGGTGTCCGTATTTCATATCAAAATCAACCAGATTCGTGAAGATCAGTCCTGCAGGTTCTGTCTGCATATAGTCAAGCGTCTTCTGCATGCCATCCGTATTTCCGGTCGTATGCACCGAAGCGCAGATACCACTGCTGTGGAAGATATCGCTGATTTTGCCGACTCCGCATACCCGCACGCCCGCATCTGCCAGATGCACCAGCACATTGTGTTCCGATGGTTCTAACGCATAGTCTCGCCGGTTGCTCGTCCGCTCGAAACCGTCGCCTTTTCGTACAAATGGTCTCGCGATCACACGTCCGACGCCATGCTCACCAACCAGAATCTTTCTTGCAATCTCACACATCTCATACAATCTTGGAAGTCCAATCTTCTCCTCGGACGCCGCGATCTGGAATACCGAATCCGCCGACGTATAGACAATCGGATATCCCGTCTTCATGTGTTCCTCGCCATATTCTGCAATGATCGGAATGCCGGATT
>ERZ808270.1203-NODE-1203-length-11841-cov-2.850076_pt1 | contig 11841 bp, 8 predicted proteins | sample MGYA00521082_ERZ808270 | MGnify/ENA primary metagenome ERZ808270 (study PRJEB31516, sample SAMN03275594) | gut metagenome | biome: mammalia-associated habitat; material: feces | host: Papio cynocephalus | place: Kenya | collected 2012-07-27 ...
CCATTGCAGGAACCATATTTCCGGGGAATCGGCGTTGCAATGAAAAACCGCGAACGTGTCACACCGGTAACGGAACGCTTCTTTTCTTATTTACATTTTATGGAGGATACGGATGCAGGACATTAGAATAAATAATATATCGAAAGCTTATGGAGAAAAGCAGGTGCTAAGCCATATCTCGAAAGGGTTTCCAGCCGGAGAGACAACCATGATCATGGGCGCGTCGGGCTGTGGTAAGACAACCCTGCTTCGGATTCTGCTTGGATTAGAAACGCCGGATAACGGTGAAGTGATCGGAATGCCGGAGAAGGCTGCCGTATTATTTCAGGAAGACCGGCTGTGCGAGGATGCTTCTGCTTATGAGAATATCGCTCTTGTGCTGGAGCGCAAGGCGACGCGCGCGCAAAGGGACGCACAGCGCCGTAAAATAGAGCAGGAGGCGGCACAGGTTGGTATCACGAAAGAAGACTTAACACAGAACGCCATGGAATTAAGTGGTGGCATGCGGCGGCGGATTGCCCTGCTCCGTGCGTTATTGTATGAGGCAGATTGTGTGATCCTGGATGAACCCTTCAAAGGCTTGGACGCCGCGACGAAGAAAACCGTGATGCAGTATGTGAAGGAAAAGACTGCTGGGAAGACAACATTTCTGGTGACACACGATGCTGCGGAGGCAGACTTTTTCGGTGGGAACAGATGGAACCTGCCGACCGAAAATAAAAATTCAAATGATGAGTAAAATTTTACTAAAAAAAGAGACGTAAATGATAGACGTCTCTTTTCTTATGTGGAAAAATACGATATAATTGTAATATGCGTGATTGCGCGCATCTGGTTGTCTGCAGAGATTGTCAGACAGCCGTACAGATAAAAAAAATATAAGAATTTTTATAAAAAAGGAGTGTTGAAATGAAGATCAATTATGTAGGAAATCAGGGCGACTTTACTATGGAGAATCCAGAGATGCTTAGTTATCTTTATTTTCCAATCGCAAATGAATCAGGGGTTATGAGTTCGGTTGCACCCGATCTCGCAGGCGACTCGAAGATGAGCCAGAATTCATTCCTTATGCCACCAGTAAGCTGTGAGAATCTGCACAATGACAAGTCCTCCAGAAATGTATGGTGCAAGATCAATGGAAAGACACTCTGGTCATTGACTGGACGTTCCGCTGCCCAGCAGGCAGAGCTTTTTACAGAGGACAAGGAACCGACATATTTAGAAGCAGGCTTTATGCATCATAAGATCACACGTACTTCCGAGAAGAACGGTGTGAAGGCATCCCTTTCCAGTGTATCTCCGGCCAGCGGTGAGAAACTGGAGCTTTTGAAGGTAGAGATTACAAATATTTCAGAGAAAGAAATGACGATGCAGGTGGTAACTGCAATTCCGATTTATGCAAGATCTGCGGATAACATCCGAGACCATCGTCATGTAACGGCTCTGCTTCATCGTATCACAACGAATGAGACCGGCATCCTTGTAAAGCCGACGATGACATTTGACGAGCGTGGACATAAGCGCAACGAGATCAACTATGGCGTGTTCGGCGGAAATGAAAGTGAGACACCAATCGGTTATTACCCAATCGTGGAAGATTTCATTGGCGAGGGTGGTAATCTGGAGAATCCACGTGCACTTTATAAGAACCCACTTGCACCATATGCAAAGGGAGAAGGCATCGACGGCTACGAAGCATTGGGCGGCGTTGTATTTGCAGAGAAAAAGGTGGCTGCCGGTGAGACAATTTCCTATGTGATCGCAATGGGCTATGGCGACAGTGCAGAAGAACTTACGACAGCTGCAAACAAGTTCCTGAGTGTCAAGGCATTTGACAAGGCATGGGATGAGACGATCGCATACTGGCAGGAGAAGGTCAATGTCTCTTACCATACAGGCAACAAGGATTTCGACCAGTGGATGAAGTGGGTAAGCTTTCAGCCGATGCTGCGTCGTATCTATGGATGTTCGTTCCTTCCACATCATGATTATGGTAAGGGCGGCCGTGGATGGCGTGACCTGTGGCAGGATTGCCTGGCACTTCTTATCATGAATCCGGACGGCGTGCGTCAGATGCTGATCGACAACTTCGGCGGTGTGCGTCTCGATGGTACAAATGCAACCATCATCGGAAGCAAGCAGGGCGAATTTATCGCCGACCGTAACGGTATCGCGCGTGTATGGATGGATCACGGCGTATGGCCATATCTTACAACGGAGCTTTATATCAACCAGACAGGAGATTTGGATATCCTGTTAGAAGAAAATACATATTTCAAGGATCTTTTAATTTGTCGTGGTGAGAAACGCGATACAGACTGGGATATCTCACAGGGTGAAAAACAGAAGGATGCAGCAGGAAATGTATACTCCGGAACCTTGTTAGAGCATCTGCTGATCCAGAATCTGTCTTCCTTCTACGATGTCGGAGATCACAACGAGATCCGTCTGCGTGGCGCAGACTGGAATGACGCACTCGATATGGCAGCACAGCGTGGCGAGAGCGTGGCATTTACAACGATGTACGCAGACAATATGGATCATATTGCAGGTCTGCTTGCGGCGTTTGAGGCATCTGGCAGAAAAACGGTGAAGATCGCAAAGGAGATGCAGCAGCTTCTCGTATCCGGCGCAGATCTGTATGAGGATGTGGCGAAGAAGCGAGAAGTTCTCATGAACTACTGCGAGACCTGCAGACATACACTTTCCGGTGAGAAGGTAGAAATCTCTGTAGCAGAGCTTGCAGCAAACCTCAAGGAGAAAGCAGACTGGATGCGTGAGCACATCCGCAAGACGGAATGGGTACAGACTGCAGAGGGCGACGGTTTCTTCAATGGTTATTATGACAACTCCGGCAAGGCGGTTGAGGGCGATATCAATGGCGGCGTCCGCATGATGCTTACATCACAGGTATTTACGATCATGTCGAAGACAGCAACCGACGAGCAGGTGGCAGAGATTGTGAAGTCCGCAGACAAGTATCTGTATGATGCTTCTGTTGGAGGTTACCGCCTGAACACGGATTTCCATGAGGTAAAGATGGATCTTGGACGTATGTTTGGATTCGCTTATGGTCATAAGGAAAATGGTGCCGTGTTCTGCCACATGGCAACAATGTTTGGAAATGCACTTTATACAAGAGGCTTCGCGAAGGAAGCGTATAAAGTATTTAATACATTATTTGAGCACTGCAATGATATCGAGAAGAGCCGCATCTATCCGGGTGTGCCAGAGTATGTTGATGCAAAGGGACGAGGCGTGTATCACTATCTGACAGGTGCTGCAAGCTGGCTGCTTGTAACGGTAATTACACAGATGTTTGGTGTGCGCGGACAGATGGGAGATCTGGCATTCGTGCCACAGCTTCTGCCAGAGCAGTTTGATGCAAACGGAGAAGCAGGCCTTTCTATGATCTTTGCAGACAGAAGCATCGAGATCGTTATGAAGAATGCAGAGAAAAAGGCACCGGTCGATTACAAGGTAAGAGCAATTACAATCGATGGCGCAGCTTACGACTTTGCCGGAACACCAGTGATCAAGCGTGCAGATATCGAAGCACTTTCCAAGGATGCACAGCACACGATCGAAGTAACACTTGCTTAAGGAGGAACCTAGTATGGAAGGAATTGAAATTATAGATTTTCAGCCGGAAGGCTACAAACCACTTGTGGATTACGAAAACTGGAGAGTCGCAGTCTTAAAGTTCTGCGACGACCTGCTGATCGAGAATGTAAAGACAATGCAGAAGCATTTATATACCGACGAGGTATTCGTGCTGGTACAGGGTCATTGCACATTGTTCCTCGCTGGCGAGGGCGACAAGCCGGGCAAGATCACGGCCGTACACATGGAGCCACACAAGATCTACAACATCAAGAAGGGAACATGGCATAACCATATTATGGATACAGACGGCGAAGTCGTAATCGTAGAAAACCGTGACACCTGCGACGACAACTCCCCAATCCTGCCACTCGACGAGGCACAGATTAAGGAATTATACGCCGCCGCAAAGCAACTAACACAGTCAAAGATAAATTAGATATATAAATAAAACAGGATAATTGTTCAAAATGTATATCGAATGATGGATATTACAGATTCTAATGCAGACCATTGGAACACGTCAGCACTTAACGAGCTGCACCGGAAGAATGAGGGTGCAGGGAGTTTAGTGTCTGCTACGTGTGGAAGTGAGCGGGAGCGCGTCTGCGTAGAACTGTAATATCCATCATTCGTAGAGATGCAGCTTACAATTATCCGTCATTATTAGAAAGGGAAAAATATGTTTGACAATAAGAACCGCTTTGTAATAGAAAACTACAACAAACAGTCCTGTTTCGCAAGCTTCCTCCCAGGCATCAGCGGCATCCATGGAACCCCGCTCTGGAACTTCTATGTAAACCGCGGACAGGCAATCTGTAGCTTCGGCTCAGAAAACAAAGATCATTCCATCATGGAATTTTATCCGGCACATCAGTCCTACCAGTTCACAAAGACGATGGGCTTCCGCACATTTCTGAAGGTAGACGGAACATTTTACGAGCCATTTGTGGACGACGATATGCCACATAAGATGTATATTGGTATGAACGAGCTGGAAATCGAGGAGACAAACGAAGCACTTGGTATCAAAGTAAACGTTTTGTATTACACGATGCCGAATGAGCGTCTCGGCGGTCTGGTTCGTACGGTGACGATCACGAATCTCTCCGGAGCGAAGAAGGATGTGGAAGTGTTAGACGGTATGCCGGCACTGCTTCCATATGGTATCGCGTTAAAGGATATGAAGGAGACGGCGCAGACAACAAAGGCATGGATGCAGGTCGAGGACGTAAACGAGAAGCTGCCATATTACCGCGTGCGTATTGCACTTGCCGACGCGGCAGAGGTTTCCGAGGTAGAGGCAGGAAACTTCATGGTATCTGTGAACAAGGATGGCGGGAAGCTTCCAATCATCGCAGATCCAGAGTTGATCTTTGATTACGATACAAGTCTGGCAAAGCCGGTGAATTTCTTCCAGACAGAAGTGCTTGCGCTTGCAGCAGAGCATCAGCTTTGCGCCAATCAGGTACCGGCAGGGTTTGCGTGTGCACATGAGGAAATCACTGACAGTTATACGATTTATTCCGTATATGGTCAGGCAGGCACAAAGGAGTTGTTCCATACATTTGCAGATGCTGGCTTGAATGCGGCATATTTTGCAAGAAAGCATGAAGAAAATGATGCGATCATCAATGAACTTGCAGACACGATTGCAACGACAACGGCAGATCCGGTCTTTGACGCGTACTGCAAGCAGACATATATTGACAACGTGCTGCGTGGCGGATATCCGGTGAAGCTTCCGGGCGGACATATCTTCTATGTATATTCCAGAAAGCACGGCGATGTGGAGCGTGATTACAATTTCTTCTCCATGCTTCCGGAATATTATTCTCAGGGAAATGGAAACTTCCGTGATGTAAACCAGAACCGTCGAAGCGATATCTATTTTGCGAACTTCGTCGGCGATTACAATATCAAGGTATTTTATGATCTGCTGCAGCTGGACGGCTACAATCCATTGCAGGTAAAGCAGATCACTTACTCATTAAAGCCAGAGGCAGAAGCAGAAGTGCTCTCCTATGTAACTGGGAATGCAGATGTTCTGAGGGATTTATTTGCAAAGCCATTTACACCGGGTAAATTATATGCACAGATCTACAATAAGAAGGTTGGTCTCACTGTTGACGAAGACAAGTTCTTCGCGGTTGTGATGGAACACAGCGTTGAGAATCTGAATGCAGATTTCGGTGAGGGCTACTGGAGTGACCACTGGACGTACAATCTCGATCTCGTTGACGCATATCTGTCCGTCTACCCGGAGAAGGAAGAGGCAATGCTCTTTGATGCGAAGGATTATACCTATTATGAGTCAAAGGCAACTGTGCTTCCACGAGTGAAGCGGTATGTCAAGACAGAGAAGGGTGTCAGACAGTACCATTCCATCGAGGAGGAGAAGAAGGCAGAGGTAACCTTCGACAAGGCACGTACAGCATACGGAAAGGGTGAGGTTTATACTTCAAACCTTGCAACGAAGCTCGTGCTGATGAGTACACTCAAGTTTGACGCGCTTGATATGAAGGGCATCGGTGTTGAGATGGAAGGCGGAAAGCCGGGCTGGTATGACGCGTTAAATGGCCTGCCGGGATTGTTCGGTTCTTCTGTCTGCGAGACGTATGAGTTACAGCGGATGTTATTGTTCCTGCGTGAGGAGCTTGCGAAGTTTGACCGTGCAGTAGACGTTCCGGCAGAGCTTGCCGAGCTGATCGAAAAGACGGATGCAGCACTGAAAGCTTATACAAAGGGCGGTGACCGTCTGGCGGTATGGAATGCAGTCAATATCGCGAAGGAAGCATATCGTGAGAAGACCGCATTTGGCATTGATGGAAAAGAAGAGACGATTCCGGCTGCGGCACTTGTGGCAATTCTTGACCGCATGATCGCATATGTGGAAGAAGGAATCGAGCTTGGCTGCGCGATGAAGGACGGCATTGCACCGGCATATATGGCATACAGCATGTCTGATTACACAGAGAAAGAAGGCGTGATCACACCGGAGAATCTGCAGGTGGTTGATATCCCATTGTTCTTAGAGGGACCGGTCCGTTACCTGAAGCTGCCACAGACACACGAGGCAAAGGAAGCACTTTACGAGAAGGTAAAGGCTTCAGATATGTATGATAAGAAGCTTGATATGTACAAGGTCAATGCACCGCTGACGAAATGCTCTTACGAGATTGGACGTGCGCGTGCGTTTTCACCAGGCTGGCTGGAAAACGAATCCATCTGGCTGCATATGGAGTACAAATATTTACTGGAGCTTTTGAAGTCCGGGCTTTATGAAGAGTATTTTGCGGACTTAAAGAAGATGGGCGTTCCATTCCTGCCTTATGAGACATATGGCAGAAGTCCATTGGAGAATTCATCGTTCTTAGTAAGCTCTGCAAACTTCAATGAGAAGATTCACGGAAAGGGCTTCGTGGCAAGACTGAGTGGTTCGACCGCGGAGTTCTTACAGATGTGGGAACTCATGATGAACGGCGCGAAGCTATTTACAATGCAGGACGGTGTGCTTGCATTTAGGCTTGCCCCGGCAATTCCGGCATATCTTGTGAAGGATGATGGCAAGATAGAAGCAACGTTGTTTGGTAAGATTAAGGTCGTATACGACTGTGGCAGCAAGCGGGATCTGATTCCGGGACAGTATACAGTTGCAAAGTACGAGCTTGTTTTCAATGACGGAAGCGCAGAGACCTGCGAGGCAGCAGTTGTATCCGGGGAAGCAGCACAGCGTATCCGAGATGGAAAGGCTGCAGAGATCCGCGTAACGATTCAGTAAAGCAGAATGTAATAGAAAGTTCGTGACAAGAACAGGAAAATTATATATAATAAATGTCAATTATGTGATTTACAAAAATCAGGTGAAGGAGAAGCGGGCTTTCTAAGACGCGAACAGGGATTATGAAAAAAATTGGAGCATATTTATTATCACTTGTGATGCTGCTCGGTGTGATCGTATTGCCAGTCAATACCACACAGGCAGCGGAGGCGGTGCCGACAGTATCATATAGTGTACATGCACAGAGTTACGGCTGGATGAATCCGGCTCAGAACGGAAAGACAGCAGGTACGACCGGAAAGAGCAAACGTCTGGAAGCGATTGCGATTTCTTTAAAACAGAATGGAACGTCTTATACAGGCGGACTTCGCTATCAGACACATGTGCAGACTTATGGCTGGATGAACTGGGTGGATGCCGATACGAAGGGCGCGTCACCAAGAAGCCTTGCAGACAAAGGACAGTATGCGGGAACCGTTGGAAAGTCAAAGCGCATGGAAGCAATCCGGATGGAATTGACCGGTGAGCTTGCCAATCATTTCGAAGTGTTATACCGTGTCCATATGCAGACCTATGGCTGGAGCTCATGGACGAAGGGCGGAGAGACTGCCGGAACGGTTGGACAGGGCAAACGTCTCGAAGCAATCGAGATCAGGCTGATCCAGAAGCCAACAGTGACGCCGACAGCTACAGTCAATTATCAGGTACATGCACAGTCTTATGGATGGATGAATACGGTAACAGGCGGAACAATTGCGGGTACAACCGGACAGGGCAAGCGCCTCGAAGCAATCAAGATTGATTTAAAGACACAGGGCATAACGGGCGGTATCGTCTATAACACCCATGTACAGTCCCTGGGCTGGACAAAAGATGTTTCGAATAACGGCGTGAGTGGTACGACAGGTCAGTCGAGACGGATCGAAGCAATCTGTATGCATCTGACAGGAGATATCACAGCCTATTATGATATTTATTATCGCGTCCATTGTCAGTCACTCGGCTGGCTTGACTGGGCGAAAAATGGACAGATGGCAGGCACGACGAACGGTGGGAAACGGATGGAGGCAATCCAGATCCGGCTTGTCAAAAAGGGCGGCAAGGCACCAGGGGCAACGAAAAAACCGTATGTCTATATTGAACCACCGGCAATCACGAAGGATACATATGAGATTCGCGTAAACAAGCAGGAAAGCTGCATCACGATCTATAAGGATGGCGTGCCAATCAAGGCAATGACCTGCTCACCGGGGGATGCCACTCCGGTTGGAACCTTCTATCTGGCCGGAAAATGGCGTTGGAACGCATTGATGGGCGGTGTGCAGGGACAGTATTGTTCACAGATACAGGGCGATTTCTTATTCCATTCGGTGTTATATAATAAGACCAATCCGCGCACACTGATTCCAAGCAGTTACAACAATCTTGGAAAACGAGTATCGCATGGATGTGTCCGGCTACAGGTAATCGACGCAAAGTGGATCTTTGATAATTGTCCAAGGGGCACAAAGATTACGATCTATAATTCCAGTGATCCGGGACCTCTCGGTAAGCCGGTATTACAGAAGATACCGGGCAGCCAGACATGGGATCCGACGGATCCGGCAATCTAAATAAAAAAGCGGGGTGTCGCATCGGAACATACAAACATGTCTCCGGTGCGACTGTCGTGTTTTTGGAAAGAGACAAATGAGCATGAATCATTTGTAAAAAGAGGAACTATGTACTTAGAAGAACAACGAAGAAGAGCATTGAGCTTGCTTGCAAATTTGATCATATGGGTATTTGAGACGGTATCATTTGGTGTGATTTGGTTTGGAGAGTATCACAATCCGTTATTCTTTCGGGGAAATTATGTTGTAATCGGGTTGTATGCCGTCTTTTTGTTTCTGATCACCAAGAGCTTCAATGGATATAAATTAAGCTATATGCGAGTGCTGGATTTATGTCTTTCACATGGACTTGCAATCGTGATCGGCGGAGCTGTTGCGTATATTTTTATTTGCATGGTGTCACGTGATTATATGAACGTGCTTCCGGTTATCATAATGGTAATCATACAGATCGTGTTTGAGACGCTCTGGGTGATTCTGATACAGCATATCTACATGCTGTTTTTCCCGCCGCGGAAGCTGATCGTGATTTATGGTATTTATCCGCCGGAGAATTTCCTGCTCAAGATCAATGCCAGACGCGACCGTTATCAGATCTGTGAGGTATTAAACTATCAGCAGGGTATGGAGAAGATCCAGCAGGATGTATTGGATTTCGAGGGAGTCGTACTGTACGACCTGCCGTCAGAAGACCGGAACAACATTTTGAAATATTGCTTTAAGCATTCTATCCGTACTTATGTCATTCCGAAAATCACGGATATTATCATGAAGGGCGCGGACGACATGCATCTGGTAGATACTCCGGTATTTCTGTCGAGAAATATCGGCCTGCAGGCAGATCAGCGGTTCTTTAAGCGAGCAACCGATCTGTTAATATCCGGTGTTGGAATCGTGGCAGCATCTCCAATTATGCTGATTATTGCGATTGCGATCAAGGCATATGACCATGGTCCGGTCTTTTACCGTCAAGTTCGGCTGACACGGGGCGGAAAACAGTTTATGATCTATAAGTTCCGAAGCATGCGCATCGATGCAGAAGCGAATGGCGCACAGCTTGCAAAGAAGAATGATGACCGAATCACACCAGTTGGAAAAGTGCTGCGGAATCTCCATCTGGACGAATTACCACAGCTTTTCAACGTGTTTGCCGGTGATATGTCGATGGTTGGTCCAAGACCGGAACGACCGGAGATCTTCGAGAAATACGAGGAGTCAGTGCCGGATTTTGATTTCCGTCTGAAGGTGAAGGCGGGACTGACCGGATATGCACAGGTATATGGAAAATACAACACAACTCCGATTGATAAATTAAAACTGGATCTGACGTATATTCAGGAATATTCTTATCGGTTAGATTTGAAACTATTGCTTTTGACCTTCCGTATCGTGTTCCGTAAGGAAAGCTCGGAGGGGGTAGATAAGAACCAGCAGACCGCGTTAAAGGATAAAAACGAGAAAGGATAAAGGTATCACACATGAATGTAGCAGTGATTATTGCCGGAGGCTCCGGACAGAGGATGGGACAGGATATCCCAAAGCAGTTTATCAACGTATATGACAAACCGGTTTTGATCTATACACTGGAGAGTTTTCAGAGAAATGATCTGATCGATGCGATCGAGGTTGTCTGCATCGATGGATGGCATAATGTATTATGGGCATATGCCAAGCAGTTTAACATCACAAAGGTAAAATGGGTGATTTCCGGAGGCAGCAGTGCGCAGGAATCTATCCGAAATGGCGTCTATAACCTGAAGGATGTCTGCTCTGCAGAGGATAACATCATCATTCATGACGGTATCCGTCCACTGGTTGACGATGAGGTACTGGAGGATGTCATCGCGAAATGTAATGAGTTTGGAAATGGTGTTACGTCCCTTCCGTACAATGAGCAGATCTTTGTAATTGATGACGAGGTATCCACAACGAAATACATCCCACGTGAGACGCTGCGCCGCGTATCGACACCACAGGCATACAAGTTTGACAAGCTTGTGTGGGCGTATGAAAAAGCGTTTGCAGAGGAAATCGGTATCTATGGTTCTTCTTATACGAATACTATGATGGTAGAGCTTGGCGAGCGCCTGTATTTTGCGAAGGGCTCGGACAAGAACATCAAGCTCACGACGAAGGATGACCTGGAGATCTTCAAGGGTTACCTGACTGCAGAGAAGGATAAATGGTTGAAGTAGGAGAGACAACGATGCATTTATATGACAGCAAATTATACATGCAGGATGTAAGTGCAGCTGCCGGTCTGCCACAGGTACAGGCACTTGCAGATGCATCCGTGCTGATCTCCGGCGGAACCGGAATGATCGGCAGCTTCCTGATCGATGCGCTTTTATATGCGAACCAGAACGGTCAGGCACAGACAGAGGTTTATATATTAGGTAGAAATGAGGAGAAGGCACGTGCGCGTTTTGCGGACTATGCGGCGTGTCCCCAGTTTCATTTTATTAAACAGGATATCAATGAGCCGGTGGTTGGAAATCCAGCACTGCCAGCGAAGATTGACTTTGTGATCCACGCGGCAAGCAATACCCATCCGGTTGCCTATGCGAGTGATCCGATCGGAACGATCACCGCAAATGTATTTGGAACCCAGTATCTGCTCGACTATGCGAAGGCGGCAGGCTGTAAGCGGTTCGTATTTTTATCCTCGGTTGAGATCTATGGGGAAAACCGCGGCGATACGGATAAGTTTGCAGAGGACTATCTCGGCTATATCGACTGCAACACGATGCGTGCCGGATACCCGGAGAGCAAACGTACCGGTGAGGCATTGTGTCAGGCGTACCGCAAACAGAAGGAGATGGATGTCGTAATCCCGCGTCTGTC
>ERZ808270.1206-NODE-1206-length-11818-cov-7.886339_pt1 | contig 11818 bp, 10 predicted proteins | sample MGYA00521082_ERZ808270 | MGnify/ENA primary metagenome ERZ808270 (study PRJEB31516, sample SAMN03275594) | gut metagenome | biome: mammalia-associated habitat; material: feces | host: Papio cynocephalus | place: Kenya | collected 2012-07-27 ...
TCACATCCCCAGCCACACCCTCAGATCCGCGATCTCCTGGTCGCAGATGTTGTGGCCCATGCCGGGGTATTCGAAATACGTGCAGTTGCCGGTCGCGGCGAGCTTTTCGCGCGCGCATCGCTGATCCGCGGCGGGAATCGTATGGTCCTCGCTGCCGTAGCAGAGCGCGAATCGCGTGCTGTCAATGATCGAGGATCCAACAGCCGAGGTCCCGGCATTCGAAGTGCCGGCAGACAAGGCGCCGGTAACCGAGGCATCGGCGCTTAAGGAGTTGCCAGTCAAAGAGCCGTCAACCGAGGAACCGCCAATCAAGGAACCATCCGCTTCCTCGCCCTTGAACGACGGACTCATCAACACCGCGGCGTCGAACACTCCGGGATGCTCCGCGACCATGCGGTACGACAGATACCCACCCTGCGAGAATCCGATCAGCACCTTGCGAAAACGCGCGTAAACGGGAGCATCCAGCAACCGCACTACCTCAGCGCCCACGGCACTGCATTCGCGACGGCGTTCCTCCACCGAACAGCCATCCGGATACCAGTAGTACGTGCCGATGTACGGACGGTCATACGTGCCGCGGAACGACAGGTAATTCGGGCTCTTCGCATTGCCGCCCGCGGGCTTCCCGGCAGCCAACGCGTCGATGATGCGGATCATCTCGTTCTCCTCATTGCCGAAGCCATGGAATCCCAGGAACAGCAGATCATCGGCACCGTTGAAATCGATGTTGCCCGTCATGCGCAGCCGCATGCGCCCTCCTTCATGCAAAGCCTTATGGAAACGTTCTCCACGCGATACGCGTGACTCCATGACGATGATAATCGAATCGCCGGCCCACCCGACAATGCGGATGGGCCGGCGATTCGATTGACGATCACTGCATGGGCTTGTCGTAGCGCATGCCCTGCGGGTCCGCGGGACGCGTGTACAGCCAGATCTGGAATCCGAAGGCCGCGAGGTTGATGAGGCCTCCGATCGTCAGCAGGGCGGACATGGCACCCAGGCCAGTGCTCGCCGCCATGCCCGCGTACGAATAACTGAACGAGAATATGGACGAAATGCCGCCGATGATCATGAGGAAGGTTCCGATGAACTCGGCGACGGCGCAGACGAGGTACCACCAGCCGCTGCGGTTGCTGTCATGCAACCTGCGCAGGCTGACCGCGATGGAGGGGAGTATGGTGGCAAGTCCCCAAAGCGTGCCTAACACAGGAATAAACAGGGCGATGGTATTGGTGACGAACACGAACAACGTCGCCCACCAGTATTCGCGGATGCTGGAACGGCCGCTGAACTGCACATATCCAAGGAAGTAGCGTTTGATGGCGTCGCCGAAGCCGCACTGGTAGTCGGGGATCCATGGAGTGGTCGGCACCCGCGTCTGTGCCGAATTCTGCGCATACCCATTTGGTGCATATCCATTTGGCGCGTAACCATTCTGACCATAGCCGTAGGGCTGATTGTACGCCGGCTGTCCATATTGCTGGTTCCCGTACGGTTGATTGCCGTACTGCTGGTTTCCATAGGACTGGTTGCCGTACTGCTGGTAGGGCTGGCCGTTATAGGAGCCATCTGGGGTTGCAGGGGCTGTGGGATCAGAAGGACCGGCGGCCGCACCGCCATACGGCTGCTGTGCGTACTGCGGCTGTTCGTATGGGGACTGCGCATACGGCTGCTGGCCGTTCTGCGCATATTGCGGTTGCGGGCTCTGCTGCGTGTTCTGCGTCTGCGCGTATTGCCCGTTGTATTGCCCGCCGTACTGTTGGCCGTTCTGCGGTTGCGGCGGGTACTGTGCATCCTGCGTATACTGCGGCTGGACGTTTGGCGCCTGCGCATACGGGTTTTCTCCGTACTGTGGTGCCGATGCCCCATAGACCTGCTGGCCATATGGGTTGATAGGCTGCTGGCCGTTCTGCCCATATGGCGGTTGCGCAGGCTGAGACTGGCCATGCTGCGGTTGCCCATAGGACTGCCCATACGGCTGCTGGCCGTAAGCATCCGACGGGGATTGGCTGGCGGGGGAGTCCTGCGCGCCACTATTTGAAGGCTGTGTGTTCCGCGGGTCGGAGTTCGGTGCCGAAGAATCCGATTCCGGCGGAATGTTCTGCTGCGGGTTTGAATTAGAATCGCTCATCCGTCGAGTGCTTTCCATGTAAGACTATGTTTCCGTATTCAATTAGCCAGTGCCGATTCTACCATGCGAGCCCATGAATCATCAGGATTTGAGCCCGCATGGAAATCCGCGGCGAAAGTCGTCGTGCCTCAGCTTGCCAGGAATTCCGGAATCGCCGCGGCTGCCGCGTAACCGGCGCGGTACATGCGCTCCAGACCCTCATAGGACTTGCTCAGCGTGTTGAGCCCGTACAGACTTTCCGGCGCGAGGATCAGCACGCGGCCCTCACGCTCCAGCTCCTTCGCCAACGCCACCTCGTCGTTGTACGTCTGGTAGCGGTTCAGCAGCTTTTCGGCCGCCTCGGGATGGGTGCGCCGCAGAATCCTGGCCGGTGCGATGTCCTTCTTCTGCTCGCGCAGAATGTCTTTCGGACGCGTCAGAATCACCACGATGCGGTCGAAGCCGTCGTCCACGGCCTTCTGCACCGGAATCGGATCGGCGATGCCGCCGTCGTAATATGGCACGCCGTCGATCACATACGGCTCGCATGCCACCGGCACCGCGGACGAGGCCTTCATGATGTCGAAATCGTCATAGCCGACATCGGACTTGTCGAAATACTTCGTGGAACCGTCCTCGGCATTGCATGCCACCACGGTGAAGCCGGTCGGATTCGATTCGAACGCCTCGTAATCGACCGGATTCTCGCCGTCATGGTTGCTCAGCGTGCTGTACACGTAATCGAGGTTCGCGAAATTGTGGTTCTTGATGTAGCTGTCGAAGCTCGCATACTCCTTGCGGAACGCGTACTGCGTGTAGAACGTGTGGTTGCGGCCATGCTGGCCGGAGATGAAGGAGACCATGTTGGCGCTGCCCGCCGAAACGCCGTAGCAGTGGTCGACATGCGTGCCGTCCTCGAGCATGCGGTCCATCACACCGGCTCCGTAGATCGCGCGGAAGCCGCCACCGACATCGATCATCGCCGTCCTGTTCGCCATACATCCGTCCTTTCCCGTTCTTCCCATTCCGGATTGTCGATGATTCACGACTTTACGCGCGTAATGCGGACATTCGCCATCGGCGATCGCCCGCCGTTCAACGGTTGAGCAGATCCTCCATCAACGTCAGCATTTCCGGCGAGGAATCGGAGTTGGTGAGTTCGATGCCGCCTCGCGCGTCCTCCGGAGCGAGTTTGCCCAACGATTCCAGCACGACGCCCAGATGCCTGACCGTGCCGAGGTTGCCGTCGATGATAGCGGCGGAATCCGGCAGCAGCTCGCGGAAATAATCACGATAGAACACGAAATGCGTGCAGCCCAGCACCACGGCATCGATGGTGGACAGATCGTATTGGTCGAAATACCGGTGCAGCGTGCGCATCACCAGAGCATGGTCGTCGAGCCGGCCATGCTCGACGATCTCCACCAGATCGGGGCATGGTTCCGGAAAGATGGTGTGGTCCGCCTTGAACCGGTCCATCAGCACCGCGAACTTCCTTTCGCGCAACGTCAGGTTCGTGGCGGCGACGATCACACGCTGGCGATGCCCCTCGCCGCGGTCGCAGGCGACCTTGAGCGCGGGCTCCATGCCGATGATCGGGAAATCGTATCGGTCGCGCAACGCGTTCGCGGCCACCGAGGTCGCGGTGTTGCAGGCGATCACCACGGCCTTCACGCCCTGCCGTGCGAAACGCTCCATGATATGTTCGGACAGTTCGCGCACATGCTCCGGGGTTTTCGTGCCATACGGCGCGTTCGCGGAATCACCGAAATACAGCACGCGTTCGTTCGGCATGTCGCGGCGAAGCTCACGCGCCACCGAAATGCCGCCCAAACCGGAGTCGAATACGCCGATCGGTGCCGTTGAAGTCATCATTCCTCCCGCAAAAAAATCGTTCCGCGGACGTGCCATGGCACATCCGCCTTCAATAGACTACCGCGTGTAGAGTGAATCGTATGAGCATCCCAAGCATTGTTTACAAAGCACACGCCACAGGCAACGATTTCGTCGTCTACGCCGATCCCGACGGCGAATACGAGCCGACCGCCGACGAGGTGCGGTACCTGTGCGACCGTCATTTCGGCATCGGCGGCGACGGTCTGATCCGTCTCGCGCATCCGCAGGCGGTCTCCGACCTCAGCGACGCGCAGGTTGCGGATTGCAAGGCCAACGGCGCCGAATGGTTCATGGACTACCGCAACGCCGACGGCTCCCTCGCGGAGATGTGCGGCAACGGCACGAGGGCCATCACGCTGTTCGCGCAGCGCCAGGGGCTCGCCGACCGGCCCGGTGGCAGGCCGTTCCGCCTCGGCACCCGCGCCGGAGTGAAGACCCTCACGTCGCTCGGCGACGTGCCTGGCCTCGGCAAGGACGTGTTCCAGGTGGAGATGGGCGCATGGAAGCGCGGCGAGCTGGACGGCTATGAGGTCACGATCCCCGGCGTCGAAGGCTCCGCGCGCGGCACTTTCGTGGACATGGGCAATCCGCATGTCGTCGCCGTTCTGGAAGACGCGTTCGCGACATTGCCGACCGTCGAGGAACTCGATCTGGCCGTCAAGCCGGTGGTCGCCCCGGAAATCGAAAGCGACCAGAACGTCGAATTCGTCCGCATCGACGAACAGAGCGAGGGCGATGACGCAGGCGAGGCCACCATGCGCGTCAACGAGCGCGGTTGTGGGGAAACGCTGTCGTGCGGCACCGGCCTGTGCGCCACGGCGGTCACCCTGCGCGCCAAAACCGGCATCGACCACTGGACCATCACCGTGCGTGGCGGTACGCTGCGCGTCGATGTGACCGACACGGATGTGAAGCTCACCGGCTCCGCCACCATCGTCGGCAAAATCGAACTGGTCTGATGTCGTCGCAGGTGCCGCGGCCGAGCAGCCGTCAGCCGAACAGCGCCGCGCCGTCCTTGACGATGATGACGACGACGAGGGCGACGATCCATACGAGATCCACCATCGCATCGAAGTTCAGGCGGTAATACTTGCGCAACCCGGCATGGCCGCGCGGAATGTTCTGCACCACCACCGTCGCATGGGACAGCGCCATGAACTGCACGGTGGTGGAGAACATCAGCGCCAGACACCACGGGCACAACGCGTTGATGACGAACAGGGACTGGGTGGTCAGCCAATACGAATACGCCAATGCGGCGAGACCGCCCAGCCATGTGCACGATGCGAACCAGCGCGGCACCGCCACCTTCGCCAGACCAATCACCGCGACGGTGACGAACACCGATTCGGCGGCGATGCCGAAGAACGCATTCGGGAAGCTCAGGCCCGCGAACTTGACGATCTCCGCCTGCCAGGATTCCGCGACGGTGGAGCACGACATGACGGCGTTCACGTCGCAATTGAGCTTCTGACCGGGGTTGCGCGCCAGTTTCAACGTCTCCGCGGACAGCACGAACGACACCACCAACGCCGCCGCCGAGGCGAGCAGCATCACCAGATACGTCCAGGTCGCGCCATGCCGCCAGCCGCGCGGCATCGTGTAGTCGTCGGCCATGTGGCTGATGGAACCGTCCTCGTCGACCGCGGACCCGCGCCCGTTCGGTTCGTTGGCGGCTGCTCCGCCGGCAATATCGTTCATCGTCAGATCCTTGAACAATCGGAAAATCAAGCAATACGTCTAGTGTACGCGGAACATGCCATGTCACGTCAAGAATCCGCCTACGATGGAACCTATGACTGAAATTGGCATCACCGCACCGCCCGCCGTCGGCTGGGACATCCACTGCCACACCGTGTTCTCCGATGGCACGGAGACCCCGCTCACGTTGCTGCGGCAGGCGAAGGCGCTGGGACTGCACGGCGTCGCGATTTCCGACCACGACACGACGGCCGGATGGCAGGAGGCGCTGGACGCGTCCAGGGAAGTCGGATTGCCGTTGCTGCGCGGCACGGAGATCACCGCCGCCGACGATGACGTTTCCGTGCACATGCTCGCCTTCCAATACGATCCGACGAACGTGCGCATCCGCGAGATGTTCGCCTCCACGCGGGCCGCGCGGCTGCGCCGGTCGCAACGCATGGTGGCATTGATCGCGCAGGACTACCCGATCGCATGGGAGGACGTGCTCGCCCAGACGCGCGAAGGGGAGCGCACCACGGTGGGACGTCCGCACATCGCCGACGCGCTGGTAGCCGCCGGCGTGTACCGCAACCGTTCCGAGGCGTTCTCCGGAGCGGTGAGCAGCACGGCGAAATACTATCTGCCGACGCCTTCGCCGACCACGCACGAGGTGGTTGCCGCGGTCAAGGACGCCGGCGGCGTCATCGTCATCGCGCATGCCGGCGACCCGCAGCGCAACCGGAACCTGCTGTCCGACCGGCAGATCGGCCGTCTGATCGACGAGGGATTGGACGGGCTTGAGGTATGGCATCGCGGCAATCCTCCGGAACAGCGCGAACGGCTGCTCGGCATCGCCGCCAAGCACGATCTGCTGGTCACCGGTGGCTCCGACTGGCATGGCAAGGGCAAGCCGAACAAGCTGGGGGAGAACCTCACCGACGATGCCACCATCCGTGAGATACTGCGCCGCGGAGTGCGATTGTAGACGGACAAGCCTTGTTCCGCATAGGAACGCGGAACAAGCGCGAGGACGTGTGGTGACATGCGATGGTGTGCGGAAATCGCATAAAAACAGGCCGGACGAAGAGCCCGGCCTGTTTTGCGATGAATTCGCGTCCGGCGTCATCCGCATGGCCGGACGTGAACGATGGTCAGAGGTTGCCGAAACCGACGGCGTGCTTCGTCTCCGAACCGATGATGGCATAGCCGAGCGCGCCGGCCGGCACCACGATGCGACGGCCCTTGTCGTCGGTCAGATTGATGGTCTTGCCGTTCTCCACCGCGTCGGCGATCGCGGCGTTCACCGCGTCGGCGGTGTCGTCGGTGCTGAAGGTGACGGTACGAGCCACGTTCTGGATGCCCAGTTCGATGTCCATGGAAAATTGCCTTTCGTCTTGTTGCCGCGCGTATGACCGCGCTGTTCGGTACGGATAATGCGCCTATTGTACGCCTTGCGGGTCGTCCGCCTACTGCGCCTGCGACGCCTGGTCCCCGGTCGGAGACGCCACGGAGGCCGTGTCGGTGCCCTCCGCGGACACCGTGTTGGCCTGGCCAAGCTGCTCGCGCGCCTTCTGCATGGCGGCCTCGTCGCGTTCCAGCAGCGGAAGGAACATCGTGCTGGCCTCGCTGTGTTCCGCGGGAATCGTCTTCGCGGACGCGTCGGCGTTCTTGTTGGTGCTCTCCAATTTGCTGATCACGATGGTCGAGCTCGCCGGCATGGAGTCGTGCAACTCTCTCGCGGAATGCTTGGGAAGGAACGTGCTCACCGGCGTCACGTCATGTTCGTCGGTGTCATCGTCGTCGAGCTGCTCCGTCGTGGCCGAGCGGGAATGGGTCACCTGCACAGGGTAGGAGGCCGGGGCGAATCCCGCGGAATCCGACTGTGGTTCCTGCACCGGCCGTTCCACCGGGGTCGGACGGTTGAACGCCTCCGTCGCGTCCTCGGCAAGGTTCCTTGTGGTGCGCACGTTATCCGTGGAGGCTACGGCGTTCACGCCGACCACGGAATGGCCGCCGGTCACGTCGAAATCGCCGGTCGTGTCGTCCATGTCGACCGCGTCGATGCGGCGCTCGCCGGTCACATCGGACGAATCCCGCTGCTGCGCGGCCTCCCTGCGGCGACGTTCCGACTCGTCCAGCAACGTGCCCACCGTGATCGTGCTCGGCGGCTGGCTCGCCACGGGATTCGCGGCGGCATGCCGTGGCTGCGACGACGCGCGATTCCTCGTTGTGGTGAGGCTCAGCTGATGTGCCAGACGCTCCACCTGGGCCTTGAACTTCATGATCTTGACATTGTCGGCCTGCTGCAACGCGGTGATGAAATCACCGACCTGCTCCATCTGCAGCCACAGATTCGCCCGCAGCATAATCAAATCGTCCAACCGATTGCCCAGAAGACGACCATAAGCCGAAATCAGCGCGTTGCGGTGGCTCTCGTCAAGCTTCGCGAAGATCCAAGCCAGATCGCGCGCCGGATCGTTCACCTGCATGTTCTGCCAATTGGTGACCGCGGTGATGGACGAGCCCGAGAACAGCAGATCGCCGTCGCTCAGACCGCCGTGCACCGGGCACGTGACGAACGACCACAGGCCGTCCGTCTCCAGAACGTTCGCCCAGCTATCGGTGATCTCCTGCGGAACATGGCCGGCCTCGCGCAGATTCCTGATCCAGGCGATCAGCTGAGCGCGAATCTGCCCCGTCGCATACGCCGGATACTTCGCCTGCTGCAGGAAATCCGTACGCAGACGGTGGATGGCGCCCAACGTCGTGCCGACGGCCGCGCAATCATCCAACGTCAGCAATTCCAACGGACGCGCCTCGCCGGAATGATGCGCCGCCACAAGCACCGACGTGTCCGCGGTGACGGAACGCTCCGAATCTCCGTCCGAAAAAGCCACCACGCGATCGACGTCAAACCCAAGTCCCGCCAAATCGCGGTTCTGCGACAACACCCGCGCCGCGCGGACACGCCCCGCAAGACGCCTGCGCCCCTGCTCCGTGTCGGAGGCGAACACGTCGTACAGCGCGCCCGCCGAATCCTGCACCACGGCATGGTCGATACCATAGGCCGTGTCGGTGGAGTTGATCTGCTCGCTGGCGCGCACTCCCGCCATCACGGCAGTCGGCATCGTGGCGCTCGCCAAAGCAGCCATCATGAAAGTGTTACGATCGATCACACAGCCAACACTAATACATATAAAGGGCAAAGCGGTGACGACTTGCCAGCGAATCCGCGTGAACCGTCGGTGTATCTGCCACAATGGAGCCTATGAGTGCAACAGCGGATGAGATTCTCGAAGGACTCGACGACGCGCAGCGCGAGGCGGCCACCGCCGTGGACGGGCCGGTGCGCATCATCGCGGGGGCAGGCGCCGGCAAAACACGCACCGTCACCCGCAGAATCGCCTACGCGTGCGCGACCAAAGCGTGGAATCCGGCGAAAACGCTCGCCGTGACCTTCTCCGTCAAGGCCGCGGCGGAAATGCGCGAACGACTCTCCAAACTCGACGTCGCGGCCGACGTCACCGCATCGACCTTCCACTCCGCCGCGCTGCACCAGCTCCGCCGCGTGTGGCCCGACGTGTGCGAAGGGCAGATGCCATTCGTGTCGCGCAATCCAAGGGAGGTGCTCGAACGGTCCCTGCGCCGCGTCACCACCATCCAGGTGGACGACGGCACCGTGCGCCAACTGCAGGACGAGGTCAACTGGTGCAAGATCTCGCTCATCGCGCCGGAAGACTACGAACGCGTCTGCGCCGCGCTGCACCACCAGCCGCCATCGGGACTCGAACCGGAACAATTCGTGGACGTCTACAAGGCGTACGAGGCCGAAAAAACCAACCGCAACGAAATCGATTTCGACGACATCCTGCTCATCACCTGCCATCTCATCGAAAGCGACGCGGAAGTGGCCTCCGCGATACGGTCCGGCATCACATGGCTCACCGTCGACGAATACCAAGACGTCTCGCCGCTGCAGCACCGGCTGCTCACCCGATGGCTGGGCATCAACCGCAACATCTGCGTCGTGGGGGACCCCGCGCAGACCATCTACTCCTTCGCGGGCGCGAGCAGCTACAACCTGCTCAACTTCGCCAGCGAATTCGGGCCCCTCTCCGCCGACATCAGCCTCAACAACGACTACCGGTCGACCCCACAGATCGTCGACTACGCCAACCGCGTGCTCAAAGCCTCGCCGCAACGCGCGGACTACCTGCGCCTCACCTCGGAACGCGACCAAGGCCGGCGGGTGGAGGAAACCATATACGACAACGACCTCGCCGAAGCCAGAGGCGTCGCCGCCCGCATCCGCAAACTCGTGGACGCCGGCGCCGCGCCCGCCGACTGCGCCATCCTCACCAGAGTCAACGCGCAGCAGCAGATCCTCTGCAAGGCGCTGGCCGAACAGCACCTGCGCTACCGCATACGCCGGGACAGCGGATGGCAGAACTCGGCGCTCGCCGACGATGTGCAGACGCGGCTCGCCATGCTGGACGTGATAGGCGTCGGCAGCGCGGGCGGCGTGACCATCTCCACCATCCACGCGTCCAAGGGCTTGGAATTCAAGCACGTGTTCCTTATCGGCTGCTCGGAAGGGCTGATGCCGTACGGCTCCCCATCGGACGGCGACGCGCTGGAAGAGGAGCGCCGCCTCATGTACGTGGCGGTGACGCGCGCCGAAGATACGCTGGACGTTTCCTTCGCACGCACCCGCGAAGGAAACGAAGGCGATTACCGGAGACGGGTCTCACGCTTCTTCCGGTGAATCCGGATCGTCGCCGGATTCGTTGTTCGGCTTGGTGTCCGGCGCATCCGAACCGTCGTCGGACGCGCTGCCATTGGGGGCGGTCGCATCGTCGCCGGACGTATCCGCTCCGCCATCGGACGGGCCGTCGCCGTGTCCTTCCTCGTCAAGCAGCTTGGTGAGTTCGGCGTCCCAGTCGATGTGGTCCGGAATGTCCTGCAACCCCTCGGTCTCGGTTGCGGAAGAATCGTCGGCGACGGTTGCCGGTGCATCCTGCTGCCGGATCTTGTCGGCGGATTCCTGCGAGGTGGTCTGCTGGGGGCCCTCGGCCTTGCCCGCCTTCGCACCGTCATCGGGCAGCTGCGGCAGCAGATCCGGATGCGACCATTTCGCATCGCGGGCTTCGGGGCCTTCCTTCGCGGTGATGCCCTCCCACAGCGAGGCTGCTTCGCGCATGCGCTTCGGACGCAGCTGCATGCCCATCAGACTTTCGAACGTGCGCTCGGCAGGGCCGCCGATGGCGCGTTCGCGACGAAGCATCTCACGAAGCTGTTCAATATGCGGAATATGCGCCATGCCGGCACGCCACACGACCGCATCGACCCAGCCCTCGACCAAGGCCAGCAGCGTCTCCAGCGAAGCCATCGCTTGTTTCTGCTCCGGAGTGTCCGGGAACGCCACCTTGGTGATGTTCACCGCATCCGCCATCGAATCGGGATCAACGGTCTGCGCGTCGCGGATCTGCTCCTCCATAGCGTCCATATCGATGGCGATGCCACGCGCGTACTTGCCGAGCAGCGCCTCGAAACGCGGCATCAGCCACGGCACGGACGCATACAGACGCGTGTGCGCGAGCTCCTGCAAGGCCAGATAACCCATCACCTCGTTCGCATCGAGTTCCAACGACTCCGCATATTCGACGATGTTCTGCACGATCAGGCCGCCCGCGGGATTCTTCAGCAACGCGATGCCTTGGTCGAAACTGCCGCGCACCTCATGGGAAAGATCGCCAGCGGCGCGGCCAAGCTGCATCGCGAACGACGTGTTGCCGACGAAACGCATCAGCTGCGCCGGATCCTTCATGCTGTCGGGAATCGGAATCTGCACCGGACCCGCGAAAATGCCGGATACCTCCGGTTGGATGCCGTCATCGTCACCGAAGCGCGACGACAGGATCGAAGCGAGCGCGTCGTTCATCGACTGCGCGACGGGGGAGGCGAACTGCGCCCAGGAATCAAGCGTGCCGTTCACCCAGTCGGTCCGCGTGAGCACCTTCGTCTCGCCTTCGGCCGGATTGAATTCGCAGGCCGTGTCGAGCCACAGGTTCGCCTCGCTGATCGCGCGGCGCGCCATCTCGCCGTACTCCGCGCTTACGCTGC
>ERZ808270.1209-NODE-1209-length-11792-cov-4.340632_pt1 | contig 11792 bp, 12 predicted proteins | sample MGYA00521082_ERZ808270 | MGnify/ENA primary metagenome ERZ808270 (study PRJEB31516, sample SAMN03275594) | gut metagenome | biome: mammalia-associated habitat; material: feces | host: Papio cynocephalus | place: Kenya | collected 2012-07-27 ...
CATACCGATACAGACGGACGAATATCATATCCGGTGTATGTCTGATCAACAATCGTACCTACCGAAGCATTTGGAATATAGTAGGAATATGTATTGTTGTTGTTCGTTCCCGTCACCTGCACCGGAATCTGCAGCGGAATTCTTCCATCCGGACGATTCAGTGTCAGTGTTGTGGAACCTGCAGTGTTTGCAATCAGTTTTGTTCCGCTGATATAAGCCACTGCGGTATTGGATACATACATATTCAGTCCCTGTACAATCGGACAGTTGGCATTGCTCGGCCAGTGATTAGATACTTTAATATTTTCATAGCATCCGGATAAGTCAATGGTCTGGCCCGCAGTCATCTGAATATAATTTCCAATGGATGACGGAACAACAATCTGATCTGAGGTAATATTGCTTTCGGCAAGCTGAATATTGTTTACTGTTGTCGTCTGGTTGTTCGGTGTTGTATAGGATGTTCTTGTTACCGTATTGGCAAATTCTTCTACCCAGTAATGATAACCATTATAATATACATGTCCGATTCCGACAGCCGTAAACTGGCTGTTTAACATATTTCTGCGCTGTTCCTGTCCGGAATAATTTGCATTATCTTCCCGCATTGCATTGTGAAGTGCAGATGCGGAAGAATAATTCACACCGATATTCTCTGCATAAACACCCGCATAGACACCATTTTCACTGTAGGCAGTATAATAATTTGTGCCATTCGGTCTGGTGTGTGAATATGAAAGTGCAATTTCTGCTGCACGTTTCATGGCTACCTGCTCCAGCGCATAGTCGTAAGTAAGCGGCTGCAGATTATTACAATATGTTTTCGTGTAATTGTTTGCATCCCAGTACCATGCATCGGATGAATTTCTGCGCATACTGTTGATCATGTCATAGACATTTCTGGCATCTGTCTGTCCGTATGTAACCTGAATACTGACATTCCTCGTACCTGTCGTTGCGGCCATCACATTGCCCGCATAACCAAGTGGAAGCAGTGAAACGATCAGAACAAACGCAAGCAGACGTTTGAGCACATTGTGCGTTTTTGTTTTTCTCATAATCTTGATCCCTTCCTTTATTTTTAAAGTTTTTTGTTATCCCTATTGTACGCTTTTTCCCGGTTTCCCGCAATCATAATTTCATGAAGTTTGCTTGACAAGCATAACAGAACCGCTATACTCTAATTAGCAAACAGGTGGTTGCGCAACTCGTTTCTGCGGGCTGCACAATCACCAATCTAATTAGCAGATGGAGAAGGGAGAAATAACAGAATATGACCTATCAGGAATTAGTTTCAAAATTAAAAGATACTTATCAAAAGAAAGATGCTTCCAAAATCAGCGAACATCTTGCCATCCAGTTTAACATACAGGGAGAAGCCGAAGGTGCACTGTATCTGGAAATTGCAGATGGACAGCTTCATATTGAACCATACGAATATTATGACCGTGACATTTTAGTTACAACCTCAGCTGCCGACCTGCTCGCACTCGCAGAAGGAAGTCTTGATCTTTTCGATGCTTATCAGTCCGGAAAAATTTCTGCGGAGGGAAATCTTGAAAAAGCATTCTTATTAAAAGAAATTGTTTCCGTTTCATCCGAAACTCCAGCACCGGCTGAATCTACTCCTGTGGAAACTCCGGCTGTCGAAAGTACTCCGGCTGCCACAAATGCTCCAGTTACAAAAGCACCCGTCAAAGCACCACGCATGTCCCGGAAAAAAAACAGAAAAAGACATAAATAATCTGTAAACTTTCTTGTATTTTTCAGACAGCGTGCTATGATAATTCATAACATAAGATAACTGAAACAGGAAAAGGAGTGAATACTATGTCTTTTTTAAACAATTTAGGGCAAAAGCTCAGTGATGTGAGCCAGACTACAATCAAAAAAACAAAAGATCTGGCAGATACCGCAAAATTAAATTTGAATATTTCTGAAGAAGAACGCAAAATAGAAACCGCATATGAGCAGATTGGAAAATGGTATGTTGGAAAACACCGCGAAGATGCCGATGAAGAAGTAAAAATCTGGATGGATGCAATCGCCGCTTCCGAAGCAAAAATCAAAGAATGCCGCGAAAATATTCACCAGATGAAAGGTATGACCATCTGTCCTTCCTGTGGTGCCAGTGTTGATGCTGATGCTGCATTCTGCAGTGCCTGTGGACAGAAAATGCCAGAAAAGCCAAAGCCGGAACCGGTAAAGGAAGAAGATGTCGAGGTGATTCCTCCGGAACAGCCGTCTAAGGAACCGGCTTCTGAGCCAGTGTCAGAAAATACTTCCGAAAAGCAGACCGAAAACCCTGCATCTGATGCTTCAACCGAAGCATAAAAACAGACAGAAAAAACAAAAGGAGCTGTCGCGCCGCCGAATTTCGGCGGGGGCGATAGCTCCTTTTCTAATTTTATTAAGACGAGTTGCACAATCTCTACTGTTTATATAAATGGGTTATAAAACCGGCTGCCGTCATGATATGTAATCATAAGTGCAACCACTGTAAATCCAAGCACCAGTGCAATGCACAGATAATCATTGCGCTGTAACTTTCTTCCCATATACCAGGTACGCTTTCTGTGTTTTCCATACCCACGCAGCTCCATCGCATTACTGATCGTGTCAATGCGGCCAATACTTGTAAAAATAAGTGGAAAGATAATAGATGCCGTGCTCTTAATACGGCTCATCAGCTTTGCCTTCCCTGACATCTCAATTCCACGGGCCTCCTGCGCATTTTTAATTTTGTGGAAATCATCCTGCACATCCGGAATATAACGCAGTGCAATTGCCACCGCATATCCGATATTGTAACTGATTCCAATACGATTTAACGATGCTGCAAACTCCGATGGATTGGTGGTCACGACAAAAATGAACACCGCTGGAATGATGGTAAAATATTTCAAAACAATGTTCAGCTCATAAAACAGCTGCTCTGCGGTAATCGGATAATGTGCCGAAAGCTGCCAGAGTACATGCTTTGTACCATAAATTTTTGTTCCCTGATCCGGTGCAAAAATAAAAATGGCAAGCACATTGATGACCAAAAAGAACATAATGAACTTAAAAATAGAACCGACCTGTTTCCACTCTGTTTTTGAAATCTTAAACAAGATCAGACTGAGAACCAGCATCACGGCGAGTACACGGGTATCATAAGTAAGCATGCTTGTAATGGACCATGCCAGAAAATAGATCAGCTTTGTGACACCACACAGCCGGTCCATCCAGGTATCTTTTTTCTCATAGGTCAATAACTTTGCCATTAACGCACCGCCCTTTCGTAATTGATAAACCGCTGTACAAACTGAGAAGGATCTTCGATCCCACATTTGACCGCCATCTCATAGAGTGATGTCTGCTTAAGGTATGCCGGAGCCGTGATGGTTTCATCCGTCAGCACTTTCGCCGGCGTATCAATCGTCAACAACTGTCCATCTGCCACAACAATGGCACGGTTGGTATATTCCAGCATCAGATGCATATCATGCGTAATCATGATAATGGTTGTTCCCTGCGTCTCATTGATTGTCTTTAAAAACTCCATAATTTCCGTATAATGGCGGTAATCCTGTCCCGCTGTCGGCTCATCCAGAATCAGGATATCCGGCTTCATGACAAGAATTGATGCTATCGTCACACGCTTCTTCTGCCCAAAACTCAATGCAGAAACCGGCCAGTTCCGGAACTGGTACAATCCACAGATTTTCAGTGTCTCGTACACACGCTCACGAATTTCTTCTTCTGGAACCCCGCGCACCGTCAGACCAAGCGCCACTTCGTCATAAATCATAGGTTTTGAAATCATCTGATTCGGATTCTGCATGACAATTCCAATATGCTCCCCACGCTCTTTGACCGAAAGCGGCGAGATATCGTTTCCATTCAGTTCGATTTTTCCACTACTTGGCTCAAGGAACCCGCAGATCAGATTGGAAAGGGTTGTCTTTCCGGCGCCGTTTTTTCCGACAATGCTGATCATTTCCCCCTTTTTCACATCAAAGCTGATATCCGAAAGAATCGCCTTTTCCGGTTGATAGGAAAAATGCAGATGATCCACGTTGAGCACCTTTTCCTCTGCTTCCTGTTTCTGCGGAAGCTTCGTTGTCTCAAACCATTCCCGGACCTGCGCTTTGTACGGCTCAAAATTCATGGTCTCCACATGCTGTGGATGATCCTCTGCCGCAATCGTACATCCAGCATGCTTCAGTGCCGTGACATAAAGCGGCTCACGGATTCCCTGTTCCTCCAGGATATTTCCAACCAGCAGATCATCCGGTTTCATATCTGCCACAATCGTTCCGTCGCCTACCACAACAATACGGTCCACGTCTTTATAAAGCACATCCTCAAGACGATGCTCGATGATCACGATGGTCTTCTTCTGTTCCTTCTGGATTCTGTCGATCAGCGCAATGGCTTTCTTTCCGGTCGCCGGATCGAGATTGGCCAACGGCTCGTCAAACAGCAGAATATCCACATCATCGATCATAACACCCGCCATGGAAACTCTCTGTTTCTGTCCGCCGGACATCTCCGATGGTGCATGATGCAACAGTTCTTTTACCTCTACGGTCTCTGCCACACCGTCTACTTTGCGGAACATCTCTTCCTGTGCCATACAGTCATTTTCCAGCACAAAAGCAATATCTTCCGCAACCGTCAGGCCGATAAACTGTCCGTCCGTATCCTGCAACACAGTTCCGACCATCTTGGAAAGTCCAAAAATTCCAAGTTTTTTGGGATCTTTTCCTTCGATTTTTAAAGTTCCGGTACTGTCTCCTTCATACGAAAAAGGGATCAGTCCGTTGATGCAATTTGATAATGTCGACTTTCCTGATCCCGATGGTCCAACGATGAGCACCTTCTCTCCGGGATAAATTTTTAAATTGATATCCCGGAGTGTCGGCTCCATCTGTGACCGATATTTAAATGTAAAGTTTTCAAATTCAATAATCGGTTCCATACGTTTTTAGTCTTCCTTTGTAAGACTTGATGATTTTGCTCCAATCTTTGTATATCCCAGTCCAAGTAATGAACCAAGTACACCCACAATGATGATATTGGCTACAAACGCAAATACGCCCTGTAAGAATACTTTCTTTGCAGGCTCTGCATAAATGAGGATGTCAAGCACCGGCGCAACAACGATCCATGCGATTGCATTTGCAACAACCTGAACCACATTAAAAAGAACTACTTTCTTCTTATTAAATCCACCGGCTTTAATCTCAAAGCTCTTTGCGAATAAACCAACTAAAATTCCAAAGATCGCATCCGGGAATACCCAACTCCACCATACGCCACCGTAAAACAGTGCATCACCGAGTGCGTGTCCCAGCAGACCAATGATTCCTCCGACAACCGGTCCAAACACTGCGGCAAGAAATGCCAGAACTGCTGCACGTGGCTGCATGGATGTATTCGGAATAAATCCCAGCGGAATCTGTACTTCTGTCAGAACGATGAACAAAGCGGTACCGATACCGGTTGCTACAACTTCTTTGATTCCAAACTTTTTCATAACAAGTTCCTCCTTTGTTTTTTCAGTACCTTATTATTTATGATAACAGCCCAAATGTCAAGGTTTCGCGGCAAAATATTCTTTTACCAGTTTTACGACCACTCCGGAAAGCAAAAATACTGCAATCAAGTTCGGAATTGCCATAAGTCCGTTAAATGTTTCCGCAATGCTCCACATCAGGCCCAGATCCATGGTGGCACCTACAATGGCAACCAGTGCATACACCAACATAAACGGCTTATTGACACGGGAGCCGAACAAAAACTCGATACAACGCGTCCCGTATAATCCCCATCCGATAATGGTGGAAAATGCAAAACAGCACATGGCAACCGCAGTAAAAATAGATACCCAGTTTCCGTATGTTGCGGTAAATCCACTGATTGTAAGCTCTGCACCTGCCGCCTGACCGTAACTGACCGGAACCTGGCTGCACAAAATAACCAGCGCTGTCAGTGTACAGATTACAATCGTGTCTACGAACACCTCAAAAATTCCAAAGAATCCCTGCTTGACCGGTTTTCTCGTATCTGCACAGGCATGTGCAATTGATCCCGTGCCAAGTCCGGCCTCATTTGAAAAAATTCCGCGGGAGACCCCTTTTTTCATACTCATAAAGAAGCTTCCCACTGCTCCACCGGTCACTGCTGCCGGATGAAATGCCCCTTCTACAATCGAAGCAAATACAGCCGGGACATGACCGATATTAAAAAGAATCACTCCCACTGCCAGAACAATATAGACCAGCGCCATAAACGGTACCAGCTTTTCTGTCACCTGTCCAATCCGCTTGATACCTCCAAGCAGAATGAGTGCGATCAGAACCGCCAGAATGATCCCGACTACAAGGTTAACGGTCGGTATGGCATCTTTTGAAATGACATGATAATTCATCAATGCCGTATTGATGGCTGTGGTAATCGTATTTACCTGTGTGGCATTCCCTGTTCCGAATACGGTCAGCACACCGAATGCGGAAAACAGATACGCCAGCCAGTGCCAGTGCTTTTTGAGTCCGTTCTTAATATAATACATCGGACCGCCGACCAGATCGCCATGCACATTTTTTTCGCGGAAATGCACCGCAAGCGTCACTTCTGAAAACTTTGTACACATACCGAGAATTGCGGAAATCCACATCCAGAACACGGCTCCCGGACCGCCGATGGCAATGGCTCCTGCCACACCGGCAATATTTCCCGTGCCGACCGTTGCCGCCAGTGCCGTACAGACCGCCTGAAACGGTGTCATGGCTCCATCCGATGCCTCACGCTTCTTAAACATGCGGCCGAAGGTCACTTTCATCGCGTATGGGAACTTGCGGATCTGTAAGAACCGGGTCCGGAAACTTAACACCAGCCCGACACCGATGATACAGATCATTGCAGGAACACCCCAGATGAAATTGTTGACCGCACTATTGATTGCTTCAATTGTGGATAACATACTTTTCTTTTCCTTCCTACGTGAATAAGCGCGTGTTTTTGCAAAACACGCGCTTGCATTATAGCACAATTTTCCGTTTTCCGCTATGATTTTCTAGCTGCGTACCGCCCAGCGCATCTTTGTGGATCGTGCCCGTCCGTTCTGCGCACACTCCTGCGCGGACGGACGCACCACATCCTTTGCATACTCCGAATAAATGCCTGCGCGGTAGCCTTCTTTTAAGGCACGCTTTACCAGCTTGTCCTCCCCGGAATGGAATGTCAGAATCGCCACGCGGCCGCCCGGTTTTAAAGCACCCGGCAGTTTTTCCATAAATTCATAAAGCACCTCAAACTCCCGGTTTACATCAATGCGCAGTGCCTGAAACGTCCGCTGGCAGGTCTTTTTGATGGTCTCTTTTTTGTCCTTTTCCGGCAGGAAAGCAAGCGTATCTTCGATAATTTTGCGCAGTTTTGTGGTTGTATCCACACGGTGTCCTTTGCGGATCTCGTCGGTGATCGCTTTTGCAAGTTCCTCACAGTACGGCTCATCGGAATTTTCGTAAAGCATTCCGGCAAGTTCGTCGCGGCTGATCGTATCCAGACGCTCCGCCGCACTGATTCCTGCCTCCTGATTCAGTCGCAGATCAAGCGGTCCGTCCACTTTAAAGGAAAATCCACGCTCCGGATTGTCGATCTGCATGGACGAAACGCCAAGATCTGCCAGAATAAAATCAAATCCACCCACTTCTTTTGCAATCTCATCGATCGTGCAGAAATTCTGCAGATGGATGGTCAGCATGTCCTCTCCGAATCCCTGGTCTGCCAGACGTTTTTTCGTCTTTGCCGACTCTACAGGATCGACATCAGTTGCATGGATGTGCCCCTGTCCCTGCAACTGCTCAAGCATGGCTTTCGTGTGACCGCCGTAGCCGAGCGTGGCATCAAAACCGATCTGTCCCGGCTTGATCTGTAAGAAATCAAGAATTTCTTTTACCATAATGGAGATGTGCATGCCTGCCGGGGTGTTGCCTTTCTGGATGACATGCGCGATAGTGTCTTTGTATTTTTCCGGCTGCAGTTCTTTATATTTTTCTTCAAATTTCTTTGGGTATTTTCCTTTATAATGCACACGGCGCTTGTGCGGGGTCTGGTTTTCGTTTTCCATTTTTATGTTTCCTTTCCTCTCCTGTCCAGGTACAGCTCCTTTTGCCATTTGCAGTGAAAAACTTTATATAGGGTTGAGAAGGTACTGTTTACAGCGTAATCTTTGAACAATAATGATTTCAAATTGTTTTCTATGAATACCGGTATAATTGTTTTTCTACCAGTTTGTTTCCTTCATACACCAGGCGAAGTGTAAAAAAGCGGCGCTCATTTTCCTCAATCAGCAGTTTCAGAAAAATCGCATCTCCCTCCCAGGTCGGAAGCGCAAGCACTTCTTTTTTGTCCATCCACTGCAGATCGCCTTCATTGCACTCAATCAGCTCCCCGGTAAAACCATCCGCTGTAAACAGACACATTTCTTCCGGTTCCGGCGCTTCATCACTGATGAATGTAATCAGCCCGCGAAATTGGTAGGAGGTCAGTGTCAGGCCGGTTTCTTCCTTTACTTCACGTAACAGGCAGTCCTCCGGTCCTTCCGTGCCTTCTGCATGTCCGCCTACGCCAATCCACTTGTCTTTGTTGATGTCGTGCTGCTTTTTGGTGCGGTGGAGCATCAGGTATTTTCCGTCTTTTTCTATGTAACACAGGGTTGTCATTTTCATGGGATTTTCCTCGTTATTTCTCGTATTTGTTCCATGATAACAAAATTTGCCCCGTTTTTTCAATCAAATATTTCATATTTTGCCCCGTTTTTGATATATTTATCTTCCTTTTTTGCCCCGTTTTTTAAATTTCGGCAGAGCTATGGTGCTCATTTGAGGTATTCTCCAATCCGGTCAATATTATAAAGCGGAATATTTGTCATCCAGCCCTGCTCACGGAAATCTGACATGGAAGTCCGCACCGCATGCTGCGGATGATACTTCTCGCAAAAAGCCCGCAGACTTTTTGCCCGCAGATTTTCCTCTGCTTTCACCTCTACCGGAATGACCGATCCGGGTGCCTGCAGCACGAAATCAATTTCGCCTGTAGAATTTGCCGTTGTGTAATAATATGGTTCCACACCCAGTTCCGCTATCATCTGCTGCAGCACATACTGCTCCGTCAACGCCCCTTTAAACTCTGTAAAAATCCGGTTTCCATCAATGATAACGCTTGCATCCAGATCTGCCATGGCAAGCAGAAGCCCGACATCAAGCATATAAATTTTGAACGCATTCAGATCCATATATGCTTTCAGCGGAAGGGACGGCTTTTTCACACGATGCACTTTGTGGATCAGACCGCAATCCAAAAGCCACTGGATCGCCAGTTCAAAATCCTTCGCGCGCGCTCCTTCCCGCACCTGTCTGTAAATGTATTTTTTATTTTCCTTGGCAAGCTGCATCGGAATGGAATTCCATACCAGATTAAGCCTTGGCACCAGAGAAATTTCTGCATGTTTGGAAAAATCCTGCTGATAATAATTCAGAAGATTTTTCTGGATTTCGCGCACTTTGTTGTAATCTTTATTCAGGACAAAGTTCTGTACTGCCTCCGGCATTCCTCCCACATAATAATATTCCCGCAGCCGGTCGATATACTTTGTCTTAAACATTGTGACCATGTCTGTGTCTGCACCTTGCAGCATGGTAACAAAACGTTCTTCGCCGAGTGCACATAAAAATTCCTGAAAACTAAGAGGATACAGATCCATGAAATCAACTTTCCCTACCGGAAAAGAAGTTCCTTTATGCATGGCAACGCCAAGCAGGGAGCCCGCCGCAACAATGGCATATTCCGGCGCGTTTTCGCAAAAATATTTTAGGGAACCAAGTGCTTTTGGAACCTCCTGCACCTCATCAAAAATCAGAAGGGTGTCCGTACAATTTATGGATACTCCTGTCTCCGCGCTGATGGCAAGAATCATCCGCTCCACATCAATCTCACCTTCAAAAAGCTGCTGCATTCTTGGATTGCTGTCGAAATTGACATAAGCGGTCTTTTCAAAACAGGTCTTTCCGAACTCTTTCATCAGCCATGTTTTTCCAACCTGTCTGGCTCCGCGGATGATCAGCGGTTTTCGGTCCGGTTTTTCTTTCCATATTTTTAATTTTTCCAGTGCAAAACGTTTCATTGTGCGTCCTCCCTGTCAGTGGAATTTATATGTAGCATTCCTTATTACTTTATATGATATTCCTTTATGGCAGAGCCGTCAACATTTTTAAGGACGTATTTGTGTGGTGGTTCTACACTTTTAAGGACGTATTTGTGTGATTACACTACACTTTTCAGGATGTTACTTTTTGCATAAATGTGGAAGGTTTTTGTTGCATCCCATGCACTTAAATGCTATACTTGTCACAAAGCAAATACATATTTTTCCATAGCTTGGGCGGACAGTACCTGGCGAGCCGTCTATATCATATACTTTATTTTATCATTTCAAATTATCCCGGAAAGTCTTGCTTTTAAAATTCAACCTTATTTTAACTTAATTTTGTTAAGCAGGATTTGTATTGATACGGGATATGTTTTCATACAGATTCTGTGGCTTACACAAGGAGGAAACTGTATGAGCATCAGTCGACCTATTGCCCGAATATGCCACTGAGGGATCTTCTTTATTTTGCAAGCATTATACAAAAACAAATCAAAGCTCAGAAGCGTGATATTTATGGTGGAAAAGTCTTAAAGATTCCAGTTCCTCATTTTGTCGTGTTTTATAATGGAAAAGAAGATGCGCCGGATCAGTATGATCTCCGTCTTTCTGATGCATTTGAAAAAGAACCGAGAATCCTGAGGTAGAATTGGTCTGCCATGTTTACAATATCAACAATGGGAAAAATGTTCCACTGCTGTCAAAATGCCAGACATTGCGTGAATATATGTATTTTGTGGATATGGTGCGGAAAAATAATGAAATCAGTGGAAATCTGGAAGATGCCATTGAGAAAGCTATTAACCAGTGTATGGAAGAAAATGTGCTCAGGGATTTTCTGGCTCAACACAGGGAGGAGGTAATGCACGTGATGACATTAGACTATACATTTGAACGACGGCTGGAAATGCAGCGCGCCGAAGCAATCGAGGATGGCGAAAGAATCGGAAAAGAAATCGGAAAAAAGATCGGAAAAGAAGAAAAATTGTCAGAGCAGATTCGTAAAAAAATACAAAAAGGCAAACCTCTGGATCAGATTGCGGACGAATTGGAAGAAGTGCCGGAAACCATTCGTCCGTTATACGAAAAAATTAAAAAGGAAATGATGCAATAAACTCTGAATAATTCTGTAATCAAACGTAACCGCAGAAAAACGGGATGCCCGGTTTTTAGAATCTTTTTCTAAAAACTGGGCTTAATAAAATTTCTAACATCACAAGTAATATTTGAATTAATAATTTTTGCATAGAATGTAGCTTTTTTATCTTATTTAATCACATATTTTAACGAGGCATCCATATCAGGATTTCTTTAATTCCTCCATATACAGTTCAGCTATATATGCAGGTCCATTGCACCACAGCTTTGTTTTTTCATCATACAGTGCTTTGCCTGTTCTGGAACACAGAAAATCGGTCAATACCTCTTTTTTGTCCTTGCCCGTCTCTTCTGCGATTTCTTCTGTCACCATAGTGATAAGAAGATCGATTGTATAATTCATTTTTTCTTTTGGAATTGTTACTTCAGCCATATCTTCTCACCTTTCACAAATTTCAGACATTTAATAGCGGCTTCTGTTTTAAAGCAAAAAGCTTTT
>ERZ808270.1213-NODE-1213-length-11773-cov-2.858167_pt1 | contig 11773 bp, 10 predicted proteins | sample MGYA00521082_ERZ808270 | MGnify/ENA primary metagenome ERZ808270 (study PRJEB31516, sample SAMN03275594) | gut metagenome | biome: mammalia-associated habitat; material: feces | host: Papio cynocephalus | place: Kenya | collected 2012-07-27 ...
CAGGCGGATGCTGCAGATCGCAGTCCATCACAACGACGCAATCGCCACCTGCATTCTCCAGTCCCGCCATCATGGCAGATTCTTTTCCGAAATTTCTGGAAAAACGAACTCCATTGACATGCCGGTCTACTTTTTGTGTTTGTTCTATTTGCTGCCATGTTCCATCTCTGGAACCATCGTCTACGAATATAATCTCATAATCAATGGCTTCTTTTTGTAAAATTCTGCCTATGGTTTCTGCCGCTTTCTGAATCATTTTTTCTTCATTGTAGGCAGGCAATACGACTGATAACATCTCTTCACCGTTTACACTTTCCTGTTTGTTTTTACTAACCCTATTTTACCACATTTCCTGTAAATAAAAAAGAGGCAGACCAAGTTTCTACCTCTTTTTAACCATATTTTCACAAATGATTACTCTGCAAGTGCTTTGAATGCCTCATCAAGATCCTCAATGATATCATCGATATTTTCTGTACCGATAGAAAGACGGATTGTGTTTGGCTTGATTCCCTGATCCAGGAGCTCTGCCTCGTTGCACTCTGAATGTGTGGTTGATGCCGGATGAATTGCCAGTGACTTCACATCAGCTACATTTGCAAGCAGGGAGAAGAGTTCGAGGTTATCGATGAACTTCTGTGCTTCTGCAGCACCGCCCTTGATCTCAAATGTAAAGATTGATCCACCGCCATTTGGGAAGTACTTCTTGTAAAGTGCCTGCTGCTCTGGGTTCTCAGAGATTGATGGGTGGTTTACCTTTTCCACCTGTGGCTGATCTTTCAGATACTGTACAACCTTCAGTGCATTTTCCACATGACGCTCTACGCGGAGAGACAGTGTCTCAAGTCCCTGCAAGAAGATGAAAGAATGTACCGGTGAGATTGTTGCACCTGTATCACGGAGCAGGATAGCACGGATGTAAGTTGCAAATGCAGCCGGAGCTGTATCCTTTGCAAAGCTGACACCATGATAAGATACGTTTGGTTCTACCAGCCACGGGAACTTATCCGCAGCCTTAAGCCAGTCAAATTTACCACTATCAATGATCACACCGCCGAGTGTTGTTCCATGACCACCGATAAATTTCGTTGCTGAATGAACGACAATATCTGCGCCATACTCGATTGGTCTTACAAGGTATGGTGTTGCAAATGTATTATCGACAACAAGCGGAATGTTGTGTGCATGTGCGATCTTTGCGATACGCTCAATATCTACAACCTCTGAATTTGGATTTCCAAGTGTCTCGATCTGAACCGCCTTTGTGTTTGGCTTGATAGCTGCTTCAATTGCATCGTAGTCAAATGGATCTACGAAAGTTGCCTCGATACCATAATCCGGAAGTGTATGTGCAAGCAGATTGTAGGTTCCACCATAGATATTCTTAGCTGCTACGATATGGTCACCTGCATGTGCCAGTGCCTGGAATGCATATGTAAGAGCGGCTGCTCCGGAGCCAACTGCAAGTGCTGCGACACCACCTTCGAGTGCTGCGATACGCTTCTCGAATACATCCTCTGTCGGATTTGTCAGACGTCCGTAGATGTTACCTGCATCCTTCAAGCCAAATCTGTCTGCTGCATGCTGGCTGTTGTGAAATACATAAGAAGATGTCAGATAGATCGGAACGGCTCTTGCATCTGTTACTGGATCCGGCTGTTCCTGTCCTACGTGTAACTGTAATGTTTCAAACTTTAAATTTCTGTCCTCATAATGTTTCTTTCCCATAATTTTGTACCTCGTCTTTCTTTTTATTTTCCGGCGTGTGCCTTGTTGTCTTTTCTTGTTTTACAATCCGTTTTCCTGATTGCAAGGTTATCTTATCATCTCAATTCCCATTTGTCTAATAGGAATTAAATTGAATCAGTTATAAAATAAGGTTATAACAAAATCTATGCTTGACACCATTTGCCCAAGTATATAGAATATAAGGAAATTTATTGTTATAAAGGAGTGGTTTTTTTGGACAATAGTCCCGCGTTACAGTTAATTACGATTATTATTTTATTGGCACTTTCTGCCTTTTTCTCTTCCTCAGAGACAGCACTGACGACTGTAAGTCATCTAAAGCTTCGTTCCCTCGCAGATGAGGGAAACAAAAAGGCAAAGAAAGTCTTAAAAGTAACCGAAAATTCAAGCAAATTGTTAAGTGCAATTCTGGTCGGAAACAACATTGTTAACATCTCCGCCTCCGCACTTGCCACAACATTTTGTACAAATATGTTTGGAAGTAAATACATCGGTATATCGACCGGAATCCTGACATTCCTTGTCCTGATCTTTGGTGAAATTTCTCCAAAGACTTTGGCAACGCAATACGCACTGCAGTTATCCATGGTCGTTGTCTATCCAATTTCCTGGCTGATGACGATTCTCACCCCGGTTATCTTCCTGTTAAATATATTGACCGGAGTCATCTTCAGGCTGTTCCGTGTTGACCCGTCTGCGAAGAAAGCAAGCATTACTGAAGCAGAACTTCGTACCATCGTAAATGTATCTCACGAAGAGGGTGTGATCGAACCGGAAGAAAAATTTATGATCTCCAATGTGGTTGATTTTGGAGATGCATTAGTCAAAGATATCATGATTCCAAGAGCCGATGTGATTGCTGCCGATGTGAATTCAACATACGAAGAGCTGGTCAATATCTTCAAAAGCGAGACATATACCCGAATCCCGATCTACGAGGATTCCAAGGAGAATATCATTGGTATTCTGAACATCAAAGACCTGTTCTTCTACCGGGAGCTTCTGGATATTCGTTATTTTGATCTGCGAAGCATCCTGCGAAAGCCGCTGTTCGTCTATGAATATCAAAAAACAAGCCAGATTTTCGCCGAGATGAAAACCTCCGCTGACAGTATGGCGATTGTACTGAATGAATATGGACAGGCATCCGGTATTATCACAATGGAAGACCTGGTTGAGGAGATTGTCGGAGATATCCGCGATGAATACGATGAAAATGAGAATGATCTGATCCGTGATCTCGGCAACCACACCTACGATATTGATGCTTCCATCAAACTGGACGACTTAAATGATAAACTACACACCAATTTTCAGTCTAAGGACTATGATTCACTTGCCGGATTTATTATCGAACTGCTGGACAAGATTCCAACTGCCGGCGAGGAGGCGAACTGTGAAGGCGCTCATTTCAAAGTAACCGAGGTACACCGAAACCGTATCGAACGTGTTACTCTCACACTTCTGCCAAAAGAAACCGATACAAAAAAAGACGAGGCGTAAAATTACGTCTCGTCTTTTTTCTTCTTTTTCTTATCTTTCTCGTTTGTCTGTTCCTGCTCCGCAGCCATCTCATCGATGATCTGCTCCATGATCTTCTTCTTGATGAAGATATCATAACCAAGCAAAGAGAGAAAATTCAGATTCTTAATGTATTTATCATCTGCACCAGGAAAATCACGCTCCGACAGTTCAAACGTCTTCACAACACTGTTTTCCACCCGGAAATGCTGATGTTGCTCCAGTTTATAAAGACTTGCATAAATCTCCTCCAAGCTGTGAGGTGCATCCGGATTCTCAAAATAATGATCAATCAACGGCTTCAGCATGATCTGGATATCACTGATTGATACCACATTTTTCAGATAATAGATATAAATCAGCAGAATCAGATGCTCCTTTGTATACCGCTTCTTCTCCGGCGGTGGGAGCAGATTGTTCTTCGTGTAGTTGTTGATCATCGTTTTCGTCAGTGTCTTATCTTCCTCATACCGTTTGTTCTGCGAAAGATATTTATCCATAAACGTCGTCACCTGATCCATATAAAGCTCAATCGAAGGAAGATCCTCCGGTGCAATATAGCCAAGCTGCGTCATTTCCCGTATTTGTTTTTTCAGGCTGTCCTTTTCAATATCCATATAATATACGCTCCTAATGCGTATATTATATAGTATTGAAAACCATGTGTAAAGGTTTAAATGAATATATCTGATTAATGTGTCTTGTAGTAGTTGATCAGACAGCCCGCCAGAATAATATCTCTCTCATCGTCTGTCAGGTCGCCCAGCTTCAAAGACAGTTCCTTCATATCCCTGTTTACAACGTATGCCTTGATGATCTCATCCTTGTTGCGGATTGCCTGTGCAACGCCCGGAATAAACACATAATCATCGACATCAAAATCGTAATCCTCATCCATGACGAATGGAAGCATACCCCAGTTAATCAGGTTCGAACGATAACGTTTTGTCGCATACTCCTTGGCGATATTTGCCCAGCCGCCAAGTACCTTCTGGCAGGAAGCTGCCTGCTCACGCGCAGAACCATCACCCGGCTTCACTGCAAAAATCGTACTTCCGACACCTGTGTTTGAACCACATGCATCCGGGAACATCTCCTTTACCTTATGCATAGCCGTCTTCATGTCCGGATCTGCTTCACCCATGCATCCGCCAGCTTCACGCACACGCTCGACCTTCTGGATTGCTTTTGCTCTGCCAACATACTCCGGATCCTTACGGGACAATGTAAACTCTGCAAGTCCAAGTGGATTGGAACGGTAAGAAGAGGTCTCACCGGAAGGAATCAGCTCATCGGTCGTTGTAACCGGGTCATGAATCACAGACGCTACCTTAAGCATCAGATTATCTGTCAGTGCCACCATCTCTGGCCAATCCTTGATATTTGGTCCAAACTTGATCTCCTGTTCCGGCTGTGGATGTCCCCATCCATTATAAACACGATTATCATAGATCTTCCTGTCAAAGAAATATTTCTGTCCCTTGTATTCTACATCCAGGTCGGTTGCAGCAGTCAAGAATCCCTTGTTCGCTGCTGTTGCGGCGATCGAACGTGCATCCATCAATGCAACAGAAGCAATCTGTCCATTCTGGATCTTCGAACCTTCTCGGTTCGGGAAGTTTCTCGTGGAGTGACGGATTGAGAATGCATTGTTTGCCGGTGTATCTCCGGCGCCAAAGCATGGTCCGCAAAATGCAGTCTTCACGATTGCACCTGTCTCGATCAGATCTGAAAGTACACCGTTCTTTGCAAGCTCCATATAGATCGGAGTCGATGCCGGATATACAGAAAGTGTAAACTCGTCAGCGCCAATATATTTTCCTCGGATCAGGTCTGCTGCCTGACAGATATTCTCGAATCCACCACCGGCACAGCCTGCGATAATTCCCTGCTCTACATAGAGCTTTCCGTCAACAACCTTATCTTTCAGTGTAAAGTCGATCTTGCCATCTAAGGATACCTGTGCACGCTTCTCTACATCATCCAAAACATCCATCAAATTTGCCTTTACATCCTCAATCGTGTAGACATTGCTTGGATGGAATGGCATTGCGATCATAGGCTTTACCTTAGAGAGATCTACATAAACAACGCCATCGTAGTAGGCAACGGCACCCGGATTTAATTCCTTGTAGCACTCTGGTCTGTAATGTGTCTCATACCACTCTTCGATCTTCTCGTCCGTCTTCCAGATAGATGACAGACAGGTTGTCTCTGTCGTCATGACATCAACACCGATACGGAAGTCTGCAGACAGCTTATCCACACCAGGTCCTACAAACTCCATAACCTTATTCTTTACATAACCACAGCCAAAGGTTGCGCCGATAATCGCAAGGGCAACATCCTGCGGGCCAACCCCCTTCTGAACTTCACCATCCAGATAGATTGCTACAACGCCCGGCTTTGCCACATCATATGTACGTTTCAGAAGCTGCTTGGCAAGCTCACCACCGCCTTCACCGATTGCCATCGTACCGAGGGCACCGTAACGTGTATGACTGTCAGAGCCTAAAATCATGGCACCACATTCTGCAAGCATCTCTCTTGCAAACTGATGGATAACTGCCTGATGAGGTGGCACATAGATTCCGCCGTATTTCTTTGCGCAGGAAAGACCAAATACATGATCGTCCTCGTTGATCGTTCCACCAACTGCGCACAAAGAGTTATGACAGTTTGTAAGTACATATGGGATTGGGAACTCTGTCAGTCCTGACGCTCTCGCTGTCTGGATAATACCAACAAATGTAATATCATGGCTTGTCATCTTGTCGAACTTGATCTTCAGCTGTTCCATATTTCCTGAAGTATTATGTGCTTCAAGAATTCCATATGCCATCGTATTTTTCGATGCATCCTCTTTGGATGTCTGTACACCCTTCGATGCAAGTACTGCCTGTGCCTGTCCGTCATCCGGAACCAGTTCGGAACCATTCAGTAAATATGCACCTGTTTCATAAAGTTTTACCATAATTCGCCTCCATACTCTCGTTTAATTTATTTGTAAGCTAAGATATAGCTTTCACTGTCCTCTAATGTTGCTGTCTCAAAATCCTTTACACCCTTATTTAAGGATGTTGCAAGCGTTTCACTCTGCTCGGAAAGGTACTCCGTCTCATCCACGACCTGTTCGTTGACATAATAAGTTCCATCCACATTCTGGACATATGGTCCATCTGTGATCACACCATCTGAATATCGTTTCAGACAATACTCATCCCCGGAAGTCCGTGTTGACAACCAAGGGAATGCAACAAAGCTGCTGTCGCTGCAGAAGCTCCGTACCTTTGCATACCCAAGATATGACACCGCGCCATCCCGGTAGGTGAAGATAAAGCAGCTTACATAAGTCTCGTTGCGCTCCATGCTGTTATAGAAAAATGCCTCCGGCACACCGTCCTCATCGACATCATACAACAACATACTGTCCGGTTTGATATTCTTATAGAACGAATCCAATATGTTGATACCGTCCTCTGTCTCTCCCAGCGCTTTCTGAATTTCCGAATCTGCATTTTCTGCCAGTTTTACATATGCCTTCTGCCAATCCGCTGCCATAGACAGCTTGTATTTCTGGAGATTCATATCCTCCGCATAATATTTTTCCAGCTTGTCTAACAGATTCAATGCATTCTGGTTATCCCCAATCTCGATATATGTATCAAGCAGACCATCATAATAATTCATGCCGGTGGAGTACGCAAGTTTGTATAGAGAATAAAATTTGTCAATATACTGGGAATCCAGCGGGTCTAACTGCACGGACTGGCAAATATTCAATGCCGTAAAATAATCGCCCTGTTCATATGCCGTCTGTGCTGTGTCATACAATGCCCGGTAGGACTCGATCACCTGAATGTTGTTGGTAAGCACGGTCGTATAATCTGCAATGTCAGTTACTGCCAGCCCATTGACAATTGAAATGTAGCTGTTCATCGCATCCGCGGTAATCTCACCATCTACATACTGCTGATACTTCTCATTTAAAACCTCGATTACAACCTCTTTTTTCGTGTCTGCATCCAATCGGAGATTGATCTTGTTGATCGTCTCATTCGCCTGCACAACACCCTGTCCATTGTAGTTCTGGTTCGAGTTGTAAATCTGCTCGATCGCATCCCGATACTCGGTACGATTGACAAGCACATTGTATTTTGTACAGATGTTCTTTGTCTCGTCGATACTGTTGATTGCATCATAGGCTGCAACTGTATAAATGTAATCTTTCTCTCCGGTCTGATATTCCAGGCAGATGTGCTTCGCATAATCCGGAAGCATTTCCTGTACCGCCTTTTGCTTTTCGCCATCTAACGCTTCGTAGCTTTTTTGTACCTCACTCCACTGACCGGCTTCAATACCGTCAAACACCTTATATTCATTGTAGTACGGATATAGGAATACGATTGCCACACAGGCAACGACCGCAAGCACTATAAACGACACAATAATAAGTTTATTCCATGTCTTTTTCATCCTTGCACCTCCTAATCAATCACAACAGGCTTTGTCTCTGCATCGTCTGCCGGTAACGTATCAGCGCCTTCTGTATCCTGTGGAGATACATCACCTGGTGTCGCCTGTTCAAACGGCTGTTCCACCCATGTATCAGTCAGGTCAGATGGAGTTGCAATTCCCTGCAAAGCAGTTACCTGCTGCTCATATTGGGATGTATCAGTCTCCGTGGCAAATCCTTCTACATGCAGATTCTTTTCCTTCTCTCCCACCTGCGCATAGGAAGGTGCAATGACCAGCCGATAGACAAACAGCGCAGCTGCGGCAATTCCGACGACCAGCATCATCAAAGACAGCACGCCAAAAAACTTATGGGCGCTGCCCGCCTTCATCTGCTCATATGTATCGTCATCGACATCCGCATACTTCGCACGTTTCTTCTCCTGCTTTGCCTTGATCTTCTCGTCCTTGATCCGGTTCTTACGTTCCCATTTGTTCTCTTCCGCAACATATGCGCCAAACAACGCAGAGGATTCGCTTTCTTCCTCCGGTGTTTCCGGCTGTGCAGGTGTATCCTCTGCAGCCACTTCCGGTTTTTCCGGTTCTGTTGGCTCTGCTTCTGATTTCATCTCCTGAGAGACATCAGATATATCTTCTGCAGCCACTTCCGGTTCCGCATCTGGCTGTGTATCTACTTCCGTTTCTTCCTGTGGTTCTACCGGAATCAGATCAATCTGTTCCTGATCTATGTTATTTTTATCTTTCTTTTTTCTTCCCATAACAAAACTCCTTTGGTTTTTGCTGTGTAAAAGCTTAACGCATTGATTATATCAATTTCGACCAAATTATTCAAGAAAGATTGTTATTTGCTAAGAAATACCGCGCGTCTCTTTACATTTTTTGCCAGAATGGTATAATTATTGTGTTTTTACTGTTTTTATGAGAAATGGAGTGCAATATATGAAAAAAAACATTGAGATCAGATGGCACGGACGTGGAGGTCAGGGTGCCAAAACCGCAGCACTTCTGCTTGCGGACGTTGCTTTCAACACAGGCATGCACGTCCAGGGATTTCCGGAGTATGGACCGGAACGTATGGGCGCACCGATCACAGCCTACAATCGAATTGGCGAATCCGAAATCCGGGTACATTCCAATATTTACCATCCGGACTATGTGGTTGTTGTAGATGAGACATTGCTTCATTCCGTAGATGTCACAAACGGTCTGAAGGAAGATGGCGCTATCGTAATCAACACCCCGCGTCCAAAGGAAGAGATTCTTCCTTTATTAAATGGATATAAGGGAAGCGTTTATACCATTGATGCACACAAGGTATCAATGGAAACACTTGGAAAATATTTTCCAAACTCCCCGATGCTTGCTGCTATCGTAAAGGTTGCAGACATCATGGATAAAGATGTATTCTTATCCCAGATGCAGGCATCTTATGAACACAAATTTGCAAAGAAGCCGGAGGTTATCGACGGCAACATGCGTGCACTGAAAATGGCGTTCGAGGAGGTAAGATAAATGTCAAAAGCAACGGATATTTCAAAAATCAATGAGCATAGTCCTTATTATGATATGACGCCGGGCAACCAGATCTATGGCGGCGGCGGTTCCCGCAAGTTCTGTACAGGCGAGTGGAGAACAAAAACACCTGTGATCGACTGGGAAAAATGTACACAATGTCTGCTCTGCACACCGGTCTGCCCGGACAGTTGTATCCCGGTAAAGGACGGAAAAAGAGAAGACTTCGACTTAGACCACTGCAAGGGCTGCGGTATCTGCGAACGCGTCTGCAGCTTCGGTGCAATCACAATGAAGGAGGGAATCTAATATGGCAATTCGTGAAAGAATGTCAGGTAACGAGGCAGTTGCACATGCAATCAAGCAGATCAATCCTGACGTAATGGCAGCATTCCCAATTACACCATCGACAGAGATTCCACAGATGGTATCAACCTTCATCGCAAACGGCGATATCGACACCGAGTTTATCCCGGTTGAATCCGAGCACAGTTCCATGAGTGCTACGATGGGTGCCTGCGCCGCCGGCGCAAGAGCGATCACTGCTACTTCATCCTGCGGTCTCGCCTATATGTGGGAAGTGCTTTATGTCGCAGCTTCCGATCGTCTTCCGATCGTTATGGCAGTTGTAAACCGTGCATTAACCGGACCAATCAACATTAACTGTGACCACTCTGACAGTATGGGTGCCAGAGATGCCGGCTGGATTCAAATTTACGCAGAGAACAATCAGGAAGCCTACGACAATTACATTCAGGCGTTCCGCATTGCAGAGCATCCGGATGTCAAGCTTCCGTTTATGGCATGTCAGGATGGTTTCATCACCAGCCACGCGGTTGAAAATATCTCACTGATTGAGACAGAGAAGGTTAAGGAATTTGTAGGAAGCTATGAACCAGAAAATTTCCTGTTAAATGCAGATATGCCTATGGCAGTCGGTCCTTATGCCAACTCTCCATTCTACATGGAGACAAAGATGAATCAGCGTATCGCCATGAAGAATGCAAAGAAGGTCATCTTAGAGGTTGCAGAGGAATTCGAGAAGATCTCCAGAAGAAAGTACGGACTTTTCGAGGAGTATCGTATGGATGATGCCGAGTACGTGATCGTCATCATGGGATCCGCTGCCGGAACAACGAAGGAAGCTGTCGATGAGCTTCGCGAGCAGGGCATCAAGGCAGGAATGATCAAGGTACGTGTGTTCCGTCCATTCCCGGGTGCCGAGTTAGCTGCTGCCCTCAAAAATGCAAAGGGCATCGCCATCATGGATCGTGCTGAAAGCTTCTCTGGATGTGGCGGTCCTCTTGGTTCCGAACTGAAAGCTGCTTTATATGACGCAAAGAACGAATCTACAACTGTCAACTATTTCTACGGTCTTGCCGGAAGAGATTACACAGTTGAAACTGCCTGCGGTATCTATCAGGATCTGATCGATTATGTATCTGGCAAGCAGGAAGTAGAACAGTTCAAGTACATCGGACTTAGAAAGTAACGGAGGGAATCGAGATGGCATTTAATTTCAAAGAAGTAATGAGCAAACCGGAACGTCTCGCTCCGGGACATAGAATGTGTGCAGGCTGTGGTGGAACAATCGCTGTTCGTACAGTTCTGCGTGCCCTGCATGAGGGCGACAAGGCAGTCATCGGAAATGCAACCGGCTGTCTGGAAGTATCCAGCTTCATGTATCCATACACCGCATGGGAGGACAGCTACATGCACAACGCATTTGAAAATGCAGGTGCTACCCTATCCGGTATAGAAACTGCGTACCACGCATTAAAGAAGAAGGGAAAGATCTCCGCAAATTACAAATTCATCACATTCGGTGGTGACGGCGGTACTTACGATATCGGTCTCCAGTCCCTGTCAGGTGCGATGGAGCGTAATCACGATATGGTATATGTCTGCTATGATAACGGTGCTTACATGAACACCGGTATCCAGCGGTCTTCTGCAACACCAATGTTCGCAGATACAACGACAACACCGGTTGGTAAATGTTCTAACGGTAAGATGCAGAACCGGAAGGATCTGGCATCTATCATTGCAAACCACGACATTCCGTATGTTGCACAGTCTACTTTCATCGGCACAATGAAGGATCTGTATGAGAAGTCTGAGAAGGCAATCTACACTCCTGGTGCAGCATTCTTAAATATCATGTCACCATGTCCTCGTGGCTGGCGTTATGACACACCGGATATCATGAAAATCTGCAAGCTTGCAGTGGAAACATGCTACTGGCCGCTGTTTGAGGTTGTGGAAGGCAAGTGGATCTTAAACTATGAGCCAAAGAAGAAGCTTCCAATCGAAGACTTCCTTCGTCCACAGGGCAGATTCAAGCACCTGTTCAAGCCAGAAAACGAGAACCTGCTTGTACAGTATCAGGAAGAGGTTGACCGTAGATGGGAAAACCTGCTGTATATGTGTTCGAAGTAGGATATGTCTACTAATTCATATTCAAAAAAATCGAGTAGGAGGCGGTGATTAACCGCCGTCCTCTCACAGCACCGTT
>ERZ808270.1214-NODE-1214-length-11770-cov-5.294921_pt1 | contig 11770 bp, 12 predicted proteins | sample MGYA00521082_ERZ808270 | MGnify/ENA primary metagenome ERZ808270 (study PRJEB31516, sample SAMN03275594) | gut metagenome | biome: mammalia-associated habitat; material: feces | host: Papio cynocephalus | place: Kenya | collected 2012-07-27 ...
CGACAATGATATTTGTTTAATTTAAATCGAACCCACTTTTTCAAGTGGACTCATTTATAATTTCTACATTATAATTTATCATTTGTAACATGAACAAGGAATATTTGATATATAAGCTAAGCGATGAGGTCAAGAACTCATGCAAGATAGATAAGGAGGCATTCAAGAAGTTCAATGTGAAACGTGGACTACGTAACGAGGATGGCTCAGGTGTGTTGGTCGGCCTGACCAATATCGGTAACGTAGTGGGTTACGAGCGTGATGCAGATGGCAAGTTGACTCCTACCGAGGGTAAGCTCTACTATCGTGGCTACGAACTCGACGACTTGGTGTCTCCTCTCTTGAAAGAGAAGCGATTCGGCTTCGAGGAGGTGGCGTTCCTCTTGCTCTCTGGTCAGTTGCCTGACAAGGAGGAGTTGGAAGCGTTCAAGGAACTGCTCAATGACAATATGCCTTTGGATCACCGTACCATCACGCATATCATCGAGTTGGAGGGCAGCAACATCATGAACATCCTCGCTCGTTGTGTCTTGGAGATGTACACCTTCGATCCAAATCCGGATGACATCAGCCGTGACAACCTCATGCGCCAGAGCATCGAGCTAATCGCCAAGTTCCCTACGATTATCGCCTACGCATACAATATCTATCGTCACTCCGTACAGGGTAGAAGTCTCCACATCCGTCACCCTCGCGAGAACCTCTCCATCGCAGAGAACTTCCTCTACATGATGAAGCACGAGAACTATTCTGAGTTGGATGCCCGTATGCTCGACCTGCTCCTGATTATCCAGGCAGAGCATGGTGGTGGTAACAACTCTACCTTCACGGTACGTGTCACTTCATCTACTCGCACGGATACTTATAGTTCCATTGCTGCAGGTATCGGTAGTTTGAAGGGCCCTCTCCATGGTGGTGCCAACATCAAGGTCATCAATATGTTCCACCATTTGAAGGAGGCTATCAAGGACTGGACGAATGTGCAGGAGCTTGACATCTATCTGAAACGTATGCTCAACAAGGAGGCTTACGACAAGACGGGGCTCATCTATGGTATCGGTCATGCAGTCTATACCTTGAGCGACCCACGCGCCGTAGAGTTGAAACGCTTGGCTGGTGAACTTGCCAAGGAGAAGGGTAGGGAGGAAGAATATGAGTTCCTCAAGCTCATCGAGAAGGAAGGTATCAAGTGCTTGCAGGAGCATCGTGGCGGTAGCAAACCAGCGTGTGCCAACCTCGATTTCTACAGTGGTTTCATCTATGAGATGATTGGATTGCCACAGGAGATTTACACCCCGATTTTCGCCATGGCACGTATCGTGGGTTGGTCTGCTCACCGCATCGAAGAGTTGAACTTCGAGGGCCGCCGTATCATCCGTCCTGCATACAAGAACATCTTGGGCGAGTTGGATTACACACCACTCGACGAACGATAGAAACGATCATAACATATAATTACGAACGAGGAGTTTTTTCGTGTTGTTCACGAAAAAACTCCTCGTTTTCTTTGTCTTTCCATTGTGGCGCATCGACGAGAACTCGTGGAGCAGATGCAGCAGACTCTTGAACGCTTTTGTCTTAATTATGGCGAGAAGGACATGGTTACCGGTATTATTATGGACTGCTCGATAGAAGCGGGAAGATTATCTTGAAGCCTAATTATAAGCAAATTAAGCTACTTTCTGCACATACGGTGATGGTGACGAAGGTGAATATGAGCCAGGAAACCATCACCCTCGAATGATGTGAAAAACAAAAAAATATCCCTTTTTATTTTGTAATCTTAGAAATATTCGCTAACTTTGCAAAAAATATAACATATTGTGTCTATGAGTAAACGATTACGAGGGCAATCCCATGGTTGCCAGGTATCTCAAGACATAACTGCCGTAGCGTTTGCTCCGCACTTTTCTGCTGCAAACCGAAAGCAAAGCCCCATGACCGCCTTTGGGTCATGAAAGGCAACGTTACCTCTCAAGGAGTCTTGTCTTTGAGAGGAAAAATAGTATATATTCTAAGCAGTTTTTTCTTTTAGACTGTTTTTTCAGATTCAAGCATGAGCTGGTATATTGTGACAACTCCTCGCCATCAAGAGCGGATGGTCTGTGAGTCCTTGGACAAATCTCCTTTCCATAGGCATTTCGGGTGGGGTGAAAAAGACCATTTCGAGACATTCTTGCCTACGAGGAGAGAGAAAGTCACCGACTTCCGCACAGGACAGGTTCGTGTTGTAGAATCGCCTGTAGTTCCTGGAGTTGTCTTTGTCAGGGCATCGAAGTCCCAACTTCAACCATGGGTGGAAGAGAATGGAGTGGGGAGTCACTTCTATACCGATATCAATGACCAGCCCATCGTCGTGCCCGAATACCAGATTCGCCTCTTCAAGGACTATCTCTCCTTTGTCGAGTCCGAAGTGATGGTGCTTCGCAAGCCCTACAGCTATTTCTTGCAGAAAAAGAAGATACGTATCCTGAGCGGACGATTCGCAGGACTCGAAGGCCGCCTCTTCCAAATCAAGGGAAATTATAAGTTGGTCTATGGTCTCGGCAACACAGCCTTGGCACTCTCCGACATCGCCAAATATCCTTACGTGGAAGTCACCGACGAGGAACCCACGCAGGTCAGTTACACCTTTTATTATCAGAAGATGAAGACCGACCTCGATGGGTTGCTGGCAGAGGGCATGGATGACAAACAATTGCTTGTCTGTTTGGAGCGTTGGCGGCAGGAAGCCTCCATCCTCACGCAGGAAAATCCCGTGGCAAGTAGCTACGTGTCCTTGGCTTTGCAACAGTCTTTGGCAGACCTTCACGCCAAGCGTCGCACCCTGTTTGACGACCAGGTGGCGTTTCGCAAAATCAAGTCCATCTACCAAGATGCCGAAGACTATCTCTGTCTGTCGGGCATCCAGATAGACGATCCTGTCGTTCAGACGCAGATACAACAGCGTCGCAGTCGAATAGAATCACGTAGGTTCTACCGTGACGACCCATTGCAGCTCAAGCAAGAGAGCGGTCCTTCAACCGACCACATTTTTGTACGGGAGCAGGAGGCGAAGCTCACATTGGCCATCAGCCTCTTGTCAGAGTCGCAGGGAATGGAAAGCAAAGGTAAATCCACCGAGTCGCAAGTCTTGCGGCATCGAAGACAAGCCTTCCGCACATTGAAGTCGCTCTTCGAGAAGATAGACGACAAACTGGAGCAGCGAAGTTATCGTGAAAGACTGGATGTTACCCTCGACTATCGCCTTCGCAAGCTCTTGGGTACAGCAGCACGCTATTATCGTCGTTGCAAGGAAGGTCAGAACACAGCGTTTGTGTCAAAGACCCAGGAAACCCTCAGCGACCTCATCAAGCGCCCCACCTATAGTCCCGATGGCTATTACGACCTCTTGGCAGCCATCCGACGGTCACCCCGCAGTCTCTAGGTGGATTTTTTTTCAGAGGGTTCTAAGACATGATAGTTGATGGCAGAAGGAATTATGCGCTGAAGACTGAGGCACTTTTAGTTAAACCTGTTTAAAAATCAAAAAAGTCCAATTTCTTAAAATACGCTGTATCCCCAGTAAAACTGGAGAGGGTATTGTATTGCCATACGGGTTGGATGCTTACAGTGAAGCTGTTGATGCAATAGAAAACATTAAAATAATGTGAAAAGTTTTGGAATATACGAAGAAACACCCTATCTTTGTATAATAAAAGCAAATGGCTATGTGTAAATTTTCGGAAACAACAAAAGACAAACTCGGCAATGCCTTAATTTATATGGCAGAACGAGTACAAGACCTTAGCAAGACCAAGGCCTTGAAATTGCTGTACCTAATGGAAGAGCGAATGGTTCTGAAACATCATGTTCCTTTCTTAGGCATTCCTTATGAAGTGTGGCAAGCAGGTCCCGTAGCCAAGGACGTTTTTATAGACTTGTCAGACGGTCCTTATCTATTGAAAGACTATATCAAGACAGATATACTTCATTCGGCAACTTATCTTGTAGCCGTCAAGGCATTCTGTGATGATGAATTTTCTGAATGCGAGATAGGGATGATGGATGACATACTAAATAAGTATGGCAAGATGACAGCTGCGGACTTGGTCCATGAAACCCACAAAAAAGGAACGTTGTGGTATCAAGAGGCAAGCCAGAATGGATTATTGGAAGCATTTCAAAATCGTGAATGCAATAATTCTGACTTGAAGATAGACTTCACGAAAGCGATGGCGCCATGTGCTGCTGAGTTTTACCAGGAAAGTCTTGCCATTCATCAGACTGCCAATCTATTAAGTATCAATGACCATGTTTGAGAAAGGTAACCTTTTGTTATTCCGTCCATTCGTTTTCAAGAATGGAGCTATGCCCAAGGACAAGTTTTTCTTGGTGCTAGAGAATGTTGATGGTAATTTGCTGTTAGCGAGTCTGCCCACTTCAAAGGATCATGTACCATCGGATATGGAAGTAAAGCATGGCTGCTTGGACTTATCGGAGCGTTTTGTGAATGTCTTTGTCTTTCTGTCAGGAGAAGAGATTCTTTGCAAAGCAAATGGAGAGCGTTTTTCTTTCTCGAAGAATACCTTTGTATATGGAGCGAACTTGGACATGTATAATGTATCTCAATTTGAGTTACAAGAGCGATTGTCTCAAACGAATATTGAATTAATAGGAACGCTTGATGTTGCATTGTTTGAGGAACTCAAAGACTGCCTAACCAATAGCAAAATGGTGAAGAACAGATACCGTAAGATGCTTAAATAGAAGAGTATGAGTCACTTTTAGTTAAACCTGTTTAAAAATCAGAAAAGTCCAATTTCTTAAAATACTCTGTATCCCCTGTGTTTACTGGGGATGGAGTTGTGTTGCCATAGGGGTTGGATGCTTACAGTGGGGATGCTGTATTGGTAAATATATTTATTTATAAAAATATGACACGACAAGAATTAATGGAATATCGCAAACAGATGTTAGAAGAAATGGCTAAGCAAATGCATTTGTTTGACAATCCAGCAGATGACATTTTTTATTATCATTCTTCAGAAGACCGCATAGTGCTCTCGCATGCCTTGTTCTGGGTGATGACTCAGAATATCAAAGGCAAAATAGCCAAGGAAAAGTATTTCCTACTTCTCCGTCAATATCAAGAAGAAATGCTCGCAGCTTGGCTTACGGAATCAGAAGAGTTCCCAGACTTATTACACTTTTGTAATGTGTCGTACAACGCATTGCCAATCATCCTTCGTGGCATTTATGATTTGCGTGAAGACAAGGCGGCTCGCAAGCTTTCTGCCATTACAGTCGTGGCAGGTGGCTATGGAGGAGACATGTCCGAAGACTTGTGCTATGATTTGCTTGATGACATGGACTTCTATTATAATAAGGTGAAATGCCGCAAGATAGAGAAAATGCTGCCAACTTTGAAAAAGTTAGTAGAGGATGAGGAAATGGCGATGACACGATACTTGCATTAAAGACTGATTTTTTTGAATGCTTTGAATCACTAATAAACACTATTAGTCTTAATCATTTAGTTAAGGCATTGAAGAAGATGAAGTGACGGCAAGAATGCTGAGCTAACTAAGGTTGCTCAGGCTGTCGCTTGATAGTCAAATAACAAAAATCAAAACTTTATTCAAAAATACTGGTATAGCGTCCCAACTGAAAAATAGTGGGGACGTTGTATTGGTGGTTTATGATATACTATATATGACCAATAAAATGCACATTTTCTTCGAAATCCTTGGCAGTTTCAGAAGAAAATTGTAACTTTGCCCAAAACTAAAAGAATAGGAGATAAGAACATGAACATAGAAGAAAAAAAAGCCGATTTCATGCGTCGCTTCAAGGCTTCTCGGGAGCGGAAGGCAGAGTATATTGCACAAATGGAAATGCGTATGCGCGAAGACTATCGTCGCCGAACAGGTAAGGAAGCAGAATCTTTTTGCATTTTGTCATAATGGAAAAATTAGATTTATGCAAGATTTATAGAGATGCTTAGTCACAAGCCAAGTCTTGGTTGATATGATATTTCCTCATTCGAGTGGCGACAAGTGCAGAGCGATACTGCAATGGGGAACAAATGCCTTATATCCAAGACACTATTAGTAAAACTTGTTCAAAAATCAGAAAAATCCAATTCCTTAAAATACGCAGTATCCCGATAGGGGTTGGATGCTTACTGTAAGGATGGAATTTAGCTTCCCTTGTAAGTTTTTTCATAAAAAAATTGGTGGTATCGGTAAAATGTTCTATCTTTGCAATACGAACGGTATAAAATATACGATTATGGCAACAATTACTTTAGATAATAGCACTTATAACGATGCGGCAATGTATGCTAAGCTTCATAATATTAGTATAGCTGAAGCATTGAAAGTCGGCATGAAATTTTTGATGGAAAATTTTAGACTGCAAGCCAAAGATACATCTAATGGAAAATATTACATTTCTCCAAAAGTTAAAGCTTTGGAGATGGGATTCAAATGCTCTAAAAATATTTCTATAGATTACAAGGATGAATTGTCGGATGCCTTAACAGAAAAATATCTATGAAATTATTCTTGGATGCGAATGTTTTGATAGACTTCATCTTGGAGAGACCTAAGTTTTATCCTGCTGCTGCAACAATTATTTCGTATGCTGTAGAAGGAAAAATACAAATTATAATAAAATAACTTTTTTCAAAATTCTTCTTAAACATTTGGTGGTTTCATAAGAAAAGCGTATCTTTGCTCCCAAATATTAATTTTTGATGATTATGGACAATACATTGACTTTACAGATAGCTAATCCTTCTTTGAAGGAGCAGTTGATGCATATTCTTTCCCTTATGAAAGGAGTGAAAATAGTTTCAACAGGCGCAACCTCCAAGGACGAAGTGCTATATGATGTTCCGAATTCAACAACTTTGGCTGCGATGAAGGAAGCAGAGAGTGGTCACGACGCAGGAGTGGTAAGAGTTGATAGTTTGAAGAGTTTCATGGCTTCTATGGAGGAATAGAACTTATGAAAGAAGTTAGGAAGACATCTCAGTTTAAGAAAGATTACAAGCGTTTCAAGAATGACATGGTTTTTATTGAGACACTTGCTAAGATAGTACGTCTCTTAGCTGAGGATAAGGAAATACCTGAAGAGTATAATCCACATCCCTTGAGGGGAAATTGGAAAAACTATATGGAATGCCATATCGAAAATGATAGTCTTTTGATATGGTACGATAAGAAGGAAGATGTAATCAAGTTGGTTCGTTTAGGTTCTCATTCTGAGTTGTTTGGAAAAGGGCGTAAGAAATGAAATATGTCCCCCATTCGGGTGGCGACAAGTGCAGAGCGATACTGCAATGGGGAACTCAGCTAATGCCTTCTATCTTAGGCACTTTTAGTGAAACCTGTTTAAAAATTAGAAAAGTCCAATTTCTTAAAATACTCTGTATCCCCAGTAAACACTGGGGATGGAGTTGTATTGCCATAGGGGTTGGATGCTTACTTTTGAAGATGGCACGGATGTCGAGGTTACCAAGGTTCCTCAGGCTGTAGCTTGATTGTTAAATAATAAAAAATCAAAACTTTATTCAAAAATACTGGTATAGCTAACCCACTGAAAAATAGTGGGGACGCTGTATTGGTGGTTTACCGCATAGGTCTGTTCAGGCGGACAAGAGCCACAAGAGGGATCCTGGGTATTGAGTTCCTTTCTATTCTAACATAAAATGAAATTATTATGGCAAAGAGATTGTTGATAATAGGCAATGGGTTCGATATAGATTTAGGTCTAAGAACTCGGTATTCCGATTTTGCAAAGAGCAAGTATTGGGAAAAATTGATGGAGAACACCTATGGCATTGACCAAGATTTACTCTATGCACTAAAAGAAGCAAAAGAAACGGAAGCGTGGTTCGATATAGAAAAAACTATGAATGATTATGTTCGGGCTATTCGACCAGAGTTTCTTACCACGAATCTCGTGGATAAAGACAAGAAAAGTTTTGTTGAAGTTTCTAATGCTCTCTCAAAATATTTGAAGGAGGAACAGAAGACAAGAAGCATTGAAAAGAATAGCTATGCAGCACAAGTACTAAGATTGATTGCTGATGTAGGAGGCTTTGAATATTATACTTTCAATTACACGAGTATAGAACACATAGCAAATGCTTGTGGAATTAAAGTAGATACTTCACGCATTACTCATGTTCATGGCTCTTTGGGCAATGACAGTATCATACTTGGTGTTTTGACAGATCCATCCAAACAAATTCATGAGCAATATTCGTTTATGTATAAGGACAATAGCCGTTTCTATATGTCAAACAACATGTATGAAGATTTTGATAAAGCAGATGATATAATTTTCTTCGGTCATTCTATCAATGGTATGGATTTTCCTTATTTCAAGGATTTCTTTATCAAGCAAAGTGGCATGGCTGGAGAATACAAAAATAAGCACATCACTATCTTTACATACGATGATGATTCCAACCAACAAATACGCAATAGCATCAGAAATGCACAGGTTGACTTGACTCAACTATTTCGAAGAAATGACATTTATATCATACAAACCAAGCAGTTGTATGACAATGATAGAAATGAGATGCAAAAGTTTGAGATATTCACCAAACGGCTGAATAATATCAAAGCAGGTAAAACTATTTTTGCTGTGCCTAACATCAACAGAAACTTGTGGTGATAAAATTAGAACTTATGAAACATACTTTTGCAATTACGCCGAGAGTCATAGCTCATTTAGGTGAAGATCTCATAAAGAATGAGAACATCGCTTTAGTGGAATTGGTCAAGAACTCTTATGATGCTCAGGCTACTTTTTGTGAAGTTGAATTCTTTTTCATCGGTGATGAGTTGTCAAAAATAACTATTACTGATGATGGTGTCGGCATGGACTTAGACACTATTGAGAATGCATGGCTTGTGATAGGTACGGATAACAAAAAGAAGCAATTGGAACATCCTTCCTCAGGGAGATTGCCTTTAGGCGAGAAAGGAATTGGCAGATTAGGTGTTCATAAACTTGGCAGAAAAATACATGTGCAGACACATAAATATGGACATAATGAGGTTCAGATAGATATAGATTGGACTAAGTTGGCTAATGCTCGGTCTATAGACGATTTTCCTATTCAAGTGTCAGAACAGGTTTCTTCAACTTTACCAATGTCCCATGGAACAAAAATAACAATATCCGAATTGAAGGGAGATTGGAATCGTCGAAAGTTGAGAAATGTTTATCGAGATTTGGCTTCGCTGAATAGTCCATTCAATGAAAGAACCGATTCTTTTGTTGTTAAAGTCAAGTCAAACACAAATGTATTTGATGGCCTTCCACCTATTTCTGATATTCTAAAAGTTGCTATGTACAGAGGACATTGCGTCATTGACGGTGATGAGATAAAAGATTTCTGCTATCAGTTTACTCCGTGGGATAGTCTGTCGAATATACAAGGAAGAGAAGTCAGTACGTTGTCTGAGGAAGATAAGTTCCTGAAGCGTCGAAAAGATATTGCGACTTTAAGGAATAGAAACAAAATTATCTTGGAAGATTTTAGCCTGGCCGACTACAAGATAGGGAAAATCATCTTAGACTTCTATATTTTTGAAAAAGACACAGCGGTATTCAGCTTCATGAATATGGAGCGCACCATACTCAACGGTTACCTTCGTGAAAATAGTGGAGTGAGGGTTTATAGAGATGGGGTGAGAATATATAATTATGGAGAAAAGGATTCCGATTGGCTTTCTTTGGATTTCAATCGTTTGAAGCGAGCCGGTGATAATATTAGCAATAATATCATTATTGGTTCTGTTGGCATTTCTCGAAGAGATAGTGCAGACTTAAAAGAGAAAACCAATAGAGAAGGATTCATCGAAAATGAAGCCTATTTCGCCTTTGTAGATGCAGTAACGTATGCATTGGATTTGATAACGAGATACAGAAATACTGACAAACGAAGACTCATTAATGTATATAAAAAAGATAAGAGGGTCATAGAGCCTGTATTATCAGATTTAAGTAGTGCCGTTGAAATAATCAAAGATAAAGTTTCAGATGAAAAGGCGCGCGAAGATATACTTCATTACTTGAATCGTGTTAATGACCAATACATAGAAGTACGTGACATATTGATACGTAGTGCGAATGCAGGTTTAAATCTTGGTGGAGTAATCCACGATATGGAAAAACAGGTGGATGCTTTAATCAGTTGTATTGACAATGACAACTTTGAAAGAGTCAAGAATATAGCACTTAATTTAGAGCATATCATATCAGGCTATACAGTTTTCTTAAAGAAAACAAGCATCAAGACAACCAATGTTTCTACTATCGTATCAGCGGTGATAGATAATACCCAATTTAGGTTTATGGATCATCGAATAAAAATTTACTCTAATAGAAAAAATGTCAATTTTGAGGCAAAACTCAGCCAGACGGAATCGATAGGAGCATTAACCAATCTGATAGATAATTCTATCTATTGGGTCTCGCAATCACGACAAGAAGATAGAAAAATTTATGTCTATATAACAGATGAAATAGATAACTATATATCCATCGTTGTATGTGATAACGGATGTGGTTTCAAAATGCCTCCAGAGCAAGCTTTACGTCCATTTATTACAGGCAAGCCACTTAATACTGGTATGGGATTAGGACTTCATATTGCTCATGAAGTGATGCAAGCTATGAAAGGTAAACTTTTAATTCTTGATGCAAATGAAATTGATTTGCCAGAAACTGCAAAAAAGTATCGAATTGATAAAGCAATTGTTGCTTTGTGCTTTCCAAAAGCATGATAATGAGAAACCGGTATCAGAATATATAAATAAACATAAAATGAACATATTGGAAGAATGTATCAATAGTGCCATTATCATAGATGATAAGCGTGATGAAGTTGAGAAATTAGTGCAACTTCTTAAGTCTTTGGGCATTTATGTGGAATATCATAATTATGCTGGTGATCTTCATGTTGATGGTGAAGGGCATTTGAAAAACAGAAATCTTATTTTTATGGATTTGATGCTCAATGATAATAGCAGTCAAATCAGAGAAAACATATCCATCGTTATAACTCTATTGGGTAGAATCACGAATGGAGAGTCCTTTGGGTTGTATGGTCTGGTAGTATGGACAAAACACCACGAGCATGTCGAAGAATTGAAAGAAGCTTTGAGTAAGGCTTCGGTGTCTTTAGCTGTAAGTGAGGATACCGATGAGGAAGAAGCAGTCGTGGACTTCCATTTAGATAATCCCCCATTATTTGTCATAGGTTTGAGTAAATCGAAGTATAATCTGGGAAATGGGGGCTATAACTATGATTCTCTTAAGGATGATTTGGAAAAAGCACTTTCAGATAATAAGTCTGCTTATTTCTTTGTTCAATGGAATGCAACAGTTGAAAGAGCAAAGAAACATGTTGTTCGTGATTTCTATACACTTGGTAAAGACTATACCGTCCGTGATCAGAGATTAACTTATCTCTTGTGCGAATTAGCGAAAAATCATACTGGCTTGCATGACGCTACAGATTATCCCTACTTGACAACAGATGCCTATAAAGCATTCGACGAACTACTGTTTTCAAAACTTTATGTTGAACAGAAAGACATAAGTACCCCTTTATTTGATACCGATTTGAATTGTCCTTTTGATAAAGTTGAAGAAAAGCAAAGAATAGCGGCTATTTTGAATGCAATGTTTTTCATTGATGACATAACAGGGCGGACGCATCAAAATGCGTTCGCCTGTAAAAGTTTTGACAAATACTCCT
>ERZ808270.1218-NODE-1218-length-11725-cov-7.564010_pt1 | contig 11725 bp, 10 predicted proteins | sample MGYA00521082_ERZ808270 | MGnify/ENA primary metagenome ERZ808270 (study PRJEB31516, sample SAMN03275594) | gut metagenome | biome: mammalia-associated habitat; material: feces | host: Papio cynocephalus | place: Kenya | collected 2012-07-27 ...
ATACTGCAAGGATGTATTACTTATTACTTTTTACTTATTACTTGAATACTGCAAGAATGTATTACTTATTACTTATTACTTGAATATTGCAAGAATGTATTACTTATTACTTTTTACTTATTACTTAATTTACTCCTATTTCCCTATGCTCTGCACGCTTCGTCTCACATTCTTGTTAATCTCCACAAAGAGGTATTTGGGGCGGTTTTCTCTCACTTGTTTCTCTACGCGCTTGTATTCTGCCATGGCGTATTGTTTTGATTTCTCAAAGGTGAGTTTCGACATCTGACTCTGCGTCTTGCCTGTGAGGGTAGAGTCGAGTTTCTCTTCAGGGAAATAGTCGTCAAGATCGACGTCGCCTATCATCGTCGTTTCCAGAAAGGAAATGTGCTTGCGCTGAGCGTCGGTATAATATCCCACAAACATGTGTCCAGGCTTTTGCACCAATACGGGCGTAATGTTGATGGCACGCAAGAGCGAAGCGAAAAGTACGCTACCATCTACGCAGTTGATCTGTGAAGAGTTGATCGCATCTTCAAAGGTTCGCACACGTTGCGAGTAGACCAGATTGCTCGACAGACTGGAGTATGACACCGAGCTATAACGAAACTTGCGTTTCTGCAGTACGTTCCATAGCGCATACACCTGTTTCTCTACCATGGCAGAGTCGCCTTGGTAGCCCAGGAAGCGACGTATGATGCGCGTGTTGAGAGCCTCGCGCAGTATGCCGTCAATCTTGGGATTCTCCTCGTTGACGTAAGCAGCAAAGAAGAGTCGGGTGCTCACATACTTTGTGCCTCCGCTGGGGAGTTGCTCCGTATAGCCGAGCAGGCATTCATTGATGCTCCTTACGGAGAAAGTGCGCACTTGTTGTCCCCAGTCCTTACCATTTACCTCTACGTGAGCTACCACGCTGATAGGTTCAGCTTGTTCGTTATCGCGCAGCGCATCGTAGCGCCAAAGTATGTCGGGATAGATGGTGTAGTCCGTATGCTCCTTAGGCAGTACGAAGGTTGATATAGAACGCGCATAGAAAGGCGTCTCGTCGAGTTCTACTCTTACTACTGTATTGGCCCTTCCACTTCGCAATCTGATGCCGATGCATGCCTTAGGATTGCCCACGTAGTTGCCCGCCATGGGTTTGATGATTTGGGCGTCAGTAGTAGCCACGGAGAGAATGGCGGAGGGGAAAAGATTGCCCCCCAACTGGTCGACCACCTCGTAAGTATCGACAAAGGGCCGACGGATTACTACATACGTGATGGCACTGGCAGCCGAGCAGAGTAGCACGACGGCCAGTGCCATACGTAGAAGTCGTTTTGTTAGCACGATGGACATAGGCGTAATTTTATAGTTGGGAGTTTGGAGTTATGTTTGGAGTTTTGAGTTTTAAGTTAAGTTTTGAGTTTTGAGGTTATGAGGTTATAATATTGCCTTTGCTTGTTGGATTTCAAGAAGTCTAATGGTTACTTTATAACCTCATAACCTCCAACCTTTAAACTAACCAAGAAGTCTAATGGTTACTTTATAACCTCATAACCTCCAACCTTCAAACTAACCAAGAAGTCTAATGGTTACTTTATAACCTCATAACCTTAAACCTCCAAACTAACCTCCAAACTAACCTTCAAGCTTAAAAAGTGGTGATCGTATAAAAGTAAAGCACAGAAGCAGGTATGGCGAGAAGTGAGGAATCGAAGCGATCGAGCATGCCGCCATGACCGGGGAGAATGTGTCCACTATCCTTGATGCCGAGTTGGCGCTTGAAGAGACTCTCAACCAAGTCGCCCCATGTGCCAAATATGCATACGATGAGTCCCAGTCCCATCCATTGCAGAAGCGAAAGTTGTTGCTGATTGAAGTACCACAACACGACAGCCACCACTATGCAGAGTATGCCACCACCTATGCTGCCCACCCACGACTTGTTGGGCGAGATACGCTCGAAGAGTTTTGCGGGGAAGCGCTTGTGAAGCAGCGAACCACAGCAGTAGGCTCCCGTATCGCTCGTCCAGAGGAAGAGGAATATGCTCAGCGGGTAGATAGGTACGAATTGGGTATGATTGGTCATCGGATCGTAGCGCCAAGCCAGCACGTTGAGCAGAGAAAGACTCAGAGCTACGTAGATCTGCGAAGCAAATGCATAACCCCAATTCTTTAGCGGATCGGGCTTCTCCAGATAGAGTTCGCTCACGAGGAGATAGATAATTGATATAAGATAAGGCACAAAAGCCTTGGAGGGTACGAGGTCGGCACAGAAACCGCTGAAGGCTACGAAGAGATAGACCGCAGCCACGGTGTTGATGAGCAGGTTGACCGAGGCACCTGCGTAGCGATTAACGTTTGTCGAAAACTCCCACGTGGTGAGAGCCGTGATGAGTGCGAAGAGCACCGTAAATGATAGGGGAGAATAAAGCGTGCCGCCCACAAGCACTGCCACGAAGACAATGCCTGTGAGGGCACGCACAATCAGGTTATTCATTGTGAGTGGTGGGTTTGTCAGTATTTTCTTTAGCCGAAGTAGAATCTTCTATATCTGAAGGTTCTGCCTTGGGTGCGCTCTCTGAGTCAGTAGTGCCTTTGCTCTCGGCATCGTGGGTGCTATTCTCTGCATCCGTTTCGGTGGGGGCAGAGGTTGCTGATACTTGAGAATCTTTAGCCTGTGAGGTGGCATCGGTGTCAGCCTTCTCAGCCTTCTCAGCCTTTTCCTTCTCAAGTTTCTTAGCACGCTCGTCTGCTAACTTGATGGCTTCTTCCTCCATCAACACGTCGGCACGGCTACGCCACGGACGTGGACCGAAGATATGCTCCACATCCTCTGTGAAGATCACTTCGCGTTCTACCAAGAGGTCGGCCAACTCCTTGTGCTGAGCTGCATGCTCGCGCAGAATATCCTTAGCACGTGCATACTGTTCGGCTATCATGTTCTGCACCTCCTGATCGATGAGTTCGGCAGTGTGTTCGGAGTAAGGCTTCGTAAAGTTGTATTCACCCTGCGCATTGTAGTAGCATACGTTGGAGAGCTTCTCGCTCATACCCAGATAGGCCACCATGCCGTAGATGCGCTTCGTTACGCGTTCCAGGTCGTTGAGTGCACCGCTCGAGATGTGTCCGGTAAAGAGTTCTTCGGCAGCACGACCGCCCAGGAGCGAGCATATCTCGTCGAGCATCTGTTCGCGCGTAGTAATTGTGCGCTCTTCAGGCAGATACCATGCAGCGCCCAGAGCTTGCCCGCGCGGAACGATCGTCACTTTCACCAGTGGGTTGGCATACTGCAGCATCCACGATACCGAAGCATGACCCGCTTCGTGGATGGCAATAGAGCGTTTCTCGTCTTCTGTCATCACCTTAGAGGTCTTTTCCAATCCACCGATGATGCGGTCTACAGCATCGAGGAAGTCCTGCTTACCCACCTCCTTGCGGTTGTGGCGGGCTGCGATAAGAGCAGCTTCATTACATACATTGGCAATGTCTGCTCCCGAGAATCCTGGCGTCTGGCGAGCGAGCATCTCGATGTCGACGGTATTGTCGAGCTTTAGTGGCTTCATGTGAACCTTAAATATAGCCACTCGCTCAGAGAGTTCGGGCAGGTCGACATGGATCTGACGATCGAAACGTCCAGCACGAAGCAGTGCGGGGTCGAGTATCTCCACACGGTTGGTAGCTGCCAGCACAATCACACCCGTATTGGTGCCAAATCCGTCCATCTCGGTGAGCAACTGGTTGAGTGTATTTTCGCGCTCATCATTTCCGCCCATCGTGGGGTTCTTACCACGAGCTCGGCCGATGGCATCAATCTCGTCGATGAAGATGATACACGGAGCCTTCTCCTTGGCTTGTTGGAAGAGGTCGCGCACGCGGCTTGCACCTACGCCTACAAACATCTCTACGAAGTCGGAACCAGCCATAGAGAAGAAGGGTACGTCGGCCTCGCCTGCTACGGCTTTGGCAAGCAATGTCTTACCCGTTCCCGGAGGACCTACGAGAAGTGCACCCTTAGGAATCTTACCACCCAGTTCGGTATACTTCTGCGGATTCTTGAGGAAGTCTACGATCTCGCGTATCTCCTGCTTAGCGCCTTCCTGTCCTGCCACATCCTTGAAGGTGACATGAGTGGCGTTTTTGCCATTCTTCTCAAATAGTCGGGCCTTGCTCTTTCCCACGCTGAAGATACCGCCAGAGGAGCCTCCGCCGCCCATGCGGCGCATGAGGAAGAACCATAGGAACACCATGATGACGATGGGCAGGATGCTTGAGATGATACCCGAGAAGAAATGGTCGTTTTCCTCGTAGCGCACACTTCCCTTATAACTTGAGTCGAGGAAGTTTCCTATGGTGCTGACGTCGGGGTATTTTGTACTGATCGTAGGCGCAGACCCAGTCTGATCAGTACCGAGATGAAACACATCGCGCACCTTTTCGGGGCGTACCACCAAGTGAGCGTTGCCATCCGTTTTATTCACCACCACTTCTTTAGCGTAGCCTTTCGCCACGTAATTGCGGAAGGTAGTATAGTCTACTTCCTTATCGATGCCACCCGCCGAACTTTGTCCGTTCTGAGAGTACATCAGATAGAGTAGACCACCTATGATGAGGATGTAGAGCCATGACAGGTTGAATCCTGGCATCTTCTTGCCAGGCTTATTGCCGCCAGGCAACATATTGTTAGGTTGAGCCATATTATATAATAAGGAATATATTGGGGTTAGGGTGTAGGGAGGTTTAGTCGAGGTCGGCTATCTGCGTGATCTCGGCGTCGTCCCAAAGGTTTTCTAAGTCGTAGTGCTCGCGAGCATCGGGCACGAATATATGCACCATCACCGTGCCATAGTCCATAGCCACCCATTCGCTGTTAGCGCGTCCGGCGATGGCAGCGGGGTTCTCGCCAACGTGTTTGTGGGTAAACTCCTCTACGGAGTCGGTGATGGCGTCGACCTGCTGAGGCGATCCGGCGGTGCAAATCACGAAGTACGAGCAAGGAGCCGTGATGATGTGTCGCAAGTCCACCGTTACGATGCTGCGTCCTTTTTTCTCCTGGATTCCGTCGATGATAGTATTGACCAGTTTCTGTGTTTCTTCCATGTGTGGGGATTGTATTCAGTATATAATGTATAAATGCGTATGAGTAGTCTTATGCAAGAAAAGTGCCAATGTGAATGCACTCTTTCTTGAAAGCCACCAATGACCTTGCAGAGCAGAATCGTGCAAGGTGAATGCAAAGGTAGTGTAAGCCCGGGGAAACGCAAAGCAAAATCCCATAAAAAACTAAAAACCATGCGCTGCATAGCAATGCGTCCGCCCCAAGCATACTCTTATAAAATGGAAAATACGAAGCGTATTTCCTTTATATAATGCGTTGGCGGAATTTGTAAATGGATTGACAAGTTAATATGTGAACAGGTAAGTTTGTCGAGTCCAATCGTCCTTTTTTAAACAAAACTAGTAGTCTAAGATCTATTTACTTGTTAGCTTGTCAACTTGTTTACCCGTTAACCAAGAATTCCGCCAACGGGTTTATATAGGAAAGAATAAGTGTAAAAGCTTCCTTTATATGGGGAATATATGGTGTAATTTTCTCTTCTCTGACGAAAGAATTCTTACTTTTATAGGCATAAATGCTATAAAAATCTTACCTTTGTGCACAAAGTCGGGGTTAGGCCCAAAAAACCTTAACATTAGCTTGAAAGAGATTAGGCAAATGTAGTCGCGTATTGGACACATTCTCCTTCTCTCCATCCCCGATCCTCTTTGTTTATGAAACATGCCATTGTATTTCAGGCACAGCCTAACCTCATAAAGGCAGCCCACAGTGACATAAAGTAGTCGAGAATTTATGAAGCTGGATTGCACGGATTCTCAGCCTACAACCAATGCATCAGCGTGCTTTCAATCCTTAGAAAGCCACCATTTGCCCAAAGGTAAGTCCGATTCTGAACCAGACGCTCAGGCTGGCTCAGAGGTAGAGGTGTATACTCAAGTCTCCCCCCATTCTTTATCCAAGACAGCAGTTGTTCAGGGCTCTTGTTCTTCCGAAACATCGGTACTTGAGAAGTCACTTGTACATAAGCATCGTACAGCCCTTCAGCCCACTCCCTGGTGCTATCTCTTCGTGCATCATAAGAAGGTAGCCGCCTTTGAGGAGCAATTCCGCAGAGATAATCTCACCTTCTTTATCCACACCAGCATAAAGTATGTACATCAGCGCGGTAATGAAAATCACTTTTCACGCATCGTCTATCAGACCGTAAGCGGCCTAATATTTATAAAAGGACGTCCACGCGATATTCAGTTCTATCTCGATCAACACTTTCCCCTCCATCACCTGTGCCGCAATTGTAGTACAGGTCAAGCCGCTGTGATTCCCAATAGTCAGATGGAGCCATTCATGCGAGTGGCAACCGCTGATCCCGACCGCATACGTTTTCTCCTTCGCCCCTTCCTCTACTATTCCCGAAATCGCACCCTCCTACGTATTGTTTCGGGCGATTATGCTGGATTGGAAGGCTATGTCATACGCATTGCTCGCGACCGCAAACTCGTGATGGACGTTGGCGGAATGAGCGTAGCCATCGGTGGTGTACACAACGAACGCTTTGAGGAAGTCGACAAGAATGCTTCCAGCCGCCGTGAGCGCGCTACCTACTATAAGCGCAATCTCCACGAGCGCAATGCCTTCGTTGATCGCTATTTCCATCAAGTCAGATCCCCGCTCGACGTAGCCCCGCAAGCCGATAATATCAACCTTTTGCTCCATCAGTCGCTCTCCGACCTCCGCGAGGGTCGTCTCGATGCTAAGGATACGTACGACACCCTATCATTTATCATCGAAGAGATAGGCTACTATTACGCTCCCGTCCTTGATCAACTCACCACGCATCTTGCCCCCATCCTGCAGTCGGGCCGCTCCGTCATGCAAGAGCTCTCCCGGCTCATTCAGCACCCTCAATTCTCTCCCGACGTTCGCCTCCGCCTCCAGTCAGAACTCGAAGAACAGTGCTCGAAGTATGGCTATCTGTTTGAGTAGCACAAGCGTTGAGAGTCTTATTCAAATGCCTTTTTGGTTGCAAACGAAAGTTCGTAAAAAGTTCCCAAATAACCATATCGTAATTTGTTGAATAGATGGAATTTATCTAAATTTGCGCAACACATCATCCAACATTAAAGAATAGCGTTATGCGACAGACTGAAGAACGATATATCAGTTTGCTGACCGACTTCGGTTTTAAGCGAATATTTGGCACTGCTCCCAATAAGGATTTGCTGATTGACTTCCTCAACTCTCTCTTCAATGGTGAGCAGGTGATCAAGCATGTCACGTATCTCAATAGCGAGCACGTAGGCGATGTCTTTGCCGAACGCAAAGCCATCTTCGATGTGTACTGCGAAAACGAGCATGGTGAGAAGTTTATCGTAGAGATGCAGAATGCTTACCAGACTTTCTTCAAGGATCGCTCCCTATATTATGCCACGTTCCCTATACGCGAACAAGCATCAAAAGGAGAAAATTGGAACTTTGAACTTCAGCATGTGTACGTAGTAGCCTTGCTCAATTACGAGATGAGCGACGAAGCTTTCTCCGCAGATACGATCAATCACGATGTAGGACTGCTCGACAAGCAAACCTATCGCGTATTTAATGACAAACTGACGTTTAAATACGTAGAGATAGCAAAGTTCAAGAAGAATGAAGATCAGTTGGTCACCAACTTCGACAAGTGGCTCTATGTGCTCCGCAACCTATCGCGACTCGATGCCCAACCTTCGTATCTGAAAAATGAGGTGTTCAACCGCTTGTTCAAAGCCGCAGAAATCGCCCATTTCTCCAAGACCGAACTCAGAGAGTACGAAGACAGCCTAAAAGCCTACCGCGACATAAAGAACTCCCTTGATAGCGCAGAAGCCAAAGGAATAGAAAAAGGCCTGGCAGAGGGATTAGCAAAAGGCCGAGCCGAGGGCATGATTGAAGGAGAAGAGAAAAAAGCAAGAGAAATTGCGGGCAAGATGAAATCAAATGGCATTCCCGTAGACGTTATCATGCAAATGACAGGCCTTTCAGAGGAAGAAATAAGCAGTTTGTAAGAAAGTAGACAACAAAGTATATCCCCATCCGAGTGGCGGCACAAGCGCAGAGCGATACTGCGGTGGGGAACCTATTTTAGGATGGACTCTATTAATCTGATAGTTAGCATACCGACGTACAACAAGTATACGCACGTCAGATTAGACCTATTTATTCCGCAGGATTAATAGCACCATCCATCAATAAGAACTTAAATAATCGACAAAGGCGAGCACTGAAAAGTGTCCGCTCCCTGTGGTGTACCCTAAACACAGGACACTAACTTATCATACGATAAAGCCGTCCGAGCAAACAACAGAGCAAATCAGCATTGATCGGATGGAAAAAATCAACGCATCTCTTATATACTTAATAGCAGGCAGACACAAGAAAGTGTCCGCCTCATTGTCGTGTCGTGTATGATAAGCGAGAGTCTCCAACGATAAAACCAATCAAACTATTATATGAGCATATTTGCAGGTAAAACCCTTATGATTACCGGAGGTACAGGTTCCTTCGGTAATGCCGTATTGAATCGTTTCCTTCGTACCGACATTGGCGAAATCCGTATTTTCTCGCGCGACGAAAAGAAGCAGGATGATATGCGCCACGAATATCAAGCAAAGTATCCAGATGTAGCCAATAAGATAAAGTTCTTTATTGGCGATGTGCGCAATCTTCAGTCATGCCGCAATGCCATGCCGGGCGTAGACTACATCTTTCATGCCGCAGCGTTGAAGCAAGTTCCCTCCTGCGAGTTCTTCCCCATGGAGGCCGTACAGACCAACGTGATTGGTACGGACAATGTGCTTACTGCCGCCATTGAAGCAGGCGTAGAAGCCGTAATTTGCCTCTCCACCGACAAGGCCGCTTATCCTATCAATGCCATGGGCATTACCAAGGCTATTGAAGAGAAAATAGCCGTGGCCAAGAGCCGCTATTCTGGCAAAACGAAGATTTGCTGCACGCGCTATGGTAACGTAATGTGCTCGCGAGGTTCAGTCATCCCTCTTTGGATAGACCAAATTCGCAATGGCAATCCCATCACCTTGACCGAACCTAAGATGACGCGTTTCATCATGTCGCTCGAGGAGGCTGTCGACCTTGTACTCTTTGCCTTTGAGCACGGCAAGAATGGCGACATTCTCGTGCAGAAAGCCCCCGCTTGCACCATCCAAACGCAAGCTGAGGCCGTTTGCGAGCTCTTCGGTGGCAAGAAAGAAGACATCAAAGTCATTGGCATCCGTCATGGTGAAAAGATGTATGAGACCTTGCTCACCAAAGAAGAATGTGCCAAGGCCGAGGACATGGGCAACTTCTACCGTGTGCCAGCCGATAACCGCGGCTTGAACTACGACAAGTTCTTTAAGGAGGGCGATACCAAACGTGCGGAGATTGAAGAATTTAATTCTGACAACACTCGTCGCTTGAACCTTGAAGAGACCAAAGCAAAGATTGGGGCTTTGGAATACATTCAGAAGGAATTGAACGGCGAGGGCAACTTCGTACAGTAAAAATATATACGTGAATAGCAAGTTTTTTGCACTACGCGCGGTTCTGAAGCATTAATTATAATAGAACATTTTCAGTCGCGAATTACCACAAATTATTCATGAATTTAAAAAGTAAAGAATTTGTGATTAATTCATGATAATTTGTGACTATTCCCCAGTCCTTTTGTGACAAAGAATTGAATATTAATTATCCATTAATTCTATTCTTAAAAAAGGAAAATTAATGATGCATTAATGTTCAATTAATGGTCATTAATGTTGAAAATAAACCGCGAAGCGGAAAAATGTTAAGTGAAAACAATGAAGATTTTAGTTACAGGCGCCAAAGGTTTTGTAGGAAAAAACCTCTGCGCCCAACTGAATAATATAAAGGAGGGCAAGGCACGCTGTTATGGTGACCTGCAAATAGACGAAGTTTTTCAGTACGACCTTGACTCCACCCCCGAACAACTCAACTCGTGGTGCAAGGAGTGCGACTTTGTGTTCAACCTTGCCGGTGTGAACCGCCCGAAGGACAACGACGAGTTTATGAAGGGCAACTTTGGCTTTGCCTCCACCTTGCTCGACACCTTGAAGGCGCATGGAAACAATTGTCCCGTAATGCTCTCCAGCTCGCAACAAGCCTCATTGACAGGACGTTTTGGCAACAGCGAATACGGCCGTAGCAAGAAGGCAGGCGAAGACCTCTTTTTGGAATATGGCAAAGAAACGGGTGCAAAGGTGTTGGTATACCGTTTTCCCAACCTTTATGGCAAGTGGTGTCGCCCCAACTATAATAGTGCCGTAGCCACCTTCTGCAACAACATAGCCAACGACTTGCCCATCACCGTAAATGACCCTTCGGTAGAACTCGAACTGCTCTATATTGACGACCTTGTAGACGAAATGATTCACGCTTTGAAAGGCGAAGAGCATCATTGTGAGTTTGAAGGGCTTGAAGTACTTCCTTCAAAAGAAGGCCGTTATTGCTATTGCCCCATTACCCACAAAGCAACGCTTGGCAAAATAGTAGACCTGCTCCATCAGTTTGCCGATATGCCACGCACGCTGCTGATTCCCGAAATACCTGCCGACTCATTTGCCAAGCGTCTGTATAGTACCTTCCTCAGCTATTTGCCCAAGGACAAGGCAATATTCGACCTGAAGATGAATGTGGACAATCGGGGTTCGTTTACTGAATTGGTTCACACCCTAAACTGCGGACAGGTAAGCATCAACATCTCTAAGCCTGGCGTAACGAAAGGTGAGCATTGGCACAACACCAAGTGGGAGCAGTTTATTGTAGTGAGCGGTCACGGACTGATTCAACTCCGCAAGGAGGGTACCGACGAAGTGTTGAACTACGAGGTGAGTGGCGACAAAATACAATCCGTCATCATGCTCCCTGGCTATACTCACAACATTATCAACCTTTCCGACACCGAAGACCTTGTGACCGTGATGTACTGCAACGAGGTGTTCGACCCGAATAAGCCTGATACTTATTTTGATCAAGTGAGGAAGTAACGAACACAGATAGCTCAGAATTAACAGATGTTCTATTTTAAGGAGGAAACATACAAGATAAATGGTGCTGCCATGAAAGTGTACAACACGTTGAGACATGGTTTCTTGGAAGCGGTCTATCAAGAAGCTCTTGAAATAGAGTTCAAAAAACGAAACATTCCGTTTGAAAGAGAAAAGGAACTTACGATTTCTTATGATGGTGTAGAGTTAAAACAGACCTATCGTGCAGATTTTGTGTGCTACGGTAATATCATTGTTGAACTTAAAGCCGTGTCACATTTGGACGATGCTCATCGTAGTCAAGTGTATAATTATCTCTGTGCTACGGGTTATAAAGTAGGTCTCCTTTTTAATTTCGGACATTATGATGGTCTTGAAATAGAACGTAAAGTAAAATAAAACCGAACACAGATATAACAGATTGCACAGATGTAGCTAATCAAAAATCTGTGAAATCTGTTTTATCTGTGTTCGAAAGAAAATAGTGTATGACAAAGCAACCCCAATTTGACTATTCCGACATAAGTTTCAAGAACAATGGTAAATTAAAGCTCATTATCGTCGTCGGCACTCGCCCCGAGATCATCCGCTCTTTTTAATTTCGGACATTATGATGGTCTTGAAATAGAACGTAAAGTAAAATAAA
>ERZ808270.1219-NODE-1219-length-11715-cov-2.838336_pt1 | contig 11715 bp, 12 predicted proteins | sample MGYA00521082_ERZ808270 | MGnify/ENA primary metagenome ERZ808270 (study PRJEB31516, sample SAMN03275594) | gut metagenome | biome: mammalia-associated habitat; material: feces | host: Papio cynocephalus | place: Kenya | collected 2012-07-27 ...
TGTAACCGAATATTCCGTGAAGAACGCATCTGCATTATTCCATTTCTCATATATGCCATTAAAAAAGGAATCCAGCCGACTTTCCGATTCTGGGTTATACACTGTAATATTTACCAATTTGCACTGATAGAGAAATCTCACACAATCCAGCAGCTTCTCCTTAGACATTCGATTGTCCAGTTTGTAATTCTTCAGAACAGATGCATTTACAGCAGCATCAAAATCCTCTTTCCGGATCTTTGAAACAGCCTCCTTGTTTATCGCCCTTTGATTATAATATGTTCGGACTTTCTTCAAAAATGGATACTCTGCAATCTGTTTTGCAGATATTTGATCTATTAGATTCACAATAATCGTATATGCAACTGCCTTCAAATTCTGCATGTTAATTTCATCAACCTGCACTGCATTGTTTTTGAAGAAAGAATTCGAATGCGACTGGATCGTTTCATCCAGACAGCTTTTCAAATACACCTCCACACCATCACCCATGCAGTTAAACTCACTGTTGTTAAATAAATAATCCAAATAATCATCTTCCGATATCCGCGAATTTATTTCACTTATTGTCGACTGTGCAAGAGATGTTCCATGAACATAATCATAATATTCCGTGAATGAAATAAAATCCATTCTCGCCATGCCTGCCCGCGCACCAAAGGCGATACTCATTGCATTTTCGATATATACCTGCTGTGATCCGGTAATCACGATGTGATACTCTGCCGATCCCATTGTCAGTGTCGCAGTCTCCGCGATTGAAGCTAAGCAATGTTCAAAATCATCCAGATACGTTATCTCATCCAAGTAAATATTTGCTTTTTCATTATCCCTGACAACGGTATATATTCTATCCAATACATCATCGGATTTATCCGTCGACATTGTCTTGAAATTATAATATTCCCCTCCGAAATTCTTCTGGAGCTGCTTCATTGCAAATGTTTTTCCAACCTGCCGCGGACCGGTTAATGAAATAATCGCTTTTTTATTCATTTTATCGCAAACATCATAATATGCTTTCTATAAAATTCTCTTTTCATTCCAACACCTCCGGTCTGCTACTTTATAGCTCCTGATAAAATCATATCTTTGAAACCTCCTAATGTCAATCTTTTCTAAAATATCTTTCTACCTCAGCATGTGTACGATTTTTACATGATGGTTTATTACAAAGAAAGAGGACCGCTAAGCGGTCCTCTCGGAGGGGGTTTTTAGTAACAGTCTGTACTGTTACTTGAATAGTTTTTCTGGCTGTTCTTCTGACTATTCTTCATCTTGCTGTTTGAAGCTGTTTCCTTGTTTGTCTGATTGCTTCCTGTATAATTTGTCTGCTTGTTCTTCTGCTCGTTTGACTGATAATTTTTTTCTGCCATAACTAATCTCCTTTTTGCTTTGCAGTTTTCCCTGCATTTGTAATTCGCTACATAAAGAAGTATACCCAGTTTCCACGATACTATTCAGACAATTTCAAGTAAAACGGACCATGGTTTTCCATGGTCCAAAATAAACATTCAGAATTTAATGTCTATTATTAATTGCATTTACAATTGCATTTGTAGATGTCTCACTAACCTGTCGATAATTAGTGTCATCCAAACGTCCACAGATTATGCCGTTAATCATAGACTCTGCCTGACCAGCTTTTGCTTTCTCGAATATCAGAAAAGGAACGTAAAACGTCTGACCACCTGTTGTTGTAATGTACAATTCTGTAACAAACGAAGTAATAGCTGTAGAAGCCCCAATAATCAATAATATAAGTCCCCATAATGCAGATGAACGAAACAGTGCAAATGCCAGGATTATTTCAATAATCCCCGCAATCAGATTTTTAAATTGTAACCGGAAATTTGAAGATACCGAGGCAACCTGATTGACCGGTATATTCTCTTTTTTTGCTCCTAATGGAATTAAGGAAAGAATCGTATTTGGAATTTTTAGTCTGACAAAATTCTGATCAGCCGATATATTCCCTTTCAGATAAAATGTAACCCCGTCATGTAAGTAATGTTATTCATATGTACCTCCCACTTATTAAGAAAAATTTATACACGCATATGATACTAGCTTTTTGCATCAATTGCAATACTTTTTGCAATAATTTTGCATTGCTTTTTGTGATGCATCCTATTTCATTTCTCTTATGTGGAGTATTCAAGATGAATTGATAATTTCTCTGATTTCGTATAACAAAAAATGAGTGTCAAATAACTATAACAATATTGTTATCTGACACTCATTTTTTATAAAACAGATTTACCAAAGTTGATTGCTAATATATTCTAACTGATGCTTACATTTTGTAACAGATTGATTTACTACCACTCTTTGTCTCTCAATTGTTTTTGTTTCACCTTCTTTTAATAATTCAATTGGTTTAGCTTCCCATGATGAGATACGACCAGATCCCAAAAAATCATCCAACATAAACAAATGATTATCCGGATTATCCGTGCTTAATAGTGATCTATATTTTGATAAAATATCATACACCCTGCCTAAATAAACCTTCGTTTGCTGATTTGGCACATTCCTTGCACCCGCAACTGTAGACCAACCACAATGCGTCAATACAACCATTTGAATTTTAGGAACGTTCATATCATTTTCTAACAGATATTTTCTAAATTCGCTTTGCGGATTTGTCAATGTACTAATAAGTAATTCCAATGACTTAATTGATTGTTGATCCGTTCTAACCGGAATAATTAATGCGTCTGCCGCATACCATGCTAACTGCGTTGCTCCCGCAAAAAAGGGTGACGTGTCAATTATGCATTTATCTAATGAATTTTGCTCCAACTCTCTATCAATCTCATTTCTTAATGAATACAAAATACTGTTCAAAGCCTGCTCTATTTGTGGTTGTTGCAAACCCGTTGCTTGATTTATTGCCGTATTTAATTGTGAAGGTAATAAATATAATTCATCCGAAGATGGTATGAAATAATTATTTTTGTCCGCAAAATATTCATTAGTTGCACCAATATACATAGCAACTCTTGTAGCCTTTCCAAGACCTGGTACTAAATACGGTAATATCATATCTCTTACATTCGTTTGATTCCCCGCATAATAATTCTTATCATAAAAAAAAGATAAGTTTCCCTGTGGACATGTATCTACAGCCAATAAATTATTTGCAAGGTAACTCAAATTAAAGGAAAGCGTAGTTTTTCCAATTCCACCTCTTAAGTTGCATATCGCATATTTCTTATATTTGGGTAATCCGTCAATATTCTCGGCTGTTCCTTGAGCAATATCGTATTGCCTTGCTATGATATTTCCAATCGCCATATCATCCCCTCCTTATTAGTTTTTCGTTTTTGATATCATTGCGCAAAACTAATTATATTATATGTTATTCCCCCGCAATATGCAATACATTGAGTACTATATTTTTTAGTTTTTTAACTATGTATTAAACGATCTGCCAATAACGCAAACGGGCATTGTACTGTATTATAATACGGTACAATGCCCGGAGTCATTACCAGAATTTATTGCAATTCATTCAAACTTGCAAACCGATACCCCTCTGCCTTCAGGTTTGCAATCACCTTTTCCAGCGCCCCAGCATTCGATGACGATACGTTGTGCATCAGAATGATTGCCCCGCTGTGATGATATTTATTGAAATGGTCGATCACGAAATCAACACCCGGCTGGTTGTTCACATCAAAATCCATATATGCCATGCTCCAAAAAATAGTTTTGAAACCAAGATCCTGGGTGATTGCCAGTGTCCGTGCGCTATACTCGCCGCAAGGCGGCCTTAAGTACGGGTCCATCGCATATCCCGTTGCCTCTTTCATATAATCCGCGCATCCATTGACTTCCTGCACAATCTCCTCATAGGACTTATCCGGCATGCATATATGGTAGATGGTATGATTCCCCACCTGATGTCCTTCTTCTTTCATTCGTTTCGCTATGGCAACATTATCCCGGATGTACGTCTGTGTCACGAAAAAGCACGCCGGAACATCTTCCTTTTTCAGGATATCCAGCATCTGCTCGGTATATCCATTCTCATACCCACAGTCAAATGTCAGATAGACGACTTTTTCATTTTTCTTTGAAGCATTCTGATCCAAATAATACGCGTCGTATTCGGAGATATCAATCGTGTCATCACACCCGCTCGGTCCATGGTTCATATCCCGTCGGAACCACCAGGAAAGCTTCGTGTTACTATAATTTTGATATGCCTCTTTTTCTTTTACATGATTTTCAATCGGGTATGTCTGATACCGGCAGAAAACCTTCCTGCACTTGTCAAACATACTTTGAATTGGCTCCGACTCACTTCCATCCGCCTCCCCCGCGGATGCTCCATATGTAACAACACAAAAACTGCCAACTACCAGAGAAATCAGAATCCCTGCAAGGCAAACCACTCCTTTCCACCTTCTGCCCCAAACACCAAAATGCCTTGAAACCATTCCTGTTTCATTTCCTACACAATATTTTTTCATCAAGAAAAGAATTCTGCCAGAAAGCGATTGAGCGTCTCCTCACTGGCGGCACTCTCTTTTTCCTGCATTGTCCGCCCTGCGGAGTCTTCCCCGGATACTTCCGTCTGCGAAGCTCCATTCTTGTCGGCAGGTTTCCCTTCCTCCGCCGACATTTCCTGTTTAACTACAAATGGACGCACCACATTTTCCGTCTGCTCCCGCGGTTTCGGAATGCGCTCCAGATACCCGCGGATATTCGCTTTCAGGATTTCCACCTTATTATTTATTACCAATATATGATCAAGTACGAGCAAACATGCACATACCAAAATACTGTTCGCTAAGAAAAACTGCATGTCCGGACTGCCCCTCCAGCTTGGATCGTAATAGAGGTACGCCCCCGCCATCGTGCCACAGACAACAAGCGACAGCACGGTTCCGCTCCGGTTCCAGAATTCCATCGGCCGCGTTAGGAATTTTAACCCCCGCACAAAACTTTCCGCGTACGCCTCCTCATCGCCTCCGCACAGCCCAAATCCTTTTTTGTTCTCGTATTGCCGGCACATGTTGCGAAGCTTCTTTCGTTTTGTCTCCCCCAGATTTCCCGATGCACGCACCATTTTACTCATGTAAGCATTTGCCAGTATCTTCATAAGCACGCCCAGTACTCCTAACCCCCACAGTATGTAGACTCCGGTTGAAACTTCCATGATTTTTTGCAGCATACAAAATCCCTCCATTAAGATTTTTTGGAACGACAGCCATTCTTCTCTCCACTGTCTGATGGCGATTATAGAGAAGGTGAACTTCAGAATGCAACCCCTGTTCGGTCGTAAAAATCCCTGCAAATATGACAGAAAATATGGGTTTAAGGAACTTTATATTTATGCTATAATAGGAACGCTAATCGTATAATATTTATTATACTGTCATTACACACGAGAAAGGATGATACACAATGACATATAAGACAAAAGGAACCTGCTCCCAGATGATAGAGTTTGACATCACAGATGGCAAAGTGCATAATGTAAAATTCACGGGCGGCTGCAATGGTAACTTAAAGGGCATCGGACAGCTTGTAGAGGGCATGGATGCAGAGGAAGTTATCAAACGGCTGGAAGGCACAACGTGCGGATTCAAGAGCACATCCTGCCCGGATCAGCTTGCACAGGCATTAAAGCAGGCTCTTCACGCATAGGTTAAAGGTATAAGTAGGAGGATTAACCATTCATGAAGCGTATTATATTAACCGGTGGCGGAACCGCCGGTCATGTAACACCCAATATGGCTCTCGTTCCAACCTTAAAGGAGCGCGGATATGATATTCAATATATCGGCTCTTATGACGGAATGGAGAAAAAACTGATCGAAGATATGGGCATTCCATATCACGGAATTGCAACCGGAAAGCTGCGCCGCTATTTTGATCTGCGCAACTTTTCTGATCCATTTCGCGTGATCAAAGGCTTCAACGAAGCGAAAAAACTGATGAAGGAGTTAAAGCCGGATGTTGTATTTTCCAAAGGCGGCTTTGTCTCTGTCCCTGTTGTTCTCGCCGCAAGCGCGAAGAAGATTCCATGTATTATCCATGAATCCGATATGACACCGGGACTCGCAAACAAGATCAGTATTCCAAAAGCATCCAAGGTGTGCTGCAACTTCGCAGAGACAATGGAGAATCTTCCTGCAGGAAAAGCGGTTGTGACCGGTACACCGATCCGTCAGGAATTATTTGCAGGCGATGCTGTAAAGGCGATGACCTTCTGCGGATTTACAGAGGTGCGTCCAACCCTTCTGGTCATCGGCGGAAGCTCTGGCAGCGTGCGTGTCAATGAAGCAATCCGTTCCTGTCTCCCGGAACTGACGAAGAAATATAACGTCATTCACCTCTGTGGAAAGGGAAATATCGACGAAAGCTATAACGGAATTGCGCATTATGTCCAGTTCGACTACATCAAGCAGGAGCTTGCTGACCTGCTCGCATTAGCGGACATCGTCGTCTCCCGTGCCGGTGCCAATGCAATCTGCGAACTTCTGGCACTCCGCAAGCCGAGCGTTCTGATTCCATTATCGCTTGCAGCGAGCCGTGGCGACCAGATCTTAAATGCACAGTCCTTCGACAAACACGGCTACGCCAAGCTGTTGTTAGAGGAAGACCTGACAAACGAGTCACTGCTTGCCGCAGTCAATGAAGTGTACGAAAATCACGATCATTACATCAAGGCAATGGAACTTTCTACGAAGTCCGATGCCATCACAATGATCTGTGATATGATTGATGAATTAGCAGACAAATAAAATCAAAATCCCCTGAACCACATTCTGCTTGTAACAAATCAGCATTGTCGTTCAGGGGATTTATTTTCTCACTCTTTTATACCTGCGTTCTTGAAAAACGCTCCTTTATCTTCTCGATTCCATCTATCACCAAACGATTTCGGAACAATATCATAATCGCAAAATATCCAATTGCACCAATCACAACCGTCAACGCAATCGTCAAAAGATCCGAATACCGGCTATGTGCACACCAATTGTAACAGCACACGATTGGAATACACGCAATCAGGCTTTGACCAAGCTGCCGGCCAAGCTTTGTAACCGGATACATATGCCGGGCTTTGATACTTGCATAAATGAAGATTGCCAGTTCCGCTGCAACCGTACTGGCAGCTGCACCGAATTTCCCATATACCGGAATTGTCAACGCATTTAAACAGACATTTGTGACTGCACCAATCACAACACCCGTGGACGCCCATCGGTCCTTTCGGTGTATGATAAACAACTGATTGATCAGGAAACTGTTAAAGGTTGCAACAATCACATTCAACATCAACACCTGCATCGTAGATGTAACGCCTAAATATTTACTGCCCGCAAACAAATGTAGCACCTGCCTGCTCAAACAGAACATGCCAATCGCCATGGGAATATTAAAGAGCAATATAAGCCGCGCGGTCAGATCATTCAGCTTCTCCGCCTGTTCCTCATCCCGTTCCATCATATACGCAACGCGCGGCCGAATCACTGCATATAACGCACTGAAAAACGATGTTAAAACCGAGGCAATTTTGATTGCTGCCGCATAGAGTCCAACTTCTGTATCATCCCCGGTAATATAACCAAGCATGGAACGATCCATTACCAGATACACCGCAGACGCAACATCCAACAGGAAGATATAGGACATCGGCTTCAAATGAATCCGCAGCTTCTTACTGATCCGCAGCTTGAATTTGACATATTTTCTTGCCCGGATAAAATTCATCACATTCGAGCCGACACTGGAAATCACCAGGGTCAATGCATAAATCATATAATCATTTTCAGATTTTACACATGTAAAAAGCAGTACTACCGATATAATCTGCATGACAAATGAACGAATCGTAATATACTGATACTCCTCATAGATCGTAAAAAGCCATTCCACGCCAATCGCAGATAAGATGATCGTGGACGAAAAAAGCAGCATCAATGTGCGGTATCCTGCAAGCTTCGGTATCGCAAGTGCAGCAAAAAAAAGCACATACGCAAGTGCGGAAGTCATCAGATTAATGGAAAGCATATCACTCGCAAATTCATCCATCTTTTTCCGGTCATCCCGGATACGGGCGCCCTCCCGGATTGCATAGCCGCCAATCCCGAACGCCTGCAGCAACGTGAAGTATGTCATGTTCGCCTGCGCATAATCGACCTTGCCAAGTGCTTCCGGACCTAAAACTCTGGAAGAATATGGGAATGTAATGAGTGGTATGATCACCCCCATCATGGTCCGCATCATATTAAATATAAAATTAACCCCTAAGGATCGCTTCTTTTCCAACGTTATATTTCCTTTATCATCAAATCTCTATAAAAAAGAAAAGCTGTCACAAAAACGTAACAGCTTTTTTAAAATAATTCCTTTTCCAACTGGAAGATGAAACTGTCAAGCAGCTGCATACGCTTCGTATATTCTGCTCTGGCTGCATCTGTCTTGCATCTTCGAATCTTCGGTTTGTTGTTTCTATAATAATTCTTGATCCGATAATAGGCTTTCTTATAGCTCGCCTCATCCTCACATGCCGTCGCCATCGAATCCCACAGAACACTGATTGCTCCAACTTCATCGAGCAGATCGGCATCCATTACAATCTTACATTCCAATGACAGATCAGCATCCGAATCCTTGTCCTCGTGAATCATAATAATCTCTCCCACACGCCGGATCGTCTCCGGATCAATTCCAATGCTATCCATGTATTCTACAGCAAGCTCTGCACCAACTTCTCCATGTGGACGTTCATCATCCCATCCAATATCATGAAGCAATGCTGCAAGCACGATCACATCCAGATCTCCGCCAAGCTTTGACTGTAACTTAATTGCCCACCGGTACACACGCATCGTATGCTCAAACCGGCTGCGGAATGGATAGTTCGAAGGCCTGCCGTTCTCAGAAGTCATCTTCTTCACATATTCAATTACTTCTGCATAATTTACACTCATGCCGTTGTTTTTGCCACCCGATTCTTTTGTTCTTCCCAAAGTTAGGTATCCTTTACCTATCTATCAAATGATACCATTTTTTTACCAAAAATACCACATGTATTTTATATTTTTTTAACCGTGCGGCTGGTGTTGTGAAGCTCTCATGAGCGTTACCACGGCAGTTAACTCAGTCCAGGCTGCCTCGCGGCGCACAGGAGGTTCTACTTAGTGCTGCTTCGTTCCCGACCTGACACGGTTCATAGATTCCTGTCGCGCAAGACCCAAACATCAACGCCACTTACCGGGGGCAGCCTCACAAGAAGACAACCCGAAACCAGCCATCACCCCCTCTGTAGCGGATTGAGGGTACAGGGCACCGCTATCTCCCCGGCTGCACGGAAATTTTATAACAAGTCCTCGCATATCCACCGAAAAGTTTATTTCTTATAAACTCCATATCGACAGATACCTCTTTAGTATATAAAAATAATTATGTAAAGTCAAGACATCCCATTATTTTCTTTTGCCTCGGCTGCCTTCTTTTTCGCACGCAGCTCCGCAAAAAAACCGGACATCATCGCCGAACATTCTGTTTCCATGATTCCACGCGTCACTTCCACCTGATGGTTGAATTGCTTCATGTCAAGCAGATTTAGGATGGAACCAGCACATCCTGCCTTCGGATTCATACACCCGATCACGACCTTCGGAATCCGAGCCTGCACGATCGCCCCGGCACACATCTGGCATGGCTCCAATGTCACGTACATCGTACAATCCTCCAGCCGCCAGTCACCCAGCACCTTGGACGCTTTTTTAATCGCCATGATCTCAGCATGCGCAAGCGTCGTCTTGTCCACGTTCCGTCGGTTGTAACCACGCGCAATCACTTTTCCTTCATAGACGATCACACACCCGATCGGCACATCGCCGTTCGCCGCCGCCTTCTTTGCAAGCGTGATTGCCTGCCGCATATATCGTTCATCCTCACTCAATTTTCTCATATTGTACCTCATTTCCGTATCCTTTTATTGTACGTTCCCATAAAATGTACTATACTGACTTCATGACTGCATCACACATGTCCTGCAGTCACAAACACGAGAAAGGAGACACCCATGGGCCCACTGATAAAATATACAAACCGCTTAATCCTGCGCGTGGAAAATGAATCAAAAGCCAAACAGGTCTTAGATCTCTACCTGCGCAATCGTCTTCCTTTCGAGCAGTACGAGCCAACACGCCCGGCATCCTTTTACACGCGGGATTACCATTGGTCTTCCCTGCACCGCGAATACATCGCCTACACGATGGGAACCTTCCTGCGTTATTATATCTATTTAAAAGACCGCCCGGATAAGATCATCGGCGCCATCAATTTTAATATCTTCCGCACCTCTCGCGAACCATATGCAGAGATCGGATACAAGGTTGACGCCCTCTACCAGAACCGCGGCATTGCATACGAAGCCTGCGAAGCGGCTCTCTATGTACTCGAACACGACTACCAGATTCACCGCGTCGATGCCCGCATTCACCCGGAGAATATCGCGTCTATCACACTCGCAACGAAGCTGGGGTTCCGCCCATTGCAGTTTGAGCCACAGAGCGCCAATATACTAGGGCACTATGTTGACCTGATGCGTTACACCCGGCTTCTCTGATTCCGCAATTTCCGACACCCAATAGCCAAAATTCCCAGTCAGGATCTTCGTTTTCCGCACTGGGATAAACACACGGAATCCAAACATATTCGCCAGGTACCGTTCTTTGTTCGTGAAGATTCCCGGCACACCGATCACATGCAGTTCTGCCTTATTCATCTTCACCTTTCCAAGCATCAGATACTGATATTTATAATACCCATGTGCAAGAAAGCTGTTCACACCCAGCTTCCAGTTCGCCATATCCAGCTTCCCGATATCCTGTGGCGCGATCTTCACGCCATCCACGATCTGACTGCCTGCAAAAAGCGGCAGCTTCGGATATGTCGTAAGCATCTCCTGATATCCATCTGCCATGTCCGAGGGAAGTGGAATCTGCGGAATTTCCTCGACAGGTTCCTCCTGCGGCTTTGTCCCGGCACCTGCATATTCCAGCACCGGTTCTTCCTCTTCCACAAGCTCGTCCTGCCTGTCCGTCACCTGCACCTGCCGCAGATCATACCGTTCCGGCGCCCAGATGCCAGCTAAGATCTCTCCGTCATCGCATACGAAATACACACCATCGTATTCTGGAAATGCCACTCCATCTCCCAACGGATTGCTCCAAGGGAGCTCCACGCTTGTCAGGATTGTATCGCGCTCCCCCGCCGCGAACTGTACCTCCGTAAATGGCTTCGCCTGCCCATGCCACAGCAGATACGCATAACACGTACATGCATACTCCTTGTACATTTTCATCCCCATTCGTATTCTTGTCACATCCGTATCTTTGTTGCTGATTCTCTGTACTTTGATGAATCCGGCAATCTCGCATCGCACGTACTCGCGATACCGGTAAATATAAGACACCCATCTCCTCTGCTGCATCACAGACCACGCTCCCCCTTCATATTTCTTCGCAGAGATTGTATGTTATACTGTACGAATATATCCCCATACATCGTGCATTTTCACAATCTCCTGACAATACGTATTATATATGTATGCAGAGAGTTGTCTGTTTAGTACAAAATATTTTCGACATATAAATTATACGGCACTGCGCGCCAACATCATTCTATGCACAGATATCTCCGTGCCCCATCCTACTCACACAGCAAATCGGAAAGCTC
>ERZ808270.1221-NODE-1221-length-11714-cov-6.462990_pt1 | contig 11714 bp, 9 predicted proteins | sample MGYA00521082_ERZ808270 | MGnify/ENA primary metagenome ERZ808270 (study PRJEB31516, sample SAMN03275594) | gut metagenome | biome: mammalia-associated habitat; material: feces | host: Papio cynocephalus | place: Kenya | collected 2012-07-27 ...
AAGGGGCGCTCCACATCAGCTTTGTAGTCAACGAACTCCGCGGTGTCGTAATACTGTCCCGTCAGATCGTTCAAGTTCTCATCCGTATGATTGAGCAGGCGAATGAGATAGCTGGGCGTGCCCGTGCGAAACCAGTAATCGTCCATTTTGCGATTGCTAAAAGCATTGAGCAGGCTGAAGGGATTGAAGATATCAGTCATCTCATCGCTAAAGTGGTAGCCATCATATTGCTGCTTCAGCATATGCATCATATCGTCATACGGCACCTTATACTTTCCTGCCATGCTCTCTATCTCCTCTCGGAACGTCTCCTCCAGTTCTTCCATCGTAATGCCACAGATCGCATCATAGCGAGCGCTCATACTGATATCCTCAGGCTGGTTAAACCCGCTGAACACACTCACCTGCGAAAACTTAGTCACACCCGTAAGCAGTACGAAGCGCAAGTCTTGGTCAGCAGCCTTGAAGGCGGAATAGAAACCCTTGAGCGCTTCGCGATTGACATCCTCTATCAAGCGTTCTTGCCCATTCACACAGACCTTATAGTCTGTATCTAACACGTCGAGCAAGGGCTTGTCGTATTCATCGATGAGCACCACGCAAGGTCGGCCCGTCTGTTCATGCGCACGAGCTAAGACATGAATAAAGCGTTCTCCGACTCCATGCAGCGTGTTACCCTCAATGCCATATTGTTTTTCCCACGTCTCCACACAGGCCTCTAACTTATTTGCCAAGGTATTCCCTACCGTAAAGTCGTTTCCATTAAAGTCGATATGAAACACGGGATACTGCGTCCATTCCCTTTCCAGCCCATCGATGGCAAGCCCTTGGAAGAGCTCCTTATCACCATTAAAGTAATACTTCAGCGTAGAGACGAGCAAGCTCTTGCCAAACCGCCGTGGGCGACTCAGAAAGTAGATCTTGCCCTCATTAGCCATCCGATACACCAAGTCTGTCTTGTCCACATAGACAAAACCTCCCTCGCGTATACTCTTAAAGTCTTGTATGCCAATAGGAAATTTCATATCTGATAAGTAGCAATCATTCGTAAAATCGTAGAGCCACCCGCATTCACCATGCGTGCTTTCTATAAAAGGCTTTCTCTCCCCTCACCGGAATGCCTCGCTGACGATTCATTCCACAATCCCCTCCCCCACCTTTCCCATGCAAATGTAATACATATTCCTAAGATACGGGCAAGAAATGCGAGGATTTGTGGCATATTCGTTACTACTCAGTGCTCTCTACTCAATACTAATCATCCTTCAAACGCATAATCAAGAGGAAACTTCCACCCTATATACAAAAAAGGCTGAGCGCTCATTACGAGAGCGTTCAGCCGTATACATTTTATATTTAAGAGCAAGCAGGCTTAAGGAGCCACCTGCCAATCGTCGATGGTTCCCGTCTGCGAAGAGAAACTTATGCCTACCTTGCGCACAGGGCGTGCATCAGCAGCATATGCACGAGCATAGCCCTTATCTTCTATCTGCTGTAAGGCCTCAACTGCCGTTCCATCAAGCTTAAACTCAAAGATATAAATGCCTTTGTCTGTCTCTACCACGCAGTCGGCACGCCCCTCGCTCTGCTGAAGTTCGGTGAGCGTGAGGTAAGTGCTGAGGATGCGGAAGATCAAGTAAAACGTGTAGTGGAAATAGCGTTCACGCTCTCGCTCATCGCCCTTACGACGCATAGAGTAAGGAATACTTGCAAAAAAGGCTGTTAGGCTTTTGCGCCATGCTTCGAGGTCGTCGCGTACGAGGGCTCTTACGAGCTGTATCACCAAGGTGCCCGCCGACTCTCGCGAACCCAAGTAGTTGGAGGCTATCAGCGTCAGGAAGCCTTTCTTCACCTCGTTGTTGGGCAAGTCGAGCAAGTAAGAATTGGATATCGGGTCGTAATCCTTGATGGTCAAGTAGCCACTCTGATAGATCATGGGCAAGGGGCGCTCCACATCAGCTTTGTAGTCAACGAACTCCGCGGTGTCGTAATACTTCCCCGTCAGATCGTTCAAGTTCTCATCCGTATGATTGAGCAGACGAATGAGATAGCTGGGCGTACCCGTGCGAAACCAGTAATCTGCAATATCCTTACTATTTAATGCATTCAGCAAGCTAAACGGATTGAAGATATCAGTCATTTTCTTACTAAAGTGATATCCATCATAGTGCCGTTTCAGTCTCTGAAGCATCTCTGAAGCTGACATATTCATATCATCTGCCATGCTCTCTATCTCCTCTCGGAACGTCTCCTCCAGTTCTTCCATCGTAATGCCACAGATCGCATCATAGCGAGCGCTCATACTGATATCCTCAGGCTGGTTAAACCCGCTGAACACACTCACCTGCGAAAACTTAGTCACACCCGTAAGCAGTACGAAGCGCAAGTCTTGGTCAGCAGCCTTGAAGGCGGAATAGAAGCCCTTGAGCGCTTCGCGATTGACATCCTCTATCAAGCGTTCTTGCCCATTATCGCCTACGGCCATCTGCCCAGAGTCGAGCACGTCGAGCAAGGGTTTGTCGTATTCATCGATGAGCACCACGCAAGGTCGGCCCGTAACTTGGTGTGCGTGTTTCATTAAGTCGGTAAAACGTTTGCCATAATCAAAAGCTTCATTTCCTTGATAGCCATATTGTTTTTCCCAACACTCTATGGTGCCTCTTATCAGATTAGGCAAAACGTCTCCACTCTTCGTAAAGTCGTTTCCATTAAAGTCGATATGAAACACGGGATACTGCGTCCATTCCCTTTCCAGCCCATCGATGGCAAGCCCTTGGAAGAGCTCCTTATCACCATTAAAGTAATACTTCAGCGTAGAGACGAGCAAGCTCTTGCCAAACCGCCGTGGGCGACTCAGAAAGTAGATCTTGCCCTCATTAGCCATCCGATACACCAAGTCTGTCTTGTCCACATAGACAAAACCTCCCTCGCGTATACTCTTAAAGTCTTGTATGCCAATAGGATATTTCATATCTAATAATCACCTTTTTCCTCTTTTCCATGCAAATGTAGCACATATTCCTATAAGATTGGCAAAAATATGAGATTTTGTGCCTTGGGGTGCTTACACAACAAAGGCGGATACGCAAGAATATCATCATTCTGCGTATCCGCCTTTGACTGCGAAATAAGTTCACCTACTCGGTAAGTTGCGCTTCGCGCTTTTTTGAACATTAATGCCCATTAATCTTTCATTAATCTTTCATTAATCTTTCATTAATGCCTTTCTTCTGCATAATTTGGGTCATGAATTATCATGAATCGCTCATGAATTTCTTTCTGCAATAACTTCAGCATAAAATTAATGAAAGATTAATGAAAGATTAATGAACAATTAATGGAGATTAATGTTCTATCAATACCAATTGCTTTCAGCCAGTTCCGTGGGCGACGCGTCCCCGCGTCGGCGTTATCCACTAATCAAGAAGTATGCACACCATGAGTTGCGCTCCGCGCTTGTTCTGAACATTAATGCCCATTAATCAAACATTAATCTTTCATTAATACCTTTCTTCTTGACTTCATTACGTGAAACTATTATGATTTCAGCGAAGCCAAATACTCTTCATGCAAGTGATAATACCGCTTCATAAACCACACATAGACCATGCCAAGCACAGCCAAAGCCACGATCAAATACCCCCAATGCCAAAGCACCGAGTCAGGACACACATAAATAAACCCTAACGACACCACCAACTGCAGCCCCATATACAGCAGCGACACCTTGACATGCCCTATCCGCAGTTCATTAGCCATAATCTGAAAGGCATGCTTACGATGCGCCTCGCCCAAGTTTTCGTGGAGCATGATGCGGTGCACAATCGTAAAGCACCCATCCACACCATACACGAGCAAGAAGATGAGCCAAGTGATATCACCCGTCTGCATAATCACCCTTCCGAGTAAGAAGAGCATAATAAAAGCAATGCCTATCGAACCCACATCGCCCGCAAAGCACCGTGCCTTACCTTTCGGCCGAAAGTTGAAAAGGCAGAACACCACAGCAGCTATCATCGTAGAATAAATCAACGATAGATCAACGTCAGACTGTTGCAACCTCACATTGACAATAGCCAAAGGCGCCAGCACCGCCAACGAGTAGCCCGCCGTGATCCCATTAATACCATCCATAAAGTTGATAATATTCGTAGCCCCCACATATACAATAAGAGCCACCAACACGATCCACCACATCTGCCAATGCAGCATGCCCAGCTGATAGAAAGCCATCGCCGCAGCCGCGAATTGTGCTACAAGCCTTACAGAGTCGGGCAGCGAATGCACATCATCCACAAAGCTCACCCCTGCCACAAGCGTGAGTCCTGCCAAGAACCACGGATATTCAAAGCCAAAGAACGCACTCCACACCCAAGCACCGATCAAGAAAATAATGCCCCCACCGCGCAACACTATCGAAGTGTGCGACGACCTCTCATTGGGCTTATCAATAATATTAAACTTGTCAGCAATGCGGAAATAGATGAGTTCTGCTAAGAGGAGCAGAATGAAAATAAGAATATATGTAGTCATAAAAATCAATCCTTTATCGTTTTATATCGTCTCAGATGACTCCAAAGCAACGTCAAGAACATGGGTAGCAACCACTCTCTATATACAAGCGGATGCTTCCAGCGATTGTGCCACCAACGTTGCAGTTTGAACGTGAGAATCTTCCATAAACCTTTTGAAGGCTTTTCTGCAGGAAACTCAGGATGCAAGATGTCAGCAAGTATGCGCGTTTCCAACTCCTTTCGTCTTTCAATAGCTGGGAAAGCATCCTCTGCAAATCCCAAATAGTCCACGCAAATAGCGTTTATTTGATTGAAGAAAGTATAGAGTCCTACCTCTTTAAGAAAGTCAATCGTTTCATTCCAATTCACCTTCTCATGATGCGCACGAACAAAAAAGCCCCAATCGAGCACTTGTCGCAAGTTAAGATGTTCTCCTGCAAAATGTTGTCCCATATGGCGCATCAGGAAAATGGCATTAAAGTCAGCGGATGGCAAGTATATTTTAGCACCTTGCACATCAATTACCTTGCAGTTTTCTCTCTTTGCAAGACTTTTTAGTCGAGACTCAATAACAGGCGCATCTCTGTGAGCCTTTGTGTTGATAAAGTCATAATGATTCTCTACGGGAACACCATGAAAAGAAAAAATCGTGTGATGCTCATGTCCATTATCCACCTTAATACTGTTTACCTCTTCCACCACACTGTCAGCTTCTTTCCATTTTCCAAAATTATACATGTCCAAGTCTCCCACAGCACGATGATTGGGTATAGGCCAATCTAAAGAAAGTCCATAACCCTTCAGCAACAATACATCTATGTTACGTTTTTCATATATCCGTGCCAACTCCGCAATAGTCGATTCATGCTTAGCATACATACGTTCATAGCTCACCACATATCCAATCCATTGCAGGCGTTTCATCTTCTCTGCTGCAGCTCTTGAGCAAATACATGGTGCTTTGGATGACTTGTAAGATAAGTCTGAAGGCCATCTGCCACGAATGCAGAAATGCATTGTCTATTGGATAGGGCTATTAATTCAGTCCAATCCAAACTTTTCAAGGTCAAAGTTTCCTCACAAAATTTGTCTACCGCATACTTCACCAATAGTAAAAGTCCTTTATCTACTTGATTCATAATCACAACTTTTCAAATTCGTTTACATACACGAGACATTCTGGTGCAACCAATCTTTTAGATGGCATTAACATCAAAGAGAGTCCTTCAGGAATGGGGTATTTGGAAGTAATCTTATTCCCATCTACGTGTTTCTCTACATCACCTTTTCTCTCTAAAGCAACTACTAAATGATTTTGCGTACAAATAGCATCCCCATTATTATCATAGAATATATTCTCATTGTTCATATTACATGCAAATCCCACTTGTTGCATAGTTAGCGATGAATCCATCTCAGCTTTTATAATCTTTTCCACCTCTGTTGGAAAATGTACACCAACGTATTCATTCTTTACGCATTTCCTTATCAATTCGTGCTCTGTATAGAAATGGCATTCGTGTTTCGAAAAGTCGTTCAAAGCTAATATAAAGCCATTCGTTGCTCCATATTCTTTGTCTGACATCCTTATCATTTGGCACATTACGTTCTGAAAGAGTTTTACCATGCAGTACAACTTGCCATTGATATTCGTAAGCACTAGTATATGCCTATTCACATTGCTATAATCAATAAAGTCCTCAAGCAACATTTTATCTGCATGAACCAATCCATCGCCTTCAAAATTCACTTCATCCAAACGATCTATAGCGGCATCATGCAAAATCTCTGAATACAGCCGTGCCATAGGATCCATGTAATATATTGGAATCTTGTCTACGGCAAATTCATAAGCAATTTTCAGAATACCAATCTTGTAATTCTTCAGATCTATTTCAACTTGCATCCTCACCCAAGGATTCATAATCTGATGTACCGTCTTGCTTGTATCAAACCTGTATGCACCAGATGTGAGTTTCATCTTCTTAAAAGCTTTCTTTTTTATATTATCTGCAAGTTTTTCATCTTTCTCATCGAGCGTTATAGTCACATTCTTTCCATCGGAAGATATTTTAGGTGCCGTTGGCAAAATATGCGTCACGAGTTTTCCGCTTTTGTCTTCTTCCAATCTCACCTTTGTACCATCTTCCATCTCGCCATCTCCAATAAGCGGGTTCGGAATTTTCTTAGTCTTACCAGCCAATCTATTATTGTGTCGTGCTCCGACAATAAACCAATGTTTCAGTAAGTAAGAGTCTACTTGATTTCCTAATTTAGAATTGCATTCCTTGCATACACTATATATGTGGTAATATCCTCCAATTGCATCAGGTATCACGTGTTCGTCAGAAAGTTCCACGCCGTCTCGATGGCATATAATACAATGTCCTTTTTCCATTATTTGAGTTATTGCGTATCTAAAATTTATAATCTGTCAACTCTGCAAGCTCATTATTTCATCCAACTTCTTCAAACACTTGTTTTTTGTGAAATACTTATCATAATAGGCTTTTCCATTGCATCCCTTTTCTATTAAGTCCTGCTTGTTCATCTGAGAAAGCTCCACAACAAGTTTTGCTAAACAATCAGCATCACCTGCTTTCACAGTCCAACCACATTTAGCATCTTTTACGACTTCACCGCCCTCACCATTCAAAACAGCAATAATAGGACGTTCTGCAGTCATATACGATGCAATCTTTGCAGGTGAATACATATTAAACAAAGCGGAGTCTGTCAACGAGACAAGCATTACATCCGCTTTTTCGAAAAACATAGGCATCGTCTCTGATGGGAACCGACCGAGAGTTATCACCGTTTTATCAAGTCCATTATTCTTCACAAACGTGCGGACCCACTCCAACTTACGCCCATCACCAACTATTACCCACTTTATATAATTGTAGTCCTTAGTTTTCAGTGCAGCTTGCATATTACACTCCATACCATGAGCTTCTCCTACAGCACCCGCAAACATTACGATAAAATTTTCGGAGTTTGCGATTTCATGTAATTTTTCAGGAAGAACATAGTCTGAGTTTGAAGCATTTGACGAGCAGTCACTCCATTGCGGATAATAGACTATCTTATCACGATAATCACCATATTTCAAGATGCTTTGATCAAAACTTCGTGAAGAAGTAAGTATCTTGTCAGAGTTTTTATATTCACTCTTCACAAACCAGTCAAAAAAGCCCAAAACATACTTATTGCTGATACCTCCCGCCGCAGTCAAGCTCTCTGGCCAGAGATCGAGCACCCAAGTGTAGAGTGGCACATGCCTCAACTTCTTATAAAGCACAGCTGGACTCGACATCATTACAGGAGACAATTGCTGACAAAACACTACATCATACTTATGCCACCAAGCATGAAAGAACATCCACATCCACCCAACAATCAGATAACTAAAATAGTTGAGCATTAGCATAATCTTGCTGTCCTTACCACGTGGCACGATAGGCAAATGCGTCACCTTCACGCCATTTATCACCTCATGTCGTTTCTTAAATAGCCCATAACCATCAAAGAACTTTCCTTTCGGATAATTGGGAATGCCAGTTACCACGTGTACATCATGACCTTTCTCTGCCCAATGAAAGGCTATGTCGTTGCCACGAAAGGTTTCGGGATAGAAGTATTGACAAACGTATAGTATTTTCATTTTAAATCTTTATTTAGTATAGATTTTTAAAAACGAATAATAAATATGAATGTGTTTTACAGATATAGGATTCTACTTAATCCCACACAGATTCTCATACAATCTTATATATGATGAATAGCATTTATCTTTATCGAAAAATTCTTCAACTCTTTTCCGACAATCTGTGCTAGATAAAGGTTTCTTACGTAATTGAAGTATAGCCTCTGCTAGTCCGTTTATATCACCCTGTTCCACAACTATGCCAGTTTTTCTATCAATAGCTTCAGGAGATCCACCGGTTCTATAAGTGACAACAGGAGTTCCACATGCTAAAGCTTCAAGATTAACTGTTGGAAATGTATCTGCATACGTTGGATTAATTAATACATCAGCATTTGAATATAGTTTTACCAAATCATTCACATTTTGTGTTCGCTGAATTCCCATAATACCTAATGGTAAATCATCTTGTTGCTTTTTTGTTACGCCAATAATGCTTATCTCACAATCGTCTGGCAACAACTTCCTTAAATTGATTATATCATCATATCCTTTATCTTTATTCCACACATTGGATACAGCTAATATTCTGTACATTTCTTTTTGATTATTGTCTATTAGATTCTTACTATTTCTAAAGACTTTCAAATCAATTCCATTATGGATTACATAAATTGGTTTGTCCTTCAAAAATGACTTAGATACAAGATTTCCAATCCATTCAGAACAAGCTACAATCGTTAGGTTTTTATTATTCGTGAACAAATATTTTTTTAAAAGATAATTTTTTTTAGATCGATCAAGCATTGTCTTTGGGTATTCATGCTGTAAAGGGCATTTATAACAAATGGATTTCCAACGTTCACAATTCCTTGAAACAAAGTGAAAACAATGTCCAGTAATGGCCCAGCAGTCATGAAAAGTCCAAACTACTTTAATATCAGTACTATTCAAATATTCAAATAAAATTTTGTAGTTTAGATAATGATCATGTATATTATGCAAATGTATTATACTCGGATTTATTTCCTTTATTTTTTTTACGAGAAACTTTGTTGCTATACAAGAACAAAGGCCCTCATTATCTCTTATTTTTTGCACTCCATAATGACATAAAATATCCAAGAAATTTCCAACTTTTATCAAATGAGATTCTGAAGAATTGCACCAACGTCCATAAGCAATATAAGAGTTCCAGCCATGTTTCATAGCACACTGACCTATTTGTTCTGCTATTTTGCCAGTACTGCCCCAATTGGCTGTTACATTTATTTGTAATATAGTAGGCATGTTTTAAATCAGATTATTGGTGAATTGGAGATTTTGATAATTTATTTATCAAATAGAAAGCTAAAACTCCATATACTGCATATTTAAAAATCTGTGATGGATAATATGCAAACCATCTCGGTGTTGTAACTATTAGCAACAGAGAATAAAACTTCCAGTATATAGATTTTGTATGAAAGAATTTATTTATAACTTTCCCTATCCAAACTGCTATTACTACTACACCTGGCATCCACCCCCAGCAATAGAAAAAAGATGAGACTAAGCCTCCACCTCCTGAATAGTATTCCGATGTCTTATACGATGATAAATTTGCTATATCTGGTAAATAACTAGAAGGTATCACAGACGAAGCTAAAAAACAGAAAAAAGAATAAATTCGATTAGACAAGTTTAAGATACCATTTTCAATAAGATAATGAACCCTCATTGAAGCATATATCACAAATTGAGCATTACCATCTGCTTCTTTGATATCAAAACCACTGCTACTCGCTTCAGAACGGAAATAGCCCCAAAATTGAAAAAAGACATACCCGCATGCTACAGCAATCAACACCTGTTTAAAACTGAACTTATTCAAGAAATTAAGCATAAATACTGCAAGGATAAGCATTACAGAAGAAACTCGTCCTCCATATATTAAGTCTTTCAATATAAAGCATATGCATAGCAAATAGACTAAATTTCGCTGAGCGTGTGTTTTTGAATAGATAAGTGATAATGATATGAAAATTATACCATATTCATATAGTGAACTTCGTTCATTTGTGCCTTGTCCATAACCTCCAGCTTCAAAAATATTTTCACCAGAAACACCTAGTATAATACAAAGTATCGCTATTATAACGGAAATTATATATCCATTAGAATTACTTATAGACATAAGACTCTTCTGTTTCCTACAACAGGGAGGAATATCAAAACGAGCAACCATAAGGAAACTTGAAAGAAACAATAGCAAGCATTGAGAAGTTACAAATACAGTACTATGTGTTTCAACAAAAGTTACATGATCTATAATATGATTGCTTGTACCAAACAAATAGCCTAAAGGAACGATGCAATAACTTATAATAAATAGCGAAAATATCAAAAAGGGAAAATTTTGATTTTTCAAAGATTTTATCATTAGCGTACAGATTACCATTATTAAACCGATACCTGTTGCTTTCATCGAACCTATAGGAACTAAAAAAGAGAGGAAACTATAGAAAAATATAATTCTAATACAAATAGAAAGCAGTCTTCCCATAATATTAATACAACTAAATTATATGCATTTTAGATAAAGATTTCACAAATAGCACAGTAAAAGGTATACTAATTTTATACAAATAGAATATAATCCATACTTTGGATGTCATAAAGTTTTTACTCTGTAACTTTATATTACAGAATAATTTTGTTACATCTTCTACGCTCATTTTGGGACTTCTAGATAAAAATATAAAGAATTCCATAAACATCTTATCACATTGTTCTGATGCCAATTCTACTCTTTCCTTAAAAGACGAGAAGGCTTTTAAGGAAGCTATCAAATATTCATCCTTTGGATTATGAACCGCACTTAATTCATTATCTCGATAAAAATAAAGGACATTTGAGATATGTTGTACACGCCTCGAATATGTCAAGCACTCATATATAAAGATTTGGTCTTCTCCCAATCTAATGTTCTCATCGAAACGAATGCTATTTTCTTTTATAATTGAAGACTTTATCATCCCCCCCCCCACACACACCTGCAGATTTTTTGATTTCACAAAATCTGCAGGAATCATAACATTTGTTTTTTTTCCAATGTACTGCCCACTAATGAATTTTCGATTATAGCAACACTGCACAAGATCCAGATTAGACTTTTCTGCAAATCCTACAAATATTTTCAATGCATCATTATATAAACAATCATCAGCATCCACAAACGTCACATATTCCCCTTTTACATTATCAAGTCCCAAGTTACGGGCAGAACTTACACCTCCATTTTCTTTATGAAATACGCTGATACGAGCGTCTTTTCTGGCATATTCATCGCATATTGCTCCACAATTGTCTGGAGAACCATCGTCAATTAGGAGCAATTCCCAATCTTTGTAAGTTTGGTCAAGTATGCTGTCTATGCAACGACGAAGGTATTTTTCGGCCTTGTATACCGGCACTATAATACTTACTTTTGGCATATTTTATTGTTCTAAAATTAATCTTATGACATTATATTTTCTATATTCTTCAATTGTTTGTCTACCTCGGGAGCTTGA
>ERZ808270.1224-NODE-1224-length-11681-cov-2.884741_pt1 | contig 11681 bp, 15 predicted proteins | sample MGYA00521082_ERZ808270 | MGnify/ENA primary metagenome ERZ808270 (study PRJEB31516, sample SAMN03275594) | gut metagenome | biome: mammalia-associated habitat; material: feces | host: Papio cynocephalus | place: Kenya | collected 2012-07-27 ...
AAGGCATTCTCCATTCTCTCTGAACTTGGACTGGCGGATCAGGCATATAAGCGCTGCGACGCGCTTTCCGGCGGTCAGAAACAGCGTGTGGGAATCGCCCGTGCCATCATGCAGGAACCGAAACTGATTCTCTGTGATGAACCCATCGCCTCGCTGGATCCCAAGGCATCCAAAACCATTATGGATCATCTGGCGCAGATCAACCAGACCAGAAAGATCACCTGTATTGTTAATCTCCATCAGGTGGACGTTGCCATGAAGTATTCTCAGCGGATTCTGGGTATTGCTGCCGGAAAGCTGGTTTTTGACGGCACGCCGTCGGAACTGACGCAGGAAAAAATTCACGAGATCTATCAGTCCAATGCGCAGGATCTGATGCTGGATATGCAGGGAGAGGCAGTATGAATCCACAAATACAAAACGTATTCCGCAAACGGAAAATCACGTATACCATCGTTTTCGTTGTCATTCTCGGCGTGTACTTCTTCGCCTCAGCAATTACACAATTCCACTTGCAGGAAGGGCTTGCCGCATTTCCGAAAGCATTTCTCTGGATCGGTCAGAATCTGATTCCGGATGCACTGGCAATTCGGCGGTTTCCGAAAATCATGGACAAATTGATCGAAACAGCGCTGCTCTCCGTGGCGGTAACAGTAATTGCCGCTGTATTTGCATTTGCGCTGAGCCTGTTCGGTTCAGAGTCCACCGGCCGCAGCCGCATCATGAAACGCATCGTGCGAATCATTGCCGCCTTTTTCCGGAATGTTCCCGATGTGGTCTGGGCAATGCTCCTGATGTTTTCCTTTGGGCAGAACATCCTGACCGGATTTTTCGCCCTGTTCTTTACCACATTCGGAATGCTGACCCGCGCATTTATCGAAACCATTGACGAGGCAAGCTCCTCCTGTATCGAGGCACTCCACGCATCCGGTGCAAACTTCATCCAGACCGTATTCCAGGGCGTGATTCCATCGGTCATTCCCGGCATTGTCACCTGGGTGCTGTACATGATCGAGACCAATATACGCAGCTCCACGCTGATCGGCATTCTGACTGCCACCGGAATCGGGTACCTGTTTGATATGTATTATAAACGGTTGGATTTCAGCTCTGCCAGCCTGGTTGTTCTGCTGATTATTGCAATGGTCATCGCCATTGAACTGATTTCCAATCATGTGAGAAAGGTGATTCTATAATGGAAAATGCCGCAGTTTTATCGCCGCAAAGCGGATTGCAGCAGCATGCCGAACGCCGCCGAAACGGCAAAATTAAAATCAGCGCCAAAAGCAAAAGCACAACCGTTCTGAAACTATTGATGCTGGCACTACTCCTGCTGACAGTTTATGCGTTCTGGTCATTTGATTACAAAGAGATTGCACTGGGCGAGGCAGTTGTATCCACACTGCACAATATGAAAACGGTGTTTCTGGAGCCAAGGCTTTCCACAGATACCATGCAGAATATTCTGTATCAGCTGTTGGTTACCTTTTGTCTGGGTATCCTGTCTACGGTTTTCGGTGCTGTCCTGGCTTTCTTCTGCGCACTGCTCTGTGCCAAAAACATTGCCGCATCCGGACCAGCCAATCTGATAAAGAGTCTGGTCGCTGTGGTGCGTGCGGTGCCGACTGTTCTTTGGGTGCTGATTTTTGCTGTATCTGCCGGATTGGGCAGCGTGGCAGCCGTCATCGGTCTGACCTTTCACAGCTTTGCCTATCTGACAAAGGTCTACGCCGAGTCTATCGAAGAAGTGGACGAGGGAACCATCGAGGCGCTGCGTGCCAGCGGTGCTGGGTTCTGGCAGATCGTATTCCAGGCAGTTGTGCCGGCATCCATCAGCCGCATGGTGGCATGGACGTTTATGCGGTTTGAGATCAACTTCACCAATGCGGTGGCAATGGGTGCAGCTGCCGGTGCAGGCGGCATCGGATTCCAGCTTTTCATGGCAGGCAGCTTTTACTTCAACCTCCATGAAATGGGCTTTCTGACCTATGTGGTCGTAATCGCCGTCATTCTTCTGGAATTCTGCTCCACCAAAATCAAAGCAAAAGTAAAATAAAAAGTGAAAACGATTCAGAAACTTCTGGATCACGGAGGAAAAGCATGGAAAAGAAACGATTGTTTCAGATTCTTTCCAGAGCGCAGCGCAGTGATGTGATACGCCTGGGCGAGATGCTACAGCAGCAGTATCCGGTGACCATCGTTAAAAAGCCGGAAAAGTCCCTGACAATGATACGGATGCGTGAGCCGGTGAAGAACAGCCTGTTCTACCTGGGCGAGGCGATCATCACCGAGGCAGTAGTCTCTCTGGGGGACACCGTAGGAACAGCAGTCACCATGGGGGACGATTTTGAAAAGACACTGCATATGGCGATCATTGATGCCGCAGAAAATAAAGGCGTATTTACGCAGGAAGATCTGCTGTTGGAATGGGAACAGGCACAGCAGCGAAAGATCGCACAGGAAAATGCCATGTTCCAGAAAACCAAGGTGGATTTCCATTCCATGGATTCGGAGGCGGCACAATGAAAACACTCCATCAGTTTGACGAAGTTTTTGACACACAGGCTGTGTTCCGGCTGCTGCTGGACGCAATGTCCAACCCGACCCGGACGGTCTCCGTGGCGGCGCAGAAAGAAAAACTGTTCGGCGATTACGGCGCATTCCTAGCGCTGGGCATGACCCTGCTGGACAACGAAGTCACCTTTTCTTCCTGCGAAAATGAATCTTTGAAAAAGGATCTCCAGCTGGTGACACTATCCCAGGAAGTTCCCGTCCCGGACGCTGACTACCTTTTTGTGACCGATGCACGGATGCTCTCCGCGGTTCTGGTGCAGGCAAAATGCGGCACGCTGACCGATCCGCACCAGAGTGCCTCGCTGCTGATCCGTGACAGCGGCGAAAAGTCGGAGACAATCACGCTTTATGGTCCAGGCATCGACGGCAAAACGGAACTGCACTGTACGCCCACTGTTGTCCATGCGCTGGAACTGCGGGATCAGCAGGCATATGAATATCCCACAGGCATTGACCTGATTTTTGTAACAGACAGCGGCGATGTGACCTGTATTCCCAGACTGGTGAGAAGGAGAGATGGCAAATGGCATATGTAGCAGTTTCCGGCGGTGAAGAGGCGATCGCCGCCAGCATTCAGCTGCTGGACTATTACCGCAGCGGCACAGAAAAAGACCTGGAACTGGAGGCAATCGCCGAGAAGTTCAGCCTTTTGGTGGACAAGGTGATGAGCGAGTCCGGACTCTATGCAAAGCAGTATGCGGCGCTGGCGCTCAAGCAGTGTGAAGGCTCTGCAGAAGAGGCAGTTTTTCTGCTGCGTGCCTATCGTTCCACGCTGAAACGCAGCCACTACACCAATACCGTCACCACTGATGAGATGCGTGTCGTGCGCCGGATCTCGGCAGCCTTCAAGGACATACCCGGCGGTCAGATGCTGGGCGCAACTTATGATTACACCCATCGTCTCATTCACTTTGAACGGGAGAATGAGGATGCCGGCGAGCTGCACCGCCTGTTTCAGCGCATTCTGGAAGAACAGACACCGGCAGCGCCAAAGGCATATCACCGTGTTTCGGATATGCTGCGTGCAGAGGGCTTGATGGACACCTATCCGGAGGACAACACACCGCCGTATGATGTCACAGAAAACCTGCTGGAATTTCCTGCGCCCCGGAGCGCCCGTCTCCAGACCATGACACGTGCAGATACTGGTTTTCTCTCCGGCTTGTCCTATTCTGTCCTGCGTGGTTTTGGGCAGGTGCATCCCACGGTAGGAGAACTCCGCAGCGGCTATGTTTCCCTGGAGGTCGCATATCCCGGCATGGAAAACGAATCCATCTATCTGGGGGAGATTTTGCTGACTGAGGTGGAGACATTCCACTCCGCCAGCGACAAGGATCAGCTAAAGCTTGCCAGCGGATACGGTGCCGTCTTTGGCAGAAACGAAAACAAGGCGATCGCCATGGCAGTGATCGACCGGGAACTGGAGCAGGGCGGTGACTATGCCGCACAGGATCAGGAGTTTGTGCTGATGCACGGCGACTGCCTGGAAATGAACGGATTTATTTCCCATTTGAAACTGCCCCATTATGTCACATTCCAGTCAAAGCTGGATGCAGTGAGAAAGACACGGAGGAAACAGGAACATGGAACGGACTGAACATTATAATTATGCGTTTCTGGATGAAGGCTCAAAGCGTGAGATCCGGCGCTGCATTCTGAAAGCGGTGGCCATACCGGGCTACCAGGTGCCTTTCGGTTCACGGGAGCTTCCCATCGGACGGGGCTGGGGAACCGGCGGCATCCAGCTGACCCTGTCCCTCATCGGCCCGTCAGATACGCTGAAGGTGATCGACCAGGGCAGCGACGACAGTGTGAATGCGGTCAACATCAAAAAATTCGTGGGACTCTGTACCGATGTATCCACAACGACAGATACCCATGCAGCGACCTTGATACAGTCCCGTCACCGTATCCCGGAAGTGCCGCTGCGCAACGATCAGATCCTTGTCCTGCAGGTGCCGATCCCGGAACCGCTACGTATCGTAGAGCCGAAAGAAGAGGTCACCAAGAAGATGCACGCCGAAAAGGACTATGCCCCGATCTGGCTGCAGCTCTACGAGAGCATTGTAAAATACGGCAAGGTGACTATCCCGACAGAGTATCCCTGTACGGTAGAAGACCGCTATATCATGAACCCCAGCCCCATCCCGAAATTCGACAACCCGAAACTGCATCAGTCTGACTGCCTGTATCTCTTCGGCGCAGGACGGGAGAAGAAGATTTACGCCGTACCGCCGCACACCAGTGTGGTATCCCTGGCGTTTGACGATGTTCCCTTTGAACGGGAGAACTTCCACGGAAAGAAGTGCCGGCTCTGCGGCAGCACCAATACGTATCTGGATGAGATGTACGATGCGGAGACTGGTGAAAAGTTCTACCAGTGTTCGGACACTGCATATTGCAAGGAGGTACGTTCTCGTGAATCTTGAAGAAAAACCAGTATTGCAGGTGAAAAATCTGACTGTGCGCTACGGCAAAGGCTGTCCGCAGTGTCAGACCCATCTGGAAAAGAACCGCTGTACCGTCTGCGGCACGGTATGGGCTGCCAATGACGTTTCCGTTGAGGTCTATCCCGGAGAGGTGCTGGGCATCGTGGGAGAGAGCGGCTCCGGTAAGTCCACATTAATGCAGAGCCTCTATTTCGACATTGCGCCCACCTCCGGCGAGGCGTACCTGCAGGACTATAAAGACGGCAAAGAAAGCATCTGGCTTGCCAGTGCGGCAGAACAGCGCCACATCAAAAACTGCATTATGGGCATGGTTTATCAGAACCCGGTGCGTGGACTGCGGATGCAGTATTCTGCGGCATCGAACATTGCCGAAAAGCTGATCGCTGCCGGGAACCGCAGCGCCGGACACATGACCGAGCGTGCCAAGGAACTGCTGCAGGCGGTAGAGATTCTCACATCCCGTATGGGAGAGGCGCCGAAAAACTTTTCCGGCGGTATGCAGCAGCGTGTGCAGATTTCCAAGGCACTGGCAAATAATCCGTCACTGCTCCTGCTGGATGAGGTGACCACCGGTCTGGACTTGTCCGTCCAGGCAAAGGTGCTGGATCTTATCCGCCAGATCAAGGCGAGATACGGCATCTCGATCCTGCTGGTATCCCACGACCTGGCGGTTATCCGGATGCTGGCGGACCGAACCGTGGTCATGCTGGACGGCAAGATCATTGAAAGCGGTTTGACCGATCAGATTCTGGAAGATCCGCAGCACGCTTATACCCAGCAGCTGGTACATTCCCTGCTATAAGGAGATACAGAAACTATGATTGCAATAGAGAACGGAAAAATCGTCACCCCAGACGGCGTGATAACCGGGAAAACACTCTGGCTGGACAACGACCGCATCGCAGCCATCGGTGCGTGTGACAGCGTACCAGAAAAGACCATCAATGCCCACAGCAGGTACATTCTGCCGGGCATGATCGATGTGCATTCCGACAAGATCGAACAGTTTGTATTCCCACGTCCCACCGCCAGATTTTCCTTTGAGCTGGCACTGAAAGAATGCGAAAAGGAACTTTTGCAGCTGGGCATCACCACCATCTACCACTCTTTTTCTCTGTACAGCGATGAACTGCTGGGAAAAAGTCCGCTGCGCACTAAGGAAAGCGTTCTGGAAATGGCAGAACTGATCGCCGACATCCAGAACCGCAGCCACCTCATCCATCACCGGTTTCACCTCCGGCTGGAAATCGACAATGTGGACGCCTTCGAGATCGCCAAGGACATGATCCAGCGGCATCTCATCCAGGAGATCTCTTTTATGGATCACACCCCGGGACAGGGACAATACCGTGACCTGGAGATCTACCGGGAAACCGTAGACAAATACCACGGCATGGAGAATGAGGGGAAAACCTTTGAAGAGGTGCTGGAACACCACCGGAACAAAAAAATGCTTTCTATGGAACAGCTCCAGGAACTGGCTGACCTGGCGCACCAGAACCACATTACCGTGGCATCGCATGATGATGATACCGTGGAAAAGCTGCAGCTGAACCGTCAGCTGGGCGTGGATATCAGTGAATTTCCCATTACCGAAGAGGTGGCAAGGGCGGCGCATGAGATGGGATTCTACACCATTGCCGGCGCACCGAACATTCTCCTGGGCGGTTCGCACTCCGGCAATATGTCCGCTGCACAGGCGATACAGAACCAGAGCGTGGATATTCTCTGCTCCGACTACTTTCCCCAGGCATTGCTGCACAGTCTGTTCGTCATGTGCGACAAATATGGGCAGACACTGCCGGACATGGTGAATAAGGTTTCGCTGAATCCGGCAAAGGCAATGGGCATCGACAAGGATTACGGTTCCATCGAAGTGGGAAAAAAGGCAGACCTGGTGATTGCCGACATCCTGGACGGCTACCCGGTGGTAACACACGTTCTGGTAGACGGTCAGACCACATCCAGAGTAGAGTACAGGGGGCATTCCATATGAACATACTGGAGATCAAAGGACTTCGAAAAGACTTTTACCTGCATCATGCACAGCGTGAGATCCACTCCTGCGAAAACATCAATTTCGCATTGGAGCAGGGACAGTTTATCGGTATCGTGGGACGCTCCGGCGCCGGAAAATCGACCATTCTGAAGTGCATCCACCGCACTTATCTTCCCACAGAAGGGGACATCATTTACCATAGCCTGGCATACGGCGAGATCAGCCTGGCGCACGCCTCTGAACGGGAAATTCTCTACCTGCGCAGCCATGAGATCGGCTACGTTTCCCAGTTCCTCAGCGTAATGCCACGCACTACTGCAAAGAAACACGTCATGCAGGCACTTCTGGAAACCGGATGGGACGGCAGCCGTGCCAAGGAAAAGGCAGAGGAGATGTTGGCATACTTCTGCCTGCCGGAAAGTCTGTGGGACATCTATCCCAATACCTTTTCCGGCGGTGAACGGCTCCGTCTGAACCTGGCGCACACCATGGTAAAGCGTCCCAGACTCATGCTGCTGGACGAACCGACCGCCTCGCTGGACAACCAGTCCAAGGTATTGGTCAAGGATATGCTGCTGAAGCTCAAGCAGGACAACACCAGCATGATCGGCATTTTCCATGACCTGGAATTCATGGACGGTCTCTGCGACCGGGTATTCAACATTTCGGAGGGGACGTTTGCATGATACGGGCAGATCTTCATATGCACTCCACGGTGTCCGACGGGAGCTTTACCATTCCGGAACTGATTGCCCGTGCTAAGCAAAACGGGATGGACGCCATCGCCGTTACCGACCATGACACGCTGTCCCAGCGTTTTCAGATTCCGGCAGACACCGGGCTGCAGGTGCTGACGGGCATTGAAATCTCGGCATACGACTATGAAAATGATTTTCGGGTACATATGCTGGGATACGGCATTCAAAAGCCGGAGGTCACGGAACAGGCTGTGCATCCGACCCTGGAGGCACGCCACGCCAATTCGCTGAAACAGATCGAGATTCTCAACCAGCACGGTTACGAGATCGATCGGAGCCAGCTGCGCCGTGCAGACGGAAAGTATATCTATAAGCAGCATATCATGGATGACCTAGTGCGGCGTGGAAAAGCGCCGGATATGTTCGGGGAATTCTACCAGAAAACATTCAAGCACGGCGGCATCTGTGATTTTGACATCCGCTATCCTTCGCCGCTGGAGGCGCTCCGTGCCATTAAGGATGCCGGTGGTCTGGCGGTTCTGGCGCACAGCGGTCAGCAGCAGAACTTCTGCATTATTCCGGAGCTGGCAAAGCAGGGGCTGGACGGGCTGGAACTCCACCACCACGCAAACAGTGAAAAAGATCAGGAAATCATCCGAGCATATGCTGCGCAGTACGACCTGTTTCTCACAGGCGGCAGCGACTTTCATGGAAAGTTCGAGGGCGTTTCGGTTGACATCGGGGACTATCTGGCAGAGCCAAGCGGTGTTCTTGCCGTTGTGGAAAGAGTCCGGCGATGATCCGCCGGGCAGTACAGACAGACTTGCCGGAGATCTACCAGCTGATCTGCGCTCTGGAAGAGACAGCGTTCCCGAGAGAGATCTTCACCTGGGGCTATGATGCCATACTGGCAGATTCCTCCCATCTGCTGCTGGTAGCGGAAGAACAGGGAAAGGTACAGGGTGTGCTGCACCTGCGCATGGAGTTCCAGCTGCATCACTGCGCCCGTATCGCCGAGATCATGGAACTGATCGTCAGTCCGGCGACACGTTCCAAGGGTGTCGGGAAAGCGCTGATAACTGCGGCGAAAGAGCAGGCGCTGCTGCACCACTGTGTGCAGATCGAAGTGACCAGCAACCAAAAGCGGATCAATGCCCACCGTTTTTACCAGCGGGAAGGCATGGCGCTGACACACGTGAAACTGACACTGCCGATGACAGAATAACGAAAAAGGTTCTTACCATGTGCAATTTGCATGATAAGAACCTTTTTCATCTATATAAGTTTTTCTATTATGACTTTGTGGAAGAAACGGCATCCATCCGTTTCATAATGAAGGAATGCACCTGTTCCGGCTGGATGTCCAGAACAATGCCAAATTCCTGGTACATCCGGTTTTCCGCAGCGTGCATGGCAGCCTCATCTGCGGCGGCGAGCCGGTGACCGCTGCGCCGTTTCCGTTCCTGCTGCTGATAAAGGGTGTGCATCATCTGCATCATTTCCTTGTAATCGTCACTGTGCAGGATGTTCTGAAAAATGCCGCGTCGTTCCCGGCTGTTGCTGCACCATTCTGTTTCGCTGAAATCCACGTTTGCCATCTCGTCGATCAGCCCGTAGATCTGTTCCTTGGTGAGCAGGGGACGCAGACGGTCTGCAGCACGCTCTACCGGTACATAATAAGTAGAATTCCCGTTTCCGACCGGGCGCAGCTTATAGTAGGATTCTTCATGTTCTCCGTCAAAAGAACGCTGTTCCACAGACACGATCTGGCAAACGCCGGAAGTGCCGTAAGAGACATATTCGTTTGGTGTATATTCGGTTTTTGTGTTATTCTGACTGCTTTCCATAGTTTCCTCCACACAAGAGCCGACTCTGCCGGCTCACGTTACAACAAGCTGCACTGCCGCAGCAAACCTGCATTTTCTCTTCCTGAACTCAAGTCACTATCGTTTTTTCATATACTATAATAATATTATAGCATATTTTACGACAAAAAGCCAGAGGAAAAATACACAAATGCGGCACTATAAAAACTGTGCAAGTTGATACATTTCCCTGACAATCACATACGATCTTTTTCATTTTCTTGTCGGAAATTCTGTAGTTTTATCCATTCTGAAAAACTGAACAAGTATAATAGGAAATACAGAACAGCCAAAGTGAACTGTCTATTTCGAGGGGGAATCAAAATGCAGCAAACACAAACCAGATGTCAGACCGTGACCGATCATCCGGAGAGCAACGAGAGCCTATGTGTCCGGGTACAGCAGGGTGACGCACAGGCGAAACTCCAGCTGCTGAAACAAAACGAGGGCATGATACACACCATTGCCTGGCGGGAACGCCGGCGGTATGCCTATCTTTCTCTGGAACTGGAAGATCTCTGGGCAGCCGGACAGATGGGGCTGCTCCGTGCTGCGAGACTGTACCGCCCGGAGACCGGAAACCGTTTTGCTACATATGCCTGGTCACATATCCGGCAGGCAGTGCAGCGTGAAATCATCTGCGGCGGCACGATCGTGCGGATTCCGGTGCATCTCCACGACCGGATGCACAAGCTTTCCGTCTATCGGGAACCCGGCACAGCGGTCAGCTATGATGCGCTGTCCAGACGGGTGGCTGCCGAAGAGAAAAACGGCAAGACCATCAATGAGACCGAGATCAAGGAGATCCTGTGCAAGGTCGAGCCAATGGTTTCGCTGCGCAGTCTGAATGAGACCATGAAGCTGGACGGAGAGACCGAGCGGCAGGAAATGGTGACAGACCCGGAGATACCGACACCGGATGAAGAAGTGGGAGACCGTCTCTTTCTGGCATCCTGCCTGGAACAGCTGACACCCAGAGAACGGGAAGTAATTGCCATGCGCTACGGCTTGGACAACTGTGAAAGGATGACGCTGATGGAGATCGGTGGGAAGCTGCACATCACCAAAGAGCGTGTGCGCCAGCTGGAACAGCGTGCCATGGAAAAAATGCGTGCATTCAGCCGCAGCTGACCGCACATTGCGACAGATTCCGGCACAGCACCTGTGATATACTAGCCATAGAAACATCAGACAGCACTGATAAGGTTCGCCCGGCGGATTTGCACGGCGCTGTCTGTAGGAAAGGCAGGGAGTTTCCCGATGGCAGTAGAAATCACATTGCAGGACAGGACGCTGGTTGCGGTCCTGGACGGCGAGATCGACCACCACTGCGCACAGCCCATGCGCACCGAAATTGACGAAAAGATCACCGCATATCAGCCGGAAGTGCTGGTGCTGGATTTTGCAGGCGTTACATTTATGGACAGCTCCGGCATCGGACTCATTATGGGACGGCACCGCTCCATGGAATCCATCGGCGGCGAAGTAATTATGCGGAATCCGCCGCAGCATATCCGCCGGGTGATGCGGCTTTCCGGCATGGAACGCATTGCACGGATTCAGATGGATGCCCCGGCAGCACAGCCGGAAGAACCGGCAGAGAGGAGGGACGAACAGTGAAGATCATCAACGCAGTGAAGTTTATTTTTCCCGGCATCTCCGAGAATGAGCGAACCGCCCGAGCTGTGGTCTCCGCATTTCTGGTACAGCTGGATCCCACGGTAGAAGAACTGGCGGATATCCGCACGGCAGTTTCCGAGGCGGTGACCAATGCCATTGTCCACGGCTACCGCCAGTGCAGCGGCGATGTGGAATTACATATCAAGCTTCTGGAGGGACGGGAGATCTATCTGCGCATCAAAGACCACGGCTGCGGCATCACAGACGTGGCACAGGCGATGCAGCCGCTGTTTACCACTGCGCCGGAGGAAGAGCGTGCCGGACTGGGCTTTGCCGTCATGGAAAGCTTTATGGACAAGTTGAAGGTGAAAAGCGTGCCGGGAAAAGGCACCACGATCACCATGCGGAAAAAGCTGGGAGCTTTGCCATGCCGGGTGAAGTGACCGCACCCCGTGCCGAAGAGCATCTGGGACTG
>ERZ808270.1225-NODE-1225-length-11668-cov-16.206493_pt1 | contig 11668 bp, 8 predicted proteins | sample MGYA00521082_ERZ808270 | MGnify/ENA primary metagenome ERZ808270 (study PRJEB31516, sample SAMN03275594) | gut metagenome | biome: mammalia-associated habitat; material: feces | host: Papio cynocephalus | place: Kenya | collected 2012-07-27 ...
TTTCCCAACCTTTGATATTTGTCACAGGATTCCCAAACATCTCGATAAATTGCGATTTCACCATTTCGTCGGTAGCCTTCAAGAGCTTCTTATACGACTCTTTTAGACGATATGAAGCCCATAGTTTGTTCGCTAATACACGCTGCTCTGATAGAGGAGGAAGCTCAAACTCTTGTTCCTTCAAATCTTTCCAATTAATTGTAGGTGATAAACCACCAACAGATATACGTACAGCCCGTTCCATAAACTGGTCTGAACTTATAAAGAAAGGAAAGAAGTTCTCATCTATTACATCCGTTTGAGGACGCAACACCATTCCATGAGCAGAGAATATACCATCGAAGGGTGCTATACCAACTTTGCGTTGATATGCGCGGCGTTTACCAAACAACACATCTCCCTTGTGCATGATAAGTTTCTCGCCTGTAGGAGCAACATCACTTCCCCAACGAGTAATTGTCAGACACTCAGAATCAATATGTTCAAGTCCAATATAGTGTTCTTTATCAGCATCAACAGGTTTTTTCTTTGCTGTGCTGTTGGTTGCTATTTGGTCAAATCTATATTTCATGCTTCTATCATACTAATTAATGAATCAAAGTCGTGCTTCATTTCTATACGCAAGTTGTTCCATTGCGAGAAAGCTTCGTCTAGCGTCAACAAGTCCTCATTTGTAATCTCATTGATGAAGACGTATTTCTGTATTGTTAAATCATAATGATTTTTTTCAACTTCAGCTAAACTGACAGTACGCTTGAAATTATCAATATCGCAGTCGGAATGATATGCAGTAACTATTTTCTCAATATGTTCTTTCTCAAGATGGCTTTCTGCATTCTTTCTTGTTACTTCGTTTTTTGCATTGATAAAAATAATCTTGTCTTTTAATTCTTGAGCCTTATTGTTGTTACAAATTAAGACGCATGCTTCCATTGGTGCATTATAGAATAAGTTGGGGCCTAAACCGATGACCGCTTCTACTTTGTCTGACAATATCATCCCTCGGCGGACATCGCTTTCTTCATTTCTAAAGAGAATGCCATGAGGCAACAATATTGCACATCTACCCGTAAGTTCGTTCATCGATGCAATAATGTGTTGTATGAAAGCATAATCTGCACGTCCTTGAGGAGGAGTGCCATACATATTTCGTCCCCATTTGTCGTTTTCGAAAGCGGACCTATTCCACTCACTTATGCTATACGGCGGATTAGCCAACACCACGTCGAACTTCCGCAATTGGCTACCATCCACGAACGCAGGATGCGCAAGAGTGTCCTCACGAACAATGGAGAAGTCCTCCACGCCATTGAGGTATAGATTCATACGGGCAATAGCACTTGTGAGGGCGTTAATCTCCTGGCCGAACACGTGTACACCCTGCCACGGTTGTCCCTTATGGCGAAGATAGTCGAGACACTTCACGAGCATACCACCTGAACCACATGTTGGGTCATAGATGCTCTCATTAGGCTGAGGTTGTAGTATCTCTGCCATAAGTGTAACCACGGTGCGGTTGGTGTAGAACTCCTGTGCCGTGTTGCCGGCATCGTCGGCAAACTTGCCCACGAGGTATTCGTATGCCTGTCCCATCTCGTCGGCAGGACACGCAGCAAGCGACAGCGTATGTTTGGAAAAATCCTCGATGAGCGACGTGATGATATGGTCGGGCATTTTCGCCTTGTTTGTCCAGATGTCCTTCGGACCGAAGATACCCTCCAGTCCACCAACCACACGTCCGTCCATCACCTCGCCGGGGTTAGCCTGTTCTATCGCCACGAAAGCTTCCTTTAATCGTTGCCCCACATCCTCAGTCACCTGCCGCACGTCGCGCCAGTGAGCTCCGTCGGGAATGCGGATGGCAAGGTCTTCGGTCTGGCTCTTTGCGAACTCTACACCACCTTCGCTCACAAAGCCCTCATATTGCTCGTCGTAAACATCGCTGATGCGTTTGAAGAAGAGCAGAGGAAAGATATATTCCTTGTAGCCCGCTGCATCAATCTGGCCACGCAGACGGGTAGCCGCTCCCCAAAGGAACGACTTCAGTTCATCGAGCGTAATCTGCTCATCGGGTATGGTGTATCTTTTTATTTCGTTTTGTTCCATAATGTAGGGTTAGGCATTTATCAGTTTTGCAAACTCCTCCTCGCGCTGCAGCACCTCGGCATAGGCAGCCTTGAACTCAGCAAACACCTCGGCATAGGGGCGTATGGCTTCGCGATGGTAGTTGACATATTTGTTGGGCGAGAGGTCGTAATCTTTCTCGCGTATCTCGTCAAGCGTTACCACTCGGGCATAGTCCTCCACGTCCTCGTAGTTGGCATAAAGCGCATATAGGCGATCGAGGTTTTCCTGCGACAGAATGTTCTGAGCTCGCTTGGGCGTAAGAATCTTCGTGCCGTCCACCATCAGTATTCGTGCACTGTGCCCGGCAGGCTTCATGCGGCGAAGGATAAGGAAACATGGAGAGAGACCAGTACCATAGAAAAGTTTGTCACCAAGAGTCACTACAGCTTCAACGAGGTCGCTCTTGACGAGTTTCTCACGTATCTTGCCTTCCTCGCCCCCACGGAACAACACTCCTTGCGGCATCACCACTGCCATACGACCACGGCCCAGAGCCATACTCTTCACCATGTGCTGTATCCAAGCGTAGTCGCCACATGAATCAGTCGGCGTGCCCCAGAGGTTGCGCCCATATTTGTCTGTGGTCCACTCCACGGACCCCCATTTTTCAAGCGAGAACGGCGGATTAGCTATCACGCAGTCGAAGCGTGCCACCTCGCCGCCCTGCAGAATCTTCGGGTTGCGAAGGGTGTCGCCCTGCATAATGTTGAAGTCAGAGGCACCGTGAAGGAACAGGTTCATCTTGGCAATAGCAGCATTCACTACATTCTTCTCCTGCCCGAAGATGGCACCGCAGCAGAGATTATCGTGATGCATGTGGCTGATGGCCTCGATTAGCATACCACCCGAACCACAGGCAGGGTCATAGACCGTCTCACCCGGCTGAGGGTCGAGTATGCGGACCAAAAGACTCACCACGGTGCGTGGAGTGTAGAACTCGCCGGCTTGAGCTTTGCTGTCATCGGCAAACTTCTTGAGTAGTATCTCGTAGGCATCGCCCATGAGATCGGCAGGATAGTCCTTATTGCCCAACCGTCGTGTGCTGAGGTGCTCAATAAGATCACGTATTTTTCCATCGGAGAGATTTTTCTTGTCGGTCCACTTCTGTGCAGAGAAGATAGACAGCACACCATAGAGCGTGTCGGGGTTAGCCAACTCTATGCCTCGCATGGCACCTACGATGGCGGCACCAAGATTTTCGGCACGTTCACGCACATCGTTCCAATGGCAACCGTCAGGAATGACAAAACGGTGCTGTTCAGGAAGCGAGGCATACTCCTCGTCGCCACCGCTCTCCTCAAGGGCTGCCGCCACCTCCTCGTCATACACATCGCTGATGCGCTTGAAATAGAGTATCGGCGTGATATAGTCCTTGAAATTGTCCTGACTCACGGGACCGCGCAGGATGTTGCACGCCTCAAAGAGAAAGTTGTACAGCGACTGTACACCCTCCATCTTCAACGTTTTTGCATCCTTCGGAGCATCAAAAAGCCCGGGGAAAGTATCTTGTTTCTTCTTAGCCATATAGTCTTTATCAATTCGTAGTGAGTGGATTGGCAACCTTAATATACAAGGTGTCTTCATTGGAAGCGTTTAATAGTTCCTTCACATCCACTTCAAGTTTCTTAGCAATTTCAAACAGAGTCTCAAGGCTTGGTTGAGCAGTGTTTGTACACCATTTTGAAACCGTTGCTGGGTCTTTATGCAGTTCTCCTGCTAGCCATTTTGCTGTCCGTTTCTTCTCAACAAGCACCAATTTTATTCTGTTCAAGTCCTTATTTGCCATTGTTATTACATTATTTTGGTACAAAGATAAAATTTTTCTTCGAAAATAACGAAAGGAACTTGATGTTTTTACTTTATACCTTTGCGTTTTATACAATTTAGATAACAAATAGAATGAATTTCTGCATAACTCGGGAAACGGATTTTCTTTACAGTACGATTAAAGCCTGCTTGTATCACTACAAACAGGCTCCAGCTTTATGCTATATGAACAAAAAAATTATTGCGTTAACAATACTACGCAGAAGCGATTGGCTTCTTTTGGTGAAAACTGATTAATGCCTCCTAAACTGGTGGCTTTCATCGCATCTTTATCAACTCCTCTTTTCATCAGTTGTTTACAGATGTACTTGGCTCTTTCAATACTCAGGTGGCGATTGCGCTTGTTGGAGCCTGTAGCTTTGTCAGCAGCTCCAGATATGTGAATGGTTAAGTTTTGCTCTTTCGCAATCTTGGCTATCTCGTTGAGATTGACCAATTGGGATTTGTCCACCAATTTGGTTGTATTCAAATTGAAGTAGAAGTAAATGGGAACACCAATGGCTACTTTATTGCCTTGTGAAAGACTATCCGAAGCACTCTCTGCGTTCTCATTGCCTAATGACATTCTATAACGGAGGGAATTAAGGCCGCTATAGTTGTTTTTATCGGTGGACACAGCTTCCACGCTCTTGTTGTCATTGGCTTGTTGGGACTGTTCCGCAAATCTCTCCATGAGATAGTTGTTTTGACTGATATATGGACGTGCGTCTATGACCTTTTTCCATCCTCTCTTGCCTATGGTGTACGACAGACCAACCGAGGCGCTGACCATGTGGTCACCAAATCTGCTTGACGTGCCGACACAATCAAAGCTTTTCATTGTAGTCATACCACTCACCTCACCGACAAGATGAAGACGGTCGGCAAGGAGGTAACGAAGTTCTATGCCGTAGCTGAAGGCAAACGGATGATTGCCTGACGGAACATTGTCCGTAAGGAAATAGCCTGGAGTGTTTGATGAGTTGCGTATCATACCGATACCGACATATGGGATTACATCAAGTTTTGACAGACCATACTCATTGCACTGCAGGTTGTGTGTGAGATTGTACATAAAGTCGGCATGAACGAACTGGTACTTCATTGACTGTAAGTTTGCGTTCTTGAATTTCAATCCTTGATAACCAATTCTGCCACCGACGGCAGGAGTGAACCATTTGCCTATACCTATTTGCAGCACTGGCATAACTCGGTCAAAAAGGTCTCCACAACCGATTGGAGTGCCAATGAAAGCGGATGCACCACCTTTGGCTTCAATGAACCAGTTGTTGTCCCAACCTGTAGTTGATGTTACACCGTTAAGGTAAGACGGAGTTATAGGAGCAAGGAACTCGGCTTTGTCCCTTGCTTCAATTTGGCATCGTTGCTGTGCCGTTACAATACAGTCTCTTGCCATAGACACCATAGATGTCAGGCTGAGCAGAAACATGAATACATACTTCTTCATAATTTGAATTTGATTGTTTTACTTTCTTCTGTTATATCTTTAGTTTGCTCACCTTGAACCCCATTTCTTGGAATTTCTGCTTCCATTGCTGGCAGATGGGGCAGTTCATGGTGTGTTCGTTGAACTCTTGCGCAGAGTTGTGCAAGAGTTGTCTTTGCTTTGGCGTTAACCATTCTGGAGAGTTTTGCAGCTTCTCCGATGGTGAGACACCCGATTTCTGATGCAATTCCATATTTTCTTAAATCTTGGTCTGTGATACCCGATGCCTTTAATCTTTCGATAAGGTCGTTGCTTATTCTTATGTCTCTGAGTTTGCCGAAACTGCCATGTCCGAATGTAGTCATCATCACCACATTACCGCCCTTGCTTTGTATATAGTCCCTCATATCCCGAAGTTCGGCACCAGAAGTAATGAAGTCATCCAAGAGGATATAGTCCATTCCTTTCTTGACATCACCTTCAAAACGTACACGTTTACTAATTCTTGATATGTCGGAGGCGTTAGTGTGCGAAACATCTGTGACTGCGATGATATTATGCTCTACATCCATTCCCATTGCAGAGAATTTTGCAGCGTAAGCAGCCGGTATCATGTTGATACTGCCACCTTGCATCTTGTGATTATAGGCAATATGGGCATTGGGATAGAGCTTGGCTATATAGTACACCTTGTCATCCTTAACCAAGTCGTCAACCAATCGCAAAGCGGCATCATAATCCCCATGTTTTGCAGCATGGAAATCAGGATGCTTCCGAGCGATGGCGGAACTGGTATGATTGATAACAGCAGGGAAATAGTTGCCCCAAGCCATACCTTCTGGCATATTACCTTTCTGACGTAACATATATATGGCTGTGCTCAAATCAACTTCTATTGGCGTGCCTCCAAGATACATTTTTGCTTCGTTCTCTTCTGAGATTGTGAACAATACTTCCGCCTGTGGGTTAGGCTCATATATTTTAACGATGAAATCGGGGCTGCTCAGTGCTTCTTGCTGCTACCTCCTCATGCTGGACTTGCAGCTTGGTTTGCTCTTGTGTGGACAGACTTTCTTGATTTTGCGCCGTCGGTTTCTCTGTCTTGTTGTTGAAAATAGGAGTATAAGCCTTGTTCTTTTCACGAATGTCCGAGAAGTCAGCTTCCCATCCATCACGATCAAGACGTTGCGCCACTGCATCAAGTCGCTGACTGATAAAAGAGGCAGAACGCTTGACATCCATTAAGGATGTTTTAATGAAACTTGGGTCTTCTTTCAGACTGGTAAGCCAAGACTTCAAGTAAGCAGCACTGTCGCTTTTCACATGTTTCTCCATGCCATATTGTGAGTAGACAAGGGCTGCTGTAAGCTCTGCCACAAGTTCTTCCTTAGCATAAGCCTCACTTCCAAAGGTGGAGTCGGATGCCAATCGGTTCAATCGGTTTGCCGAACCAGAGGCGTGGCTCATCTCATGCAAGAGATTGCTGTAAAAGGACTCTCCGTCTATGAACTGCGCCTTTTCTGGAACGACAATCTCATCTTTGCTGATGCTATAATAGGCATTGTCTCCATGAATGGGCTTTATAGGACACACATAGAGGTCTTTCTCTATCATGGCATCCAAAGCAGGGAAATCCACCATGCCCTCCGTGGTTCGTTGGCTCAGTCCATCTGCTTCACTCTTGAATTTCTGGTACATCTCTGGACGAGCTTCTTTGAGGTTGGTCTGGTCGAGATTGAAGACATTGTAAACCTGCAACTTGGGATAGACGTTATAGTTGTTCCTGTCTTCTTGGGTGAGTTGCTTGTAATCGTCGTACTTGATATGCTCTTTGGTGTCCTTGTGTACACAAGTGAACGTGGTAAGCATTACAGGTGTGCTCTTTTCACCTTTATTGATGGCCACACGAGGAAGTTTGTTGCCGTTCTCATCGACAGCAGCCTTCTTTCCGTCCTTATCTTTTGTGAAGTTCAAACTGACAATTCGGTCGAATGTGGCATAACGTGAAGTCTGCCACCCATTCTTCTCCTGCATGAGCATCAGTATGATACTGTTCATGCCGTTATAGTTTCTGCCATTGAGGTTTTGAGGGAGTTGGGCTACCTGTGGCGAGAACCAAGGTTTCTTCCAGTCTTCTTGCAGGTTGTTGATTTTTTCAATCATCAACTCAGCGAAGGTGTTCAAAGCACGGTCTTCCGCACTGAGACCATCCATGTTGTATGTATTCTTTTTCATACGTATCTCATTACTGTTGGGTATTTATGTGCTCTGTCATGTCTTTTACCCGGCAAGACAATCTTGTAACACCATTGTAGGATGAAACCTGCAGTTCACCTGTTATATCCACATGGGCTTTGGAGTGCATCCATTCAGGAATAATACTCTCTATACCAGCGTCTTTTTCTGGAAAACGCATGAAATTAACCCATGTGCTTTGGAACTCCTGTCCGTTCTTATCCACAGAATAAGCCGAGAAAACGATGAAAGGATGTCCATTCTTGTCGGTCTTCTGCTGATAGATGTTTTCCTTCTTCAGATAACCACGGAATGAGAGTGAACCCGAAATAGAGTCCAATTCCGCAACATTCTGTGTGGTTACGTTATTGCCAGTCAGATAGAAATTCAGATTTTCCTCTTTCTTGCGAATGTCCAAATCACCGCTTATCGCGACACGAAGACCCTCCACATAGACCTGTGCCTCGTCTTGCTTGGCATTGGGGAGCGAGACAAACACATCGATGCTATGGCTTGAAGTCTTGGCATCAGTTAAAACGACTGTCATGACAAATGACAAATACGGATTGTTGTTTTTGTCTGTACGAATACTTGCGCTGCGCTTAATCGTACCTATTACATTTGCTTCTGCTTTAATCATATCTTGTATATTTGATTGTTGTTATCTTCTTTGAATGGTTTGTTGCTGGGATTGTTGCTGTGCCTCAATCTGCTCATAGTTGTTGGATGCCTGATAAGAGAATGTTATGGCATTGACAATGCATCCAATCCTCTGTTGCTTTGTGGTATCATCACTGTCGCTATGAAGAATGGTGGAGATGCTGTTTTTCTCTGCATTAGTCAACTCATGAGAGTATTCCTTCTTGCCGTCATTGACTGCAAGAACTGCATTACCTTTGTCATTGATGCTCAATGAAGCGGATCTCATGTTAGGAACGAGACTGCTTATGTCAAGACATCGGTTGATGACCGCATCACTGACCGCTTGCATCTTCTCTTCCTTGCTTTTGTTCTCCATCTGGATAGTCAGCATCAGCAATGTCATGAACATCTGCATGAGATTTCCCAAGAGACCTTTATCTTCTCCACCTCCCATACCGAGGGCTGCATCTTCCGAACCGAGGAGTTTACTCATCCAGTTCTCTGGTGTTTGCTCGTCGGTGTTCACCGCTTTTGTTCCAGCAGTCATGTATTCGGCAAGGATGTTCTTGCCGTTGTGTTGTGCCTCAATGTTGAGATTGCCCTTTTGATTGATTTCTGCAAGGTAGGCAGCAGGATTGACCCACTGCAACTTATTGTCGGCTGAGACATTGATAACTCCAAGATGCAGGTGCTCGCCAGTGGTTCGTGTGCCGGTGTTACCTGATACGCCCAACTTTTGGCCAGCATTGACCGTGTCTCCTTTCTTGACAGAGATTTCACTCAGATGCATATACTGCACCCTTGTTTTTGTTCCGTCCTCACGAGCATACTCCACAGTTACAGTCTTGCCGCCTCCTGTTGTTGTTCGATGGTCGACACCAACAACCACACCGTTGTTTTCTGTAGCAAGAACATTGTCCTTATTGGTCTTGATGTCTATGCCGTGGTGTATCTGTGTCTTACCTTTGTTAATCGGATCCTCACGTTGGCCATAGGGTGAGGTTATGAGCATGAACTCCTTACGCTGCACTGGCATACTATAGCTCGATTGCGGCAAGTTCATACCTGTGCTCTTGACATTGGCATTACTATTGTCTGACAGAGGATTGGACTTAACACCGAACTGCTTTCCCTCGGCTTTCATCTGCTGCATGACCATTTGGTCAAAGCGATGAAGATTCGCACCTTCAATGACGTTTACAACCGTACTTACATAACTATTGGCAGAAGCATAACCGCCTTTCTTGATGCCGACTGCCCATCCTTTGTAGTCATCGGGAGAGAGATTTCTGACGTGTTGTTGGTATCTTTGTGCCATGAGCACCTTGGAATGGTCTTCATAGCTTTGCCCCACATTGTCATACTTCTTAAATTTCTCGTTAGGTTTGTCATCGTCTGCCAAGACATAGTTACCATTGTATGAACCTTTTACACCAAAATGGTTGTTGGCTGTGTTTGCCAATGTACTTTTGCCGTCGGCAGACTCTATGATGCCTTGGGCAAGAGTTATGGAAGCAGGTATGCCATATCGCCGCATCTGCTCCATGGCATACTCTGCATACTGTTCTATATATTGCTGTCTTGATGAAGTCATATAAATGTCGCTTTATCTGTGCATACCATGACGTTCCTCTTTCTGAGACGAGACAACCTCCTTGACCTCTTGCTTTGCGTCCTGCTTATTCTCTTCATGTTGTGACGTCTTCTGTTTGGGAGATTCCAACTGGTCGCAAATGGCAACACGTTCTCCGGCTCTGATGAGCTTGGGAAGGTAGGTATCAAGGGCATGGTATGGAAAACCTGCCATCTTTAAGGGCTTACCTTCCTCGTCCATGCGCTTGCTATGCTGAGTGAGAGTAATACCTAAGATGTTGGAGGCTTTTTCCGCATCCTCTTTGTAGGTCTCATAGAAGTCGCCACAACGGAAAAGCAGCAATGCATCAGGATGCTTTTGCTTCAATTCGTTGTATTGTTTGATAATCGGCGGCACATTCGATGTCCGCTGTTGTTGCCGTCTCTGCTCCTCATGATATTCACGATGCTCGTTTTCCTCATGAAGCTGGGTGCCATCTACATCAGGAGAGATAGAACGTTTCATCTCCTCCAGCTTCCCGGCAAGGACATCTGAGTACAGAATGGCTGCAAGGTGAGTTTTGTAGTCCTGCTTATCATCGGCAAGCCACATTCGTTGCCACTGCGACTGGTTGATCTGCATGGATTTCTGCTTCTCACCATCTATAGTGGCAACAAGAAGAATCTTATTGTCCTTGGTCTTGAAGGCATTGACCTTGCTAATGAGGTCTAACGCTTCCTGCGAGGCATTGCTTCTGAATATGTTGGCTTCTTTTTCGGGATGAGCAGCCACGACCGAATAGTATTTCTGAGCGAACTGTACTTTGAAGTCATTCACATGAGTCTCATCATGGTCATTCTTCATCATGTCAAAATACAGACTGACATCCTCACGACTTGGGTGAATGGCAAAAGTTCGGTCATTCTCTGGTTTTGCAGCGAGTGTCCACTTGCCTTCATCGTCCTTCAGCATTGAAATCTGCGTAAAGGTTGACGGAACCTTGTCGATAGGAAATTGTGAAGCCCATGCCTGTTGGCGTTTTTCTGAGGGCTTCTCAATGAGCTTTATCTTTTCTCCATTCTCAGCCTTCTTTATCATGCCAATGGTGCGGTTCACATCGTGAAGAACCTTTTGCGCCATCGTCGGATCCGCCTTCAGTTCGGAAATGATGGTTGGCAACTGCTCAACGGTTTGCGGACGCATCTTCGCGGTCATGCCAAGTTCAAGCATCCTGTGTGCTGAAGCAAGTTCTTCCACAAGCGTCTCTCTATGCTGCTGCACGTCAGACGGTGATTTGACTCCATCAGCGGAAAGTCCCTCTCGTCCCAAGCGTTGTGGTACGCCCGTAGCGTGGACAATCTGCCGAGTCACCTCTTGCACATAATCTGCGTAAGAGGGGAAATCCTTTTGGGCAGGAATATGCAATGTGTCTTTCTTACCGTCATAATGTGCAATGCCTGTAGCATCCTTACGGATTGGAACAAGATTATCCTTCATGCTTTGAAGGAACTTGTTGACATCCATCCGAAGCTGCTTTTCATCTGTCGGTCTGTCTGCACCATACAGTTCCATCTGCTTGGCGTATTCGTCCTTGTGGACATGAGACATGGTGGTTTGGTCGATGTTGAATATCGTATACACATCCTCACGAGGATAAACCTTGTACTTCGCTTTTCCTTCATCAGCGAGAGAATTGTATTCTGCACGGCTGATTTTATCCTCCGTATCGTCCTTATTGACGTACTGGTTGAGGTTCTGCCAAACGAATGGTACCCCTTTCTGGCCTTTCTTCACGGACTCACTACGGTCATGGGTCTCATTGAACATCGTGTAGGTGT